>Ga0070741_10001853_pt1 | contig 60504 bp, 47 predicted proteins | sample Coa_R1_4_FD_66440 | JGI IMG/M metagenome (GOLD analysis project Ga0070741, IMG submission 66440) | Surface soil microbial communities from Centralia Pennsylvania, which are recovering from an underground coalmine fire - Coalmine... | ecosystem: Environmental > Terrestrial > Soil > Unclassified ...
CAATGGTCAGGAGCCTTTACCGGTTTAAAACAAACAGTGTTCAAGTGCCGGACGAATTCACGCCGGACAAGGATTGGTAAGCCCCTCGGCAAATCGAAAGCGGCGCAAGCGCGCCGCACTCCAAAACCTGGCGGAATTTCGTGGCATCCGGACCAACGCGCCGGCGTCTTGGAGTGCGGAACGGAGTTCCGCCTTGTGGAGCGCCCGAATCTTTTGCCCATTGCAAATCTTGCCAAAACGCTTCGCGACTTCGCGCGCGGCTCGATAATCGTCACTCCGTCAGGACGCGGTAGAAGCGTGTCGGAGCAGGGGGATTTGTGTCCTGAAGATAAATCGTGCTGCCGGTGCCCAGGAGTGAGGGAACGATCGGAATCCAATCGGGGTCGGTGAGGGCGTTCTTGTATTCGAGGGTGTAGGTCGCACTGGAGATGCTGCTCACAGGGACGACCACATTCGTGCTCGTCACTTGAATCGCACCGACAGATGGCACGGAGACGGTGAGGTTGGCGCTGGCCATCGCGGAGCCGGAGGCGTTGGTGATGGTCACGGTGCACGGACCGGTCATGTCCGGCTGGACGTTCGTGAGGGTGAGTATGTCATCGGTCGCGCCGGGGACGTTGGTGCCGTTGAGCGTCCATTGATAAGCAAGCGGCGCGGCGCCGGTGGCCATTACCTGGAACGTGGCCGTGCGGCCGGGCAGCAAGGTTTGATTTGTCGGCGCGACAATCACCGCGGGCGCGCCGCTGGCCGTGCAGCAGGTGTAGTAACCATCCCAGAGCGAGACGCTGTCGATCCACCAGCCCACGCTGCCGAAGTAATTGCCGCTGTCCGTGCCGAGCCGCCAGCGGAACTGGACATTCTGGCCGGCGGCGGTGGGAGGAAGATTCACGACGGTCTGGATGAAGCCGCCGGAGTTGCCGCTCCAGACCGATTGGCCGTCGAAAGGATTATCGTCGCTGAAATCAATCCGCCGCGTGTAGCCGTTGGTCACGAAACTGCCGCCCGCCTCGACGATGTCCTGAAACGGATCGTCGTTGATGCTGATCTCCAGCACGCCGCCGTCGTAGGCGATGTTGGTGGCATCGGGATCGGCTTCGAGATTGTAATACTGCATGAAGGTGAGCTGCGCGTTGGGCGAGGCAATGGCGATGCTGGGCGAATAAAGATCGCTGGTGCTGGAGAAATTTGGCGCGGGGACAAACACGGAGTTGGGCGGCGTGTAGGTGTTGTCCGTGGCGGTCATCCAGGGCGACTGGCCGTTGTTGGCCGAGCTGGTCCAATTTGCCGGCAAATCGGGCGCGCCGACGGAATCGAAATTCTCGGTGAACGTGGTGGCGGGAACGAACCGGCCAAGCGGCAGACTGAAGGTGACATCGCTAAGATTGGCCGAACCATCGGTCAATTTCATCGTGACCGTGAGGTTCTGGCCGCAAGCTCCGCCGGCGGTGAACGTGAAGGCCCGGTTGACCGCCGCGCCGCCCGGCGGGAGCACGCCGTAGGATTGCGGTCCGCCGGGCGAGAGGACATTTGTGTCGGCTTGAAGTGTGGCGACGAGATTGGTGGTGGGAGACGAGCCGACGTTTTGCAGCGAGAAATTCACCGTGACCGTCTCGCCCGGATCCACCGCGCCATTGGTGGGCTGGCAGGTCTCGGTCAGGAGCGCGGTTCCGCCGGGCACGATGGACGGTTCGGGCGCGGAGACGGCGTTGTAGATCACGAGCGCGAAATCCTGGTCGAGCGCGTTGGTGTTGTTCGGCACGCCGTCGGAATTGATGTTCGCGGCAGTGATGGTCACCGAGTAAATGCCATCCGTGCCGGGCGGCAGCAGGACGGTTTCGACATTGTTGGCCACATCCGCCACACCGCCGGTGACCGACCACCGCCCGCTGAAGACGTTTCCCTTGTACGTGTTGCCGCCGACCGTGACGGTGAGGTCGAGGTCATTGTTGAAGGCATCGCCGACCGTGTTGCCCGGGGCGTCGGTCCACGCGACTGTGACACGGAAGGGTTGGTTGGTGTCGGAGATGCGGCCGGTGAACACGCGCGTCTGGCCGCTGGCGGTGAAGAGGTCTTCGTGCAATTCATCGCGGAACACGCGGCTGACGCCGTCGAAGGCCGTGCCGAGATTCATCTCGCCCATGCCCTGGACATCGGACCAGAGATTGTCGTTGGCGTATGCGCCGTTGAGATAGCGCGTGGAGTTCATGAGGAACGCCTTGGTCATCGCCGGGCTGGGCGGGTTGGTGAAATTGTTGATGAACCATTGCCTCACCAGCGCGCAACCGCCGACCACGCAGGGCGTCGAATGGCTGGTGCCGGAGGAGGCGCTGTAAAATTGCTGCGCGTCCGGGAAGAAGGGAAAATAACTGCTGCTGCTCGGCCCGCCCGAGATGCCGCTGCCGTCGAAACAGGAATTCGCCGTGCCGTCCGGTCCGGGAGCGGGCGCCTGCGCGACGCCGCCGCTGACGTGTGTGCCGGGCGCGACCAGATCGGGCTTATGGCGGCCATCCTCGCAGGGTCCGCGACTGGAGAAAAACGTCATGTCATTGGCGCTCGACGCACCGGAATCGGCAATGCCGCTGCCGTCCGGGCCGCCGAAAGGCTGCACATTATCCGAAGCTCCCACGGTGATCACGTTCTTGGCCGCGCCGGGAGAGCCGATGGTTCCCGCACCGGGGCCGTCATTGCCCGCCGCGAACACAATGACCATTTCCTGGTTGCCGGGAGCGGGGAAATCCGAGCCGGCGGGTTGCGCGTCCCGCACGAGCGCGTCGTACGCCTGGCAATCCACGTCGTAAGCGCCGGACGCGCGGCCTCCCCAGCTGTTGTTGCTGATGCGCGCGCCGTTTTGATAGGCGTCGGATTGCAGGACGGCGTAGTTCGGAAACGTGAACGAGTAAGGATCGAAGATCACCGAGGAGCCGACCCTCACGAACGGGCAGACACCCAGGCCGTAGTGGTAGCCGGAAACGTCGGCGAACGGGAACCCGGGGAGATCATCGTAACCGCCGATGATGTGAGTATTGAGCGTGCCGTGCCCGTCGCAACCGGCCAGTGTGCTGCCGTTGTTGGCGGAGCCTTCCAGGCGATTGTAGGCGACCCGGCTGGCGTTCGTGACATTGCCGCCGACAAACAGCCCGAAATGATTCGGCGCGGTGGTGCCGTTGTCGATGCCGCTGTCCGACACGTCCACAATGAAGCCAGAGGCTGTGAATTGATCCTGCGTGAAACCCTTGCTCGCGAGCCATGCGAGATAGCCCGGCCCCGAGGGAACGTCGTTGGTGAGATTGCCCGCCACGATCTGGTCCTGGCGCTCGCAAAACGGCTTGCGCGGAAAATACGGCTGGATGGAAACGACTTCGGGTTGCGCGGCGAGGAGATTGAGGTCCTGCGGGCGAAGGCGTGCGACCAGATTCACGTAATTGGTGAGCGCGCGCTGCTGGGGGAGCGGCTCGAGCTTGAGGCGATCCAGGAGTTGAAGGGTGGCGGGATTCGCGGCGGCGTCGGCGACCAGTTGAACCGCGAACCAGTCGGTGCCGACCGCGCGTGCGCGGCCCTGCGCGTCCGTGGTACGGGCAGCGGGATGGATTTTGTAAACGGGCAGGCAGGCGCCGTCCCATTGGACATGCGGCGCGCTCGACGCGAGATGTTGCAGGCGGGCGATGGCGGATGAATCGCCGTAAACGAGATAGGCGTTGTGCGGCACGTAGCTGACGATGCGGACACCGGTTTTTTCCAGTTGCGCGCGCCACGCGGGGAGAATCGGGCCGGCGAAATGGATCAGGTGAAGATTCTTGCCGGCGAAGGAACCGACGCTTTGGCGGAGCGCGGCGGCCTGGGGAAGCGAAGTATCGAGCGGCGCGGCGTTGAGGAGGATGCGATTATAGTGGTCCCGAAATTCCACATGGCGATTCGTAGCCAGCGTGGGCGGGACGTTCGCAGCTTCGTAGAGTTGATAGCTGCCGTAATCGGCGATCAACCGCCCGCCGCGCGCCGCGATCCGGGCGGCGACGGCGGGGTCGGTTACGAGTAGTTTATGGCGTGCGGGTGCGGGGGCAATTGCGGCCGGGGAGGGGACTTGGCTTGGAAAGTCCACAGCCAGAACTGTTTGGAGCGCAAACAGCAGACCGAAAGACACGCATTGGGCGCGTATCGCCATGGAAGTTAAAGCACGACCCAGACCACGACGCATTTTTGAGAAAGCACGGCTATTGCACCAATTTATTAATCCATGGCTGTGAGACTTGGTGGGAAAGATTGTTGCATTTGGGTCTCATTAGCAAGGAAGTAAGTGTTAAAAGCGGCCAAAATGCCGGGTGCTGCGTATAACGTTGGTTATCAGGTAAATACGTTGGATCAGCCGTGCGGCGTGCCGCTGCCGACGAATTCGGCGTGCAACCGGGCGTAAACACCACCCGCCGCGAGCAGGCTCTGGTGCGTGCCGCGTTCCACAATGCGTCCGCTCTCGAGCACCAGCACGAGGTCGGCCTTGCGAATGGTGCTGAGCCGGTGCGCGACCACGAACGAAGTGCGGCCGCGCAGCAGGAGTTCGAGCGCTTTTTGCAGCCGGGTCTCGGTGACGGTGTCAATCGCGCTGGTGGCTTCGTCGAGAACAAGAATACGCGGATTGGCGAGCAGCGCGCGCGCGAAGCAGACGAGTTGTCGCTGCCCGAGCGACAGCGCGGTGCTCTTCTCGCCGACCTGGGTGTGCAGGCCGAGCGCGAGCGCTTCGATGAGATCCTCGCAATCGAGCGCCTTGAGCGCGGCGTGGACCTCGGCTTCCGTGGCGTTGGGGCGCGCGAGGCGGATGTTGTCGAGCACCGTGCCGGCGAAGAGGAAATTATTCTGCTGCACGCTGCCCATCTGGCCGCGGAGCGAATCGCTGGTGACGTCGAGGAGATCGCGGCCATCCACGAGCACGCGGCCGCCGGTGGGCAGGTGAAATTTCTGGAGCAGGCCGACGATGGTGGTCTTGCCGCTGCCGGTGTGTCCGACGAGCGCGACCGTCTGGCCGGGTTCGACCGTGAAGGAAATGTCGTTGAGCACCGGCCGGCCCGGATCATAGGCGAAGTGGACCGATTGAAACTCGACGCGGCCTTGGATGCGCGCGATGGCCGTGGCGGCGGGGGCGTCGCGCCATTCGGGTTCGAGGTCCATGAGGCGGAAGAAACGTTCCGCGCCGGCCATGGCGGTGAGCGCCTGGTTGTATTGGTTGCCGATGACCTGCACCGGGTCGAAGAACAGGTTGGCAAGGAAGAAGAACATGACGAGGTCGCCGACTTCCATGTGCAGCCAGCCGTGCCAGCGGAGCGCGCCGCAGCCGCCCAGCAGCGCCATCGCGCCGAGGAAGAGCTGGCTCTTGAGTTGCAGCAGCGGGACGAACACCGCGGAGGCGCGCGCGGCGCCGACGTTATTTTCCGCGTGGAGGCCGAGCAGCTTGCGGAAGAAGCCCGAGTTGATCTCGTGGCGCACGAACGCCTGCGTGACGCGGATGCCGTTGACCGATTCGGCGAGCGTGGAAGTGAGGCGGCTCCAGCTTTCCTGGACGCGGCGCAATTGATGGCTGGCCTCGCGGCGGTAGCGGTTGTTGACGATCCAGATCAGCGGCGCGAGCAGGAGCATCACCGAGAACAATTTCCAGTCGTACCACGCCATGAGCGCGGCGGAGCAGATCATCTGCAATCCCTGCACCGTGCAGACGAAGGCGATGTCCTGCACGCCGACGCGCACGCTGTCAATGTCCGACGTCATGCGGCTGACGATGCGGCCGAACTTGGTGCGGTTGAAGAAGGACATGGGCATGTCCATGAGCTTGCGGAACAGGGCGGAGCGCATGTCGTGGACGACGGCTTCGCCAAGCTCGAGCGCGAACCGCTGGCGGAAATGGAAGGTGATGACCGTGAACAGCACGAGCGCGAGAAACGCGCCCGAATATACAAAGATGCCGTGCGCGTTGCGGCCGGCGATGGGCCCGTTGATGGTGGCGCCGATCATCCAGGCCAGCGCGGGCAATTGCAGGCCGCGCAGCGTGGTGAGGATGAAGAGCCACTTGCGTTTGGCCGCGTACGGTTTCGTGTATTCGAACATGCGGCGGATCAGGCGCATGCTCAGCGGCGCGTGGTCGGCCTCGCGGTCCTCCATCGGCAGGTAATAGGTGATCGCCTCGCGCGGGTCGGGTGTGCCGCCCTTGCCGCTGGAGTAATCGCGGTTCGTTTGCCAGTAATTTTGCTCGCGCGCGCTCACGCCGTCCTCCTCGCGGTTTCCTCGCCGAGGTCCATGAGCTGGAGCATGGCGGCTTCGCGGTAGGGACCCGCAAGTCGGATGATTTCGTGATGCGTGCCGGTCTGGATCAGGCGGCCGTTCTCGAGAATGAGGATGCGATCGGCGCGGCGCAACAGGCTGAGGCGATTGGCGACGACGAACGTGGTGCGCCCGGCCATGGCATGGCGCAGCGCGGAAACGATCTCGTGCTCCGTGCGCGGGTCCACGGAGGCGGTGGGATCATCGAGGATGAGCACGGGCGGCTCGAGCAGCAGCGCGCGGGCGAGGGCGAGGCGCTGTCGCTGGCCGCCGGAGAGGTCCACGCCCGATTCGCCGAGGACGGTATCGTAGCCGTCGGGCATGGCGACGATGAATTCGTGTGCGGACGCGGCGCGGGCGGCGCGTTCGATTTGTTCACGCGTGGCGTGCGGGCTGCCGAAGGCGATGTTCGCGGCCACCGTGTTCGAAAAGAGAAAGCTTTCCTGGTAAACGATGCCGATCTGGCGGCGGAACTCGTCGAGATCGAGATCGCGCACGTCCGTGCCGTCCACGAGCACGCGGCCTTGTTGCGGGTCGTAGAAGCGCGGGATGAGGCTGAGCAGGGTGGTCTTGCCGGCGCCTGTCATGCCGAAAATCCCGATCACCTGGCCGGGCTTCACTTCGAAGGAAACATTTTCCAGCACGGGAGTTTCCGCGTGATAACCAAAGCTGACGCGGTCGAAGATCACCGACCCGGTGAGGCGCGCAGGCGCGATGGCGTTGGGACGATTGCGGACCTCGACGGGGGTATCGAGCACTTCGAAGACGCGGCGCGCGGCGGTGAGGCTTTGCTGGACGGAATTGGCGATCGTGGAAAGGTTGGCCACCTGCCCGTTGAATTGCTGGAGCAGGCCGGCGAACACGACCAACCCGCCGCCGAGGGGAATCTGGCCCTTCACATAGAGCCAGCCGCCGTAGGCGAAGAGAATCACCAGGCTGAGCTGCGAAAGAAATTGCGTGAGTGGCGTGAAGACCGAGAGGTCCCAGAAGATGCGCTGCTGCTGGCGCGAGACTTCGTCGTTGCCCTCCTCGAAACGGGCGATGCGGTCGCCCTCGGCGGCGAAACCCTTCACCGTCTGGACGCCGAGCACGCTCTCGGTAAAAAGCTGGACGAGGCTGTCGTAGAGTTCGCGATTGCGCAGGTAACCGGGCCGGAGGCGTTGTGAGTAGAACTGTGTGACGGCAAAGAGCGGCACGGCCACCGAGAGGCAGGCGAGCGTGAGACCGCGATGGATATGCCACATGAAAACGAAATAGGCGGCCAGCGTGATGACCATGTTCAGACCCTGGAGAATCACGCCGTCCACGAACAGGCGGGTGTTCTGGACGTCGCCGGTTAGGCGGTTGAAAATCGAGCTCGTGCCGTTGACCTCGAAGAAGCGGAAGCTAAGCCGCTGGAGCTTGGCGTAAAGGCGGTCGCGGAGATCGGGAACGATCTTGGCCTGGGTGAGGCGGACAGTGGCCATGTTGTAGGCGTAGGTCAGGACCGAGCGCAGCACCGCCTGGCCGACGATGGCAAGCGAGAGGATGGTGACGACCTGGAGCGGGCTCGCGTTGGCGGGCGGCTTCCAGCCGAAGGGATAGGCGGGCGCGCCCTGCGCCGGATCGAGCGCATAACGGATCACATCGATCACCACGCCAAGCAGTTGCAACCCGAGCAACCCGAGCATGAGCACCAGCACGCTGAGAATGAGCGACCAGAGGCAATCGCCGCGGAATTGCCACGCGATGCCCAGCAAACGGCGCATGAGCCGCGCGGTGGTGTAGCGCGGATCATCGGCGGATGGCTGGCGGTTGGCGTCGGTCATCGTCAAAAGACGGTAATCTTGCCTTGGGTGCGGTGGGATTTCCAGTGCGAAGGGAAAGAATTTGGGACATTCTCAGTGCGGAATGCGGAGTGGGGGAAGGGATTCGGAGGGGATTGCGGATTGTGGAGAGGAGCGCTTTGGGGTTCAATTTTGCGGTGTGAGAGCTGATTACGTAGACAGGCTTCAAAGAGGAGAACGAAGCCAGACACGAACAATGCGGAGGACTATTGCTGACCTCCAGCGGCATCGAACTCTTTATCCGGTGTCCTAAAATAGCCTCATTGCAAGCCGTTGCTCTGGATTCTTCGAATGGGCAATGCGCGCTTGCGCCAACACGCTACCTTTGGCACATTCGCTGCTGTTGAAAACGGATTTGGTCTATACTCGTTCAAATTTAGACACCATATGCTCGACCTGTTCTCATCAGCCAATGGCAATGCAGATGCTGTGCGGCAATCGTTCGAAGCAGCCGCTAATTCCCTCCCATTGGACCAAGCGGCGACTCTGCGTGATTTTGCAGCTTGGGTAGAAGCAAACGCACAAGTCAGCATTAACGCCAGGCTATTGGTCATTGTCGAATTGATCAACGGGCGGACCCACCAAAACAATTACGAGTGGGCTGCTGAGATTTCTCATCTCAGTGGTCGTAGGGAAGAGGATTTGATGAGAGAACGGTTGGGCGCTTTTTACGAGAGACGTGTGATGTTTGATCGAGCTTTTGCGAATGGAGAGCAATTCCGGTACGGTGCGCTGAATGCGGGTAATTGCGGATTACCCTTGTACGGGCCGTACTGTATCATACTTAATGGCCGTTGGCGTGCTTCCGTGGGAAATACAGCCTGCCTTCCTGGAGACAGCTTGGAACTTTGTTTTGCTGCCGATGGCTCCTTTCAACCAACGGTCGCGTTAACGAGAGCCGCTCCCTATACACATGCTAATTTTTTGGTGGCACAGGAGCGAGTGCACGAAGTTTGCTCGGTTGGTAGGGGTGATTGGGCAACAATTGTCTGTTCCGCGGGGCGATATTTTGAAGTCATTTTTGTTGGAAGTATTTCGTTGAACGACGTAAGCTGCGTACGGGTTCTGAGAGCGGAGTACAATCGAATGTGGGACCTCGCATTTGCAAACTTTGGGCGCAGGTTGGATGACGCTGCTCGCGCGCTCGTCCAGGATTTTGTACAGGTGTGTAGGGGTGTCACCGAGGGAAGGCTTCGAATTGAAATCATCGAATGAACTTAAAATTGGAAGCAATTTCACGAACTGAGGGAATCGGAATCCTGCGAGTCGGTAAAACGTTGCGTCTGATGCGACCTCCATACAGATCTGCGGATACTCCAGTACTACCAGAAGGTAGCGTTGAAGATGCCGTGTTGAGACATGGATTTTCTTATAGCGAGAGGCAATTCGAGAGTTGGCAAACGGTCATAAAGTACCTAAATGATGGGGTGCGGGAGGCGAGGCGTGCGATCGGACAAGGCATCCTCGATGAAATCTCGGCAGACACAATATTCCAGGCGGCTCCTCCCGAAGTGTTAGAACATTTCTTGGATCGCGTAGAGAAAGAATTGATTCCGCAACACCTCTATGATGAAGCAGACGATTTCCTTCTGGCGGCCCTTAGTAACCCCATATCTGATAAAAATTCTGAATTTAAAAAACGAGCAGTGTCGCTGCTTCAAAAGGGCAAGATTGCGCGCAAGCGCTGGGAGCTTGACCAAAATGAAATGGCCTCCAGAGATATTCGATTCGTCAGTTTAGAGCAACGTGGTGAGCTTGAATTCAGTTCGCGATTAGCTGAGACGATCAGGGAACGGGGTTGCGTATTTGCCTGAAGATATGAAGACGATCACATTTTATTCATATAAAGGTGGAACCGGGCGTTCTCTTGCTCTCGCAAATGCTGCCAGATATCTTGCGCGACTTGAATTCAAAGTGGTTGCTCTTGATTTTGATTTGGAGGCTCCGGGCCTTCACTATAAGTTTTCCCTTGATCCCGTTGGAAAGCCACTGAAAGTGCAGGCTGGCGTGGTTGATTACCTGTACGCTTTTGTTTGCGATGGAGTGGTGCCGTCCTTGATAAAGGAATTCACTGTAGATGTGACCGTGCCGGGTACAGAGAAACCACTGATTCAACTTATTCCGGCAGGGCAAGGGCCTTCACGTGAGTATTGGGCAAAACTGTCCCACATAAATTGGCATGAGCTATTTTATTCTAAAGGCGGAAAAGGTGTTCAGGTCTTCTTGGATTTAAAAAACAAAATCGCGGACGAGTTGAAGCCGGATTTTTTGCTGATAGATTCTCGGACCGGTATTACCGAAATGGGCGGTGTGGCAACTACGCTCCTTGCTGATAAGGTCATTGCACTAGTTCTGCCATCGAGAGAAAACCTTGAGGGAACTCGAGCTGTTCTTCAAAGTTTAATTAGATCACGGCGAGATAATGGTGCTAGTGATCTTGATGTTATGGTGGCCCTTAGCCGATTGCCTCAGACAGAAAAGGGCGATGAACAGAATTCGACAGAGCGGATTCGCGCTGTTCTCAACGAGGAGGCTGAGGACCTTAGGGATACTTTGGGCTGCAAAGAGGTTTTTGTCTTGCATTCAGAGGAAGCGCTCGCCCTTCAGGAAAGCCTTCGGATTGGTAGCGGTGTGAGTCCAGATGAATCGGTACTTTTGCGTGATTATCTGAGCCTCTTTGCCAAGGTGGTGCCTCGGGATCTCGTGGAACCAAAGGTTGGTAGGCTTATTAGCCAAGCTAGGGAAAAAATCTGGGAAGATCCAGACGCTGCTCTCAAGGAGGTGGAGGAATTGGCGGAATCTTTCGGCCATCCTGAACACTTCCATGCCTTACTTCGATTTTACGAGGTGCGGAACGTGAGCGGGATTCCTGTTCTGAAACGAGCGCAACGATTATGGGAAATAACGAGAGATTCAAATGATGTGGCGCTCTGGCAAGCTCTTCGTCGAAACTTTGATCCTACCTTGAGATGGAGGGCGGCTAAGGAGTGGTTTGCAAATCTAGAATTTATTGAGGCTGTCTGGCGCGGCGCTGGAGGAAAGGAACCCGAGTTCGGTGAGAAAGTCGCCGAGATGTTGTACCAAGAGGATCATGATTCTCGAGCTGCTGACGTACTGTTGGAGATTTTGCGAACATCAGAGCCGAACTCACGATTGGTATCGCGTTGCGTTACTTACTTGGATGTCGCTAAAAGAGGCCCGGAGGCTGGTAAGCTGATACAAGAGTTCAAGCCGAAATTGGCTGGCGATCCCGTTTTTTTAGAGGCTTGGGTTCGGCATGTGCTTAGAGAACCGAGCAAAGCGGACATTGCCGAATTGGTTAAGTCTCCTATTAAAGATAGCTTGGTAACTGCGCGTCCGTATTTGGCATTGGTCACTCTTTTTAGAGGCGGTTACTTGGATGAGGCGGCTGAAATAATTGATAGAGCACTCCAAGATCTGCACGAGCGCGGACCGAGAACTGAACGCGAGGCTAGGGAAGCAGCCGAAGTCTTTCAGGGGCTAGGGCGTCTGGAGGATTTTGAAAAGCTTTTTGCGGACAGATTGCCTCGCGGTGTTCTTGAGGATATCCGCGGTCGAACCTCCCTCCGCCGCCGTAAATGAGGGATATCGACTCATTAGGCTAGGTCTTCTTCAAATTGCACTGACGTCGGACGGAGGTTGTCGTCTGCTCTTGGCGGAAGAAGGCCAGCCTCGCAGGGGAGGCTGGCCGCATCGCGATGAAGCAACCCTTCACGGGCTACCGGGGTAAACGTTCTTCGAGTATGGGTTTTGCGCATGTCGTGATAATGCCTGTCGTCATGTAGGTACGCATCCGAGGCGGGCGCAAATTGACCCGAGGCGGGAATGGTGGAAGCGACACCAAAAAACGAGCGATAGGAAAAAATTTTCGAGTTTTTGGAGGGTTTTTCGCAGGTTTCTGGAGGAGAGCGGGTCAAGTGGCATCCGTACTTTTTTGGAATCGGACCGTCGTTGTCCGACCCCCGGCATATGCTGGGCGGGTGAAAAATGCGAAATGAAGATGTCGGTTGGCCGGTGGGGCGTGAACTGCCGGGCGAAAAAATGGCTGTCTCCGTTTTGTGAATGGCGGTCATTATTAAATGAATGACTGAGTGGGAAGACATGCGGTTGGTGAAGGAATACGCGCTGCGGGATTCGCAGGAGGCGTTTGCGATCCTGGTGCAGCGGCACATCAACCTGGTGTATTCGGCGGCGGTGCGGCATGTGGGCGATCCGCACAAGGCGCAGGATGTGACGCAGGCGGTGTTCGTGATCCTGGCGCGGAAGGCGGGCGGGCTGCCGGAGCGGACGGTGCTGGCGGGCTGGCTTTACCAGGCGGCGCGGTTCACGGCGGCGAGTCATTTGCGCGGCGAGAGGCGCCGGCAACAGCGGGAACAGGAGTCGTATATGCAATCCACCTTGAACGAAGGCGAACCTGAAGCGTCGTGGACCGAATTGTCGCCGATGCTCGACGACGCCATGGGCCGGCTCGGGCAGAACGATCGCGAGGCGATTCTGCTGCGTTATTTCGAGGGCAAATCGGTGACGGAGATGGCCGGGGCGCTGCGGATGAAGGAGGCGGCGGTGAAGAAACGCATGGCGCGCGCGCTGGAAAGGCTGCGGAAATTTTTTGTGAAACGGGGAATCGCCATCTCGGGCACGACGCTGGCCGGAGCGATCAGCGCGCATTCGGTGCAGGCGGCGCCGGCGGGACTGGCGGCGACGGTGAGTACGGCGGCGGCCGCAAAAGGCGCGGCGCTGGGGAGTTCGACATTGGCAATGGTGAAAGGAGGTTTGAAACTTATGGCATGGACAAAATTCAAGAGCGCGGCGGTGACCGGGCTGATGGTGTTGCTGGCGGTGGGAACGACGACGGTGGCAGTGGAGAAACTTTCGGCGTCGGCGTCATCGTCGGTGGAAGACGTGTTCATTCATCACAACGACCCGGCTTATTTGAACCGGGCGCCGAGGACGGTTATCGTGCGGCCGAGCAAATATGCGGACGGCGGCGATTGGGTGCTGGGCTGGCAGAATGGCCGGATCATGCGGCGGAACGGGGATTTCGCGTCATTGCTGACGGCGGCGTATGGATGGAGTCCGGAGAGGATGGTGCTGCCGGCAGATTTGCCGACGGGACGATTTGACATGCTGGTGACGGTGGCGGACCGCCCGGAGAAGGCGCTCCAGGAGGAATTGAGAAGACAATTCGGAATCAGAACGTACCCGGAGAGCCGCGTGGAGGATGTGTTGGTGCTGAAAGCGATCCAGGGTGGAACGAGGACTGGTTTGCAGCCTGATACGAATGCGAACAGTCCGTTCACGATCAACACCGGGCCGGGAATAATGCTGTTGAAAAAATACAAGATGGGGGACCTGGCGTCCGCACTGGGGGCGCAGTGTTTCTTCAAGCCGGTGATCGACGAGACGGGAATCAAGGGCGCCTTTGATGTGAAGATCTGGTGGGGAGGAACCACGGAGCTGTCGCAGAGGTACGGCACGGGAAATCCGCCGGAGTTGCTGGAGAAGATCAAGGCGGCGTTGCGCGATCAGCTTGGGCTGGAGGTTGTGCCCGATCGCCGCGCGGTCACCATGCTGGTGGTGGAGCAGGGGAGCGCGCCGCTGGAGCGGAAATTTCCATCGGCGCCGCCGCTGGCGAAGGACTCGTGGGCATTCAAGGGATACGCGACGCCGCAGGACACGTTTCAATCGAGTCTGTGGGCGATGAACAAGGGGGATTTGAAGGCTTTCCTGGCGAGTTTGACGCCTGATGAGAAGCAGCATTTCATGGAGACAGCCGGCAAAAGCGGGAACGAAAGCCGCATGGTGGCACAGAACCAGCGCGATGCCGCGGGCGTGCAGGCGTTCCAGGTGATCAGCAGCGAGGAGGTGTCGGATGAGGTCGTGATTCTGCATGTAAAGTCCACGCACTTTGGCAACGGGCAGGCGACCTTGAGGAAGGTGGATGGCGAATGGAAGATGGCGTCGGGAATTCATTGAACGGTCTTCCGCTGAGGAACACGAAGGCAAATAAAGTGTTCACAGAATCGGGCGGGCTTGAGAAAATGCGCGGCAATGAATGGCGTGCGTTTTCTGAAGCCTGTTTTTGTTTCCATTTTTGCGGCGGCGATGATCCTGTCGGCCGGAGCGCAGACGAATTCGACCGGCGGCGGCATCCCGGCGTGGAACAGCCGTCCCTTGTCGCTGGCGGATGCGATCAATCTTGTGCTGCAGCAGAACGGCAGCGTGTTGCGCGGCAAGAGCGACCTGGAGGCGCAGTATGGTGTGGTGGTGCAGACGCGGGCGATCGTGGTGCCGAAGGTGACGGCCAACGGCGATTACCAGTACACCAGGGAGACGGATACAATTCCGTTTCCCGGATTTCAGCCGATCCACAACAACTGGACGGCGAACATCCAGATCACGCAATCCATCTACGAAGGCGGGCGCATCACCTCGGCATTGCGGAGCGCACGGCTGACGAAGGACCAGGCGGTGCTGCAGTACCAGAGCGTGGTGGCGGACGCGGTGCTGGCGGTGCGGATTGCGTATTACGACGTGCTGTCGGACGCGGCGCAGGTGGAGGTGGAGGTGGCATCGGTGAAACTGCTGGGAGAACAGGTGGACGACCAGAACAAGCGTTTTGAGGCGGGGACGGTGCCGCGGTTCAACGTGCTGCAGGCGGAGGTGGCGCTGGCCAATGAACGGCCGCGACTGATCCAGGCGCGAAGCGCGTATCGCATCGCGAAGAACAACCTCGTGAACGTGCTCGGTTACCAGGCGCCGCTGGGCGCATTCGAGGATCTCTCCGTGGAATTGACCGATCATCTCGATGCCGACCCCTACCAGGTGGAGTTGCCCGTGGCAGTGGCGAAGGCGCTGGAGAATCGCACGGAACTGGCGGCGTTGCGCAAGGCGGAGGCATTGCGAAACGAGGACGTGGTCAACGCGCGCGCCGGTTACAAGCCGTCCTTCCAGACTTTCGCCGGTTATGGCGCGCGGAATTCGTCATTCATCACGGACCCGGCATGGGATGTTTACGGCTACACGGTGGGCGTCCAGTTCAGTTGGAATATTTTCGACGGGCTGCTGACGAAGGGCAAGGTCGAGCAGGCGAAGGCGCAGCGGCAGGGTGCGCGTGTGCAGGTGGACAACGAAACGCGGGACATCGAACTGGAAGTGCGGACGGATTATTCGAATTTCATCGAGGCGCGCGAGACGCTGGAGTCGCAGAAAAAGGTGCAGGAAGAGGCGGAGGAGGCGTTGCGGCTGGCGATTGCGCGCGCGGACGCGGGAACGGGAACGCAACTCGACGTGCTGTCGGCGCAGACCTCGCTGACGCAGGCGCGCTCGACCCAGGTGCAGGCGCTGCATGATTACGATGTGGCGCGCGCGCGGCTGGAGCGGGCGATCGGGATCAACACCTACGGCCTGTCGATCCCGAAGCGCTAGAATACGAGACGATCACGCGCGCGGTTCGCTCACGATGGCGAGAATGTCATCGGAGTGGACAAGCTTGAAAGTGCGGTCCTCGAATTCCACTTCGTTGCCGCCGTATGCAGAGAGGAGAACGCGTTCGCCGGGCTTGACCTCAGGGGGTTGGCGGTGCCCTTCCTTGTCCAGGGTTCCGGGGCCGACGGACAGGACGCGCCCCTGCGTGGGTTTTTCCTTCGCGGTCTCGGGAATGACGATGCCGCTGGCCGTGGTCGTCTTCTCCTCGACTGGCTCGATCAAAACGCGGTCGCCGATTGGCTTGAGGTGCGGGCTCATGTCAGGCCTTTCCGCCCTTGTCATCCACGACTTCGGCTTCCACCACGTCGCCCTCCGGCTGGCCATCGTGCGAGGCCCCAGGCTGCGGCTCCGCTTGAGGTTGTTGCGCGCGTCCGGCTTGGGCCCTTTCCGAGGCGGCGCGATAAAGTTCGCTCGAGACGGATTGCCAGGCCTCGTTCAAGCTCGCGGTGGCGGACTTGATGGCCGCCGGGTCGCTGCCGGTCAATGCGTCCTTCACGGCGTTTACTGCGGACTCGATCTTCTGGCGGTCCTCGGCGGAGACTTTGTCGGCATTGTCGCGGAGCATCTTTTCGGAACGATAGACGACGGAGTCGGCCTCGTTGCGCGCTTCGATTTCCTCGCGCTGGCGTTTGTCCTCCTCCGCGTGCGATTCGGCATCGCGCTGCATGCGGGCGATCTCGTCCTTGGAGAGCCCGCTGCTGGCGGTGATGGTGATCTTTTGCTCGCGACCGGTGCCGAGGTCCTTGGCGTTGACGTGCAGGATGCCGTTGGCATCGATGTCGAAGCCGACCTCGATCTGCGGCACGCCGCGAGGGGCGGGCGGAATCTCGGTAAGCTGGAACTTGCCGATGGTCTTGTTGTCGCGCGCCAGCGGACGTTCACCCTGGAGCACGTGGACTTCGACGCCCGGTTGATTATCGGCGGCGGTAGAAAAGATTTCCGACTTGCGGGTGGGAATCGTCGTGTTGCGGTCGATCAGCTTCGTCATCACTCCGCCCAGCGTTTCGATGCCGAGCGAGAGCGGTGTCACGTCGAGCAGCACCACGTCCTTGACGTCGCCCTTGAGCACGCCCGCCTGGATGGCGGCGCCGACCGCGACGACTTCGTCGGGATTGACGCCCTGATGCGGCTGCTTGCCGATGAGTGTGCGGGCGGTCTCAACCACACGCGGCATGCGCGTCATGCCGCCGACAAGCACCAGTTCGTCGGTGTCCTTCGGCTCGAGGCCCGCGTCGCGCAGGCAGGCCTTAACCGGGGGAACCGTGCGCTCGAACAAATCTTCACAAAGCTGCTCCATCTTCGCGCGGGTCAATTGCATGCTGATGTGCTTGGGGCCGCTGGCGTCGGCGGTGATGAAAGGCAGGTTGATGTCGTAAACCGTGGTGCTGGAGAGCGCGATCTTCGCTTTCTCGGATTCCTCCTTGATGCGCTGCACGGCGTCGGGCTGATTGCGCAGGTCCATGCCGCTGTTCTTTTTGAATTCGTCGAGAATCCAATTCATGATGCGGTTGTCCCAATCGTCGCCACCGAGGTGTGTGTCGCCGTTGGTGGCCTTGACCTCGAACACGCCCTCGCCGATCTCGAGAACCGAGATATCGAACGTGCCGCCGCCGAGATCGTACACGGCGATTTCCTCGTCCTTCTTCTTGTCGAGACCATAGGCGAGCGAAGCTGCGGTCGGCTCGTTGATGATGCGAAGGACTTCGAGACCGGCGATGCGGCCGGCGTCCTTGGTGGCCTGGCGTTGCGAGTCGTTGAAATAGGCGGGCACGGTGATGACCGCCTGGGTGACTTTTTCGCCGAGTCGGGTTTCGGCGTCGGCCTTGAGCTTGGAGAGAATCATCGCCGAGATTTCGGGCGGGCTCATTTGACGGCGCTTGCCCTCGACCTCGACCTCGACGGCGGCGTCGCCGTTGGGCGCACGAACGACCTTGTAAGGCACCAGTTTGATCTCCTGCTGCACCTCGTCAAATTTGCGGCCCATGAAGCGCTTGATGGAGTAGATGGTGTTGCGCGAATTGGTGACCGCCTGGCGTTTCGCCGCGTCGCCCACGAGCCGCTCGCCGGTTTTGGTGAACGCCACCACCGAGGGCGTGATACGCCTGCCCTCGGAATTCTCGAGGACGGCGGGTTCGCCACCTTCCATCACCGCCATGCACGAATTCGTCGTGCCCAGATCAATACCCAGCACCTTGGCCATAACTTTCCTTTCTCAAAATCCTTTTTTTGAAACTTTGCTCAGGTTCGCGACGCCTCGGCCTTGCCGGTGAGCACGGCCAGCAACGTTTCCGGGTCGTACGAACCGTCGTGGCGGATGTCGTTGATGAAAAAACAGGGCGTCCCATTCACGCCGCTGCGCACGCCGCCCGTGAAGTCCTGCCGGATGCGCGGGCGATGCGCGCCGGTTTCGATTTCATTAATGACGCGGCGCGCGTCGAGCCCGAGTTCCGCGGCGTATTCGGCCAGGTCCTCGTCCTCAAGCGCATCCTGATTCTCGTAAAGCAGGTCGTGCATTTCCCAGAAATGGCCCTGGGCAGCCGCGGCTTCGGCCGCTTCCGCCGCATGCTCCGCGTGGGCGTGGACATTCGTGAGCGGGAAGTGCCGGAAAACAAAACGCAGATTGGCGCCGAGTGTCTGCTGGACGGCTTTGACGCTCGGGTGCGCCTGCCCACAGAAGGGACATTCAAAGTCGCCGTATTCAAGCAATGTCAAGGGCGCGTCCTCCGGGCCCTGGATATGATCATGTTTGCCGACCGGGACCGCCAGATGCCCGGCCTCAACTTCGCCAGTTCGCATAGTTCTCATTCAGCCATCTCCTTTTCTCCATGAAATGTTTGCGTTTCCACCGCGCCGCCCTGCCAGTTCAACCTCATCGCGCCCGGTCAATACTTCAAGCGGACTTTCACGCCGGGCACAGCCAATCAAAGAGTCTCCAACGGACGCGGACCGGACGGCGGCGGAAAGATCTGGTCCAATTCGGCCAGTTGAAGTTCGGTCAGATGGTGTTCGAGCGCGCCCAAAACCTCCTGCAACCGGTCTCGGCGGCTGGTTTTGGGAATCGCAATCATCCCGTCCATGGTCAGCAACCACGCGAGCGCCACCTGGACCGGGGTCATGCCGTGTCGCCGGGCGAAGGCCGCCAGCCCCGGGTGATGCAGCAGTTCGGCATGGCCGATCGGTGAATAGGCCATCACCGGCAGGCCGTGCTCCCAAAGCCAGGGTTGCAGATCCCATTCGATGCCGCGGTGGGCGAGATTGTACATGACCTGGTCCGTCTGCGATTCGGAGCCTCCCGGCAGCGACCAGAGCTCGCGCATGTCGGAGATATCGAAATTGCTGACGCCGTAACTGCGAATCTTGCCTTCCTCTCTCAACTCCAGGAAAGCCTCGAGCGTCTCTTCCAGCGGCACGCTTCCCCGCCAGTGCAGCAGATAGAGGTCGATGTGGCCCGTGCCCAACCGGCGCAGGCTGGCCTCGCAGGAAATCCGCATGCGCCGCCGCGAGGCGTTTTGCGGAAGTACCTTGCTCACGACGAAAACTTCTTCGCGCCGGCCCTGGATCGCCTCGCCGACGAGTTCCTCTGCGAGTCCGTCGCCGTACATTTCCGCCGTGTCCAACAACGTCGCGCCACAGTCGATTCCCATCCGCAACGTGGCGAGTTCCTCCGCGTGTGTGGCGACATCTTCGCCCATGTACCACGTTCCCAGACCCAGCGCCGGCACGCGCTCGCCGGAGGGCAGTTCCACCATTTTCATTTCCACGGTTTTCATAACATTAAGCGGCGGATTGAACTTGTGAAATCCAATGAGACACCGGGATCGCGTTCATTTTCGGATGCGCAACGCGATTCTGCCGAGCAAATGGCCGCGCTCGACGCGTTCGTGGGCTTTTGCGGCCTGGGCCAGGGGAAAGACGGCGGCCAGCGGAACGGCAAGGCGGGCTTCGTCGACGGCTTGAATGAGCCGGGCCGACTCGCGCGGGCCGGCCTCCGCGTCGTAAGCGATGATGCGCACATTTCTTCGGGGATGCGGCTCGGGCTCCACGCCATGGGGATAGGCAACCCTGCCGCGAGGACGCAAGAGCTCGAGGCAACGATCGAGAGTTTCGCCGCTGGCGAGGGCCAGCACGGCGTCGAGGCCATCGGGTGCGAGCGCACGGAGAGCTTCGATGGCCCGTTTGCTTCGCGGATCGAACGAACCCCTGGCGCCAAGTTTCTTGACCAGCGCCGTCGCGGCGCGCCCGCTGGCGGTTGCCAGCACACGTGCGCCTTTCCGTTTGGCAAACTGCACGGCCATCGTCCCCACGGCTCCGGTGGCGCCGAAGACCAGGACGGTCTCGCCCTTGCGCACGCGCAGGTGATCGTCGATGCCTTGCAGCGCGGTCAGGGCGGTGACGGCACTCGCTCCGGCGTGGAGCAGGTCCAGGCGCCGCGGCGCCGGCCCGACATGGCGGGCGTCAACGGCAATGAACTCCGCGTAGAAGCCGCCCTTGGGGTTGATGAATTCGTAGGCCCAGACTGCATCGCCGCGATTGAAATGCCGCACGCGCGCGCCCTTGGCGACCACAATGCCGGCGCCATCGGAGCCGAGCACCAGCGGAAATTTCGGCTTTCCCTGCGGCCACCAGCCGCCGCGAATGTCAGCGTCCCAGACTCCCACGCCGGCGGAATGGAGCGCAATCAGCACCTCGTTGGGTCCCGGTTTCGGGACGGGCAACGTGTGGAGGGTGAGGACTGACGGCGGACCAAAGCGGTCGATCGCCGCCGCTTTCATGACCGCCGGGATTTCCTCCGTGGCTTTTTGTCGTGTGGCTCTGCCTCGACGAGAGCTCGACGCCGCAGTCCCTCCCGAAATCAAAATTTCCTCCTTATTCATAGTGCTCTCCGATTTCTCTGGTTTACATCAAGCCTGCCTGGCGGCGGGTTCTTCCTTGCCGAGATCGTTGACCACCACCTTGGCGGGACGAAAAACCTGGTCGCCGCGCCGGTAGCCGCGTTGAAAAGTTTCGAGGACAATGTGATCCGGTTGGTTGGGATCGCGGCGGGTGGCGATGGCTTCCTGGAAATGCGGATTGAACGGCTGGCCGGAGCCTTCCTCGGCTTCGATCCCGTGGCGGCGCAAAAGTTGTTTCAATTGCTCGAGCGTCATCTGCACGCCCTGGCGGATTTGTTCGGCGGAGGTGGAGGCGTTGCTGGAAACGGCGCGTTCGAGATTGTCGATGATCGGCAGCAGGTCGCCGATGAACGATTCCTTTTGCGTCGCGGCGCGACGATCCACTTCCTGGGCGGTGCGCTTGCGAAAATTATCAAAGTCGGCGGCAAGCCGGAGATAGAGGTCCTTCTGGCGGGCGAGCTCGGTTTCAAGCGATTCAAGGTCGCCCATGAGCACGCGCTCGGCATCCTCCTCCTGGGCCACAGAATTGGGGTCGGTGTTCATATGCGTTGCTCAGGCTTCGTGTTTCTCGACACGCAGGCGATGGCGCACCGCGCTGATGCCGCGGCGGATGAGTTCGAGCGGTTCGTCAGTGATCAGCGCGATGTCTTGCGCACTGAATCCTTCCACAAAATGCAATTCAAAGACTTCGCGCTCGGGCGGCGGCCAGGCGCGCACGGCTCCTTCGAGTTCCTCCAGGCGCTTGCCGGTGAGGAGTTCATCAGGAGGGAGGACGTCGGGACCGGGCGCTGTGTCCTCGAGGTGCGTCAACTCGGGGAGAGTCGCGGGTTCTTCCGTGGGGATTTCTCCGGCGGCTTCCTGCCGGAGCGAGCGGCGTTGCCGATCGAGTTCGTCATGAACGAGACGGAAGAACCAGACCGGCCAGGTCATACCGGCGGGTTTCCGGTCACCCTGAGTTTCCGCCAGGCGCACGGCCTCGTCCACGACGTCGCGGGAATCGAGCGCGCCTTTTGGGAGGGTTCCGGCGAGTTCGTCAAAATGAATGTCGCGGCGCACATGCCGCACGAGTCTTCGATAGTTTTCCGCGAAGAGATCCCGGATTTCACGCCGCCTTTTCTCCAAATCCTCCTCGTCCACATCCGGCACTTCCCAACGCCCGCCCTTCTCGTTGGCCGGCTTTTGCGCCTGCGCCTTGTGCGCGGCCAAGGTCTCCCAGCGATGCCGCAGCGATTGCAGGGCATCGGCCACCGCCTGGCGGAAATTCTCCGCCGAGGCCTCGCTGCGGAACATTCTTCCCGGGACGCGCAGCGTCAGCCTCGCGGTCTCGAATTGTTTCCTCGGATTTTGCTCAAGCACGATTTCCAGGGTTCCGTCGACGGAATGAAACCATTCGGCGCGCGGACCGAGTGTCACCACCTCGTGCGCCAGTTCCCGGCGTTGCGATTCCGAGAGCCGGATATTTCGAGTGACGATTTTGCAGGCAAGTGCCATCAGAACTGCTCCACTCAGAAAACCTCAACTCGCGTCAGCGAAAGTCAACTGCAAGATCGTTCCAGGCCGCGCGTTTGCTTCCAGCCCTGGCTGAGTATCGCAGCAAACGCAACACCGCCGGGTCATTGCGGCCCGGCGGTGTTGTCGATTTCCGTTTTATGGTTTGATTTCAATCTTGCGCGGTTTGGCCCTCTCGGATTTTGGCAGGTGCAGTTTCAAAACGCCCTGGTTCAACTCCGCCTGGATCCGCGTGGAGTCGATGTCCGGACCGATTTCGAAGGCGCGCCGATAATCGGCGAGCGGCGATTCCGAGTAACGGAGTTCGCCTTCGGGCAGTTCCTCCTTCCGCCGGCCAATAATAGTCAACTCGCCGCCATCAACGGTGATTTCTAGTCCGCTCTTGTCCACACCCGGCATGTCCACCTCGACCAGGTATTCGTTTTCACCGGCGAATATGTTCGCGGGCGGCGTGACGAAGCCGCGGTTCTCGCGCGATTCCATGCGCGCAGGGCGATTCTCGGTTTGAATTTCCGTGGGATTCATATCGTTCCTTTCGCAATTCAACGGTCAATTTTTTCGTTGGGGCTGAGAAGTCGGCTGAGTTGGAGCCGGTTGGGCCGCCTGCTGCCCGGGCGACTCGGCCTGGATTTCGATGCGCCTGGGTTTGGCTTCTTCCGTCTTGGGCATCACCAGGGAAAGGATGCCGTCCTTGTAGGTCGCCTGGATTTTGCTCGCGTCGACCGGTTCCGGGAGAGTGATGCTGCGTTGGAATCGTCCGAAGAAACGCTCCGACCTGTAGGTGTCGCCTTCCTTGTGCTCCTCCTCCTGCTTGCGCTCGCCGGAGATGGTCAGCGTGTCGCCCTGCAACGAAACGTCGATGTCCTCCTTTTTCATTCCCGGCAACTCGGCCTGGACGGTGATCCGGTCCTTGTCCTCGAAGACGTCCAGGTACGGTTCCCAGCCTTCGAAGAAACTCGTGGCTGGAGCCAGGAGGTCGAAGGGATCTTCGAAGATGCGATTGATCTGGCTGCGAATCCGGTTCAAGGGATCGAGACCACCGCTGCTGCGCGGCGTCATTGTTCCCTGATCCTCTTTGTGGTGTTTGGTTAATTTCATAGTATTCTCCTCGTTATCGGCCATTCGGAAGAGACAATCCCCCCCGCGCAAATCGCCGGGTGGATGAGCCTGCGGAAAATCTGCCGCCACCTGTGAAAGTTTCCGCAATCTTCTTACCAACTGTCCTTCCTCCATAAACCTTCAACCAACCGCGAGCGCGCACAAATGGATTGAAACCCGCATAGAAGGAATTCCTGGCGCCGTCCCGTTGCGGATTGTCCTGCCGGGCGGGCGGGTGGTTTGCCCCAGTTGCCATGGCTTTGACAGGCACGCCGGGCGGCGGGACGGTACGACAGGAGGTTTGATTATGAATGGCTACGACGAGATAAAACGAAATATGGCATGGTTTATTGCGCTGGGAGTGGCTCTCATTGTGCTGGGAGTTATCGCGATCGGCGACGCGTTCCTCGCCACACTGGTTTCGGTGATGGTTTTTGGCTGGCTGTTGTTGATCGGCGGGATCATTCAGTCAGTACATGCGGCGTGGGTGCGGCCGTGGAGCGGGTTGGTGCTGCAATTGGTGATCGGCATCCTGAACATCATTGTCGGCCTGCTGATCATTGCCAACCCGGGCGCAAGCGCGATGGCGCTGACGCTGTTGCTGGCGGCGTTCTTCATGGTCGGCGGGGTCTTCCGCATCGTCACCGCGGCTTCGGAACATCTTCCCGGGCGCGGTTGGGCGTTGTTCAGCGGCTTGGTGAATATCATCCTGGGCATCCTGATCTGGGCGCACTGGCCGGGGTCGGCTTTCTGGGTGATCGGATTGTTCATCGGCATTGACCTGATCTTCACCGGTTGGTGGTTCATCACGCTGTCGATGCTCGCCCGGCGAGCGCCCTTGGCGCCGGCGATTTGAGCGTTTTGCGCGCAGGAGAAGGCGGGGCGAAGCGTCCAAATCCCTTGCCCCGACCCCGTTCTGTGCTACAGAATGGGTGAATGGCAGTAGTTTCGGCTCCCGACGACACCGCCCCGCAGGCTCCTGTTCAACCCACGTTGCGTGCCAATGCGCGAACCTGGGCGGTGCTGGTCGTGCTGGCGGCGGCCGTCATCGTTGCTGCGTTCCTTTGCGATGATCTGGTCCAGGGCCTCGTTCCCGCGCAACTGAACCCGACGACGAAGGAAGCCGCCCGGCTCATCAGCAAATACTTCGACTGGCCCTTCATGCTGCTCTACTCGGCGCTGCCGCTGGCGTATGGCTGGCTGCGGAAAAAGCGCGAGTGGCAGCGATTAGGCGTGGCATTGATGATTTCGTGCGCGGTGGCGGGAATCACTTCCACGAGTATTCGCTCCACGACCGGCCGCACGCGCCCGAATGCGGAGGCGCCGCAGGGTTGGTACGGTCCGCGTCACAATGGGAAATGGTTGATCGGCAAGTCGGAATTCAATTCGTTTCCCTCGGGCCATATGGGCACGGCGATGGGTTTCTCGGGCATTCTTTTGCTGGGCGCGCGGCGGTGGAAGGCTTTGGCCATTTTGGTGGGCGCGGCGGTGGGATGGTCGCGCATTTACCTGGGATATCATCATTTCTCCGATGTGACTGTCGGAGCCCTGATCGGACTGGCGGTAGGCTGGTATACCTGGCACCGGCTTCTTCCGCGACTGGCCCGAACCTGGCCGGTTCTCCACGCGTGATCAGCCGCTGACACCGGAACTGTCCGGAAGTGTCGCGCGGACCGGCGCGTTCGTATCGGTTTCCCTCGCTTGCATTCAATTTGCTTCTGTATTCCGATGAATCGTGGTAGTGTCCCGCCAGCGAGGCAAAGCTATGAAGTCCGGGACTCAGGCGGAGGCGGTACCAGGGATGGCCGATGGCCAGGAAGGGACCGGCATCCTCGCAATCAACGCCGGTTCCTCGAGCCTCAAATTCGCGCTCTTCAACACCGTCCCGCGGTTGGCCCGCGTCTTGACCGGCCGGTTTGAGCGCATCGGGCTGCCGGATGGGATGCTCGCTGCAAAGGATTTGGTCACCGGCCGCGAATGGCATCGGGAAATGCCGGTGCCCAATCACAGTGCCTGCGTGTCGCGGCTTTGGGAATTGCTCGCGGAGGAGGCGTCGGTGCGGGTGCTCGCGATCAGCCATCGGATTGTTCACGGCGGTCCGCGTTATCATGCGCCGGCTTTGGTGACACCCGAAATGATCGCGGGCCTGCGCGAGATTGCGGAGTTCGCCCCGCTGCACCTGCCGATGCAAATTGCCCTGCTGGAGGAATTCGCGCGGCATTATCCCGGCACGCCGCAGGTGGCGTGCTTTGACACCGGCTTCCATTGGAACATGCCGCGAGTGGCGAAGCTTCTGCCCCTGCCGCGCCGGTATGATGCGCGCGGTCTGCAGCGCTACGGATTTCACGGCGTTTCCTATACTTACCTGCTGCAGGAGCTGGAACGGGTCGCCGGGCCCGCGGCGGCGCGCGGACGGGTGATTTTTGCTCATCTCGGAAACGGCGCGAGTCTTGCCGCGGTCCGCGACGGTCGGAGTCTCGATACAACGATGGCCTTCACTCCCGCCGCGGGCCTCGTGATGAGCACACGGCCGGGCGATCTCGATCCCGGCCTGATGGCCTACCTGGCGCGGCGCGAACGGATGAGCGCCGAGCAATTTGGGCAGATGGTGAACGGCCAGTGCGGGCTGCTGGGCGTTTCGGAAATCAGCCCGGATATCCGCGACCTGCTGGCGAAGGAAGACCAGGACCCGCGCGCTGCTGAAGCCGTCGCCCTTTTCTGCCAGCAGGCGCGCAAATGGATCGGCGCGTACGCCGCGGTGCTCAACGGCCTCGACACACTGGTCTTCTCCGCGGGCATCGGCGAAAACGCCGCACCCATCCGCGCGCGTATCTGCGCCGGCTTCGATTTTCTCGGCCTGCAGCTCGATGCCGCCGCCAATGAGTCGGCCGCGCCCGTGATCAGCACGCCGGCCAGCAAGGTCTGCGTGCGCATCATCCGCACCGACGAGGAACTTTGTCTCACGCAATCGGCCCTGGCACTGGCGCAAGCCGGCGCGCTGGGCTTTTCACCGTCGTCAACCACTGAAACCGGAGTTCGAGTATGATTTCGCCAATCAAGAAAAGCCGCCGGAGCACCCGCAACCAACTGAACCGTCCCGCTTCCGCCGTTTCGCGCCGCGTGGTCGCGTCGCGTCCCGGCATGGAACGGCCGCGCGCGCCGCATCCCGACGGGGAAGCACGCTTCGACTCCAACCTGCTGCACAAAATGGACGCGTACTGGCGCGCGGCGAATTATCTCTCCGTCGGCCAGATTTATTTGATGGGCAATCCGCTGCTGCGGCGGCCGTTGAAGAAGACGGACATCAAGCCCCGCCTGCTCGGCCATTGGGGCACGACGCCCGGGCTCAATTTCATCTACGTCCACCTCAACCGGCTGATCAAGGAGCAGGACCTGAACGTGATTTACATCGCCGGCCCGGGCCATGGCGGTCCGGGATTGGTGGCGAATACTTATCTCGAGGGGACGTACAGCGAGGTTTATCCCGAGGTGTCGCAGGACGAGGAGGGAATGCGGAAGCTTTTCAAACAATTCTCGTTTCCCGGAGGCATTCCGAGCCATGTGGCGCCGGAGACTCCCGGCTCGATCCACGAGGGCGGTGAACTTGGTTATTCGTTGGTTCACGCCTATGGCGCCGTGTTTGACAATCCCGATTTGATCGCCGCCTGCGTGGTGGGTGACGGCGAGGCGGAAACCGGCCCGCTGGCGACAAGCTGGCATTCGAATAAATTCCTCAATCCGGTGCGCGATGGCGCGGTCCTGCCGATCCTGCATCTCAACGGCTACAAGATCGCCGGTCCGACGGTGCTGGCGCGACTGCCGCGCGCGGAACTGGAATCATTGTTCCGCGGCTATGGTTATCGTCCGTATTTCGTGGAGGGCAGTGAACCGGCCACGATGCATCGGTGGATGGCCGCCACGCTGGACACGATCATCTCGGAGATCAAATCCATCCAGAACACGGCGCGCACGAACGGGTTCAAGCAGCGTCCGATCTGGCCGATGATCGTCCTGCGCACGCCCAAGGGCTGGACCGGACCGAAGGTGGTGGACGGCAAGCCGGTGGAAGGCACGTTTCGCGCGCACCAGGTGCCGATGTCGGACATGGCCAGGCCGGAGCACGTCCGTTTGCTGGAACGCTGGATGAAGAGCTACGAACCGCAGAAGCTCTTTAATCGGGATGGGCGGTTGATCCCGGAATTGGCCGAACTTGCACCCAGGGGCGAGCGCCGCATGGGAGCGAATCCGCACGCCAACGGCGGTCTTTTGCTGCGCGACCTGCGGCTGCCCGATTTTCGCGATTACGCCGTTCCGGTGCCGAAACCGGGAAGTTCGTCGGTGGAGGCAACACGCATCCAGGGCGATTTCATCCGGGACGTATTCAAGCTGAATGCGGGCCAGAAGAATTTTCGCGTGTTCAGTCCCGACGAGACGGCGTCGAACCGTTGGAACGCGGTGTTTGAAGTGACTGATCGTTGTTCGACCGCGGAGATTCTGCCGATTGACGATCATGTTTCGCCGGACGGGCGCGTGATGGAGGTTTTAAGTGAGCACATGTGCCAGGGCTGGCTGGAGGGTTATCTGCTGACCGGCCGACACGGGTTCTTTTCGTGCTACGAGGCCTTCATCCACATCATCGATTCGATGTTCAATCAGCATGCCAAGTGGCTCAAGACCACGCGCCAGATCCCCTGGCGGCGGCCGATTGCGTCGCTCAATTATCTGCTGACTTCGCACGTGTGGCGGCAGGATCACAACGGCTTCAGCCATCAGGATCCCGGGTTCATCGATCATGTGGTGAACAAGCGGGCGGAGGTCATACGCGTTTATCTGCCGCCCGATGCCAACACGCTGCTCTCGGTGACCGACCATTGTCTGCGCAGCCGCAATTATGTGAATGTAATTGTCGCCGGCAAGCAACCCGCGCCGCAGTGGCTCGGGATGCGGGAGGCGATCGAGCATTGCACGATGGGCATCGGCATCTGGGAATGGGCGAGCAATGATCGCGGCAGCGAGCCGGACGTGGTGATGGGCTGTTGCGGCGACGTGCCGACCATGGAAACGCTGGCCGCGGTGGACTGGCTGCGCTGCGCGTTTCCGGACCTGAAGATTCGGGTGATCAACGTGGTGGACTTGATGCGGCTCCAGCCCGAGAGCGAACACCCGCATGGACTTTCGGAGAAGAATTTCGACACGCTGTTCACCGTGGACAAGCCCATCATCTTTGCCTTTCACGGTTATCCCTGGTTGATCCACCGGCTCACCTATCGCCGCACCGGCCATCGCAACCTGCATGTCCGCGGTTACAAGGAACAGGGCACCACCACCACGCCTTTTGACATGGTGGTGCTCAATGATCTGGATCGGTACCATCTCGCGATGGATGTGATCGACCGCGTGCCGAAGCTCACTTCACGGGCGGCTTACGCGAAGACGGCGTTGATCCGGAAGTTGATCGAGCACCGGCAATACATCCGGGAGCACGGCGAGGACATGCCCGAGGTGCGCAATTGGAAGTGGTCCGGCTGTTGACAGGGCCGTTCAATTTTCGTGTTCGTGCCTTGCCTGCATGACGGCAAAGCCGGGCTGCCGAAAAGTGTAAATCGGCAAAGCCGCCGCTGGCCCAATAGTGGCGGCAGGAGTCCGTTTCATACTGTTTATCACCCTCTCTAAGCTCTAAAAGCCCCTTTATTTACGGGCTTTTTGGAGCGTTTTCTTCGTTTCGATGCATGTCGCAGATCCGGACCGGATCGCTGTCGACATGAATTAGGCACGCTTGTGCAAAAAATGGTGAGTATTAGCCAACCGCGGTGGAGAGCCATCCGGACGGCGCATGCTAAGCAGGAGACCAGTATGAAAGCCCGAATCGCCGGACTCGTTGTCGTGATCTTCGCGACGGCTGCTGCGTGGTGGCATTTCCGCACGGCGGGCAGCGTTCCCGCGAATACCCCGGCGCTGGAAACGCCCGTGGTGTTGTCCGATGGCACCAGGTCGGTTCTCCAGGGGGTGAAGTCGCCGGTGGAAGTCCGGTTTTTCTGCATGCTCGATGACGCCGGCGCCCCCGCGGGATTGCGGTCATTCGCCGGCCGGGTGGACAAGCTGCTCGCGGAATACGAACGGGAATCGGGCGGGAAGCTCAACGTAACGAGGATCACCACACGTTCCACGACCAACGAAAATGCCGCGCTCGCGGCCGGCATCCGGCCCACTGAGCTGGACAAGGGCGACGGTGATTATCTGGGAATTGCGGTGCTGGACGGGCAGCAGAAGGAGTCGCTGGTCCAGGTTTCTCAGCAATGGGAGCCGGCCTTGGAGGCCGATCTGAGCCGCGCGATTGCGTCGGCGGGCATTATCGCCGCGGCGCCGGTTCCGTCGTCGGCAATTGCGAGCACCGCGGACACGGCGGCCATCAAGGATTTGATCAACACGCATCCGCAGCTTGCCGCGGCCACGCTGGACCAGGGGACCCAGATGCTTCGCAACGAGGCGCTCACCGATTTTGCGACCGTGGTGAAGGACATGCAGGCCCAGCTCCAGGTTGCGCAGCAGCAATATAAGGACGCCGAGAGCGCGAATTCCGAAGCCGCGCAGGCGGCGGCCCGGGAACAAATCCGGCAGATTCCGGCCGCCCAGACCGAGAAGCTCGCCGGCATCGGCACCCGTCTTACCAGGCAGATCAACGCATTCCAACAATACCGGAGCACAACTCAATAGATTCCGAACGGCACGGCCAGAACACCGATCCAGAACAGGAAACCAAACATGAAAACTCAATCCCTGACAACCACAGTGCGGAACGGCTTGATGCTGGCCGCGCTAACGGTCCTGAGCGCAGCAACCGCGGCGCACGCAGCCGTCACGCCGTTGCAAGGCCAGTTGGTGCTGCGCCCGGTGACCCCCGGCGACGTGTCCGTCTATGCCTTGCCGGCAGGCACCGAGGTGTCGGGCGGCCTTACCAGTGTGGGCATCGGCCAGCCGGTGTATCTGGAGGCGGACATCAATATTGCCATTCCACCCGCGGACATCGTGAGCGTGACATGGGCATTGACCAACAGGCCGGTGGGATCGGTGGCCGTGCTGACCAACAGCCCGCTGGGAGCGAACGTGCCGGTATACGACCCTTCGGATCGGCTGATTTCGCAGGTGGCGTCGCGCAAGTTGCTGCGGCCGGACCTCGCGGGGCAGTATACCGTGCTGGCCACGATCACGACGGCGACGGAAGGCGTGACGAATGTAACCGCCACGATCACGGCCGGCACTTACCTGGGGGTCGGGATCCATTCAGGTATTGGTTGCGCCCTGTGCCATAGCGGCGGCGAGATTGCGCAGAACAAAGTCGTGCCGTGGACGACCACCGCGCACTCGACCATCTTCAGCAACGGCGTGGATGGAAACCTGGGACACTACAGCCAGTCGTGCCTGCAGTGCCACACGGACGGGTATGATACCAATACGAACGCGGTCAACGGCGGGTTTGATGACATCGCTGCGAAGGATCACTGGACCTTCCCGACGGTGCTGACCAACGGCAATTTCAACGCCATGCCGGCCGACTTGCAGGATCGCGGCAACATCCAATGCGAGAATTGCCACGGCCCAGGCAGCCAGCACGCTTACTCGCTTGGCGACACGAACCTGATTTCCGTGACCTTCAGCTCGGGCGCCTGCAATCAATGCCACGACGCCCCGACGCATCACATCAAGGGGACCGAGTGGTATGCCTCCGGGCACGCGATAACGACCCGCATTCCCGCCGGAAACGCCTCCTGCGTGGGCTGCCATACCGGCAAGGGATTCGTGGCGAGGATGGACGGCGTCACGAACAATGTGGACACCAGCTATAATTCGATTGGCTGCCAGACCTGCCACGAGCCGCATGGCGAGACGCTGCCGACCAACAGCGCGCCCAACGCGCACCTGATCCGCAACCTGGCGTCGGTGACGTTCATGGATGGCACGACGGTGACGAATGCGGGTGAGGGAATTCTTTGCATGCAATGCCATCATGCCCGGCAGAACGCCGCGGTGTATGCGGCCACGACGCCCGGCAGCGCGAACTTCGGCCCGCACCATGGTCCGCAGGGCGACATGCTCGAGGGCGTCAACGGCTTTACCTACGGCAAAGTCATCCCCAGCTCGGCGCACGGAAACGTGGTGTCGAACACCTGCGTTGCCTGCCATATGCAGACCGTGAATGCGGGAGCGCCCGGGTTCCTCCTGGCCGGCGGTCATACGTTCAACATGTCGTGCGCGGCCAGCGGCACCAACGGGCCGGTCCAGCTGACGGCCGCCTGTCAGAATTGCCATAGCGCGGCGGTCAACCAGTTTGACTTCCCGCTGCAGGATTACGCCAACAGCGGTTCGATCCAGGGCGTGCAGACGGAAGTGCAGAACCTGGAGAACGAACTCTCGGTGCTGCTCCCGCCGCTTGGCACGGTCAAGACGAACCTGAGCATTAATTCGAGCTGGACGCAGCCGCAGCTGGAGGCGGCCTACAACTGGCTGTTCGTGAACCAGGACGGCAGCAAGGGCATTCACAACACGGCGTATGCCGTGGGATTGCTGAAGGCGTCGATCGCCAATCTGACCGGTGTTTCGGTTCCGGGCGGATTGCCGGACGCGTGGGTGACGCAATATTTCGGATCAGTCAGCAATCCGAGCGGCGCGCCCAACGCCAATCCTTCGGGCGACGGCATGCCGAACTGGATGAAGTATGCGCTGGGCCTGAACCCGCTGGTGGCGGGCACCGTGATCACCAACGGTGTGGTCTTCAGCGACGTCACCGCCTTCGGCGACACCAACAAGATTCACATCTATACGGCGGCGGAGATCGCGTTCGACACGCAGACGGGCACGAATTACCAGATCCAGGCGATCGGCTCGCTGAGCGGCGGCTGGATAAACGTCGGCAGCCCGCTGGCGGGCACCGGCAAGACCATTTCGTACCTGACGCCGACCCGCAATAACGCGCGGCAGTACTATCGGGTGGTTCACACTCCGTAACAGGAAGCGGCACGTGATCAGATGTTTTGTGACACATGCCTTAACCCCTCCCCGAAAGCGGGGAGGGGTTTTCTTATCCCGGCGAACTCCATTCCTTGTTCAACCGAAAGCAACCGATGGTGAGCATTGGACAGGATCGGGGAAGCCCGCGGGGGCGGGCCACGCTAGGGTCGGCGCAACGACATGGGCAGATCGAGTCCAGTTCGCAGAACGGCGGAGGGTGCAATCAAGGGGCGTTGTCTTTGGCTCGAGCGGGCGCGGAGCGCGGCGATTGACGCAATCCAGCAGCTTTTTATGACCTTCAAGCGAATCCTGGCCATCGTTCCAATCCTCACCCTGGCCGGGTTGTGTTCCATCGGCGGCCGCGCCTTGGCGCAGACGCCTCCGCACCTGGGCATCGCGCAGCCTGGCGGAATGCCGGGTCTGCCGGTGATGACCGGCATTTGCAAGGCGACCAACGGCATCGTGCTCACGTGGGACGGGCCTTCGGGCTATTACGAGGTTTTCCAGAAGACCAACATCAAGAACGGAACCTGGATGGCGGTGGGCAGGGCCACCAACATGGTGCGGACCCTCACGGTCGCCTACACGCGCAGCAACACGTTGTTTCGCGTCTCGGGACCGTCGCCACATTACATCGGGATCCAGGCCTGCACTGCGTGTCATTCGGACACGCACGCCACCGTGATGCAAACCGGGCATGCGCAGGCGTTCGCCGATCTGCAGCAGGTCCAGCAACAGAATAATCCGGCCTGCCTGCCCTGCCACACGGTGGGCGCGAATCTGCCGACCGGCTACACCAACCAGGTCAAGACCGCGAATCTCGAGAACGTGCAGTGCGAAAACTGCCACGGCCCCGCCGCGAATCACGCGGCCAATCCGGACGATCCGACCGTGGTACCACGCATCGAAGTGGCCGGCACCCTGTGCGGCGGCTGCCACAATTTGAAATCGGTCCCGGCGCAGTACGCGTATTTGCATCCATCGTATTACGAGGATTGGAGCGCTTCCGCCCACAGCGCGGTGGTGCCGGATCTGAAGCCGGACTTCCTGGGCACCAACGGGCCGTCCGTCTACATCCCGACCTGCGGGGCGTGCCATTCGGGAACGGTGCGCGAGGCGCTGCTGGAGAATGAGCCGATGCCCAATGGCACGGACGCCGGGGCGGTGGGGATCGCCTGCGCGGTGTGCCACGATCCGCACCAGATTTCCTCCTTCACGAACGTGCTGAACGGCGTGGTGAGCAACCGGCTCACCGGCGTCATCCTGACCAACACCGAGCTTGGGGCGGTTTACACGAATCAACTGCGCAACCCGATCGCCTCGCGGCTGGATTATCATGCGACGGGGAGTTTCGCGACCAATTACAATCCGAACATCAGCGTTTGCGCGCAGTGCCACAATGATCGCGGCGCGTCGACGAACGACACCAGCTTTCCGCCGCATCATTCGCCGCAATACAACATGCTGCTGGGGACGCTGAGTCCCTCGACGGGCGTGCCGACGAACCAGCCTGCCACCCACGCCTTGCTGGAGAAGCAGTGCGTGAGCTGCCACATGCAGACCTGCCCGCAAAATGGCGCGCTGCCTCCGGGGAGCGGTCACAGTTTTGCGATCAACTCGTATGCGCTCTGCCTGAACTGTCATCCCAATCCCGCGGGCCTGGTCCAGTTCACCGGCATGGCGGTGTCGAACCAGGTCCAGGAGGTGAAAGCGCTGCTGGACTTGTGGGCCACGACTGCGGCGCCGCCGGCTTTGCTGCCTTACGGGACGAGGGCGTGGGAATACACCACGCCGGGCGAGTTGTCGCCGGGCGGACCGGGGCCGAGCACGGCCCAGCAGGCGCTGATACCGGCGGCGATCAAGCAGGCCCGCATGAATCTCTACCTGGTGCTCCACGACGGGAGCTTCGGCGCGCACAACGGTCCCTATGCCGTGCAGCTTCTGGACACCGCCGAGAACGACGTCGTGGACGCATTGTATCCCTGAACCTGGCGAGCCATGAACACTCATTCCCCCCCAAATGAAAAGGCAGGCAGCCGCGGGAAGCGCCGGCTGCTGATGATCGCGGCGTGCGCCGCGGTGCCGTTGCTTGCGCTGATTGCCTGCAGCACGGTGAACCGGGCCGTGGTGGTGCTGCCGGATTATCCCGGCGCGAAATACATCGGCGAAAAGGAATGCGAGCAGTGCCATGACAAGATCACCCACACCTTTCCGACCGCCGATCACGCGCGGTTGATGGCCGAGGGGCAGAACGCGCTGGGCGCGGGTTGCGAATCGTGCCACGGGCCGGGGAGCGTCCACGCCGAGTCAGGCGGCGAGACGCTGATGCCGTATGCTTTCACGCCGGGGCGGCCGCTGGGCAGCAGCTACGGCGCGCATGTGCCCGTTACTCCGTCGCGTTCGATGGAGACGGTTTGTTACGATTGCCACGGCGAAGTGCGGGCACAGTTTGAATTGCCCAATCATCATCCGGTGCCCGAGGGACGGATGGCGTGCACGGCGTGCCATGATCCGCACAAGGGATCGATTTTCAAGGGCGGCGGCACGGCATTGCTGGCCGAGAACGACACGTGCATTCGCTGCCATCCGGCGCAGCGCGGGCCGTATGTGTTTGAGCACGAGTCGATGCGCGAGGGCTGCACCACCTGCCACAACCCGCACGGGAGCATCAACGCGAAGCTGCTGACCGTGCGCGACTCGAACTTGTGTCTGAAGTGCCATTTCCAACAGGTGACCGGCGGGGCGATTCTGATCGGAGGATCGGACCACACATTGCGGTTGCAGCAGGGTTCTTGCTGGACCGCCGGCTGCCACGAGGCTGTGCACGGCTCGCGGGTCAGCCCCACCCTGCGTTTCTGAGCCGCCATCCCAAAAGCCCATGAAAAGAAAATTGCCAATCAAGAAACAGGGCAGAGCCACGCCGGGGAACGGCGGCGTGCGGCGCGGAGCGGCGCTGAAGAGGGGATTGTTGCTGCGCCGTTGCCTGCTGGCTGCGCTGGTGTCGGCCGGTTGCTGGAGCGCGCGCGGGGCCGAAGGCACCAATTCGCTTTCGCCCACCGAGATGTTCGAAGGAAAACCGGGCACAGGAAACAATTGGGTGGAGCTGTCGACAGGCGGCCTGATCACCAGTGGCAACACCGCGCAGGCGGAGCAAATTCTGCAGCAAAAGCGCGGCGCTTCCGGGGGCATCCAGGACCTGCATTTGGGGGGCGCGGTCAGCACCAATCTCAATCTGACGCTCGACGGCCATTCGCTGTTCGATCAGCACGATTACGACCTTACGCTGCGGCTGGAACGGCCCGAGAAGTGGTACTTGCAGGTCAACGCCCAAAATTTCCTGACCTGGTACAATGCCGATGGGGGATTTTATCCGCCGACGGGCGTGCAGTATTCGAATCCGGGCGGCGCGACGGCGGTGGAGCGCGGCCAGATATCATTCGAAGGCGGGCTGAACCTGAAGGAGGATTCGGCCATCACATTCAAGTACACGCACTGGTATCGCGACGACGCCAACAACTCGACGATTTGGGGCCCGGCGCATGTGGACCCCGGCAATCCGGCGCTGATCCGGGGCGTTTCGCCGAGCATTTATTCGCTGGATGAGTCGTCCGACAGCTTTTCGCTGGACGTGACGCGCCGGATCATGTCGACGGACGTGGGCTTGGGGCTGCGGTATGAGCACGGCAGGGTGAACGACAGCGGCGATTTGACGTTCTTTCCCGGCGAACCCGTGCAACGGGACGTCACCAGCAAGACAGGCACTTCGTACGACCTGTTGAGCGTCCATGCGTTCACGGAAACATGGATCAACCCGAAGTTGTTCTTCTCGTCCGGATTTTTGTTCGAAAACCAGGACAGCACGTTCAGCGGCAGCCGGATTTATGGCGATGATTTTGACGTCGGATACACGCCCAATTTCCTGAATGGCCGGGGATTTTACAATCTGACCGGGGACGGCAATCAGCAGGATTACGTGATGAATCTGAACCTGCTGTCGACGCCGGCGAAAGCGTTCACCATCACCCCCTCGATCCGGGTGCAGCAGGAATATTGGAACACGGATTCGAGTGGGATTGGAACGCTGGGCACGGCGAGCCAGCCCTTCAACGCGGAGGGCGATCGCAGCGCGCTCGATGTGACCGGGGGCCTGGAGGCGCGTTACACGGGATTTACCAATTGGGTATTGCACGCCAAGGGCGAGTGGAATGACGGCGATGGAAAGCTGACGCAAAACGGGGGCACGGGGCAGATCAACGGGATCGGGATTCCGCCGATCCAGCAGGAGACCGAGGATTCGCGGCTGTTCCAGAAATATTCCGGGGGGGTGACGTGGTATCCGCTGCGGCGACTGGTGGTGGACGTGGGCGGTTACGTGAAGCATAACTCCTACAATTATAACAACACCGTGGACAGCACGCCCAATGATCCGACCAGCGTGAACCGTTATCCCGCCTACCTGGTGCTGCAGGATTTCACGACGTATGACGGCAATTTGCGGCTGACCGTCAAGCCCCTGCAAAATCTAACGCTCGTGGCGCGTTACGAATACCAGTTGTCCACCGTGGACACGCGGCCGGACTCGATCTCCGGATTGTCGCAGGTGGAATCATCGGAGATGACGACCCACATCTTCGGGGGGAGCGTCACCTGGATACCGTGGAACCGGCTGTCGCTGCAACTCGGGCTGGACGACGTGCTGAGCAACACGCGTACGCCGGTGTCCGACAGCACGACAGCGACGCTGGACGCGGCGAATGGGGCGGGGTACACGCAAGCGATTCTCAATTCGCGGAACAACTACTGGACGGCGAATTTTTCGTCGGGATTCGTCCTGGACGACAAGACGGACCTGAACCTGAATTATTTCTTCTACGACTCGGACAATACGCAGAACGATCCGGCGATTGTCCTGCCGCTCGACGCCGCTTCGCGGGAGCATGGCGTGCTGGCCACCCTGACGCGCCGGATCACGAAAAACCTGCGGATGAATCTGCGGTATGGGTATTACAATTTCCACGACCTGACCTCCGGCGGCCACAATGACTTCGAGGCGCACCTGATCTACACGAGCCTGCAGTACCGGTTCTGAGCCGGCTGGCGCAGCATTGGGCGCAAGAATTGCGAAGTCAGACATCAGCTGGAAGCGCCATTGACGCGGCGCCCGAGAGAACCCCGGGGAACCCGCATCCAGCCCTGATTTTGGATAGTCGCTTCAATCCCGCACAAAAAGCCCGATTTCCGATGTATTAATAGAGGTAATAAAACGGAATAGACGTATTAGCGTTGCTGTATACGTGCTTGTGCCATTATTAGCCTCGCTTTCACAAAAAAGGGTGAGGATTAGCCAACGCTTGTGGAGAGGGGGTGTCGGGCGCGTGCTAAACAGAGGTTCAGAATGAAAGCCCGAACCGTCCCAGCCGGCCCAGGTGCGAGAACCGCCAAGGTGGCGACGCGCGCGCAGGCGGCTGCCGGCGCGGGTTGCTTCCGCACAATTCAACAACGCTCAACAGAACCAAAAATATGAAAATCAGAACCTTGTGTTTACTCATCGCCGCCGCTGTTCCCGCCCTGGCGCTGTGCGCCAATTGCGCCCGCGCCGCGGACGCGCAGGAGAACTGGGGCAAGATGTGCGCGAAATGCCACGGCGCCGACGGCAAAGGCCAGACCAAGATGGGCCAGAAGCTCGGCATCAAGGACCTGACCGACGCGAAAGTCCAGGCTGACCTGACCGACGCCGACGCCACCAAGGCGATCAAGGAAGGCGTGAAGGACAAGGACGGCAAGACCGTGATGAAACCCGCCGAGAACCTGTCGGATGACGAGGCGAAGGCGCTGGTTGTTTATGTGCGCGGCCTGAAGAAGTGACCGTTGGCTTGCGAGGGCTGCCCGACCGGATACTGAGGGCGCGCCGCCCGGGACGAATTCCGGGAACGCGCGTGTGAAGTTGGTTGAGGCAGCCGGCGAAGGCAGCCCTCGGATCATCATTGGAAAGCGCAGTCAGATGCTGAACCTATGCGACCACCCTACAAAATGCCGCCACAGATCCTGCGCCTGGTGTTGCTGACGCTGGGGATTGTCGGCTCGTTCCTGATGGCGCGCGCGGTGCTGACGCCATCGTCGTTCCGGCAGTATGGCTGGTATCGCGGGGACGCGCTGGAGGAGATTGCGTCCCGCACGCCGGTTTACGCGGGGACGAAGTCCTGCGACGAGTGTCATTCGGACATTCTGCAAAAACAGGCGAAGGACGCGCATAAAACACTGTCGTGCGAAGGCTGTCACGGCGTGAGCCGTGAGCACGGGGACAACCCGGACATCCTGCCCGTGAAATTGACCGGCAGCCACTGCATCCGTTGCCACGAGGCCAATCCGTCGCGGCCGGCGTGGTTCAAACAGATCATCGTCAAGGACCATTACAGCGGCAAATGCACTGAGTGCCATCTGCCGCATCAACCCACGCAGGTGCCATGAAAAATCAATTTACCCGGCGCAGTGTGCTAGCCCGCCTTGGCGGCGCGGTGGCCGGGGTGCTCTCGCTCCCGGCAGCCCGCGCGGCGAAGGCGGCCGTGCAGAAGGTGTTCGTCTCCTCGGGCGCGCCCAGGGGATACGATCCCTCGAAGCACAAATGGCTGATGTGCGTGGACGTGAACAAGTGCATCGGCTGCGGACTGTGCGCGGAGGCGTGCAAGAAGGAAAACAACGTGCCGGAGGGACCGTACTTTCGGACCTGGATCGAGCGTTACATCATTCCGAAACCCAAACCGGCTTCGGGCGAGACGCGCGGTGAGGCGATTGTGGATTGCCCGAATGGCGGGATGCATGGATTTCCCGAGGCGGCGATTCCCAAGGACCAGATCGAGCATTCGTTTTTCGTGCCGAAGCTCTGCAATTTGTGCGAGCACTCGCCCTGCGTGCAGGTGTGCCCGGTGGGGGCCACGTTCGATGCGCCGGACGGGGCGGTGCTGATCGATCCCAAGTATTGCATCGGCTGTGGATTTTGCATCCAGGCATGTCCGTACGGCTGCCGTTTCCTGAGCCCGGTCACGAAGACGGCGGAGAAATGCTCGCTGTGCTATCACCGGATCACGCGGGGATTGAAGCCGGCCTGTGTGGAGGTGTGCCCAACGCAGGCGCGGATTTTCGGCGATTTGAAGAACATGGCGCCGGATGATCCGATCCAGAAATTCTACGAGCAAAATCGTGTGCAGGTGCTCAAGCCGCACCTCGGCACCAATCCGCGGGTTCTCTACGCGGGGCTGGATAAGGAGGTCAGATAATATGACGCCCGACGTGACGAACGTGCTGGTGGAGGTCCTGCCCAAGTTCGAGGGTTACGTGTATCCGAACGAGGCGGGGCCGCATCCGCTCTGGGGTTTCCTCATTGTGCTCTATCCGTACATCACGGGCCTGGTGGCGGGGGCGTTCATCATGGCGTCGCTGGTTCGCGTATTCAAGGTCCAGGCGCTGGAGCCGGTGTACCGGCTCTCGATGCTGACCTCGTTTTCGTTCCTGCTGTGCGCCACGCTGCCGCTGCTGTTTCACCTCGGGCATCCCGAGCGCTGCTTCGAAATCATGATGACGCCGCACCTGACGTCGCCAATGGCGATCTTCGGGTTTGTGTACGCGTGGTACCTGATGGCGGTGCTGCTGCTGGAACTGTGGTTCGATTATCGCTATGACCTGGTGCAATGGTCGAAAACCACGCCCGGGTTCCGCGGGATCATTTACCGACTGTTCACGGTGGGTGTAACCGACGAGTCGCCGGCGGCGACGGCGCTGGACGCGAAACTCGGACGATTCCTTTCGGTGGTCGGGATCCCGTCGGCATTTCTGCTGCACGGGTATGTGGGGTTCATTTTCGGATCGGTGAAGGCCAATCCGTGGTGGGGCAATGTGCTGATGCCGATCATTTTCATCATGTCGGCGATCGTCTCGGGCATCGCGCTGTGCGTGTTCAATTACATGGTGCTGACGTGGATTCGCCGGCGCACGATCGACATGCGGTGTTTGGACACGATGGCGATGTTCCTTTTTTACGCGCTGGTGGTGGATGCGGCAATCGAGGGGCTGGACTGGATTCACCGGATTTACGCGGCGGAGGAAGGCTTTTCCGTGATGCAGACGATGATTCGCGAGAAGCTTTTCTACACGCTGAACCTTGGGCAGGCGACGGTGGGCACGTTGATTCCGCTGCTGGCGCTGGGGTCGCTGCAACTGTTGCGCAAGCGGGTTCCCGAAATGATTCGCAAGCGGATGATCGGTGTCAGCGCGCTGATGATCCTGGTGGGCGTGCTGGCGATGCGCTGGAACGTGGTGATTGGCGGGCAACTTTTCTCCAAGAGCCTTCGCGGGGTGATGGGTTACAAACTGGAATTCGCGGGTGTCGAAGGCTGGTTCATGGGGCTGATTCTCCTGAGTCTGCCATTCGTCATCCTGACCACGCTCGTGAAGCTGTTTCTGTCTGAACAGCTCCCGGCCACCAGCGGCCACGTGCCGCAGGGCGAGGGCGCAGAGCAGGCTTTATGAACCATCCAGGCCCAGGCATTTGACATGAGCGAAGAAAAAACCAAACCGACAACACGCGTTTCCCTGTTCCGCAATTGGGTCAGTTGGATGGGGCTGCTGGTGGTGCTCGGCAGCCTGTTTTCCTTCCTGCTGCTGTTCCTGCTGGACGCCCTGGCGCATGTTGCGAATCCGTACGTCGGCATTCTGACGTACCTGGTGGCGCCGATGTTCACGGTCATCGGGCTGGGAATGACGTTTGTGGGCGCGCTGTTGCGGCGGCGGCAGGTGATCAGGGCGGCGGGGCAGATCGCGCCCCTGAGAATTGACCTGACGCGTTATCGCGACCGGCGGCTGATGGGATTCTTTGTCTCCAGCGGACTGGTGTTCTTGCTCATCTCGTCGCTGGGTGTGTATCAGAGCTATCATTACACCGAGTCGGTCCAGTTCTGCGGCCAGGCGTGCCATGGGGTGATGAAGCCCGAGCTGGTAACCTATCTGCACTCGCCCCACGCGCGTGTGGCCTGCGCGGAATGCCACATTGGGAAGGGCGCAACGTGGTATGTGCGGTCGAAATTATCGGGCACGTACCAGGTCTATGCGGTGTTCGCGGACAAGTATCCGAAGCCGATACCCACGCCGGTGAAGAACCTGCGTCCCGCGCAGGAAACGTGCGAGGAGTGCCATTGGCCGAAGAATTTCGTCGGGAACGTCGAGCACACGTACAATTATTTTCTGGGGGACGAGACCAACACGCCGTTCACCGTGCGGTTGCTGCTCAAGGTGGGCGGGGCTGATCCGACGCACGGGCCGGTGGGGGGAATCCACTGGCACATGAACGTGGGCAATCGCATGGAGTATTTCGCGAGTGACGACGCGCGGCAGAAGATTCCGTGGGTGCGCGTGACGGATGCGCAGGGAGTGGTGACGGAATTTCGGTCGCCGAATTTCACCAACGCGGTGAGTGAGTCGGCTGTGCGCCGGATGGATTGCATGGATTGTCACAATCGTCCGGCGCACAGGTACACCTCGCCGGATGACGCGGTGTGCCTGGCAATGTCGCTGGGGCGGATCGACCGGTCGCTGCGCTACGTGAAGACCAACGCGCTGTATGCGCTGACGCGGCCGTACACCAACGACACGCAGGCGCTGCAGGGGATTGCGACCTTCATCGCGGGGCGGTATCCGGTGGAGAAATACCCGGATTCGCAGGCGGGCGTGCGGGGGACGATCGACGCGGTGCAGCAGATTTACACGAACAATTTCTTTCCGGAGATGAAGGCGAGCTGGCAGGCCTACCCGAATAACATCGGCCACACCGATTGGCCGGGCTGTTTCCGGTGCCACGACGGACTGCACAAAAGCGCCGCCGGGGACAGGACGATCCGGGCCAACGATTGCAATGCCTGCCACACGATCCTGGCGCAGGGCAAGGGCGCCGAACTGGATCAACTCACGCCCAACGGGCAGAAGTTCAAGCACCCGGGGGACGAGGTGGACGGGGCGTGCACCGACTGCCACACCGGCGGGTTTTAAGGGGGTGCGGGAGTGACCCCAGCGTTGGGGGCGGTCTGGCAGGCAATCTGCGCACGGAAAAAGAGGAGCAAATCCGCGTTGAATTAAGTGCGGTGTGGGAGGATTTTATGTGTGGAGGGCAAGTTGTGAAGGCGGAATTAAAATCAGACCCGGGAGTTGAGATACTGGAGGGGACGGCGGGACCGGCAGTCAAGGAGCATCCTTTTCTGGAGGAGTTCAACGCGCACCAATATCGCATCCTGACGGACTGCGCGATGCAGACACATTTTCGTCCGGGCGAGACGCTGTTTCGCGAAGGCGATCCGGCGGACTCTTTTTACCTGATTCAACAGGGAAAGGTGGCGCTGGAGGCGCGGACGAAGGACCACGGGCTGGCGTTGATCCAGACGCTGGGCGAGGGCGAGGTGCTGGGTTGGTCGTGGTTGTTCCCGCCGTATTTCTGGCATTTCAGCGCGAGCGCGCTGGAGGACACGGACGCGCTCCACCTTCGGGCCTCGATCTTGCGCGACGAGTGCGAGGCGGACCACGATCTGGGCTTCGCGCTCATCAAACGAATCGCGTCGGTGATGCTTCAGCGTTTGCAGGCGACGCGGAAGCAGATGCTGGAATTGCGAGAAAAGGGGTCAGTCCTATAATTGTGAAAATTCTGCTATTCTTCTCTTTCGAATAGCTCCAATTTCCGGCGCAATTGTTTGAGCTTGGGCCCGGGGCGCCGCTCCATGCGGCTGACCGCTTGCGCCACCCGGGTGTAATGGCCCATTCTCAACCGCTCGCTTACCCACCGCAGCGGCACTGTGGTTCGGCTGCGCAACCACCAGGCGATGGCCACCTTCTCCGGTGCGGCTTTGGCCAGCGACACGCAATCGTCCCCCAATTCCAACGCTGCCGAAGCTCGTCGCAGTTCCCGCTCCGCCGCGGCCTCGTCATGCGCCGCCTTGGCCGGGCCGCTGTGCGATTCACGACGGCCCTTGACGGCTCCCTCCAACCGGTCCTGAAGTTTTTCCAGAAACCCTCCTCCGCCCACGTACCAGCCTCGCCGCAACGCCTTCCATTGTTCCTCCAGTTCTTTTCGCCCGGCCTGGCTGGCCAATTCCAACACGCGAGCCTCCAAATAGGCTTCGTATCCCTTGGACCTGTTGGAGCTTGATGCCGGGTTTCCGAGTATACGTTCCGTGTGCAACCAGTTCGGCCGCTTGCCTGCCCGGGTCAAATACCAAGGGTAACTGCTCCACTGGTAGCGCTTCAGTTTGTCCCGCCCCGCCCGGATCAGTCCGGCGCGTGCGGGGTTGAGGTGAATGTAAGTGCTGACCACCTGGAAGTAATCGGCCTGGCCTTCCACCACCACCGCCTTGTAGCGGCCCTGGAACAAGTGGCCGAAAACTTTATGCCGGCTGTTGTAACGCTGCGTGTAGGTGCCCTGCAGCCATTTCATGCCGATGACCAGATTGCCTTCGGGGGTTTCCAGCAGAAGATGATAGTGATTGCCCATCAAGACGTATGCGTGAATCCGCCAGCCAGTCTTTTCGCAGGCGTCCCCCAGCGTTTTTAGAAAGAGGTGACGGTCCTTGTCATCCGCGAAGATCGGCTGCCCCCGGTTGCCCCGGGCCATTACGTGATATACCGCCCCGGGATATTCGATTCGCAAAGCCCGCGCCATGGTTGCCGATCATGAAGGACCCGATTTGCGCGGGCAATCCAAAAAATGTCATAATTATAGGACTGACCCCTTTGGGGGAGATTGGGCTTGCGCGGTGTGGGGAAAGGGAGCACTTTTGGCGCGAGGGTTTCCGGTGATGCATCCGATGCTAGATAAAATCCGCGAGGGAGCGGTCCTGGGGGGAGCGATCTTTGTGATCATGCTCTTTCTCTGGCTCTGGCTGAAACAGTCGCGGGAGCCGTGGATGCTTATTCTGCGCTGGGTGCTGAGCGGAGCGGTGCTTTGGCTGACGTTCTGGGGGGCGGGGAAGATGTTCCAAAAGCACAACGCACAGGAGTTTGACGGGATCGTGATCGCGGCGGTGGCGGGGATTGTCATGGCGATCGTATGGGTGCCGTTGATCGTGGAGGCGGTGTCGCGGAAGCTGGGTTCGCTGTATGACGGCGGGGATGCGGAGGTGGAGTTGAAGCCGCTGTATTCGATAAGCCGGGCGTTGCGAGCGAAGGGAAAATACAACGAGGCGGTGGCCGCAGCATGGAAACAGTTGCGGCGGTTCCCGGAGGATTTCGAGGGGCAATTGTTGCTGGCGGAAATCCAGGCGGAGAATTTCAACGATTTGCCGGCGGCGGAGGAGATTCTGGAAAAGGCGATTGCGCAGAAGGGGCAGTCGCCGGGGAATGTGGCGTCGGCCTTGAACAGGATGGCGGACTGGCGGCTGGAGAAAATGAAGGATCGGGAGGGCGCGCGCGAGGCGTTGGAGAGAATCGGGGAATTGCTGCCGGGCACGGAATGGGCATTGCAGGCGGGGCAGCGGATCGCAAGGCTCGCGGACCCGGAGGGAAGCCGGGTGGGAGAGGAACGGCGGCCGGTGGTGGCGAGGGCGGCACAGCGGGTTGGATTGGCCGGGGGCAACGCGGCGCGGATGCCGGCCGAGACCGATCCGGGTTTGCAGGCGGCCGAATTGGTGAGGCATTTGGAGTCGCATCCGCAGGACAGTCACACGCGCGAACGGCTGGCGGTGATTTATGCGAATCATTATCACCGGCTGGACCTGGCGACGGAGCAGTTGGAGAAATTAATTGAGCAACCGCAGCAGCAAGCGAAGCAGGTGGTGCGGTGGTTGAATTTGCTGGCGGATTTGCAGGTGCAGAACGGGGTGGACGCCGACGCTGTGCGGGCAACGCTGCAGCGAATCGTGGACAAGTTCCCCGGCCAACCCGCGGCGCTGACGACACAACGGCGGCTCGACACGTTAAGCATCGAGTTAAAGGCCAAGGAAAGCCAGGGCCAGACGGTGAAGATGGGCAACTACGAGCAGAACATCGGCCTGAAAGGCCGGGGGCCGCGAGAGTAGGAACAGTCCCGGCAATTTTCCCGGCGCAATTCTCAGCGCGATAGTTCGAGCGCGATTTCCTTTTCGATCTGATGGGCGAGTTCGCGATCGGGGCCGCCCAGCTTGGTGCGGACCTGGACGGTGATGTCGGTGATGGGCTTGTTCGGATCCTCCTCGGTGACCTTCACATAGACGATGCGCTGATTGATGCGGCCTTCGAGGGAGTTGTTGAGAGTGTTTTCCGCGGTGAGGGCGCCGTCGCGCCGAATCACGATGCGCGAGGCTTCGAGGACCTGCGGGACGGTGCGGGGGTAGCGAGCTTCGGCGCTGTCGGGTACCAGGGGAACGCCGGGTTCGGAGCGGCCGTCCACGGTGTCCACGCAGCCGGTGAGCGAGACGGCCAGGGCGGCGATGAACGGGAGCAAAAGCAATTTCATTTTCATGGAATCTTATGCAAAACCCAACCGGCGTGGGCGTCAAGCATGAAGGGGCGTTTTTAGAACGCGTGGAGTAACGACCCAGCCGCAAAAGCGTGTCAGCCATTTCGGAATTGGATTGGTTGGGGGGTGATGATAATCCTCATTAGATTCGTTGACGCTGATGTCATGATTATTCTCACCACGCTGATCATTGCTGCCGGGCTGTTTGCGCGGGATGTGCGGACGCCCCTGGAGGCGGGGATGTGCGGGTTCTATCTGGCGCCGGTGCTCCTGGCATTCCGGGAACGCCGGGCGTGGTATCCGTTTGTGATCGCGGGCGTTTGCAGTGTTTTCCTGGTATCGGGTGTTTGCTGGAAGCGGGAAGTGAATTGGCGCTGGAATCTGGCGGACCGGCTGGCGGGCACGACGGGTTTGTGGGTGGCGGCGGCGTTGGTGGCGCGGTGGCGGCGGGCGGAGCGGGCATTGCATGAGAACCAGGAGCGGCTCGACGTGGCGCAATCGGCGGGCAGGATCGGGATCTTCGAATGGGAGGCGGACACGGGGAGGGTGATCTGGTCGACGGCATTGGAACGGTTGTATGGAATGGAGCCTGGCAGGTTTGGAGGGACATTCGACGATTGGAGCCAGCTGGTGCATCCGGATGACCGCGCCCGGGCGGTGGCTGAGCGGAAGGAGGCGGTGGCGAACCGGGTGTCGTACGATTGTGAGTTTCGGGTCATCCGTCCGGACGGGACGATACGGTGGCTGAGGTCAGTGGCGCGCGCATTTGACGGTGAAAGCGGGGAGCCGCCGCGGATGGTGGGAGTGAACATGGATATCACGGAGGCGAAGCTGGCGCAACAGGCGCTGGAGCAGAGCGAGGCGGCGTTCCGGGCGATCAGCGAACAATCGTTGATGGGCATTTTCACGTTGCAGGATGAAAAGCTGACTTACGTGAATCCTCGTTTCGCGGAGATTTTTGGTTACACGCCGGCGGAGGCGCTGGGATTGGAGTCGGTTTACGGGTTGATTGCGGAGGAGGACCGGACGCGGGCGCGCGAGCTGATGGAGCAACGGCTGGCGGAGGGCGGGGCGGGGTTGCGGTTCCAGGGGCATGGAGTTCGTAAGGACGGGAAGCGGGTGGCGATCGAGTCGCAGGGGATCCGGATGCAACTGAATGGCCGGCCGGCGATCATTGGCACGCTGCAGGACCTGAGCGAGCGGGAGCTGGGTGAGGTGGCGTTGCGGCGGACGACGGAGCAGTTGCAGACGCTGTCGCACCGGCTGCTGGAATTGCAGGAGGCGGAGCGGCGGCACATTGCGCGGGAATTGCATGACGAGATCGGGCAGGCGCTGACGGCGTTGAAGATCAATTTGCAGGCGGTGCAGCGGCAGACGGATGCGGCGCAGTTTGCGCCGCGGTTGCTGGACAGCATCGGGCTGGTGGACCGGACATTGCGGCAGGTGCGCGCGCTGTCGCTGGACTTGAGGCCATCGATGCTGGATGATTTGGGACTGAGCGCGGCGCTGCGGTGGTACGCGGACCAGCAGGCGCGGCGGGCGGGATTGCGCATCCGGTTCGACGGCGGCGAACTCGACGGGCAATTGGAACCGGCGTTGAAGACGGCGTGTTTCCGGGTGGCGCAGGAAGCGTTGACGAACGTGGTGCGGCACGCACGGGCGACATCGGTGCAGGTGCGGCTGGAGGCGGAGGGGGAGTCGCTGCACCTCTCGGTGTGCGACGACGGGGTGGGGTTTGATCCGCGCGCGTTGCGGCACGGGAAGGAAGCGGGGGCGAGCCTGGGGATGTTGGGAATGCAGGAGCGGGCGTCGCTGATCGGGGGGCGGATTGAATGGATATCGGGGCCGCGACGGGGCACGGAAGTGCACGCGTGGTTTCCGCTGGCATGGGTGACGCCGCCGCAAGCCGGCGAGAACGGACATACGAACGACGATGAACACACGCATACTACTGGCTGACGATCACACGCTCATGCGGGCGGGGATACGATCGTTGCTGGAGAAGATTCCCGGCGTGGAGGTCGTGGGCGAGGCGGCGGACGGGCGCGAGGCCGTGGCGCTGGTGAAGAGCACGTCGCCGAACATGGTGCTGATGGACATTGCGATGGCGGGGTTGAACGGGCTGGAGGCGACGGCGCGGATTCGCAAGGAATTTCCGCGGGTGCGTGTGATCATTCTATCGATGCACGCGAACGAGGAATATGTGCTGCAGACCCTGCGTGCGGGAGCGGCGGGATATCTTTTGAAGGATTCGGCGACGGCGGAGCTGGAGCTGGCGATTCATGCGGTGGCGCGGGGCGACACGTATTTGAGCCCGGCGATTTCGAAGCGGGTGATTGACGATTACCTGGGGCGGACGAGCGGGCAGAAGAGTTTTGCGGAGCAACTGACGCCGCGGCAGCGGGAGATCTTGCAATTGATCGCGGAAGGCAAGAGCACGAAGGAGATTGCGTATCTGCTGAACCTGAGCATCAAGACGGTGGAGACGCACCGGACGCAATTGATGGATCGGCTGGACATTCACGATGTGCCGGGGCTGGTGCGCTATGCGATGCGCATCGGGCTGGTAACTCCTTAAATTCGCGAAGTTTCCATCTAAGGTATTTTTCCGAGGAGACTAAGGGTTTTCCCTATGGCCTCAAGGCGCGTGGTTTGTGAGGTTTGGGCCTGCACACGCGCAATCCTGGCCGGGATGACGCACGATGTCCGGCCTGGCAGAACGCCAGTAAACAAACCGCGGGACCGTTCCGCAAAGACCCATGGGACGCCTGAGAGCCTTGCTGGTAGACGACAATCCGCAGTTCCTCGAGGTGGCTGCGCGTTTTCTCACGTCGCATTCCGATATTGAGGTGGTGGGCATTGCCGGTTCGGGTCGGGAGGCCCTGCTCAAGGTGCATGATCTCAATCCGGAAGTGGTGGTGATGGATCTGTCGATGCCGGAAATGAACGGGTTGGAGGCGACACGGCAGATCAAGGCGCTGCCGGAGGCGCCCTGCGTGGTGATCCTGACCCTTTACGAGGGAGTGGAGATCCCGGCGTTTGCCGAGGAGGCTGGGGCCGATCAATTTGTCACGAAATCGGATTTTGGAGACCGGTTGCTGCCGGAATTGAGCCGGCTTTTCCCGAAATTGCACGTTCACAACACCAATGAATGCGTATGATTTCATTCCTGTGGAGCCTGAACCTGGGAAAACACCGGGCGCGGGCGATGAGAAACCTGTTTCAATCCCGGTATGGTTTGGGGCCAGCGAAGGATTTCCGGTGAAGGTGTATCAGAATGGCCTGTTGGTGTTAAAGTACGTGGATATGGGTGTGGACTGGGCACAGCGGGGTTATGGCCGGCCAGGGAGTTTGATTTGAATGAGCAAGAACCTGCGCATCCTGTTGCTTGAAGACTCGGAAGATGACGCGCTTTTTGTGCTTCGGGCATTGAAAAATGGCGGTTATGAGCCGTTGCACCGGCGGGTGGACACGGAAGAGGCGTTCAAGGCCACATTGGAGGGGGAGGAATGGGATGCCATCATCGCCGATTTCAGCCTGCCGCAGTTTGACGCGTTGGGGGCGTTGCGGATGATCCAGGAGAGTGGGAAGGACCTGCCGTTCATCATTGTTTCGGGGGCGATCGGAGAGAGCGTGGCGGTGGAGGCGATGCGGAGCGGGGCGCATGATTATATCCTCAAGGGGAGCCTGGCGCGGTTGGTACCGGCGGTGGAGCGCGAGTTGCGCGAGGCGGAAGTGCGGCGGGAGCGGCGCAAGGCGGCGAATGCATTGGCCCGAAGCGAAGAAAGATTCCGGACCCTGAGTGAATCGGCGCCGATCGGGATTTTCGAGACGGATGCCGGGGGCCGTTGCACGTATGTGAATCCACGATGGAGTGTGATTTCCGGATTCAGCGCGGAGGACACGCTGGGATTTGGCTGGGTGCAGGCGATTCATCCGGAGGACCGGGAGGCGGTGGAGCGGAGCTGGAGGTCGGCGTTCGCCGAGGGCCGCGATTGGTCGTCGGAGCATCGCCTGAAGACACCGGACGGGCTGGTGCATTGGGTGAAAGTGAAGGCGGCGCGGATTTTTTCCGAAAACGGGCAGCGCACCGGGTCGGTGGGAACGGTCGAGGACATTACTCAGAGCAAGCGGTCGGCGGACGCGTTGCGGGCAGCCCAGGAACGGCTGCAACACCTGGTGTCGTCGAGTCCGGCGGTTTTGTACGCATTAAAGGTGAACCAGGGGAAACTGCTTCCGACGTGGGTGAGCGCGAGCATCGCGCAACTGACCGGTTATGGGCCGGAGGAAACGTTGAGCATGGAATGGTGGGCGGAGCATCTGCATCTCAAGGCGGACTCGTTGCGGCTGGCGCGGTCGGGCCTCGATGAAATGGAGGAGGAGTACCGATTCCGGCGGAAGGACGGGAAGGAAATCTGGATTCGGGATGAGAAGCGGCTGCTGCGCACGCCCGAGGGCGACCTGGTGGAGGTGGTGGGTTCGTGGTTCGACATCACCGAGCGCAAACTGGCTGAGCAGGAGTTGCATGCCTCGCGCGAGCAATTACGCGCGCTGGCGGCGCATTTGCAATCCGTGCGCGAGGAGGAGAGGAAACGGATTGCGCGCGAGATCCACGATGAGCTGGGGCAATCGCTGACGGGGTTCAAGATGGACCTGGCGTGGATACGAACCCGTCTGCAGGCGGAGCGGGGATTGCAGTCACGGCAGCAGTTGCTGGACAAGATTTCGGCGATGGGAACGTTGATCGATGGGATGGCGATTTTGATGCGGAAACTGTGCAGCGAATTGCGTCCGGGCGTGCTGGACGACCTGGGGTTGACGGCAGCGATGGAGTGGCTGGTGCGGGAATATCAGAACCGCACGGGGATTCGCTGTGAATTGAAGCTGGAGACCGGCGACCTGGTGGTGGACCCGGAGCGTTCGACGGCGTTGTTCCGGATTTTGCAGGAGATTTTGACGAATGCCGCCCGGCATGCGGAGGCCAGCCGGGTGACGGTGGTAATGAAGCGCTCGCCGACGCATTTGTTTCTGGAGGCGGAGGACAACGGGCGCGGGATCAAGGAGTCGGAGATGGCGGGGAAGAAATCACTGGGGCTGGTGGGATTGAGGGAGCGGGCGGTGATTCTGGGCGGGGAGGTGGAGATCGAGGGAAGACCGGGGAAGGGCACGCGGGTGCGGGTGAAGATGCCGCTGGGAGGGCCGGCGGCAGGTTCGCAAGGATCCGGGGTGCAGGGAAGCAGGGCAAGCGAACAGAAGGGTGCGATGGATTTACACCCAACCAACCATCATCACTAAAAAGACAATGATCATGCGAAAAGTCGAGGCAGCCAGAAGCGGAACACCGGTGAAAGACGACGGGAAGGCGGTCGCCAACCAGGCGGTGCGCATCCTGATTGTGGACGACCACGCCATCATCCGTCAGGGGCTGAGACAGCTCCTGGCCGACGCGTTTCCGCGGGCGATCTTTGGCGAGGCGAACAACGGAAACGAGGCGCTGGACCAGATCTCGCGCCAGTCATGGGAGGTGGTGCTGCTGGACATCACCATGCCCGGCAAGAGCGGGTTGGATGTGCTCAAACAACTGGTCAGCGCGCGGCCAAACACGGCGGTGCTGGTGCTGAGCATGCATCCGGAGGACCAGTATGCGGTGCGGGTGTTGAAGACCGGGGCGTCCGGTTACATCACCAAGAACACGGCGTCGGATGAAGTGGTGACGGCGGTGAGGAAGGTGCTGGCGGGCGGGCGGTACGTGAGTTCGTCGCTGGCCGAGACACTGGCGTCGAGCCTGAACACGCCGGCGGAGGGACCGCGGCACGAGGTGTTGTCGGACCGCGAATACCAGGTATTGCGGCTGATCGCGGTGGGCAAGAGCGTGAAGGAAATTGCGTTTGATCTTTCGTTGAGTGTGAAGACGATCAGCACCTACCGGACACGGATCATGGAGAAGATGAAGCTGAAGACCAATGCGGATATTATTCGGTACGCGGTGCATGAGAAGTTGGTGGATTGAAGGGCTTGGGCGAGATCGGTTGTCCGCGGACAGGTTTCGGTTGATGTGATCGGCGGAGCGGCGGAGCGGCGAATGGGTGAGGGTGCGGCCCGGTAGCGAGCGAAAGCGGTGCTTCGCCCCGCACTCCACGAGGCTGGCGCGCGGGTGGTGTGCTGCGGGTTGGAATGTGGGTTTCTGGGTGATTCTTCGCAACTTATTGGTACACAAATAAGAATTCTGCTTCCGTACTTTTTGGGATTGGACCGTCGTTGTCCTACCCCCCTTGTTAGGATGGGGCGATGAAGAATGAAAAAATGAGGATGGATGATGGAGGATGGCGACGGTCGGGACAGGACCGGAAAGGAGCTTCTTCCGAAACATCGAACATTCAATATCGAACGCTGAACATCGAAGCGGGGAATTCGAGAGCGGATGGGACATCCGGGCTCCGGGGAGGGACGGGGAAGATTGCCAAAGGTGCGCGGAATCCAAATATCTGCGCGGTTAAGTGCGCGAGAGGGTTTGCATTGGGGGGACCCCGGATTCGGGAACGGTGCTGCGGCTGGTTGCCAAAGGCGGAACACAACTGCGCTTTGGTGCAGACGGAGAAGACGACAGAATGGGAGCGGTATGTGCGCGGGGTCGTGGTTAAGTGCGACGGCGCGCAGATATTGGTGCGACAATGGGTTGTTGATTTGCAAAGGGTTGTGAAAGTACCGCAGGGATATGCGCAGCTAATCGCAGATAAAGAGAGGGTTGCAAAATTCGAGGAGATTTCAGGCGGGAAGTGCTCAGTTGGGAACATTTCGCGCGGTCCGAGATTACAATTGCCCCCCAGAGTTCGGGCCGTTGCGCATTGCGGTCGACTGTATACGTCTTGGGATTTGCCAGAATGGCCGAGAGGCGCGAAGGTGGTCGCGGTTGAGTCCGACTTTTGGGCATCCCCGACGGCAGCCGGCTTGCAATATCGGATACAAAACGAACACACTGTGCGGCCGTTGATCAGAAGGCAACGTTATGGATGAAAAGCCGTCTACGCCAGATTCCGGCTCCAGTCAGCCGCCGCCAACCTCGGCGCTTCCCGCGAAACCTCCACCAGCACCGCCGCCGAAGAAGCGGCGCGGGAAGAAAAAGATCATCGCCGCCATTGTTCTGCTGGTGGTGGGCGTGCTGGTGCTGCTCTACTACTTCCATTTCGTCGCGCCGTATGAATCGACGGACGATGCGTTCATCGAGGGGAGGGTGGCGTTCATCAGTCCGCGCGTGCCGGGGCAGGTGACGCGATTGCTGGTGGATGACAACCAGAAAGTGAAGGCGGGCGACGTGCTGGTGGAACTTGACCCGCGCGATTACCAGACGCGATTGGATCAGGCGCGCGCGGATTTGGCGACGGCGAAGGCGCAGTGGGACCAGGCGAAGGCACAGGTGGATGTGGACGAGGCGAAAGCCGCGCAACAACGCGCGGCGGTGATAGCGGCGCAAGCCGAGGCCACGCGCGCGGAGGCGGATTTGAAGCGCTACGAGACGGTGGAAGGCGCGGCGATATCGCGCAGCCAAAAGGACCTGGCCGAGGCGCAAGCGCGCACGAGCGGGGCGAATGTGGAGGTGGCGCGCAATCAGGCCAAGGCGGCGGACGCACAGGCGGAATTCAGCCGGGTGAGCGTTGCGACCGCGGAGGCGCGGGTGCATCAGGCCGAAGCCGTGCTCGAACAGGCCGAGCTCAATCTGTCGTATACGAAGGTGACGGCGCCGGTTGCGGGCCGGGTCACGCGGCGGACGGTGGAGCAGGGCATTTACCTGCAAACGGGGCAGGCGTTGCTGGCGCTGGTGCCGGATGAGGTCTGGGTGGTGGCAAATTACAAGGAAACCCAATTGCGGGACATGCGCCCGGGCCAGCCGGTGACCATGCGGATAGATGCGTATCCGGGACGCGAATTCAAGGGGAAGGTGGACAGCCTGCAGGCGGGGACCGGCGCACGGTTCAGCCTGCTGCCGCCGGAGAACGCGGTGGGCAATTACGTAAAGGTGGTGCAACGCGTGCCGGTGAAGATCGTGTTTGACGAGCCGCCTGATACGCAGCTCGACATCGCGCCCGGTCTGTCGGTGGTTCCCAGGGTGAGGGTGAAATGAACGGAGGAGGCAACCACGCAGGCGAAGCGCATTCGGAGGTGAATCCGTGGATCATCGCCATTTCGGTGATGCTGGCCACGTTCATGGAGGTGCTGGACACGTCGATTGCGTCGGTGGCGCTGCCGTATATCGCCGGGAACCTGGGCGCGACGCGTGACGAGGCGACGTGGGTGCTGACCAGTTACCTGGTGAGCAATGCGATCGTGCTGCCGGCGAGCGCGTGGTTTTCGCGGTACTTCGGGCGGAAGCGATTCCTGCTGACGTGCATCATCATTTTCACGGCTTCGTCGTTTGTCTGCGGAGCGGCGACGAGCCTGGGGATGCTGATCGTGGCCCGCGTGATACAGGGAGCGGGCGGCGGCGCGCTGCAACCGCTGGCGCAGGCGATATTGCTGGAAGCGTTTCCGCCCTCGAAGCGCGGCGTGGCGACGGCGGTGTATGGGATCGGCGTGGTGTGCGCGCCGATCATCGGTCCCACCCTGGGCGGCTGGCTGACGGACAATTACTCGTGGCGCTGGGCGTTTTACATCAACCTGCCGATCGGGGTGCTGGCGGTGTTCCTGATCACGCTCTTTGTCCGCGACCCGGAGTACATTCGCAAGGCCAAGCCCGGGCGAATCGATATGCTGGGATTCTTCCTGTTGAGCCTGTGGCTGGCGACATTGCAGATCGTGCTGGACAAAGGCCAGCAGGACGACTGGTTCGGCGCGATCTGGATTCGCTGGTTCTCGGCGATCTCGGTGATTTCGTTCATCGGCCTGATCTACTGGCAATTGCGGACGCCCACGCCGGTGGTGAACTTGCGCATCTTCAAGGACCGGAACTTCGCGGCGGGGTGCGCGATCTTCGCATCCTTCGGCGCGGTGCTTTACGGGATGGTGACGTTACAGCCGTTGTTTTTGCAGACGCTGCTGGGTTACACGGCATACCGGGCGGGATTGACGGTCAGTCCGCGCGGCATTGGCGCTGTGGTGTCATTCGTGATCGTGGGGGCGCTGGTGCAGCGGCTGAATCCCCGGTATCTGCTGACGACCGGTTTTGTGATCCTGGGCATATCCTGTTTCATGTTCAGCCAGTTGACGCTGCAGGTGGCGGAATCGACCCTGCTGCTGCCGAATATTTTGAACGGGTTCGGGTTGGGATTCATCTTCGTGCCGCTAACGACCTTGATGGTCGGCAATCTTCCCAACGATCAGCTCGGGAATGCGACCGGCATCCAGAACCTGGTGCGGAACATCGGCGGAAGCATAGGCATCTCGACGGTGTCGACGCTGCTGGACCGGCATTCGCAGGCGCACCAGGTATTTCTGGTGGCCAATCTTTCGCCGGTGAACCCGATTTTCCAGCAGCGCCTGAGCGCCATGCAAAGCGTGTTCGCCCAGCATTTCACCACGGCTGAGGCGGCAACGCGCGCCCAGGCGTCCCTGTACAACACCATGTTGCAACAGGCGGATTACTGGGGGTACATGCAGGTGTTCTATGAAATATCGCTGCTTTGCGGGTTGTGTCTTGCGGGAGTATTTTTGCTGCGCAATGTGAAACCCGGGCGGGCAGTTGCGGTACATTGATATCGAGGAATCATGAAACGGATATTGATTATCGAACGGGAGTACGGGGCGGGAGCCACGGAGATCGCCAGGAAGGCGGCGGATCGGCTGGGATGGAAATTGTACGATCAGGCGCTGACCGAGGAGATCGCCAAGATGGCCAAGGCATCCGTCAAGATTTGCAAGGAACGCGAGGAGAAGGTGGACCCGCTGATCTACCGGCTGGCGAAGGTTTTCTGGCGGGGCAGCCAGGAGCGGAGCATCCAATTGAAGGATTCGGATGTGCTGGACGCTGACCGGTTGATATGCCTCTCGGAGGAAGTGATCCAAAAGCTGGCGGAAGAGGGGAACTGCGTGATCGTGGGGCGTGCGGCGGTGTATTTTTTGAGGAAGCGCACGGACACATTCTGCGTTTTTCTATACGCACCGCGCGACGTGAAATATCAGCGCGTGCTGGCGCAGTTGGGGAATGCGGAGGAGGCGTTGGAGCGCGTGGACAACGTGGACGAGGAGAGAAAGCAGTTCATCAAACATTACTTCGGCGCCGATTGGCCGGTGCGATACCTGTATCACGCGATGCTCAACACCTCGGTCGGCGAAGAAGCCACGGTGGACCACATTCTTTATATGATGGAAGACGCGAACCGGCGCGAAAAAGCCGGGCAAGGGTGAAAGTCGCGCTGAACATTTTGATCGCGTCCGTGCTTTTGGCGCTGGCGGGGTGCAAGGTGGGGCCGGATTATCATTCGCCCGAGACGAAAATGCCGGCGCAATGGGCGTCGTCGCCCACCAATGCCGATGCGGCGTCCTCCACGAACCCGGCTGTGGTGGCGGCGACGTGGTGGGAGACGTTTCACGATGCTGAGTTGAACTCGTTGATCGCGCGGGCGGTGAGTTCGAATCTGGATTTGAGAATGGCGAACGCGCGGGTCCGGGAGGCGCGCGCGGCGCGAGGCATTGTGGCGGGACGGCTTTGGCCGACGGCGGACGCCTCGGGGTCCTATCAACGGGAGCGGATCAGTCAAAGGGGATTTCCGACATTTCCGCCGGGAATAAAACTGGAGGACAATGTATATCAGGCGGGGTTTGACTCGACCTGGGAACTGGATGTGTTCGGCGGGCAAAGGCGGTCGGTGGAGGCGGCCAACGCGGAGATTGGCGCGGCGGAGGAAAGCCGGCGATCGGTGATGGTGTCGCTGCTGGGCGAGGTGGCGCGCAATTACGTGGAGGCGCGGGGATTCCAGGAACGGCTGGCCATCGCACAGGACAACATCAAGGCCCAGCGCGAGGCGGTGCGGCTGACACGCGACCGTTTCAATTCGGGGCTGACCAGCGAATTGGACGTGCAGCAGGCGACCGTCCTGCTGGCGAACACCGAGGCGGAAGTGCCGACGTTCGAGACCGGCTTTCGTGTGGCTTGCTATTCGCTGGCGGTATTGACGGCGCAAGAGCCGGGGGCGCTGGTATCGGAGTTGTCCGAGGCCAAGCCCGTTCCGCCGGTTCCGCCCGTGGTGCCGGCGGGATTGCCGTCGGAACTTTTGCAGCGGCGGCCGGACATCCGGCGGGCGGAACGCGAACTGGCGGCCACGACGGCGCGCATCGGGGCGGCCAAGGCGGATTTGTTTCCGAAATTTTCGCTGACCGGCAGCGTGGGGTTGCAGAGCGTGACGGCGAGCGATTGGTTCACGGGGGCGAGCCGGTTCTGGTCGGCGGGACCGACGGCGCAGTGGCGGATTTTTGATGCCGGGCAAATCCGGTCGAACATCCGGCTGCAGGACGCGCGGCAGGAGGAGGCCCTGGCGAATTACGAGCAGACAGTGCTGAGTTCGATGCAGGACGTGGAGAGCGCACTGACGGGATACGCGAAGGAGCAGGTGCGGCGCAGGTCGCTGGGGGAGGCCGTGCAGGCCGGGCAGCGGGCGTTGCAGTTGTCGGAGCAGCTTTATAAAAATGGACTGGCCGATTACCTGCAGGTCCTGGATTCGCAGAGGTCGCTGTACGCCAATGAGGATGCGCTGGCGGAGAGCGATCGCACCGTGGCGGTGAACCTGGTGGCGTTATACAAGGCGCTGGGCGGGGGATGGGAGGGGGAGGAAAAGGAAGCGATGAAATGAACGGCGCGGAGGAGAAGGTGTCGAACTTCCGGCGGCAAGATGCCTGCGGCGACGCGAGTTGCGCGGGAAATGGCTTGCATCGCCGGTGCGGATTTCCCAGAATCCGCCAACCTTAAGACCCTTTTCAGAGCATATGCGCAAACTCATCCCTTTGTCTCTCGCTCTCCTGTTGATTGCCACGCAAGGCGCGTTTGGCGCCCGATGGACTGAACTTTTCAACGGCAAGGACCTGACCGGCTGGGCCGAAAAAGGCGGTCATGCAAAATATTTCGTCGAGGACGGCTGCCTCGTCGGCGAGGTGATTCCGGGCAACAAAACGAACGCGTTCCTGTGCACGACCAAAAACTATTCCAATTTCATCATGGAGTTGGATTTCAAAGACGACCCGATGTTGAACTCCGGCGTGCAGATTCGCAGCGAGTGGGACGATCATCCGACCTCGGTGGAATGGAAGGGGAAGACCATCAACATCCCCGCGGGATATGTGCACGGATACCAGGTGGAGATCGACGCGGACAACGTGAAGAAGCGCTGGTGGAGCGGCGGCATCTATGATGAGCGCCGGCGGCTGTGGTTGTATCCGGGCCAGTTGGGCGGCGACCAGAAAGAATTCACGAAGCAGGGCGGGATGATTTTCAAGGACGGCGACTGGAATCATCTGCGCATCGAGGCGGTGGGCGATTCGATCAAGGCGTATCTGAACGGCGTGCTCTGCGCGCACATTCATGATTCCATGACGCCGACCGGATTCATTGGTTTGCAGGTGCATCATGTCAGCGATACGAGCCAGACGCGTCCGCAGATCCGGTTCAAGAACATCCGTCTGATGGAAGTGACGCCGAAGGCGGAGAAGCCGGAGCCGGAGCCGAACACGCTGACGGACCAGGAAAAGAAGGACGGCTGGCGTTTGCTGTGGGACGGCAAGACGACCGACGGCTGGCGCAGCGCCAAGGCGGAGGATTTTCCGGAGAAAAGCTGGATGATCAAGGATGGCGAGCTGAATGTGGTCGCCAGCGGGAACGCGGAAGCGCAGGAGGGCGGCGATATTATTACGCGCGAGCGGTATTCCAGTTTTGAACTGGTGGCGGATTTCAAAACCACGCCGGGATGCAACAGCGGCATCAAATATTTTGTGCAGCCCGATCAACACCCGGTCACGAGCACCGGCGAGCGGGCGGCGGTGGGATCGGCGATCGGTTATGAATACCAGATTCTTGATGATGAACGTCATCCCGACGCCAAGCTGGGCCGGAACGGCGATCGGCGGCTGGGTTCGCTCTATGATTTGCTGCCGTGCAATGAGAAGAAGAAGAAGGTTGCCCCGATCGGCGAATGGAACACAGCGCGGATTCTGGTGCGCGGCAATCATGTGCAGCACTGGCTCAACGGCGAGAAGATTCTCGATTACAACCGCGCCTCGAAGGAGTTTCACGACGCCTACGCGCAGAGCAAGTTCAAGAACATCCCGGGCTATTGCGAATGGACCGACGGCCATATCCTGCTGCAGGAGCATGGGAGCAAGGTGTCGTTCCGGAACGTCAAGATCCGTGTGATCGCCGCGAAGTAAAGCAACCCCCCATCTAAGGACCCATGAAGCATCAAACCCGCCGTACTTTCATCAAGGCCGCCGTTCGTGGTGGCGCCGGAATTGTCATTCTGCCGAACATCCTGCCGCGTTCGCTGTTCGCGGCGGAATCGCCGAACAAACGCATTCACGTGGCGCAGATTGGGTGCGGCCGTGAAGGTCATGTGGACATGAGCGGCGTGATGGCGCATCCGCTGTGCCGCGTGGTGGCCGTTTGCGACCTGGACAGCAAGCGCGCCGCGGCGGCGAAGGATGTGGTGGTGAAGTTTTACAAGGACAAGGGCGAGGCGGACGGGGAGGTGCAGGTTTTTCACGATTTCCACGAGGTGCTGGCGCGGCCGGACATCGACGCGGTGGTGGTGAGCGTGCCCGACCATTGGCATGCGCTGGTGGCGACCGCGGCGGCGCTGGCGGGCAAGCATATTTATGTGCAGAAGCCGATCACGTATTGCATCAGCGAGGCGATGGCATTGCGCACGGCGGTGCGCGCGAAGAAGGTGATCGTGCAGGCGGGGTCGCAGCAGCGGTCGGAGCATCCGTTTGTGGCGTTCCGCGCGGCGAGCGAGGCGGTGCGCAACGGGCGCATCGGCAAATTACAGACGATCAAGATCGGGATCGGGCTGGATCGCGCCAGCGGCAAGGCGCCCGCCGAGATGCCGGTGCCGGCGAACCTGGATTATGAGCGGTGGCTTGGGCCCGCGCCGGAGCAGCCGTACATGGAGGGCCGCGTGCATCCGCAGAGCGGACTGGGCCGGCCCGGGTGGATCACGACGGAGGATTTTGGCCTGGGGATGATCACGAACTGGGGCGCGCACCATATAGATATTGCGCAGTGGGCGATGGGCATGGAATTAAGCGGGCCGACGACCATCAGCGCGCAGGCCGAGTTTATGAAGAACGATGTGTGGACCGTTCACACCACTTATCACGCCGAGATGCTTTACGCGAACGGGACGCAGGTGATCCTGGACAACAAGTTTGAGAACGGCTTGCGCTTCGAGGGGACCGAAGGCTGGACATTTTGCAGCCGCGGTTCGGTGAAGGTCACGAGCAGCGACGGGAATGCGGCGGAACCGGAGGATACGCGGGGGCCGCTGCGGGCGAGCGACCCGAAGATATTGTCGCCACTCGGCTCGGACGCGAAGCGCTGGCCGGCGAGTCCGAATCATTATCTGAACTGGCTGCAGAGCATCGTGGCGAATCGCGATCCGATTGCGCCGGTGGACCAGGCGGCGCGGAGCCTGGAGGCGTGCGCGACGGCGTGGATCGGCATGAAGCTGAATCGCAAGCTTACGTGGGACCCGGAGAAGGAAATGTTCGTCAACGACGACGAGGCCAACGCGCTGCGCACCCGCAAGGCGCGCAAGGCGGAGTATGACATTGCTGAGGTGTTGAAAAAGGCGGGGTTGGCGTGAGGATGGAAACGACTGGTTTTTAGGTATTTGCCGGTGCGCTGACAACACCCGGAAAAATATTTTCAATTTTTTGTAAGATCGGCCTTTTCACTACGTATTAGCGTATGGGAGGGGCTGAT
>Ga0070741_10001854_pt1 | contig 60503 bp, 39 predicted proteins | sample Coa_R1_4_FD_66440 | JGI IMG/M metagenome (GOLD analysis project Ga0070741, IMG submission 66440) | Surface soil microbial communities from Centralia Pennsylvania, which are recovering from an underground coalmine fire - Coalmine... | ecosystem: Environmental > Terrestrial > Soil > Unclassified ...
CCGCGCTCGGCATGGGCGCCGGTGGACTCTGGACCAGGCTCGGCAGGAACGATACCGTCGTCTTCGGGGCAGGCCTATGGATCGGTGGGCTACGGCGTCGTTCGGGTACCCTGACTCCCCACGTCGAATTTTCCTATAATCCGAATACCGGGCAGTCTCAATTTTCGCCCGGAAGTCTTGTGTACGATGGTCCGGCCACGGATGCCTCGCAGGCCGCGCGAGATAAATATCGCGTCTACCGTTCTACGGACCTTGCGGGCCCACCATGGCCGGTCCGTAGCGTGAATGGCCGGGATTCGTATATCGACGACGTCACGCAGCGAGACGCCGCTGGGCCGCAGGCCGTCTTAGGCGATGAAGATATGTTCCTGATCTATAAAGATTCCGACCCGGATAGCTCCTCGGATCCCTTCGATCTTGAAATTCGCACGCAAGCAAGCTTTTGGAAGAGCGGATTTCCGGCGAATGTCGTTCTCGTCCGGAACCAAATGGTCTATTCCGGGAACGATACAATTTTCAATCCCATCCTTGCCCTTGCGGTCGATGGGGACATCAATATTCCGGACGACGACCGCACGAAAGGCGTTCAGAATGAAGGTACGCAGGCGACCGTGTTCTTTACCGACCAAAGTACGACTGATCCTTTACTCGGAGTCATGGTGCTCGACGGACAAAATGGTTCTAATCGATTCGATCCGGGCGTAACCTCACTCCGATATTGGGATATCAACGACGATCCGGTCAGCGATTCCGACCGGTATGCGTTCTTGACCGAGATTCATCATGATACGGCGCTTAGTGTCGTCGGCGATGCGCGCATCCTGATGACGAGTGCGAGCGAAACTCCCCTAGTCCCGGGCGATACACTTTATTTCACTTATGCTCTTTTTGCACAGGCACCGACCGGCCCGGCACTTACAGCGGCCGATTCTGCGGCAATGCTGCGAACAGCACGGACCATTTCGTCCAATTATCGGAGTGGCACTCTGGGAAGCCTTTCCGGAGTTGAACATAGTGCAAATAAGCAAAATATTGAGATATATCCCAGTCCGGCTTCAACCGAACTAACGATCGATAATGCTTCCGGGGATGCGGAGTTATTCGATGAGCTAGGAAGGCCCTTGAAAGCAGCTAAAAATATCGGAAATTCGGCTGTTTTCGACGTTCGTGATCTTTCTAACGGATTCTATTTCGTTCGAATTGGACAAAATTCCTATTGTGTTGAAATTTATCATTAAAAGTGTTCGATTTTGAGACTTAATTCTTGTCAAATCTCATAATCGGACAAAATTGCGTTTTCCACACTCAAAAACGAAGTTTTAATGCGATTTTTCGAACTGGCATGCTTTTTACTTCGTTTTCGATTTGGCAAACTAAACTAGAGACTCACCTGAAGCTAAAAAAAGCTTCTCACAGCAAGCGCCGGGAGGGCAAACCCGGCGCTTTCGATTTTAAAAGATTTAAAACCGCTGAATTCTTTCAAAAGCTTTGAATTCCTTGTCGGTCGCAGGCTGTTCTGGGGATATGAAATTTCGGTTTGCACTTTCGTTCGTCTTATTTTCCTTCCTTTTCTGCTACGGCCACCCAAGTTATGGTCAATCGCGGGTATTACCTCCGTACCGACCGTATAAAGTCGATTCCTATCGCCTGTCGCTCGACTGGCGCCGAATCTTCGAGCAAAAAACACAGCTCTTCACCGGTGAGAACAAAATCGCCATCACGCTTACGGATACCGCCTCGAGTGTGGCGCTCGACGTCTCGAACGAGCTTTGGATCGATTCCGTCCAGGTCGGTACGCGGACGATTGTAGCTCCACAAATCGCCGGAGACACGGTCTTCCTCCGGATTGCGAACTTCGCACAGCCGGCAGGCTCACACGATACGCTGGATGTTTTTTATAAACGGTCGGACCCCTCGAACGATGGGATTTATTTTTATCCGAAAGGCCTGTTCGTTGGCTTCGGTCCGGCGAAGGACTCCGTCTTTGTCGATGAGGACCTTGCCTATACGATGAGCGAGCCGAACGATGCACGAAAATGGATGCCCTGCAACGACAATCCATCGAATAAATCGAGTTCAGCGATCCGCATCATCGTTCCTTCGGGATATAGTGCCCAGTCGAATGGGACCCTGCAATCCGTCGATTCGAATTCGGATGGTTCCGTCACTTATAACTGGGTAAGTGACCGACCGATCGCGACCTACCTGATGTGCGCCGACGCGAGCCATTGGATGCAGTGGCAGGACTATTACCATCGGCTTTCGGACCCGGCCGACAGCGTTCCGGTCGTCTATTTCGCATGGCCTACCGATTATAATGCTACCGACACGACCGGCCTGGCGCACAATGCGCATTATGCGTTTCGCAATACGCCGAAAATGATCGAGAACGATTCCCGACTTTTCGGCGAGTATCCGTTCAGGCAGTATGGCCAGGTTCCGCTCCAGCCATTTGGCTTCGGCGGCATGGAACATCAGACGATGACCTCGCTCGATCGTTCGATCCTGCATGGGAACCAGGAGGACGTCATCGCCCATGAGCTATTCCATCAATGGTTCGGCGATAAAACCACGTGTGAGACCTGGGCGGACATCTGGCTCAATGAAGGTTTCGCAACGCTCGGCGAGGCCCTGTGGGAAGAGTATGCCCATGGCGAAAGCGCCTACGATCACGTCATCCTCAATTACGCCAACGATTTCCTGAACCCCGGCCCCTATTACGCGAATAACATTCCCACCTACAACCCTCCGGTGGACCAGATGTTCGGCACGTACGTGCCGGTTGTTTATTGGAAACCCGGATGCATGCTGCACATGCTGCGGCGCGCGCTGGGAAACGACACGGTGTTTTTTAATACCCTACGTGATTATTCCAGTGCATTCGCATACACGACCGCCAATACCTTCCAGTTCCGCGATTTCATTGCAGCGCGTGACAGCGCCCGATCGCCGATCGATCTTAAAGAATTCATCAATGAATGGATCTTCCAGCCCGATTATCCGATCTATAATATTACCTGGAATGTAAATGCGAATAATGTACTCCGCATCGAAGTCGATCAATTGCAGGATTCGACCGATCACTATACCATGCCCCTTCAATTTTTTGCGATTCACGGGAGCGATACCACGGTCGTGACCTTCGTGAATAACGCTCGAACGCAATTTTTTACAACGCAGCTTTCCTCGGCCATCGATAATCTTTCGTTCGATCAGGAAGCGGTTCCGGTCTCGACGTATTCCATGTCTGAAAATTCGAATATGGCCGTACGCACACATGAGGCGATCCTATCGCCGCTCCGGGCGATCGTAGAAGGCGCCGCGCTGAAACTAACCTACGCACCGGTCGTTAGTGAGGGCGCGAGCGTGCGCATGCAGGATGTGCTGGGCCATACGGTCGCTTCCGAAACCATCGCGCTGGGCAGCGCACTCGCCGTACTGCCACTGGGAGGGCTACCATCCGGCAATTATTTTGCTACACTGGCAGACGGGGCGAGGAACGAAACGGTCAAATTTCATTGGGAGAAATAAGTATGAGAAGCGTAATCAATAGGAACGTTATTATCGCAGCCCTCCTCATTGGCACGTTCGGATGGGCAGGCGCCGCGAACGCGGAAGTGCATTTCCGCAGTCTCTCTTTCTCGGAAGCGCGCGCCGCAGCCGCGAAAGAGCACAAGGTCGTCATGATCGATTTTTACACGACTTGGTGTGGATGGTGCAAAGTGCTCGACCGGAATACCTACACGGACGATAACGTCACCAAAATCACGGACGCCAAATTCGTCTGTGTGAAGATCGATGCGGAAAAAGGGGAAGGGATCGATCTCGCGAAACAATACAGCATCACCGGATATCCGACCATCCTGTTCTTCGATGAGGGTGGGAAGGAAATCGACCGCGTCGTGGGATACGAAGATGCGTCCCGCTTCGCACGATCGCTCGAAACGGCAGCGGCCGGCGGTTCGAAAGCCGCCGTCAGCGAAATTTCGGGACCGCATCCGACCACAGATCCCGCTAAATGGCTGATCGCGGCAAATTATTTCCTCCAAAAGAATGACCGCACGAGTGCGCTCGCCGCATTCCGGAAAGTGATCGAGCTCGACCCGGAGAATAAACAAGGACAGAAAGAGGAAGCGATCTTTGGCGTGGGTTTCCTTTCTTCGGGCGATGAACAAGTGACGACGCTCGAGCACGCCATCGAAGAGTTTCCGACCGAGGTCGATGCCGACCAGGCGAACATGTTACTGATCAAACACGATTTTCAGACGCAGCATCCGGAAGATGCCGCCCGCAGAATCGACCGATGGGCGCTGAAGCACCCGAACGATGGGCCCTCATTCAACTTCTTCGCCTGGGCCGCCGCCGAAAATGGCGCCGTACTCGATAAGGCCGATGAATATGGGCAGCGCGCCATATCGCTCGCGCCAAGCCCCGTCGAAAAAGCAAGCGCCATGGATACCCGAGCAGAAGTGCTTTACAAAATGGGGAAGTCCTCGGAAGCGTCTCAACTCGAAGCAAGCGCAATAGCGATGCTCGACCCTGTGAAGGATAAAAAATTATATACGGAGCTTACCGAACAGAAATCGAAATTCGATAAAGCGCTGGCGGCAGGATCGACCGCTGGCACTACGAATCACTGAGTGATTCCTTTCTCGGCGGTGTTATAGGGCGGCAGTGGGTACTTTCCCGCTGCCGCATTTCGTTTGAACGCAGAGCTTAACGTTTCCACATCCAATGGCAAGCGGTCGCGCGCTGTCCTTTCCCCTTCCTTGCTATCGGCAAATTTTGCCGACCTGGCCGGCAGTGTTCGTATGGTCGAAGCCGGCGGTGCGGAATGGGTCCATATCGATGTCATGGACGGACATTTCGTTCCCAATCTCACGGTCGGTCCGCTCATCGTCGAAGCGATCCGGCCGATCACGAAGCTCGTGCTCGATGTCCATCTCATGATCGAAGATCCGGACGCCTATATTCCGCAATTCGTAAACGCCGGCGCCGATCTGATTACCGTTCATTTGGAAGCATGCCGCCATTTGAACCGGACCGTGGGCCATATTAAATCGCTCGGGGTAAAAGCAGGCGTCGCGGTCAATCCGGCCACACCGATCGGTCTCCTGGAAGAAATTCTTCCCGATCTCGATCTGGTATTGCTGATGAGCGTAAATCCCGGCTTCGGTGGACAATCGTTCCTACCCTCGCTTTATCGCCGCGCTCGCACGCTACGAGGATGGATCGAACGCGAAGCACTCGACTGCACCATCGAAGCGGACGGCGGCATAAAACTCGATAATATTGCGCAGGTGTATCGTGCGGGCGTGGACGTCATCGTTTCGGGTTCGGGCGTATTCGAGACCAGCGACCCAGGGGAAACCCTTCGGGAGATGCAGCGCGCGTGCGATCGCGCGCTCGGCGTAGAAGTGTAAATTCGAGAACTTAAGAAAAGAGCGCATTCAAAGATTCATGCCAAAATTTCAGATCACGAAAGGCAAATTCGAAGGCATTCAGGCGTGTGCAAACGCCCATGGCGTTATTGCCGCAGCCGCGATGGACCAGCGAGGCTCACTTCAAAAAAGTATCGGTAAAGCGATGGGCCGCGACGCGACGAACGACGAACTAACGCAGTTCAAGGTCTCCGTCTCCAAGGTACTTACGCCGCATGCCACGGCCCTTCTCATGGACCCCGAATACGGCCTGCCCGCCGTGGCAGCGCGGGCCAAAGGAACCGGCGTCCTGCTCTCTTACGAAAAGACCGGTTACGATGCCACGAAAAAAGGGCGCCTTCCCGACCTACTCGAGGAGTGGAGCGCACTTCGACTGCTCGAAGCCCATGCCGATGCGGTGAAAATTCTGCTGTATTACAATCCCTTCGACGATGATCGGACGAACACGATCAAACATGCGTTTGTCGAACGCGTCGGAGCGGAGTGCCGCGCCGTCGATCGGCCATTCTTTCTGGAGGTGCTCGCGTACGACGATCGGTTCGACGAAAAAGGAATCGAGTTCGCGCGCCTGAAACCGAAGTATGTTGCGGCCTACATGAAGGAATTTTCCAGGGAGCGTTATGGCGTCGATATCCTGAAGGTAGAAGTTCCTGTGAACATGAAGTTCGTATCGGGAACCGCAGCGGGAAGCTCGAATGAATCGGCCTACACGCGCGAAGAAGCCAAAGTACTGTTCCGCCAAGCCTCGGAAGCGGCGACCAAACCGTTTATCTATTTGAGCGCCGGGGTAACGGACGAAGTATTCCGGGAAACGCTGGTACTGGCGGGCGAAGCGGGAGCGCGTTTTTCTGGTGTACTCTGCGGTCGCGCGACCTGGCAGGACGGCGTACCGATCTACGGCAAACAGGGCACGGCCGCACTCGAGACCTGGCTCGAAACGCGTGGAGTCGAGAACATCGAAAAGCTGAACGATATTGTTCATCGTGTGGCCCGGCCATGGTATGAGATCTATGGCGGACTCGAACAGATCGATGTCATCTAATTTTGTATTGCTTTAATTTGTCGTCATTTTCTTTGAACTTCCAGCCACGCCGCACGTGAGTCCCCGCGCTACAAAAAAGAATTCTGCAATGGAGCCGGATACGCCAGAGGCGTCTGCGCAGGAACCCGCGGCGGCATCGGCTACGACGCCTGATGTTCCCGCGGCGGTACCTTCTGCCGTTTCGGATCCGACTTCGACGGTTTCGCCCGCGGCTCCTGTTGTTACAGATGCGAGGCCGCCGGCTTCGGCCAAACAACTGGAAGATAAACTTCTCGTCCAGCGCGCTCGCGTGGGCGACCAATTCGCATACAACGAACTCATCAAGCGGCATAAGCACGGCGTGGAGCGATTGATCCGACCGATGGTGCGAAGTGCCGCCACCGATGAAATTGAAGATTTGGTGCAGGAAGCATTAACGAAGGCCATGCTGCACCTCAATTCTTATTCTGAAGAATATGCGTTTTCGACCTGGCTGTATCGCATTGCGACGAACCATGCGATCGACTATCTGCGCCGCCGCAAACTGAATGCGTTCTCGATCAGCGCCCCGCCTGCTTCGGCCACCGGCCGCCACGAGGACGAAGGAAAGGAATACGAGATCAGCGATACGTCATGGGTTCCGGACGATGTGCTTCTTTCGGACGAACGAACCGGACTCATCGAACAAGCCATCGAACAGTTACCGGAGAACTATAAGCGGATCATTCGTCTCCGGCATAACGAAGACATGGAATATGAAGAGATCGCCCGTGTCCTCAATCTTCCCATGGGAACTGTGAAAGTCCACCTGCACCGGGCACGGGCGGCACTCGCCCGAATGCTCGAAGGAAAAATCTAATTGCGAGCACTTTTTTCGCCCGCATCGCCGTTCCATAAGAGTACGATTGCTAACATCTCTCTGCTATGAACTGCACGCAAGTCCAGGATTTGGCCGCCGCCCTGATCGATCATGAATCGCTTGGCCCTCGCGAACTCGCCGAGGTGGAGCAACATCTTGCAACCTGCTCTGCATGCCGGTACGAGTATGAAATGGACCGCTGGATGTCCCGCATTGTCCGCACGCGAGTCCCCATCGTCCAAACACCGCCGGATACGTATCTTTCGATCCTTTCGGCGATCGAAGAAGGATAATTGCTCGACGTGCGCGTACGCAAATATCGCTGCCGTCCGGCTCTGTTCACCCACGTTTCCATTCCGTTGGGCCTCGTTTTTATTCTCGCCCTGACCCAGGGCTGCCTGACGAATACGACGAACATAAAATCGATCTTTCTTCCCCCTAACATCGACGCTGATTCCTCCTCGCGTCCGTATTACGAAGGAAACGTTTCCCAGGTCAAATACTGGGATCGCATTTCGACCCTGAACCATGCGACGAACTTTGCCTGGTGGGATTCCGCTGGAACGGTGCACCAAATGTACGATTATTACAACAAGGTCGTCGTGCTCACGTTTTTTGGTTCCTGGTCGCCGGTCGCGATCAATCAGCTTACTATCGTCGATAGTATTCGCGCGCGCGGCGATACCAACATTCTCTGGCTTGCGATCGCAATGCGCGAAGGCACTCCCGAAGGGAAAGCCGTTCGCAGAATCGATACCTTTGCGCATGCACGCGGCCTGAATTATCAGGTCCTGATCGGCAGTCGCGATTTCGGGTTCACGTATGGCGGGATCGATGCGGTACCTACGACCTTCGTGATCGACTTTCAAAGAAAAATCGCTTCGACCTTCGAGGGGTACGTAGGCGAAGCCAAACTGCTGGAGTCGATCCAGAACGTCGAGATGGGCCAGCCGTAGTCAATCCAAAAATAGGCGCTCCCTTTCGTGCGAGGGGAGGGGGCAGGCTTTATCTGGCCATTTCGTACGGTGCTTTGCGACGAAATCATACGCGCGGTCCGCAAGGGCTTCGGGAATTAACGTAAGCATGGTCCCGATCACCGTTCCTGGCCAGCCTAAATACCGGGCGGTTCGCAGAAGCATTTTCGATTTGGTCGCGATGTGCTCCTGACCCCATTCATCGCGCTCAAGAATAAAGGCCGAGTCCGTAACTTTAAGGCCAACGTTTTGCATCACCGCCTGTCCGGGCGTACTTTCGATCGGCGCGAATTGGAGGCGGTGACTTCGGTCCATCCGCTGGATCGCTCGCACGAACCGGTTGCAAAGCAAACACCCTCCATCGAAAAAAAGAATCGGTGCTTGTGCCGTTGCCATAAACAAAAAAGCCTGACATGGTCAGGCTTTAGTAGCGGGGGTAGGACTTGAACCTACGACCTTCGGGTTATGAGCCCGACGAGCTACCACTGCTCCACCCCGCGATCAAGTGCGCGCTGTAACCTACTGGAAGTACAAGCGGTTCCGTGAAGAGAATTTCAGAACGACGTTCGTAGTCCGAAGCGGATAAACGAGGAAAAATCGGGACCTTCGTCGTTAATAGCGACGTCAATATCGTATGTCTTGATATGCAGCCCAATCCCTCCCGAAAATCCGGCAAACCCGCTGCCGGCTGGCACATTTAACTCATGCCGGAGTTCGTTTTGGTAGCCAAACCGCAGTCGGATCACCTTCCCCATTACGAATTCTCCACCTAACGAAAAATCGTCCAGCGCATAAAAGATATTTTTTCCTTCGCGATCGCGCGTGAGATTATGGAACGCCAACGAAACCGTAAGCGGCAGATGTTGCGGCCGAATCGAAGCCCCAAACTGGACGTCCGGACCGACGGATTCGCGGACCCCATCATACGTAGAAAGTTCCGTTCCCAAATTCAGGACAGAAAAGCCGAACGTCATTCGCTCGCGTTCCCATTCATAGTAAAGTCCAAGGTCGGCCGCCATCCAACTCGCACTGTAATTTTGAATCGAGGACCCACCCACGAGCGTCGAACTTACGACTTTTGCACCGACGCCATAATGCAAGCCGTTCGAGGCCGTGCTGGAGTACGCAAGGAGCAACGCAACATCTTCGGTATTGAAGGTTCCCAGTGTTTGTCCGGTCGCATCGGCTTCGGTCGACGTTCCGCCATCGAAATACTGCACGCCGGCAGCGAAATTACCGGCAAAAAGGAAACTCTCAGGGACCGGATGCTCATAGACGACAACGCCCTCATTGATATCGAGCACGTAATGCGAATAGCTCACCGAAAGCTCATTCGGGCGGTTCGAATCGGTAACGATGCTCGAAATTGCGGCCGGATTGCTGAACAGTGTATTCGGATCGTCCGGCATGGCAACGAACGTATTTCCAAGCGCGGCAGCCCGCGGGCTAAGCGGTTTATTTAGAATATCGGAAAGATGAGCCCGCCCCGATTCATCGACGTCCTGCCCACGGGCAGAAAGAACGAACGAAAATAATAGAAAGCAAAAAAGGAACGCGGGTACCACATTCGCGCTCGACCAAGAAGTATTGCTCCTCTTTTGCTTCATTTCAGCCCTGCTATTACAGCCAATTTATGAGTGAAGTTTCATTTTGGATTGGGCAATAATGTGTCCCCTGTCGTCCGGCGTCGAAAAAGGACGAGTGGGTCACGAAGCGAGTCCAGACAAACAATTTGTTCAGCTTTGAAATCGTCCAGCATGTGCTTATCGATCAAATTCTGATAGCCACCAAAATCGCCAGCAAAATCGAGAATGTAGGAAACGGAATTCCGATCGAGATAGCCGCGAAGGTCGCCACGTTCGATCTCGTTCACAGCTTCTGCGCTTACGACCCCGTCCAAATCGACGATACTTCCCGTCCTCGCTGCAAAATAAGAATAGTACCCGGAATTGAGCGCAGCCACGTTCGCTTTCGGCGTTAACTGTTGTATCAGTGGAACTCCCTGAAAGACCACGGCCTCCTGAGAGGTCATTTGAGGTTTAGTATAGAACATGACTTGAAAAAGAATAACGAGCGCGCCGAGCGTCCAGCGGCCACTGGCTCGCGCTTCGGTCTTGCCTGCGTTGGCGCCGACACTCACCCCAAAGCCCATAAGCAAGAGTGGCAACAGCTCTTCGACATACCAATCTCGAATGAATCCACGAAACAGACTATGTACGAGCAGCAGAAGTACTCCTCCCCCAATGAAATAATAAACGGTGCGTTCGCCTTCGGAGATGGTCTTACGTCCGGTAAGGGAACGATAAACAATGGCGAGCAGTGGAAGTCCGAAGCCGGCATACCAAAATGGTTTCAGTGCGTTTTTTATCGCATCCAGACCCAAATGCCAGAACTTTAAACTCGGAGTCGAATAGATCACATTGTACTTTCTCATCGCGAGGATCGGTACCGCCTCCGCGCTCGATTGAAGCGGCGTTCCGAAATGATAGACATTCCACACGAGCCATGGCAGTACGATGACGAATGCGATCGAAATCGCAGTGACAGTTCCAAGCCACTCCGCACGATGACGTTTCATTGTGTATATCGAAATCGGCAGAAGAACAATAAAAAGATCGGTGCGGGCCAGCAGAACAAGGCCTGAAATAATACCGAGGAATACCCACGACGAGATCGTATTTGTAAGTTTCAAAAATACGCGCAGGCAGACGACGAGCAGAAGCGCCGCAACGCCCGTCTCCAGGCCATTAATCGCACGAATCGTTACGATCGCGCTCGCTGCATACAGCGCAGCCGCGACCGCTGCGGCCGTAACTCGGTTCGAAGGTCTCGCTTCTGGAAGAAGATCGTAGACCGTACTTCCAATGAACCAAAGGGTTATGACATCGAGCAGACTTTGGAGCAGCAACACAGCATGGATATACCCCCACGACGTGAGATGGAACCAAAAGAATGGCGCAACGACAAAGACCCAGAGTGGGTGCATCCCATTGGTTGGATGGACACCGTCGAATGTGATTCCCAGGCCATGGGCAAGATTGCGGGCGATCGTGAAATAATAGAGTGCATCGTCCGGCAGCGCGTAGGTTACAAGAGCCAGCGTGTGGGAACGGAAATAAAACCATGCTCCGAGACGGACGGCGACGCCGGCGAGGACAATCCAGAAGAGCCAGCGTTTTTTATGCATTAGCCACGAGGATGGAACGTGCGGTGGACTTCCTGCAGATACGATCGATCGACATGCGTATAAATCTCTGTTGTCGAAATATCCGCATGGCCTAAGAGTTCCTGCACAATACGCAGGTCCGCGCCCCCCTCTATCAGGTGGGTCGCGAAGGAGTGACGAAATGTATGTGGCGAAAGCTGTTTTTCGATTTTCGCTGCGCGCGCATATTCGCGAACGAGGTTCCAAACCGTCATTCGAGAAACCGCTGTCCCGCGCTCCTGATTGAGGAACACCGCGTCCGTCCGCCTTCCGCTTCGAAGAAAAAGCGGACGAACGCTCGATAAATATTCGTCCATCGCAGTGCACGCCACCCCTCCCATCGGTACGATCCGTTCCTTGCTCCCTTTTCCAAAAAGCTTGACAAGCTTTTCTTCCAAAAACAATTGAGGGAGCCGGAGTCCGGTTGCTTCAGAAACGCGGGCGCCCGTCGCATAGAGAAATTCGAGGAGTGCGCGGTCTCGCACGCCTTTGTTCGTCGATAGATCCGGCTGCTCGAGCAGTGCGGAGACTTCTTCGATCGAAAGAACGTCGGGCAAGGAGCGTCGAACGGACTTCACTTCAAGATTTTCCGTCGGATCGCGTGCAATAATTTTTTCTGCGAGTAAAAATTTATAAAACCCACGGAGTGCGCTTACAATACGCACAATACTCGTGCGCGCAAGGCCGGCTTCTCCCAGAGCCCGCAGGAACGCGTGCAAGTCGCGCGCGGCTGCACGGGCGAGCGGCATGTTCTCGCCCGCAAGGAACTGCTCGAGCTTTTCAATATCGCGGCCATAGGCTTCGAGCGAGTTCGCGGAGAGCCCGCGTTCGATGCGAAGATAGTTCAAATAAAGTTCAGTGGGTCGAAGAATATCGCGTTCGCGCACGGTGCCCGCACGTGTCGCCTCGAGGCTCTCGACGGTACGGAGGGAACGCTTTTTACGAAGGGATGGAGGCAAGAAATGCGCTTATGAAACAGTGGCAAAAAAGTGCGGTTACGAAGCAGTAGCAAAAACAGGCTGTGCCGTAAGTGCCGCTGCGGGAGCCACAGGATAGGAAACCCTGGCATGATGCAGACCCGAAAGCAGCCGCGCAAAAACGACACGGATCACCGAAAAATCTCGAACGGTAATATCACAACGGTCGAACTGTCCCTGGTCGAAGCGCGTGCGAATGAGCTGTTCGATCGCCGCTTCAATGACATCCGGGCGCATTTCTTCTCCCTGTTGAGCGAGCGTTCGGGCGATGGCTTCGGATGCATCGGCGAGCATGACAATGGCCGCCTCCTTGGTATTTGGAAGTGGGCCGGGATAGCAAAATTCCATTTCATGGACCTCGCCGGAACCGGCGGCTTCCATCACGGCACGTTGATAAAAAAACGAAATAGGCAATGTGCCATGATGCATCGGAATAAAGTCGATCACCCGTTCCGGGAGGGCGTGAGCACGGGCCAGCACGATTCCCTGTTCAACATGACCTTTCACACGTTCTGCACTTTCGTACGCCGTCAGTCCTTCGTGTAGATTCTTTCCTTCCGCCTGATTTTCGACAAAGGTAGCAGGATCGGCGAGTTTCCCAATGTCGTGAAAATAGGCTCCCACTTTGGCCAGGGAGGCGTTCGCGCCGATTGCGATCGCAGCATTTTCTGCCAACTGCGCCACCATCATCGTATGCTGATATGTGCCCGGTGCACGGAGCGCGAGTTCGCGCAGGAGCGGATGATGGATATTATCGAGTTCGGCGAGCCGCAAGTCGCTTACGGTGTCGAAAATATTTTCGATCGCGAACAGAGCACCGAGCGTAATGACCGGGGAAATAAGGGCATTCGCAAGCGAGGAAATGAGTTCATAGCCGAACTCACGCAACGGCGTTCCCTGCTCGAGCGAAAGCGCGGCGATCGCAACTAAATATCCGATAAAAATATATCCAATGCTTGCAAAAAGCTGTGCGCGATTGCGAAGATCTCGCACCGTGTACGCAGCAAAGGCGCCTGCACAGAGGCCGGCGAGCGCAACCGAATAATCGTTTCCGCGAATACCTGCAACAATGAGCGAGGCCACGACCGTCCCGTAAAATCCTGTGCGGCTGTCGAAAAGCACCGTAAGCAGCATCGAGGCCACGGGGATCAGGATTAGATATTGAAGGGGAAAATCGACCTGTATCCAAACCGAAAGATACGCCATCAACGCCGGAAAGAGCAGGACCAGCGCCAGAAGCAAAATCTGCGCGTTATCGTTATAAATTTTGCGGCGAATGAATTTGAGATACAGGACGAGGAGCAGAACGATAAGCCCCGCATGCCCGACGGTGCCGGCAAAGCGTCCCAGTTCTGCAACCATGCCCCCGCGTGCAAGGCGCGCTTGCGAAAGGCTCTCCAACGATGCCTTGATCGCCGGTGTAATAATTTCTCCTTTGGAAATAATTTTTTGTCCCTCGATCACGATTCCATCGGTGCGCGGAACGCGATCGATGATGGCCTCGCGGCTTTCTTCCGTAAGTCCTGGACTATAGACTACGGTCGGCAGCAGGGCGCCCTGGGCAAGTTTCGAAAGTGGGCGTACGAGGCTGCCCTCATGGTGCATCCGCAAATCGAGGCGTGTGTATATGCGGTTCCCGATTTCTTCGATCGTAACGAGCGAATCCTGACTCAAAATGACTTCTTCGTTCGGGTGCATCCGTAATGCAAACGATTTCGAGAGGGAAGCAACCCGTTCTTCGAGCAATGCAGAAATAACAAGACCATTTTCAGCGTGCGTGATCTGCTTACTTAAGAAATCCTGGGTCTCGCTCAACTCTTTTTGCGTGCGTTCGAACTGACGGTCTGATTTTCCTGCTGCCAGCGCAGAGAGGGCGTCCCAATCGTCGCTGGAAAGACCGAGCGATTTGAGCGAGTCCGAAAGCGTTATTCCACGCAGGGAATCGTGCCGCGAAAGAGCAATGAGCGCCATTAGGCGATCCCATTGGCTATGAAACTTTCGGTCGCTTAGCGGGAGAGCTGTCGTATCAGGAAGATAGACGGGATAAAGTTGATCCGCAAGGGCTTTCCGAACATCCTGGCCGTATCGGACAGGATCTTTATAAACAGGAAAAGTAAAAGGAGCGTCGACGTCCTGATTGGTCCAGAGCGATCCGGCCGAAAAGCCGGAAAGGGCCGTTGTTCTAATACTTGGAAAAAGGGCGGCAACAATAAGCGTAAGCGCGATACCCAGCGTCCATCGCAATGCTTTTGAGCGGCGCCATGCCGGACGCGCGACCCGGCGCCGCAGCGAAAGGATAAACTGCTTTCCCCGCTCCGAAATAGAGCGATCGATCTTCATGGACGTTCCAACTACAATCCGAACAAAAAAGGTGTCCCGGCATTTTCGCTCAATGTCGGAGAGGTACGGACACTCGGAACAGGAAGAGATTAATAATCTTCTTCTTCGTCCTCTTCTAATTCTTCGTCGTCCCAGTCGTCATCTTCGAAATCTTCATCTTCGATGACTTCGTCTGCGGGCTCAACCTCTTCGTCGCCGGCTTCCTCGACTTCTTCGACGTCGTCTTCCTCGTCGAGATCGTCATCGTCCGTCTCTTCATCATCGAAATCGTCGTCGAACTCATCGAGGTCGTCTTCCTCCTCATCATAATCGTCTTCGTCATCTCCGAAGGCTAAGAGTTCGTGCTGTTCTAATTCGTCGTCGAAAGGAGTCATCATAATATTTGCTAAAGCTGCCGCGCCAAACGAACCTCCGGCCGCAATAGCTCCGGAACGAATGGCTTTCGTCGTCGGAGCTTCGGGCCCGAGCGGTTCATCCGCAAGGATAACCGCGTCCTCTTCTTCGACGCCCATAACATCGAAATCGGGCGAAGAGAAAAAGAGCGAGGCCGCCGGTTGCCGGCGTGCATCCTGAACAGAATCGAAAATCGGAAAGATGCGGTCGAGTTGCGTGACCGCGAGCATCGAACGAACATTTTCATTCAGGCCGACCAACCGTAGTTCGCCGTCATGGATTCGCATCTGTCGCTGCGCAAGCAAGAGCGCCGAAATACCGGCACTATCGATGTACTCGACATCGGTCAGATCGACGATAAGCGTTTTAATATCGGGCTGGGCCAGAATAAGGAATTCTGCCTTCAGCTGACCCGCATTACGCGAATCGAGCCGCTGTTCCTTCAACCGAAAAATGGTCGTTGAATCTTCCTGATCGGTGATAAAATGCATGGTGCTCTCCTGATACTGCCGCTATCTGCGGCCGAAGCTGATTGTGGTCAAAAATCGATGAAAGGTCCTAACAATGTCCGGGCCGTTAAATAGTCCGCGCCGCGAAACTAATAAAACTTTTGACCGAATGCTTGAAACAATTTTGTGAACCGCTGCTTTTTGACCTCTACAAAAGCAAATCGCTTAAAATTTCCGTATATTCACTTAAATGGTCGTACAGGATACCATCCTCAAAGATTGGAAATCTGCCAAGCCCCACCCCGTCTGGGTCCTGCATGGCGAAGAGGAATTTTTACGAGATGAATTAATCCACCAAGCCGCGCTGATAATCGTTCCGGATGAGGCTACGCGTTCATTCAATGTCGATATTCTCTATGGCCCCGAGACGACCCTCGATCAGGTGCTTACGATTGCGCGGTCCTATCCCATGATGGCCGAACGTCGGCTTGTCATCGTTCGGGAGGCAGAACGAATTCTGCGGGCCCGACCTGCGGGAGGTGCCAAAAGCCGTAAAAAAACAACGGACGACCCGTTCCTTCTCTATCTTGAACAGCCGAATCCGGACTGTGTCCTGCTTTTCGATCTCGAAAAATTCGGCGCTCGGAATCAGTCCCCATTTAAAGAACTTGCGGAACGCGCGAAGGTGATCGAGTTCCCTGTCTTGAAGGAAGCCGAGGTGAGCGACTGGCTTCGCGCGCGTGCAAAGTCGCTGGGCCGCACCCTCGCAACCGATGCGGCTCGGCTCCTCATTGCCTATCTTGGAACCGGATTACGGAACCATGCCAACGAACTCGAAAAGCTTTCCATTTACTGCGATGACCGAAACGAGATCACTGCAAAGGATGTCGAGCGCGTTGTTGGCGCGTCGCGTGAAAATAATGTCTTTGACCTTACGAAAGCGATCGGTGCTGGCAATAAGGCACCCGCGGCGGCGATCCTTCTGCGGTTGCTCGACCAGAGCAAAGACCAGCGGCAGTTTTTGTTCGTCATGCTCTTACGGTTTCTGGAGCAGATCACAATCGCTCGGGAACTTGCCGCAAAAGGCGAAAATGAACGTGCCATCGCCGAAGCGCTCGAACTTCGAGGGGGAGCTGCATACTTTGCGAAGGAAATCGTTCAGCAGGCGCGGCGCTATACCAGGGACCGGCTCGACAGTGCACTCGCGGCGCTCATCCAGGCCGAAGCCCAAACACGGGGCCGCCATACCAACGACGAGCTGCTTATGGAAATGCTGCTACTCAACATCATGCCTGCGGCCGCGGCCGTATAATTACCGCAAGACCGAGACGCGCCGGGCCGTACGTTCCCGCCCGTTTTCGAGCACCAGAATATAATTCCCAGGCCCCAAGGGGGTTGTCATCGTGACATCATGCTCGCCGGGTGCGGCCGGTAAGGACTTCATACTTCTCACCAGCGCTCCCGTTTCATCGTACAACTCGAGCGAAAGATCGCTCGGAGCATCATGGACAACATATTGTACGCTCCACACCGTTGAATGAGCAGGATTCGGTGCAACCGAAATCACATCGAAGCTCAGGGTGCGAGTATTCAAGAGGTCGAGTAGCGTCGGGTCCCCACAAGCCAGTGCAATTTGAAACGGCTGTTCCGGAATATTACAAAGTTCCAATCCCGGCTCCCGGTCGGTCACGAAAGTATCCAGGAGAACGTCGGTTACGCTATCGCGGGTAAGCGAAACGAGCGTACGTACATAGATAAGCGGGAGGTCAAGCCGAGAGCTATCCGAAATCGTGTCCCGAAGCCAAACACGTCCGGAACATCCACTGCCAGGCTCCGCCACAAATCGAAAAGAATCGACCACGCTGCTGCACGTATTCGAAAATTCGAGCCGTTCCGGCGTCAAAAGATCGGTGTTAAAAGATAAGTGGAACGCATAACTTCGGATCGAGAACGTGTCCGTCGTTGGCTCCAGCAGGATAGGAATAAGAAGTTCCTTGCCCGCGAGGAGACTGGTGAGCGCTGGAATCATAGGAACGGGTGCGGTCAGATTTTTTCCAGTGATGGAGAGCACCGTGTCAAACCGCCGGATACCGGCATGCAAATACAGTCTTGCCCGGACCGCTCGCTGCCCCGCAAACGCTGGCGTGAACGCGATCGACATCGAATCCGATTGCTCCGACAAGAGCGAATCTCCAACACGATACGAAAACTCCTGCAAAGTATCTCCCGCGATCGAAACAGAATCGACAGCCATCGCCTTGCATCCGGAATTAGAAATCACGATCGGAAGTGCGACGGGCTGGCAATATTTCGTAAATAGAAAGATCGAATCGGCGGATAACGCAAGGGGCTGGGAAGGTATATTGTTCGACAGCGCAAGCGAAACCGTAGTATCGAACGATTTTGATGCCGTGTGCGCAAAAAGCCTGACCGATCCGCTTTTTGAAATGCTGTCCGAGGGATCGAATTGAATGCGAACAACCAAAGAATCGCCTCCGGCAATCGTATTCTTCAGGGAGTCGAACGAAATGGATATGGTACTGTCCTTGTCGATCGCCGAATCCAGGGTAAGCGTTTCACAGCCCTGGTCGGAAATCGTAAACGTGTCCTGAATCGGTGCGCATCCGGCCGTCGCCAGACTCATGATCGTTCGCGAAAGAACAAGCGTTTGCGGATTAGTTATGTTCGTTCCCATAACTGTGATGGCCGTATCGAACGCATGGTTTCGATGCCGAGCATAAAGATGGAGCTGGCCGGAATCGGCTGACGCACCGGGATTGTACACAACAGAAATCGTATCCAGCGCCGAAGGAGCAAGAACGCGAGAAACACCGGAAACCGTAAATGCCGAACTCGAAGAAACAATGGAATCGAGCGTGACACTATCGCAACTCGTAGTAAGGAATGAAAAACTTCCGACGACCGGATGACAGTATCTGGTCTCGAGTGCAACGAGCGTATCCGATAGTACAAAAATGGGCGGCTGCTGGATCGACTGCGCTGCAATGGCAAGCGTAGTTTCATATGAACGTCTTCCGACATGCGCAAAGACCTGTGCCGCGATGGAACGGTGTTCGGCGCTATCCGGCGCATAGGAAATGGCAACCGGGAGGGATGCGCCATTCGCAATAAATTGCGGGAAGGTGTCGAGGAGGACAATTTCTCCATCCGAAAGTACGATCGAATCGAGCATCATTCCGGAACATCCCGGTCCCGAAAGGAGAACGGTATCGATCCCAACGCTGCACGCTCCGACTTTGAAGCTGCAGGTATCGGAAGAAAGTTCGAGGCCGCCGGGAAGAGCGCTGTTTGTTTCAATGATCATATCGCGAATGACCGTATCCTGGCCGGAATGACCATAGATGCGAACCACCGCCGTATCCTGGCCGTCGGAAGTGGGAGAAAACAGGGCGCGAATCGAGACGCTATCCTGCTCGCTTAATATTTTCGGAAAATTTGTGCTGTCCGCAATCGATAAAAGTTCCGTCCCCGAAACAATGGCCGCGGAATCGATCGTCACTGGAATACAATTGTCCCCAAAAGCTGGGAACTGAATCGTGTCCCCGCACGGATTTGGAAGCAGCGAAAGTGTATCGATTGAAAGCGCAACCGAACCTTTGAGCGTGCCATCTCCCCCATCCGTCGTTTTCCACACCCCGCCCTGACCGTCGAAAGCATACACGACCTGCCCGTTACATCCGGTCACGACAAAACGTGAATCGCGACTGTGCGCGGGGCCATGTACGAAATGCCAGGTTGCGCCGAGATCATCCGAGCGGTACATCCCATATAGAAAATTCGGGTTGCCGTTATAGGTCGAATCGGTCTGGAAATAAAGCGTATTGCCCGCACCTGCGATGCCGCCGGTGAAGTGCATATCTGCAAAACTCGCCCGCTGCTGCCAGGTAAAGCCGCCATCGGACGACCAGTTGATCGAGGCATGAGGAAGTCCGGGCTGTGATTCGTTCGCGCAAAAATAGATGTGCCTGCCTGGGACTGCATACGTTGACCACGCTTCATATTGCTTGCTTAGGGATTGCTGCCAGGTTCGGCCGGCATCGGTCGTCATCCAGAAGTTCCCACCGCCGATGTTGTCGTTCATTTGCGTCAGTACGCCATTCAAACTGTCCGAAAACGCGACATCATTGCCGCCATTGCCCGTTCCAGCGGGAAAACCTTCCGTCCATGTCACACCGGCATCGTACGAATAGCCTCCGCCCATCTGATCGATAGGGGGGATGTTCAATGATTGATAGGCATAGTCCCATTTCGTGAGCACGAGAAGCCCGTTTTGTGCATACACCGAAGTTGCAATGTGGTCCAGGTGCAGATCGTCGAACCAGGTATTACCACCATCCGTCGTTTTCCAAAGGCAGGAACGGCCGAACGATCGGTTATAATCGAAAGGAATATCGCTGAAGATGGAGGCATATCCCGTAAGGGAATCGATCATCGAAATTTTGGTAACCGCACCCTGAAAGTTTACTGGAATAACGCTTGGGGTCCATGTTACGCCTCCATCCGTCGTCTTATAAATCGCGACGGGCGCGATCCATGTCTCGTCCACAAGGGTTGTAACGGGATCGATTTGATCTCTATAAATGGCCGGCCGAACGCCAGAACCGACAAGGCCATGGTCGGGATCGAAAAAAAATCCGCAGCCGATCGTGCGGTCGAACTGGCAAACGAGTTTCCATGTATTCCTCTGTGCGCGGGCCGCCGTAACGTACGCCAAAAACACAATCGCGACGAAAAGCGCCCGGATGGGAACGCGGAAAGCGACAAAACGACCGATGGGAACGTTAGAAGTCACCGGAACATCGTGGATCTCGTGAATCGACCTCGAAACTTTGCCATTGCCCTCTTTGCGGTACTCGTGCTGCTCACAACGCTGCCGGGTGGCGCACTGCGTGGTTCCAACAAACACCATACGCGCAAACGGGCGCGGCATGCGCCGGCTTCGCATTCGCCCCGCCGAGGACGCTCGGCCGCTCGGGAACGCGCTTCGAAAGAAGAGACGCTTCGAAAAATTCAACAGGAGATCGCGAAATATGAGTCCGAACTTCGGGAGCACGAACGGCGCGAAAAACGCTCAAAAGCGAACATTTCGACCTATAATAAGCAAACGGCTGCCCTAAAAGCCAAAATCCACAAATTGCAGGATGAACTTCGCGAGTTTCAAACCGAAAAGTCGGACGTTGATCGTTCCCTGACCGAAACAAGCAGTACGCTCGAAAGCCTGAAGGCGGCGTATGCCAAAAGCAGCCGCGCGTTGTATATATCCGGGAGTATGGAGAGTAGCGATACCGGCTCACTTTTTTTTGACGGTGAGTCTTCGGATCCCGTCCGAATGCGCTACTACGCCGGCGCGATCGCGCGCGCCCACGCGATGAATCGCGCCAAGCTCGATTCGATGAAATTGGCGCTTGGCGAGTCCAGCAACGAACTCGCACAAACGATCGAATCGGAGCATGAAGAGATCGGCACACACCAGGAGGAAGCTTCCACGCTCGAATCGAAAAAAGCCGCCGAAGCGAAACAGCTGGCGCAGATTCAGGCGAGAAAAGAGCAATTAAGAGCGCTTCTCGCGGAACGAAAAGCCAGTGCAAAACGGCTGGAGTCCATTATTGCGGGACTCGTGCGACGCGAAGCCAACGCACGCACGACAAAAAAGGGACATCGAAAAACGACCGAATACGAAACCGAGCGATCGCTCGGACCGGTGCGTGGACCGCATTCGCTCGAGTGGCCCAGCGCGTCACACCGTATCGTGCAGGGATTTGGCGAGCATCGGAATGCCGAATTGGGAACGGTTACCATGAATTTGGGTGTCGATATTGCGGCACCTGCCGGTTCCGTCGTGCGCGCGGCGGCCGAAGGTGAAGTCGCGCTCGTTTCGACGCTGCCGAGCTATGGGACCATCGTCGTTATTCGTCATGCCGGCAGCCTGCATACGGTCTATGCCGACCTCACCAGTGCGAGCGTCCGTGAAGGCGCACATGTGCGTGCCGGTGAAGCGATCGGCAGGAGCGGGACGAATCCAGAATTAGGCGCTGCCATGCACTTCGAAGTCTGGAAAGGAAAATCGAAGCAAAATCCTTCCGCGTGGTTGAAATAATGCGAAAGGACAAGACGTTGGCGGTTTTCTTTTTCATCGCGTGCTGCCTGCTATTCGGCACTCGATCCTTCGCACAGTCCATTGCGATTAAACTCCGAGATAGCACGACCGCGCTGCTTCACATCGATAGCGCAAACTGGAACGAAGCATGGATCGAAGTGGACGGCGCTTCGCCCGGCACAAGGACGTTAACTCCAAAAGATATTGAGGTCCGCACCAGGGACCGGAGCGCTCGTGTGCTCTCGGTCGATTCCATCGGCGCGAAATACAAAAGTGTTTTGGCTCTGAGTTTCGTGCTCGATAATTCCGGCTCGATGTTCCACGCCTACGATTCGCTTGTGGGATACTGCGACAGCATCGCAGAAAAAGTTGCCAGGGGTGCAACGTTTCAAGCCGTAACGTTCGATACGCGCTATCGCGGCGGGTATCATCTCTATACAAATCGGAGTTCTGTTTTTCTCGCTCAACATCCGTTTACAGATTCTGTTTTTGCACTGGAGCGCTTCTGGCATTTTTTCGACACCGTCCGAACGGAATTTACGCCGCTCTACGATGCCCTCGCGGCGGCATTGGCGAACATTGAAGAACGCCGGCTCCACGGTGATACTGCGCGTAATGACGTGCTCCTCGTCGTCACTGACGGTGCGGACAATGCAAGCCGGGCCTCCATCGAGCTCCTGGCCCAGCTCTTTCAGAATTCGAATGTACGACTCTTCGCGATCAATTTCCGCACCGAGGAAGACAATCGTTTGGAATGGCTGACGCGAGAGGTCGGAGGGGATTTTCTTGTTGCGGACGATCTAAAAGCACTCCGGGAAATACTTTCTAACCTTGGGCGCGGTATCAGCCGTTCGTATCGTGTTCGGTATTTATTTCCTTCCACAGGTCCCGCCACGGGAAGATAACTTTATTTTCTTCGCGGCCGAGATACATACGGCATTCCGGCCATCGACGGCGGTGACGGTAAATTCTACGGAACCCGATTCTGCCGAAAGTGTGTCCTGGTCGAAAGTAATAAGCTGAAGTTTCTGACCCTGGACCGAATCCGTCGAGGACTTGCAGCCGTATAGGAGCCCGACAGCAAAAAGCACACACAACCATTGTTTTCATAACGAGACGTAAAGGACAAATGACCGGCGCAAATATAAGTACAATTTCGCTCGTATTTTTGCAATCCGAATGACGACCCACACACCACCGACAGAACACGCCGAGGAGATAAAAGACGCTCTGCGCCATATCGAAGAAGCGGAGCGGCCCGACGCCCTTACAGACCAGGAACGCGAGCGCCGCGCTTCGCTCGAGGAGCTACGCGCAAAAGGAGTCGAGCCCTACGCCTATGGATTCGAACGCACTCGCTTTTCGAACGAAGCGATTGCAATGTTCGACGAATCGAATCCCGATCTCCATCCCTCCGCCAGCGTGGCTGGCCGAATTATGGGCGTTCGACGTATGGGAAAAGCGACGTTTGCCCATGTGCAGGACGAAGCCGGAAAGATCCAGATCTATTTCAAATCCAACGATTTAGGCGAAAGATACGACCTGCTCCGCCTGCTCGATATTGGGGACATTATCGGCGCGAACGGCTTCGTGTTCCGCACACGTACGGGGGAGATCACCCTGCACGTCGAACGTTTCGAAATTTTGGCAAAAGCAATTCGTCCGCTGCCGGTCGTAAAGGAAGAGACCGATCCGGTGACCGGTGAAAAAATAGTTCACGATGCATTTTCCGATAAGGAACTTCGCTACCGCCAGCGATATGTCGATCTTGTTGTCAATCCGGAAATTCGCGAGACGTTTCGCACTCGCGCAAAAATTATTTCGTCCATCCGAAGATTTTTCGACGACCGCGGTTATCTCGAGGTCGAGACACCGGTACTCCAGCCGATCTATGGCGGCGCGTATGCACGTCCGTTCGTGACGCACCACAATGCCCTCGATTTCGATCTTTTTCTTCGGATTGCCGATGAACTTTACTTGAAGCGACTTGTCGCTGGAGGGCTGGCCACGGGAGTCTATGAGATCGCGAAAGATTTCCGTAACGAGGGCATGGACAAAAACCATAGTCCCGAATTCACCATGGCCGAGATCTACATCGCATACAAAGATTACGAATGGATGATGGCCTTCACGGAAGAACTATTCGTGGAAGTCGCACGCGTGGTCGGAATCCACCGCGGGAGCGCTCCAATCCAATTTACCCCTCCGTTCCGCCGCCTTTCCATGTACGACTCGATCAAGGAATACACCGGCACGGACGTCAGTAAAATGAATGAGGACGAACTTCGCATCACGGCGAAGCACATGGGCGTGCCGCTCGAAGCCGGTTCCGGAGTGGGAAAGATCATCGATGAAATTTTTTCCGCGAAGGTCGAGCACCATCTTATCGAACCGACCTTCATCACGGACTATCCACTTTCGATGTCCCCGCTCGCGAAATCGCATCGCTCGCAGCCGGGACTCGTCGAGCGATTCGAGCTCTACGTCAATGGACAGGAACTCGCAAATGCCTTCAGTGAACTGAACGATCCACTCGACCAGCGCGCACGGTTTGAAGAGCAGGCGCGACTGCGGAGTAAAGGCGATGAGGAAGCGATGGTCCTGGACGAGGATTTCCTTCGCGCAATGGAATACGGAATGCCGCCCATGGCCGGGCTCGGTTTCGGGGTCGATCGCCTTACAATGATCATGACCGGCGAAGAATCGATCCGTGACGTTGTTCTTTTCCCTGCCATGCGGCCGGAGAAAATCCGGTGAGAGAAAAAGCAGTGAACCGTTCTCTGCTTTTTCTGCTCGCCTTCGGAATTATTTTTGGCGCCTTACCGGGCCTGGCGCAGAGACACTACATTCCCCCTCGCCCCGCATTTGCCGGGCTTCATGTCGGAATGACCGAGGACTCCGCGTACCTCATCATGAAGCGCATTGCACTTCGGCGCGATACGCTCCATGCCGATTCGATGGTTATTCTCGAGTCGGATTCGGTTGTCGTATTCGGACAGCCGGCGTATATTCAGATCCAGCTTGCAAAGAAACACGTACGAACCATCGTCATCAACTGGCATCCGCTGGGCGGCGATGGATACGTCGGCCTTCGCGACGTCCTGCTGTCGTACATGGAACGATATTTTGGCAAGGGCGTCGTTTTCACCGACGAGACGCTCACGTACCACCGATGGGAAACGGAAGACGGACGTAGTGAACTTTCCCACTCCGATAAATACTTCCGCGTCTTTGTCAGGTTAGGAAAACAAAAGTATTAGCATTCTTTGTAGTTTTTTTTGGAGCCATCGCGAAATTTGATTGTTTTACGCAGGATGTTGAAAACTTTCGTTCTTGCTGCCGTTCTTATTGTTGGCATGGGCCGCTCTGCTCTCGGCTTTGGCGGAGGAGATTCGACAAAAGTCGATTCGGCAGCTCAGGTCGCGAAAATCGTCGATTCGGCGGGAGTGCATTCCGTGCATGACATGGCCTTAGGACTCGATCGGCGGCCTGAGCCGGGAATCTTCGATATGATCACCAATCTTCCCCGCGATTGGCGGGACTGGGCGGTCGATAATGTCCAACTCCGGTACTGGCCACAGATTTCGCTCATTGCTGCTTCGACCGCCGTGATGATCGTCTATGACAATCAACTCTGGCAGCCGTTTCTGAAGGAGTACAACCGAAATAATACGTTCCATAACGCTTCCGACCTCTTCGTCGATATGGGTGATGGTAGGTTCCAGTTCGGCCTCGCCGGTGTGGCGGCTGGATATGGACTCCTTACCGGCGATAAGCGAGCACTTCGCACGGCCTCGCAAATCTGCGAAGTGATACTGGCGGCTGGCGGCGTCGTCCAGCTCTTAAAGCATGTGACCGGCCGGGAAAGCCCGGTCGACATCACGACGAACCCGACCGGGCGCTGGGATTGGTTTCCTAACCAGATCGATTATCTCTACCATACTTCTCACTACGACGCCTTCCCATCGGGGCATCTGACGACGGCGCTTGCGACCCTGACGGTCATAGCGAATAATTATCCGGAGCAGGCCTGGATCCGCCCGGTGGGATATGCGGCCTGTGCAGGGCTGGCGATAGGGCTCGTTGCGCAGAGCATTCACTGGTGGAGCGATTATCCGCTTGCCATCGCGCTCGGAATCGGATTTGGAGACCTTGTATCGCCCAATCCTCAAGGCGACGTGAGCGTTACCGAGTCCCCCAGGAAAGAGATGGGTGCGATACAGACCGAATGGGACCGACTCCTGGCGAACACTACGATCGTTCCCAGCTATACGATGGGCGGCGCGGGCCTTGCAATGAATGTCCGTTTTTAGCGAGTACCCCGCTTAACGGGTGTAGATCCGATAGATCGTTCCATGGCCGCGGCGGACGGCCTTCATGTGGGCATGCGAGTTCCCGTTGGCACGGAGTTCTGCGAGCCGCTCTTCGGCTTCAAAATTGCTCGGCGTTTCAAGGGTCGGAAGATGATCGGCTTTCAATGCTTCCGATTCGCTCGTGATCCCGCGGGACGACGCCGGACCGGAAGTTCCCGGAGGTTCTTCTCTCGGAACAACGAGGGCCTCGGGAGGGACCTCTCCGGGTGCGACATTCGTCGGCGGCCGCGGAGTCGAAGCCTGGGTCGTTGCTCTGTTTAAAAGGGATTGGATCGTATCGACCGGCTTTTGGGCTTCGCGCGCATGCCGTTGACGAAAGCATCCTTCGCGGAACGAAAGCGCAATGCCGAGGGCAATGAGTAGTACGGTAAAGAGTCCGGCGATAAAACCGCCGCTTAACGGACGAGCTCCCGTCGTGGCCGGCGGAACGGATTCATTCTCCGCCGAGGGAAGCTTCGCGGCCGCTTCCTCGACCGGTGAGGTGCCTATCGACGAAACCGGCGGCAGAACTTCGCCCGCATATTCACGGTGCGTTTCTTCGAGCAGGCGTTCGACGTCCTCCGGAGCCATACCGAATCGCTCCGCGAGCGCTTGCGACCGGGAACGGGGCGTCCAGATAGGGGCAGGTTCAGACATGACCGTTCAGAACGGCTGCGCTTTGAATTATAGTTCGTGGCTCAGAATAGGTAACGAACGGAAGCCCAGAAGGACTGCGGATATTCCGGGTAGCCAGACCAGAAATCGCTCGGACCGGCGAGAATATTTTCGAGCGTAACGGTCAGTGCAAAGTGACGGTCGATCCGCGTTTCGACGTTCGCATTTAAGAACGTAAGCGATCGGGAGGGGCGAGAAATAGAACGAAAAGCGAGCGTGGGGTGAATATCGTCCCAGATAGAATTGAAATGATACTCCGCCAAAAATTTGAAGTCAGGTTCGAAGGGCATCGCATGGTCTTCTCCAGCGACGGTGGCAGAAGTAAATTCAGCCGATCCGGTAATAACATCACGAGCAAACAAAAGAAAATTGCCGGCGGCGGTGAGCGAAAACCGACGTGTCTCGTGCGGCACAACGATAAACGTGTTCGCCGAGTCGAGCGTGAGAACATCGAAAACAGGATCGCGATCGCGATCGATATAACGAGCTTCAAACCGAAATTCATCGTCCGGCGAAAGCATATAATTCATATACGCGGCAAGATTGATTTTATCCATCGAAACCGAACGTCCATCGACGGGCCCCGGAAAGGAACCTGTCTGTTTGAGCCCCACAGCAAGTTCCGGTGAGTAGAACGGGTCGATCTCCGTTAAACGGGCAAGCGATGCAAGCTGAACCTGCGGCTCGAACGAACCGCCAATCTCCCACCGCGCATTCAGCGGAACGCGTATCCGAATGACCGGAAGCAAGGAGGAATAGGATGTTCCATCCATCGCCGAGCCGCCAAGGTATTCTGCACCGGCATACCATTCGAGCGCTCCGCGATGTCCGAAAAGAGCTTGGAACGATTGATCGCTAATGGAAGCGTTTTGTACACCGAAGAACGCTCCCGTACCGCCGGTATCGGCGTTCATTGAGGCGTTCGCATACGTCCCATTCAGCAAAACGCGAAATGAGCCAAGGTCGAAACGCGTTCCAACGCCTACGCTTGGCATCGATTCCGTCGCACCCGAAGCGTCATTATTGTTGGTCACGCGCTCGCCGAGAGCGAAGTCGTAATGAAAGGCTTCCGAAAGGTCGCCGGTGAATGCCGCCGATGCAATAAAATTCGAGAGGCTATGATCGGCGGTCGAACGGTTCGTATTTGCAATCGAACGATCGTGAAAGCTGGCCCGTACGGAAAGGTCCTGGGCGTAATTAGGAACTTCGGAAGGGTCCGCCCCGAGTTCGGCATCGAGCGTCGCATCGATGGCTGCAAAGGAATGGATCGCGGATGGAGAGGCGGCGATGGAACGATAGTCTCCCAGAAGCGAAAGGCCCGAACGTTCTGAAAGAGATTGCGAAAGCCATGCTGATACACGAGGTACTTCCACGTTTCCGGCGCCCCCTTCGACAAACGATTCGGAGGGACGCATAGGACGCAAAGGCATGGGGATCGGCGATTGGTCGAAGAACGGCAGGTTTTCGCGGGTGACGGGATTCATGCGTTCGACCAGCGTCGAGTCGAAGAGCACCGGATGAAGGTCCGTTTCGGACATGATCGCCGGCGGATAATTAAAGTGAACTCGGTTCCCAAACCGGACCAGCTCCGGAATTTCGACCAGTTCGGAATCGAGCCATTCCTTATGCGGTAAGGAAACCGCGGTATCGATCATCGAAAATCCGGAATCGGCATAGTTCTGCTGGAGCGAATCGTTGAAGTGGAGTTTTTCAAGATCGGAAGCCCGGATCGTATCGGTATACACGAGCGTCCGTGCTTTCTGAGAACGGTGCAGTTCGGAAAGAATCGATGGTGGCAAAGGCCTCCGGACCGAATCGCGATACGACCCACCCTCTTGGGCGAATACACGAGCAGTCGATAGGAGTAGCAGCAACGCAAACGCGTATCTCATCGGCGCACTCCTTTCTTCGCTTTCTTTTTGAGCACGGGCTGGAGCGTGTGGAGCAGCGCATCGGCCTCCGAGTGTTCGGATTCCGGAACTCCACGCATCGCAAGGAGCGCCTGCAAGGTTCGGATCGCTTCGGCTTTTTTTCCAAGGTGAACATCCGCCCTGGCAAGTCCGAACAGGCGTTGCATGTCGGACTCGGGGGCAAGCGCAAAATCACGTTTCGCTGAAGTAAAGGAGGCCGCGGCCTGCGCCCAGTTCGATTCCAAAAGATACGTTTCGCCGATCCGAACTTCGGCGGCACCACCCAGGGCATCTCGGGGATGCGCAGATATGACGTTTCCGTAAATCGCTCGCGCGCTATCGTTTTTTCCCTGCTGTGATAATAGTTCTCCGGCGTGAATGGCTGCCCGGGCCGCTATGCTGGCCGCGATCGGATAGCGTGCTGTGAGCATCGAAAAAATCTGCACGGCCGAATCCACGTTCTTCTCTTCGGTGAGCATTTCGCCATATTCGAGCATGGCCTGCGGTGCTGCATCGAACGAATAATAACGGTCCTGAAACGCGCGCAGAAAGTCAAGCGAAGCCGAATCGAATGCTTTTCGCACACGTTCGATACGGGCGCGGTCGAGATACGCGGCCGCGGCTACATCGAGCGAATCGTATTTCGAAACGATCGTGTCCAGGGCCTGCATGGCCGTTCCGGTATCGCCGGTTGCGAGTTCTGCTTCTGCGGACAACAATTCCGCTTGCGGCCGCGCGGAATTCGATGGATACTGAGCGACGAAGGAGCGAAAACTGGCCAGTGCGCTTGCCGGCTCATGAAGTTTCATCTTGAATTCTCCGGCGCGAATCAGGACCATCGGACTGATCGGATTAGCAGGGTTCCGAGCAACAAATGTGTCCGCGATGGCAAGTGCTTCGGGTATTCGTTTAAGATCGGCAAGGGCGTCCTGCAGCGCAAAGAGTGCGGGTCCGGCTTCGCGTGAGCGAGGATAGGAATTCAACACGGCTTGATAGTAATGCAGGGAACCACGAATGTCACCATGCCGTACGCGTTCTTCTCCGGCGACGAACAATGCTCGAGGCGCGACAGCGGACTGACGGAACTGGCTTACGATCTTTTCGACGGTCGCTTCGGCCGAAGCCGTTTGGTTGATCGAATACGCTGCGATCGCATCGTCGAAATAGGCGAGGTCGACAATATCGCTCTGCGGATATTTATGGGTAAAGTATTCGAACTCATTCATCGCGCTCCGGGTAGAATCGATCTTGAGCCGCGCGACGCCAAGCATCAGGACGGCGCGCGTGGTCCGAAGTTCGTTGAAAGCGGGACGATCGGTTCCCAGGTTATAGAGGGTATTCGCCCGCCGGTATTCCCCCATGGCGTAATACGAATCGCCGGCCCGCACCAGGACGTCATACGCATATCGGCTGATCGAGTCCATTGCAATGACGCGCTCGAATTCTGGCTCTGCGCGCGCGAAATCGTTTGCTTCGAAAAGGCTCCAGGCATACGTGTATTGTGCGTCCTCGAGGCGTGAACTGGTCGGGTATTCCGTAAGGAGACGAGAAAGGGAGGAAGCGGCAGAGTCGTAATCCCCGGCGCGGAAGTAAGCTTTGCCCATCCAGAATAACGCTTCGTCCGTACGCCCCGGAATGTGCTCGTGCGATTGCGTGAGATACGTATTGAGTTCGTCGGCCGCATCGTGCCAGTTCCCAAGTGGGATGAGCGAAAGCCCTCGTTCGAGATGCGCGGTCGCTCGGATCGCGGTATCTTCGGTGGGAAGGTTCGCGAAGGCATTCAAAAAATACCCTTCGGCACGCTCATAATCGTTCTTTCGATACGCGAGTTCGCCGAGGAGGAACGAGGCGTAGCCACCCCGAATGCTTTTTTCATAGCTCACCGGCAGCAGTAACTTCTGGGCTTCGTAACTATTTTGCGCAAAGCGGATCAGGCCGAGTTGGTACGTAGCCTGATCGCTATAGAGCATGGCCGGATCGAGCGTTAATTTTTGAAGTGTTTGCGCAGCTTCCCCCAGCATTCCGGCACGCGCAAGCGCGACGCCAGCATAATATCTCGCACGCTCCGGAAAATCGTTGTAGATAAAGAACGTCGTATCGATCCGGGCCTTGGAAAGGATCGAACGATCGATCGTCGGTACCGTACTCGCGATCGCAAGGGAATCGTTCAGGAAGGGATCGAAAAAACGGCCCTGCTCCCGAAGCGGCACGCTGGATTCGCGCAAAACGCGATAATTCCTGCGGCCGGTATCCGCTACAGCAAGTTCCAGAAACGCGGCGGCGGCATCCTTATAGAGTCCGCGCTGAAACAGCGACCATCCTTTTTCAAAGCGCAAGGCATCGGAAACGAACCGTGCCTGCTCCGTGAGCGAATACGAAGCAGAACTATCGCGAGCGCCGTCGATCAGTTCGTCGCCTGTCGTCAGGATAACCGTCGCTTGTTCATACTGTCCCAGTTCACTTAAGGCACTGCCCCGTAAAAGATCGACTTCGCTGGTATAAAACGGCGATACGAGTTGCGAAGGACGCGGATAGGAATAGACTGCTTCGGAAACCCGGCCGAGAATACGATCTTCTTCCGTGGAGCGGATCATTAGTTCCTCGATCAGCGGCGAAGCATATTCGAGATCGCGTGCCGAAGTTCGGATCGTATGATCTGTCAGGCGATATAAAGAGTCCGCCCGATTCATCGTGACCAGGACCGCTCGATAATTTTTTTCGGACCGTTGGACCGCCCCCAGACGTAAAAGGGAAAGGAGCAGGAGCGGAGATTCCTGGATTCGTGAGACCGCCGTAAAATTCGAATCGGCTTCCGGAAAGCGGCCCTCGCGCTCGAAAAGCTCCGCCAGCCTGAAATGGGTAAGTGCCGTAAGGCGTGGATCGCTCGATTTTTCGATCGCTTCGCGATAATTACTTTCGGCGCGCGACCGTTCGCCGAGCGCACGGAAGCCTTCCGCTTTCCAGAACAATATTTCGGGCTGCACGGCCGCGGCCGCGGCCGTGAACGTAGCAATGTGCTCCAATCGTGAAAGCCCGGCCTCGACATCGGTCCGGCGGAGCGGCGTGTGACCGTAAAATTCAAGTGCGCCTAAGAGCGCCGCATCCGTTGCCGTCCGGTCCGCATGGGAAGTATTCGTTACGATCGAATCGATCGTCCGCTGCGAAGAATATGGACGCCCGCGATAGTAATCGGATAGGGAACGAAAAAGATCGAGCGAAAGGAAGGCATCGTTCAGCGAAAAACGGTCGTCTGCCTGGCTTGCCTCGGCCCGGGCAATGACATCGGCGGCGTAACTTTCAAGGCCAAAAAATCGGAACGCGCCCAACGCGCGCTCGGTCTCATCTTCGAACGGCGCTGCAAAGGCTGCGGAACGCCCGTCCTCACGAGAAACGGATTGCGCAAAAGCGCGCGGCAAGAAAAGAAGGAAAAGCAAACTCGCATACAGAATGCGAGCGGCGACCCGACGGTCCATTAATACTCGAATGTGGATCGTGATAGTATTTGCAAAATAACGGCAGAGAGGCAAAAATCAGTCCGAGAGAAAATTAAATAAATTGGAGAATCTCCTCTAACCGATGGACAATTTTTGTCGCGTTTGGAATTTCGCCGAGTTCTGTCGCCGAATGCGGAGTAACGAGATAGGCCGTCAAAGTTCCTGCACGGCGGCCGGCTTCCATATCCGTCATCGCGTCTCCGATCATCCAGCTATGCTCGAGATCGATATTCCATTTCTGAGCGGCTTCCAGGATCATCGCCGGCGATGGCTTCCGGCGTGCCGAAGAATCGTCCGCATCGGTACAAACAATAATATCGTCGAAGCGCACGCCTGCCTTGGCTTCAATTGCACCCTGCATTTCATCGTGGACCTGATCCAATGCCGCTTCGGACATCAGCCCCAGCCCAACCCCACGCTGGTTCGTAATAATAATGGCAAGATAGCCGCGCTGTTTTATGTCCTTCAGCGTTTCGATCACGCCGGGCAACAACTCGAACTCATTCCAGTGCCGAACATAGCCACCCAGGATACGGGCGTTGATCACGCCATCACGGTCGAAAAAGATCGCACGGGGGCGAGGATCAGGTGAAGGTAGGTTCGGCATCACATACCAAACAGTCGGCGGTATCTTTATGTGTCATTCTAAAAGCATTGACGTCCGATACCTCGAAGGTGTATTACTCCTGAAAAAATGTATTTGGCAGAAGACTAATATTCGTACATACTTCCTTGGCGGTCCCGGCCCTGGTGCATTTTTATCGGGCAAGGCGTATCGGAATCTCTAGTCCGGAAAAACGTGTCGCCTTGGAAGTGATACGACTTTTGCACTATTATCGCCGGAATTCTCTTCCCAATTCACATAGGGTCACTGTTTTTCTAACTCTTCGAAGTATTTACGAATCAGCGCATTGTAATCGGCGGTGTAACCGGTCTCGCGGGCATTGGTTACTTCTTGCTGTAACTCTTTCTGTGCTTCGGGCGACGATATATCGAGCGCGCGGGGAGATTCGCGCACCACATCGACACCTGGTTTCGATTCGCGGTCCTGGTCCTGATCGCGCTCGTGCACCGAACGCTCGGCCTGCAAGAGCCGGGAAAGAATCCGTTCCTGACGCTGGATCGTCTCAGGCGTGACTCCGGAAGAACGCATATCTCCGATCGACTGCTGCATTTCGTCGGCAATCTTTTTTAGTTCGTCGGCCGACTGATGAATTCCCGTCTGCGCCTGACGTTGCTCGTCGGCCATTTGATCGAGCGATTTTTTGACGGCTTGCTGTTGCGCGGCGAGGCGGTTCATCATTGCCTGTTCGCGCATCATTTCTTTTTCCGCCGCCTGGCCGCCGCCCGACTTACCGGCCATCATGCCTTGCATTTGATCGTTCAGTTGCTGCTGCTGCTGTGCAAGCTGATTGATCTGATTGATAAATTGCTGGAGCGCACCACCACCACCCGGCTGACCGCTGGAACCGGGCATATCGCCATTTTCGCCGGTGGAACCCGAGCCATCGTTGCCATCTTCGCCCTGGCCGCCCGAGCCATTGGAACCTTGCTGGCCGTTCTGCGCAAGCTTCTGGAGGGCCTGCTGAAATGCGCTCGAGGCTTTGTTGAGCGATGTCATCGCCGATTGCGCGTTCTGTTGAGAACCCTGCTGATTGCGGTCCGTCATCGCATCTTCCGCCTGCTGCATTTCTGCAAAGGCTTTACCCATTTCGCGGCCCATTTCCGGAGTAATTTCCGTCGATTTCTGCGCAAGTTCCATCGCCTTGGAGGCGGTCTGGCCTAACTCATCCTTCTTTTCGGACTGTTGATCGGCCATTTGTCGAAACACGCTCGAGTTCGGGGGCGCATTTTTCGCCTGGTTTTTCAACTGCTCTTCCGCTTTCGACAGGCGGTTCAGTTCGTCCTGAATCTGACGCATTTCACGCATCGTTTCCTGCCGCTGCGATTCGGACATGCGCCGTTTGAGCTCGGCCAGTTTTCGCTCGGCGTCCTTCATATTTTTGGCGGCGGCTTCCGACTGCTGCGCACCCTGCTGCATATTCCCCTGCTGGGCCGCCTGCGCGGACTGTTCCATCTCCTGATCGAGCGAAGGATCGGCCAGCGCCTCGGCGGCCTGCTTCGTCTCTTCCGGCGCCTGCATATTCTGCGGGAGCTTTTCCATGTCCTGGGCGACCGCTTTCATTTCTTCGCGCATGCGGTCGAGTTCTTTCTGCGCGTCCTCCTGCTTTCGCGCCTCCGCGGCTTTTTCATCCGGCGTCATCGATTGGCCTTTGTCCATCTTTTCATGCGCGGCATCGGACGATTTTTGCTCCTCCTTGGCCAGCTCATCGGCTGACTTCATGAGCTCATCGACTTTCTGTTCGGCCTGGATCTTTTTCAGAATATTTTCGGTCCGTTCGATCGACTTTCGAAACTGCTCTTCGTTCAGTTTCATATTCTGCATGGCCTCTTCAAGCTTTTTTGGATCGACGTTCTTCTGCATAGCCTGCTGGAGCGCTTCCATTGCTTTTTTCAGCTCCGGAGAATCGATCTGTTTAAAGAGTTCCTGAAGCTCCTGATAGGCTTTCACGGTTTCGGGTGAGAGCGCCTGCTGCTGGTCGAGGGACTGCGTCATTTGTTGCAAGTCCTTGGCGACCTGATCGAGACGGTCGTTCAGCTGGTTTTGCCGATCGAGCATCTGCTGGACGTCCTTTTGTTTCGAGAAGTCCTGCGATTGTTTTGCGAGATCGCTCGATTTCATTTGCTGCATTTCGGCCGCGGCCTCGGTCACTTTTTTCTCCAGAGCTTCGGCATCCTGCTTGATCTCGTTCATGTCCTGCTCGGCCTTACTTGCCTGCTCGTCGGCTTTCTTGAAAATTTCTTCGACCGAAGGCACGCGCACCGTGTATTCCGGCGTTCGCGCGGATTTCGGGCCTGTGACGGCATCGTTATCGGTCACTTCCATCACGTAAGAGACTTCGTCCTCCGGACCGATCGAAAGCGGCGTAAGGTTCCAAATGTACGGAACGTCCTCTTCCTGTGCGTTGGGGTTAGGGATGGGAACGGTTGCCCACGTGTAGTTCGAATCGACCTTAAGATATTTCGATTTGGAAATGCGGTATCCGAGCCGCACCCCACGGAAGCCGTAATCGTCCCGAATATGCGCCAGCATATCGAGCCGAAGATTGTTAGGAAGGTCTGCGCGGTCGGTAGGCTCCAAAAGCACGATCTCGGGCGGCATGTCTTTCGTAATCGAAACGCTGTATTCGATCGGGTGCTCGCTCTTGACCGAATCGCGATCCGTGAGGGCAATATGGTAAGTACCGGACTGAAGAAACATTACCGTTCCCGTCGCGATCGAATCGTTCACCAGGAGCGAATACGACGTCCGGGCCGTATCGGGCCGATGACCCGTCGTATCGGTAGAAGTAAAAATAATGTTCGCTTTCGCGAGCGGCTTTGAGGCGATGACACGAAAAACTCCGCGCGTGCCGGCAACGCCCGAAAGATCGCCGATATTTTCCGGCAGTGCAATATGCTTCGCGCGGGTATAGGCCGGCGGATCGACTTCGACAAGGAGCGAACGCACGATCGGATGATCGAGCACTGTCACCTTATACCGGTCGGACTCGATGTCCCCGGCCTGAACATAATACTCGGCCGGCTGCTCGGCATGAAGCGAGTAGATAAAGCCCGACTTCACATGGTTTCGAGAAGCTGTCGCAGAATCGAGTGCAACCGAATTCAGCGTAACCGCATCGAACTCCTTCTGGCCTTCATCACGCGTCCGGAGCGTGATCTCCGGTAGCTGTTCGCCCCGCGTGAACACGATCACACGAACGGAATCCCCGCGCATTACGCGAATATTTCCTGGCTCGACGACGAACGTAAAGGGCGCCGGCTTCTGGTAAAACGTTCGAAAATGGACCAGTCGGCTGGTAGCGGCAAGCATCTCATCTTTCGACCCCAAAAACGCTGCAACTCCGAGCGCGAGCGTTAAGAAAAAAAGGAGGGCCGAGCGTTTCGCTGGGCGGTCGTCTACGATCTTCAAAAAATCGATCTCGCGGACGCTATGGTAGGTGTTCGAAAATGCCGCAAGAGCAAAACCCGGAGAACCCAAAAATTCGGCGGATTTCGAAAAAAGCGGCCGAGCCAATTGCAGGGAGTTCACAAGGCGGTCGTTGACGTCCGGATAATGCCGGCCTATTCTACGAGCAAGATCATCGTCGGAAGCCCTGCCCCGTATTCCAATGCGTACGAGCGCCGGTGGAATAATGAACCCCAAAAACGCCACAATGGAAAGAACGAGCGCTGACCAAAAGAGCCAGGTGCGGCCTTCGATTGAAAAATGGCCCAGCGCCTCGGCTGCAATCGCACCCAGAGCCAGGACAAGGACCGACGTGAACCCATTGGCAAAACCGGAAGCAAGCGCAGCATGCTCCTGGCGCCGCCTAAGCTGCGCAAGACGAGATACGAGTTCGGAGTAAAATTCCTGAGGCAAGTTCGGAGTCCCCGGCCGTGACCAATGGCCGCTCAAAAACTAACTCTGGCCTTGTTCAGGCCGTTCCTAAAAGGGAGCCGCACGCGTTTTCGGTTAAGGGAGCTTCATTGGAAATCCCTATATTGCTGCTTTTTTATACTTTTGCGCTCTTTTCATTCTTTGACGATCTTTTTTACTAGCATCCCTTCTGCGGTCGCTATTTGTGCATAATAAACGCCCGGCGGCAGATCGGTGAGATCGATCTGAATGGATGGGGAGACGATGCCTGGCTTATTTTGCTCGAGTACCCGTTTGCCCACCACATTCAATATCTCGATGAACGACCGACTGCCGTCCCCATTCGGCTGCATGCCAGATATGGTTATCGTGCCGGCCGTTGGGTTGGGAAAAAGGGAAACATTTCCGGTCGATAATTCTGGCTGCTGGACTGACGATTGTGGCCAGATTTCTTCGTAAAGGCCTAAGCCCTCGTAGCCATATCCCGTATCGCCGGTCATCGCGGCGTAAGTTACGCCTTTACCTGCATAAAAGATGTGGCTTTCCCCATCGTTTAAATCATACCCAGGGCCACCGTCGTCAAACCAGGTTGCCCCCGAGTCGGTCGAGACAAACATATTGCCACCAGGGATTCCTTCCGGAACGTATGAATTTTGAAGATACAATCGTGAAAAATTCCCCGCCATATAACCCGTGCTGTGTGCGTTTCCGGGCAACGTGCCTACCTGACGCCAGTTCCTGCCAAAATCGTCACTGCGAAAAATAGAATTGCCGATCGTACCCAAACATGTCAAGCTACCCTGCCTCGTGACCGGGGCCAATCCTTCGTCCGTCGGTAGACCCTGGGGAGCAACTGTATCCCAAGAGACCCCACCATTACTTGTCACAAGAAATAGAAACCCTGTAGATGTATCATGTTCAATATCATAAGCTCGATTAGCAGGAATGATCCAATGCAGCGAATCGGAGTAGGAATATCCGTATGCCCGAAAAGGTAATGAGTCTGTCCAGGAATTTCCGAGGTCCGTAGAAATTCTTATCTTCGTAACACAACTGAGAAACAACCGGCCTGAAGTAGCATTGTAAGAAATGCCGAAGGCACCCCATGTACTCCATGGAAGAGAGTCACGAGGAACCATTAGTTGACGCCAGTTCAACCCTCCGTCTGTTGTTTCATAGCATTTGCCATCCGGATAATTACCGTTAAAAACTGACATCCACCCTGTGAGGCTATCTTTGAAGCAAATTCCAGAAATATAAAAAAAATCCCCAGTGACACCAGTATCCCATACGCCTGCCCAGGTTTTCCCACCGTCCGAAGTTCGAAATAATGAGCATTCGGTACCGACAAAACCAATGCGTGGAGGCCCCGGCAAATCCAGGAAATAGATATACGTAACCGGTTCGCCAAGCGTCATGACGCCATTTGACCCACTAAAATCCGTTATGTGCCGCCATTGTGCCCGTAAGGGGGAATGGCAGCACAAAGTGAAGCAAATCGTCACAAGCCCCGCAAGCGCAAGAAATACTCGCGGACATTCATGGCGATCAATCCAATTAATAGACTGCATATCCTAATGTTGGTGCTATAGCTCCCCATCGTTACCACAATGTGATAGGTTCCGGATGTTGAGGCGCGGTAATTGGAAGTAGGTCCCAAACATGCCTAAATGAGAGCTAACCCACAAATCTTGGCGGCCTAATGCGCAACTTCCGCGCTGATGCTGTACCTCCGATAGCCGGTCCATGATCGTTTAAAAGAAAGAACCCTGCACCTTGAACATCCTTCAAGCGTATTTTTGCATCGATGAATATCGATCTTCTCGAACCGGGAGCGCCACCGGGTCTCAATGTGCTCGTTATTGCCTATTATTTCCCTCCGATGGGTCTTTCCGGGGTTCAGCGAACGCTCAAGTTCGTGAAATATTTGCCGGAATTCGGGTGGCGGCCGATCGTGCTCACGGCCGGGGAAACGCCTTACTATGCGCACGATGAATCGCTGTTGCAGGAACTTGACCCGCTTATTGAACAAGGTTATGTGAAGATCGTACGAACGCCGGAAACCGGCGTCCCAAAGCAATCTAAAAAGGATGGCCGAACGCTCAAGCTTCCGAGCGCGCGGTACCAGCGCCTACGCTCGAAAATCATCCAAACGTTTTATCAACCGGATAGCCGCATTCGATGGAAAGCACCGGCGCTTCGTATTGCAGAACAAATTTTGAAGGAAGAGCGCATCGATGCCATCTATGCCACGGCACCGCCTTATACCGATTTCCTGATCGCGAGGGAGCTCTCGAAAAAGCATCGCATTCCATTCCTCATGGACTATCGGGACGCCTGGGTCGCAAATAAAGCACTCAATTTCTATGCAACCCCATTTCATAAAGCGTACGCAAGAAAGTTAGAAGACGCGTGCCTTAGAAGTTCCAGCGCCATTACGGTCGTCGGTCGGAGAATGAAAGAATCGCTCCTCGAATCTTATCCCTTTCTTCGGCATGACGACATTACGATCTTACCGCATGGCTTCGATCCCGAGGACTTTTACTCCGCCCTTACGATGGTCGATCGAGTACGCGAGTCTGAAAAATTTCGAATGACCTATGGCGGGGCCTTTTACGTCGGATACCCGGGCCGATCTCCTGTCCCCATGTTGGAAGCCATGAAACTGGCAATGAAAAAAGAGCCCGCACTCGAAAACGATCTGGAAATTGTTTTTGCGGGTATTCTTCATAAAGAGTATGCTCGCGCCATAGAAAAAATGGGTCTCACGAACCAGGTGAGGATCATGGGGTACCTGCCGCATCGAGAAGAAATTGCGCTCCTGCTTTCGAGCGATGTCCTTTGGATGATCGCGGCCGATCCGCTTAGCACGCCTGGAAAACTCTATGAATATCTGGGCACGCATAAGCCCATTTTGGGACTGGTCCAGCCCGGAAGTCAATCGGAAAAAATCCTGAAGGATTATGGCGCCGGAATAACCGTACCTCCAAAAGAAATTCCCATGATCGCCGAAGCGATCATCGATCTTCATCGGCGTTGGAAAAAAACGCTATTGCCTCACAACGTAAATCTCCCCTTTGTGCAGTCGTTCGACCGCCGTGCGCTCACGAAAGAACTGGCAAGGCATCTCGGCATGATGCTGAATCCATAACGAGATCGGAGCCACACAGGATCGGAGCAATGAACGCCTTCACGGTGTTATAGATCGCCAATGATCATTCGAAGTTCAATACTTAGTATTCTCGTTCTTTTTACCTCTCATGCCCATGCTCAGGAAGCAGCCCAGATCGGAGGACTGCCCGAGTCGCATGCCGAACGGTTGTTCAAGCCGGCACGCTTCGAACAAGATACGATGTATCGCCTCGATGAGGCACGTACCGTGCTTCAGATGGACGCATTGCCGGACGCTTCCCACTGGTATGTCATCGACGAGTTCGCACACTGGCAATACATCACGATCGATGGACATCCATTTTCGGAACGGTTCCATGAGATCTCCTCGACCGGAACCCGTTTAAGTCCCAATGGAGATTTTTTGGTCTGGACCGGTTTACTCCATGCGTTCACGCAGCGTGGATTCGATTCGACGATGGCGTATCTCTATAAAGATACGACCCTGATCCTAAAAAATGTTGGCGATTATCCTTCCATCGAGTTTTCTCCCAGCGGAAAACATTGGACCGCGATGCTGCCGGCGGCATATAATGGTCAGGACGAGCCGCGAGATCTTGTCGTCGTCGACGGCGCTGTCGTTCGAAAAAATTTCGACATTACTACCAATCCACAATTCTCATTTTCCCATGATGAGCAGCATTGGGCTTATCGCTCGGTAAAGGGACTGGATGAAAAATTGGTTACCGATCGGTCGGACTCGGCGATTTTTCTGTATCGATGGCCGACGCCATCGCAAACATCCTCATACGATGCTACGGTCTGGCGATACACGCCGGATGTTGTCAGCATTCGCCACCGACTCGAAGGCCGCGATTACGATTACGGCTTTACCCATGTCGCAAAAGTGAATAAGACAGCGTATTCCTCGCTCGCGGCGGATACCGCTCGTGTCTATGTCAATTTCGACGGTAAAAACGAGGGGCTGTATCGATGGACCTCTCAACTGCTGATGGATGATTCCGGGCGGCATCTTGCGTACTTTGCCTGCGATCCACACGTAACAGAAAAAGGCGGCGATGAACGAAGAGGCGTTGTCGTCTATGATGGGAAGGTCTATGCCGGCCCGTTTCCTGGCGTGACGGTACTCTTCCTGAGTCCGAGCGGTAAGCACCTGGCGTACTCGCTCGATCAGACGTCATCGAAATTTTATTTGGACAAGAAAGTTTTGGCTCATACCAGCGCCGTCCTGGACGCTAAATGGTCTCCCGATGAATCGCAACTGGCGTTTGTAGCAGCCGGCGAGCATGGAAAGTTCTTTGTCGTCGCGAACGGGAAGCGTTCCCCGCTCTTCGAATATATCGGCCGTATCGGCTGGACGGACAATGGCCGAGCGGTCGAGTTTGTTGGAATCAGTAATGGACGCGTCATCCACGTGAAACAATGGCTCTGATCGAAGCTCAGCCGTTCGGGATAAATTTTGGGTTTCCCTCGGTTTATCACGCTCTTATTGTCTTTTCTAACTCATGACGAACCTTGCAGAGCGCGAGCGAAATGCGCTTTTTCCAACGTACGACCGATTGCCCATTGGGGCTGTCACCCAAGCCGAGGGCGTTTATATTACGACGGAAGCCGGGACTCGATATCTGGATGCGATCGCCGGACTCGGTGTCAATGCATTGGGGCATTCCCATCCTGCGGTAGTTCAGGCCATTCGAGAACAAGCCGGAAAATACCTTCATCTCTCGAACCTGTACCTTCAGGAACCGCAGGTTATTCTCGCCGAGAAACTGGAACGAGCTTCCGGTTGGGAACGAACCTTCTTTACGAACTCCGGTACGGAAGCCGTTGAAGGAGCTATTAAGCTCGCCCGGAAAGTATTTTCGGATGAAACGAAAACAGAAATTTGGGGCATCGCGAATGGATTTCATGGCCGTACCTTCGGTGCGCTTTCTGTCATGGATAAAGGAAAATATCGCGACCATTTCGGTCCGTTCGTGGCCGATGCATCCACGATTGCCGGATACGACCCTGCCGCGCTCGAAGAGGCGGTTTCTTCACGAACCGCGGCGATCATCGTGGAACCGATCCAGGGGGAAGGCGGCATCGTTGAAATGCCAGCCGAGTTCGCTCAGGCACTTTCGGAACTGCGTACAAAACATCACTTCCTTATAATTGCCGATGAAATTCAATCCGGCATTGGCCGCTCCGGACGGTTTTTTGCCTATGAACATTATGGACTAAAGCCGGACATTGTCGTTTGTGCCAAAGCGATCGGCGGAGGGTTGCCACTTGGCGCTATCCTCACTCGGCGCGATCTCGCAGAGGCGCTGCGTGCGGGCGTGCACGGAACGACGTTCGGCGGCAATGCACTTGCGTGTGTCGCAGGCGCGGTCGTACTCGATCTCGTCGATAAATCATACATGGACAATGCCGCGCATGAAGGCGATTATCTTAAACGATCGCTGGAGGAAATTCGGCAACAGCATCCGCATTCGATTCGCGAAGTGCGTGGAAAGGGTTTGATGATCGGGATCGAGTTTACCGCACATGCCCGAGAGGTTCAGAAAAAGCTTTTCGAACGCCAGATTATCACGAATGTCACGGCTGGCGAAGTCCTTCGCCTTCTGCCACCCCTTATTTTCGAGCGCAAGCATTCCGACGAACTACTTGGTGCCATCCAGGAAGCCGTCGAAACGATGGACTGATCGTCAATTTTTCCTTTTCAGGCATGCGGTTGGCACAGCGGATGAGGTAAACGTATCGCTGTGAAACATCCCGCAATCCGGCTCAGCATAACCGTACTGATCAGCGTCGGCGCGCTCTACCTCGCCTTTCGAGGAGTGGACTTAAAGGCGCTCCTGGCAGAGCTCGCCAAAACGAATCTGGTGCTGATCTTTGCCGGTGTTTTGCTTCTCTTTTGCTCGCACATCTTTCGGTCCTGGCGCTGGACCGTCATCGTTCGTCCCATGAAAGCACGAACGAGCATCGTCACTGGCTTCAAAGCGATCATGGGAGCCTATGCCATGAACAACATTATCCCGCGCTCCGGAGAACTCGTTCGGCCCTATATTTTTGCCAAGCATGAGCACGTGTTTATGAGCGGCACTATTGCAACGATATTAATCGAACGCGTGATCGACCTTGTGGCGAACATTATCTTTATTATGGTCGCCATTATCGTTTTTCCGCGCGAAATTGCCCATGGGTTCCCATCGCTTGCCGGATCGACGATGACCATTAGCCTTGTGCTGATCGTCGTCCTTGCGCTTGTTATCGTGATGATCTTCAGTGCCGGCAAAACCGAGCGTGCGATCCACAAAGTGACGGCAAAATGGCCTGAAAAAATTCGAGCTCCCATTTATCGCGCGGCTTCAGAATTTGCGAGCGGCCTTCGGGGCGCACGCGCGAGCGGAGCGATGCCCGTAGCGATCGGAACGGCAGGAATTTGGGTCTTTTATGTGCTCAGCATGTTTGCGTGGCTCTTCGCGTTCCCGGAACGTTCCATTGTGGCCGTGGGAATTGTCGGTGCCTTTTTTCTTCGTGTGGTCTCCGGAATTGCCTTTCTGATTCCGACGCCGGGCGGCGTTGGATCGTATCACTATTTTATCAGTCAGGCCTTGTTTCGGATTTTCGGCGTGCCGCTGGCCTCAGCCATTGCGTATGCAACCGTCACGCATGCGGCCTTCGATATTCTTACCACCGTTGTGGGCCTCGTGATCGTTGCGACCGAGGGAATCTCGTTCAAGAATTTCAAAGAGGTGGTCCGCGCTTCGGAAGATCGTTCTCCCGAAGAACTTGCCAGGGCACTACACGAACCGCTCGTGGAACTGAGCGATCTTGGAGTGGAACGATAATTATGCTCAAGCACCCCTTGATTCGTTTCACGCTGGCAATCGCGATCGGCGCGGGCGCATTATATCTGGCATTCCATAAGCAGCACCTGCACCGGCTCGGTCAGGAAATTTCTGGCGCGAACCTGTTCGTGATCGTCGCCGGAACTCTTGTAATGTTCCTTTCACATCTGGTGCGGGCCTGGCGCTATAAAATGTTCCTGCGCCCGATCGCCCCCCATACGCGCTTGTTTTCCGCGTTTCGCGCGCTGATGGCCGGCTATGCAACGAATAATTTCATCCCTCGCGGCGGCGATATTGTGCGTCCGGTTCTTTTCTCGAAACGAGAAAACATTCCCGTTTCTTCATCGGTCGCCGTGCTTCTGATCGAGCGGCTCTCCGATTTGATTGGCCTTAGCGGACTCTTGTGTGCCATCATCATGGTCTTTCACGAAAAATTATCTGTTGAGTTCCCGTCGATGGAAACGCTATGGATTCCCCTCGCCGCTCTTTTTGCGGTCCTTTGCACCGGAGCGCTTCTCGTGCTGTTAAGCGAACGAAAAACTCGAAGGGTTCTTGAAATTCTTGCTCGGGGGCTTCCACGCCGCTTTCGGAACGCCGTGGAACAAGCCGCCGCGCGCACCGAAGAGGGGCTTCGGGGGATCCGTGAAGGTACTGCTCTCCCCGCGCTCATGGGTACGCTCGGAATTTCCGTGCTTTATACAGCCTCGATGTTCGTTTCGACGCTCGCCTTCCAGGGCACCGGCCTGGCACACGTCGGTATTGCCGGTTGCTTCCTGCTTCAGTCGATGTCCGGCATTGCATTCATCCTTCCGACGCCGGGAGGGACGGGCACCTACCACTTTCTCATTAGTCAGGCCCTGGCTGTAATGTTCGGAGTTCCGCCCGCCCTTGCCATTGCTTTTGCAACGCTAACCCATGCTTCGAATTACCTGCTCACGACCGTTACAGGAATTGTCTTTATGATGGCAGACGGTATCTCGCTGACAAGTGCACGATCGGAAGCCCACCGGATTCCCATCGTTCCCGTCCGGCCGGCGAAGGCGCACTGAGTGCACCATACATAGGGACATGATGAGTGGGTAAGAAACGGGTTGTTCATTCCGTGGGTTTGGAAAGAACGCGTGAAATCCCCTATACTGAATTATCTACTCATTGCTCTTGCAACCGTAGGGTTACTCTATCTTGCATTTCACGGCCAGGACCTCTCTAAAGCGTGGGAAGCAATTGGCTCCGCTCGGCCGCTTCCCCTGCTCTTCGGCATCCTCATTATGTTCGCTTCGCATGGTGTTCGTGCGATGCGCTGGCAAATCGTTTTGCGACCACTGAAGCGAAAAACGAGCCTCTGGGCGGCTTTCAAAGCGACCATTGCAGGCTACGGCATGAACAACCTTATTCCACGCTCAGGGGAGATTCTTCGACCCTATATGATGTCGCGACGAGAATCCATCCCTCTGGCTGGAACCCTTGCCAGCGTCGTGGTCGAACGGCTTACGGACGTCCTTGCGCTCGCCGCGCTTATCGTCTTTTCCCTCCTTTCCTTTGAAAGACGGGTCACGACGGTTTTTCCGATGTTCTCAGGCGATGCCATCGTCATCCTTGCCGTTATCCTTGCCGTTCTCGGAGGGTTCATCCTCATGTTTTTTAGCGAGCAGCGAACGGAACAGTTCCTAAAACTGCTTACGCGGCCTCTTCCGAAAGGAATGGCGCTGAAGATTTCGCAGATCGGCCGTGACTTTTCGACCGGCTTGCGAGGGCTCGAACGATCTTCGATTCTGCCACTCGTTATCGGGACAGCGGGAATCTGGATGCTTTATGGAATCTCGATGTACGTTTCTCTTCAGGCCTTTCCAGAGCGTTCGATGGCTGCCCTTACGCTTCGCGACGCATTCCTGCTGCTGACACTGTCCGGTATTGCCTTTACGATCCCCACTCCAGGGGGGACCGGCTCTTATCACGCACTTATTACAACCGGTCTTTCGGCCATTTTCGGAGTCGCGCCAAGTACCGCCCTTGCCTATGCGGTAGCCACGCATGCGCTAAGTTATATCGCTACGACACTGTTTGGCCTTCTCTTTTTAGTAAGAGAAGGGCTTTCGTTCAGTTCGGCTCGTCAGATAAAAACATCTTCTGAAGAGCTTCCTTCTGCAGCATACATTCCACAACCTTCCGACGGTGGTTGATATCCATTGTCATATCGTTCCTGGCGTCGACGATGGAGCGGCTTCGCTCGAAATGTCGCTTGCGATGATCGAGGACGCTCGACGGTCCGGTGTGACTTCCATCCTGACGACACCGCATATTCGCGGATGCATGGAAGACGCCTTCGTTCACGAACTTCATAAGCAGGCCTTCCAGACCGTGCTCGATGCAAAGCCGGCCATGGACCTCCATTTAGGGGGTGAAGTCCGTGTGACTCCTGAAACTCATCGCGTTACGGACCGCCCCGAATTCACGGCCGACGAACGATCCAAATATATTCTCCTCGAACTGGAGTTCGACAAAGTTCCATCGTATTTCAGTCAGGTACTCTTCGAATATCGCTTGCACGGTATTACTCCCATCATTGCACATCCGGAACGCAATGTCGGCATCCTCAAAAATCCGGAATATGCCCTGGATTTCGTTCGTCAGGGAGCGCATCTTCAAGTTACGACCGGCTCTATCCTGGGGGAGTTGGGAGAAAGCTTCGAGCAATGCGCTCATTTGCTGCTGGAATGCGGTCTGGTAAGTATGCTCTCGAGCGATGCCCATAATACGACGACCCGGCCGTTCACAAACTGGCCCGGCGCCTATGAATTTATGCAAGAATTCGAAAAAAAGGGCAATTTTATTCGTCCGATTACTGCCAATGACGTCTGTACAAACAATGCGGCGGCAGTCTGTAACGGCACCCCCCTTGCGCCGGTCGACCTGGACGAAAACGCTATTTCTGCCATTCGCGCCCGGCTTTCCCAAATTACCCCATCGACCGTGAAACGAAAGCGATTCTTCCTGTTGTAGTAGAATAGGCGAACGATTCCCCGATCATTGCCTATCTTTAGTTTATTGCCCCGTTCATCGAAAAAGCAGTTTTTATGGCCTCGCTAAATTCCAATGGTTCACCTTTCAACGAGGACCCGCTCCCCGGTGGTAATGGACGAGTGGATGCAAACTCTTTTGGATTTTCGAAATTAACGCCATCCGATGGCGCTTTTCGTTCCGCTCCCAAAGCAGCCATTCCTTCCGGGGTGATGCCAAAACGGCGGAAGCCCGTCGAGCGAAAGTTCAATATTTCGGAACTTATCAAGGTCATGTATCGTGGCCGCTGGATCATCCTGGCCACGTTCATTGCTGCCTTTGCCTATACGGTATATTCAACCTATTCGAAACCGTATATCTACGGATCGTCGGCGCGTATGTTCCTGGACAAGCCACCGGGAGGTTCCCAGGTCGCCCAGATCATTGGTGCTCCCACACCCGAGGACCATACGATCTCGAACGAAATGCAATTTTTCAAATCGCATATCGTCAGCGGCCACGTCGCCCGTCTATTGTACGATTATGCCGAGGGACGCTGGCAGGAGACCGATTCGCTTTTCCGCGATGCATTCGGCAATTCGAAAAGCCTTCCACCGGACCCGAAGCAACTCACGGTGCTCCGCATCGTCGATAATCCGAAGCTTCCAAAAGTTCCAGGTATTGCCGATACGGCCACGCTGGAAGCACGCGCTTCGGCTGCGGTCAGCATTGCTCCCGATCCTTCCAACGATTATTTGATCGTCAGTTCCGAGGCCTATTCCCCCCTCGATGCCACATTCCTCGCAAATTTATACGTCGCCTGTTTTATCAAAGACAACCAGGAACGCGTCCGCGCCAATTCGATCGCACTCAAACAATATCTCTTCGCACAAAAAGAGAGAAGTTTCGATACACTGAAAAATGTCGAGAACAAATTGCGGGAATATCTTGGCGAAACAAACGGCATGAGTGCCGAAGAAATCGCCCAACACCTCACGACACAATATGAGGACATGAAGCAAAAGCGACAGTTGGTCGAGATCGATCTCGGACTGCGCAAACAAATGTACCGCGATTATACGGCAAATTTGGACACGGTCCAAAAAACTTATTATGAGAATATTACGCTCGAACCGTATATGAATATGCTTCAAAAGGAAGCGACCGAGCAGCAGTTCGATATCGAGAGTATGGAAATGGCTTCGAGCGTGATGGACCCCCGAACCAAGAAATATTTTAAGGACGAACTAGAGGCCAAGAAAGATAAATATGCCGAAGTGCTTGCCAAATTAAAAGAGACAACGCAAAAATATTTGCAGTCACAGATCGTTGTGGCCGGGGAACCGAGTGAAAGCGATCAGGGAGTGGCCGGAGAAGTGACCTATTCTACCAAAGGAAGTTCGGTAGGAACCATTACGAGCCTTCGGCAAAGTATTTTGAACACTCGGATGCGGATCGGTCAGGACTCCACGCTGCTCAATAATTACGATGCAAAACTGGCCGAGCTTCACGACGAAGCGAGTTCGATGCCGGAAAAGATCATCGAGACGTCCTCCCTGAAACGGGCGCAGTCCATTGCCGAAAAAATGTATGAACAGCTCGAAGATCGGTATCTCGAAGCATGGATGACGGAAGAATCCGTGTTCGGGAACGTACGTGCGGAAGACCCTGCGGGACTCAACGCCGTTCCCATTCGACCGAACCGTCAATCGAGTATGCTCACCGGCTCCCTGCTTGGCTTGGCGATCGGTATTGGCATTGTCGTATTGCTTTCGTTTATGGATTCAACGATCCGTACGCCGGAAGAAGTCGAGTCGCACAATATCTCGCTGCTGGCAACGATCCCGGTCATTAATCATCCGTCTCAACCGCTCATGATCGATCCCGAACGCCTCGCGACCGGGAACCCAGCAACGGCGAAGTTTATGCCGCATCGCGCTGCCCACCTCGATCCGCGATCGTCGGTTGCGGAAGCGTATCGAAGCCTCCGAACGACGATCCTCTTCGCCGGCCTGGACCGGGAAATTCAAGTCCTGGCGCTCTCCAGTTCTGCTCCTCAGGAAGGGAAATCGACAACGTCCGGTAATTTAGCCATTGTCATGGCCCAGATGGGAAAGAAGACGCTGCTCATCGATGCCGATCTCCGAAGGCCCGTTCAGCATTCTGTCTTCGGCATCGATCGGGAACCGGGACTTACGAACCTGCTATTTGAACGTGCAACGTTCGAAGAAGCCATCAAGCCGACCGATATTCCAAATCTCTTTGTACTTCCATGCGGAATCATTCCGCCCAACCCGGCGGAATTACTCGGTTCACAGCGCATGACCCAACTCATTGAAAAGTTGCGAGAACGATTCGATATTATTCTCCTCGATACTCCACCCGTCGTTGCCGTAACGGACGCCCTGCTGCTGGGGCATGTTGCCGATGCAACGCTGCTTATTGCACGAGCCGATGTTTCCCGGATCGATGCGGTGCTCCGTGCGATGGATTCTGTGGAACGTTCCGGCGCCAAACTGTTGGGTGTCGTCCTCAATAACTTCAATGCTTCCAACGCATACGGTTCGTACTATAAATATTATCAGTACTATCATTATTACTCGAGCGGCCCGTCGAAGCAAAACCGGTGGGACGTTCGGCGTTTTATTCGCCGACGACGACCGGAAGAAGTATAGCTTAGTTTAGCTTCAGGTACTTTTTAACTCGGTCATAGCGCGTCTGACCGAAACCATGAACATTCATGAGCTCGTCGAGCCGGCGAAAACCACCGCGCTCGGACCGATATTCCATAATAAGTTCTGCGGTCGCCGGGCCAACGCCTGGAAGGCGCGTAAGATCTTCCTTGGATGCTAAATTGAGCGAGATCGAATGTAGTCGTAGTCCTTCTTCCTTAGAATGATGCTCCGATCGATTTCGCACGGAGGGCGGCATCAACGAATCCTCCGGAAGTGAGAAAAAGAGCGAGTCTCGTGTATTTGCGGCAGCGCTCAGCGCAAAAAACAGGCTATCGGCCCGGTGGCCCTCGGCGAGCGTTCTGGGATCCTGTCGTTCTGGGAACCAGGTGAAATATTGTCGCTTCCCAAATCGAAATAAGAGAATGGCGAAACCAATTCCCAGGAATATCAAGAGCGCTCGAATCTCCCTCGGAGTGTAAAATTGCGCGGCGAACTCGTTACCTCGCTGCCACCACCTTCGAGCGGTATCGCGGACGTTCATCCCGCGAAAATACGAAGCCTATGAAAAGATGCTTCGAATATTTTCGAAAAGGCCCGATTCCATTTCGGCTGCTTCCCGGCCCTTGGAGCTCTTCACTTTAGGTTGGGATGGCGCAGCGGCCGCTGGGCTGCGAAAGTGCTCCAGTTTCGAAAGGCGCTCCAGGAGCTCTCGTTCCTCCTTCGTGAGCTTATTCGGCGTAAGAATTTGGATGCGAACAAGCTGATCGCCACGGCCACTCTGTGCAAGATGCTGGATCCCTTTACTGCGCATCCGAAGCAACGTTCCGGCCGGCGTTCCGGCCTGGACTTTCAATATCGAATGGCCTGTCAACGTCGGAACTTCGATTTCAGCACCTAGAAGGGCCTGGGGAATGGTGATCTCGAGATCGAACACGACGTCGTCGCCATCGCGAATAAACTGTTCATGCGGAAGCTCCTGAACGACAACGAGGGCGTTCCCAGCGGGTCCGCCTCGTCGCCCGGCGTGCCCCTGACCGGAAAGCGTCAGGTAATTCCCCTCCGTAACTCCCGCCGGAATGTTAACTTTAAGTGTCGTTTCTTCCTGCACGCGGCCCTCTCCATGGCAGACTTCGCACCGTTCGCGGATCGCACGGCCGGCTCCCTGGCAGGTCGGGCATACGGTTACATTGACAAACTGTCCAAAGCCCATGGACCGCACTTGCCGCAACTGACCGGAGCCGTGGCAGGTAGGACATGTTTCGACGGCCGTCCCGTCCTTCGCACCGATTCCCGAACAGGCCGCGCATTGCTTCAGATGACGGACCTTGATTTTCTTTTCAACGCCATCGGCAATTTCTTCGAGGGTCAGCGCGATTGGAATTTGAATATCCGCTCCGCGTTCCGGTCCGTTTGGGTTCCGGGACGTGCCACCACCAAAGAACTGTTCGAAAATGCTTCCTCCCCCCATACCGCCAAAAATATCGGCGAAATGAGAAAAGATATCGTTGGCATTTTGATAATGACCGAAATCGTTGGCACGGACCCCCTGATGGCCGAACCGGTCGTAGCGCGCGCGCTTGTCTGAGTCGCTCAGGACTTCGTACGCTTCCGTTGCTTCCTTGAATTTCTCTTCGGCCTCTTTATTATCCGGGTTGCGATCCGGATGGAACTGCAAGGCAAGCTTTCGATACGATTTTTTAATCTCGTCGAGGGAGGCCGTTCGTTCGACGGCAAGAATTTCGTAATAATCTCGCTTCATGAGTTAGAATTGTTCCCTTCTTCTTCGCTCTTTTTTGACACGAAGACTTTTGCATGGCGAAGGATGGCATCGTGAATAAAATAGCCTCTTTGAATTTCGCGCGTCACCATCCCGGGCCTGACATCGTCACGCGGCTCTTCCAGCAATGCCTCGTGCTTCATAGGATCGAAGGCTTCTCCCAGGGTCTGCATGGGTCGAACTCCATACCGCTCCAGTGTTTTCAAAAAACTTTTGTAAATAAGCTCGATGCCCTGCGTCATCGGGTCTTTTACTTCGCTGGCATGTTCGATCGTCCGTTCGAGATCGTCAACGATGCTAAGCAGATCGAGAATAAGGCGCTTGTTCGCATCGAAAATAAGCTGCTCTCGCTCCTGTTGATGCCGCCGCCGCATATTTTCCAGCTCTGCGGTGCGGCGCAAAAGCTGGTCGCGCAGCGAGCTAAGTTCCTGCTCGAGTTCCATAAATTGGTGGTCTCCATCGTTTTGCATATTGGGGTCCGCGCGTTCCAGGATAGTGCTGTCTGAAGTAGGGTCTGACATGATCGATAGTATCTATTTTGCTGAAAGAACGCCGGACATCGAACGTGCCACATATTCCACAAGGGGGGCGATGCGGCCATAGTCCATTCGCTTCGGACCAATGAGTCCGATAATCCCGCGTTCTCCGGCAATCTGATATTTGGTACAAATAAGACTGTAACCGGTCATATTCCGGTCTTCGAGTTCGCTGCCAATTCGAATCGCAATGTCGCCACGATCGCGGTGTTCGTTCCAGGTCGAGCGTTCGAGGACGTGAATGACGACTTCCTCATTGTCGATGAGTTCGATAATACTTTGGAACTCTTCGTCCTTGGCAATATCGCGGCGCTGGAATTCAGGTTGTGAAAAAATATTTTTTGCGCCACTGATCTTCACCCGTTCCGCATGGCTATCGTCGAATAGTTTTTCGGGTGCATCGATAAAGAGGCGTAACGTGGAGCGATGGTGCTCGGGAAGATCCCGCAACCGTTCACGAAATGTCGCTTTAATCTCGCGAAACGTGCGTCCTGCCAGGCGCTCATTTAAAAGCACGCGCAATTCATCGAGCTTTGCCTGCGCAAGGGAGGTTTCGGTTTCCAGCGTGACCGTCCTAACGCGCCCGCTGGACGTCGCCAGCACAATCAGCATGCGATTGGACGAAAGCTGGGCGATCTCTACTCGCTCTAAAATTCCCTCGTCGAGCGCGGGAAGCAATACCATGGAAAGTTGCCTGGAAAGTTTCGCCAGTATTTCGGAAGATGCGGCCAGCACATCTTCAGCGGTTATCGCCTCCGCAAGCGACCGTGCGACGGCCTTGCGGTCGGCGGCGGTCACATGCTCGCGGGCCATCAAATCGTCGACATATAACCGATAGCCCTTGTCCGTCGGCATGCGACCTGCGCTGGTATGCGGATGATCGACATACCCATAATATTCGAGATCGGCCATCACATTTCGCGTTGTTGCATCGCTCAGTCCGAGGGAACTGACGCGAGCCAGATACCGCGATCCGACGGGATTTGCCGTTAGCACGTAGTGCCGCACGATCAGGCGAAGAATTTCGCGCTGCCGTTCCGTCAATTCTGCGCCGGAAATGGGGCGATTTCCCGCCGCCGCTACATCGTGCATCTTAAGACCGTCATTCATACCTGAAACTACGTGGCAATTGCGGAAAACATTCGATTTCGTGAAGCAAGTTTCGTGAGACGGGATTCACCCAGGTTTTTAGAAAAAAAACCGGCCCGGACGATTTCCCGTCCGGGCCGGCAATTAACTTCTAACTCTGAGAACGCTTATTTCTGGATCGTAAGCTTCTTCGAGAGAGTGATGGTCTGTCCATCCGAACCCGTCGCTACGAGTTCGTACACATACGAACCGCTCGTGAGCGAACTGAGATCGAGCTGAACGGCCTGCTGACCGGCATCGAACGAAGCGTTCGTGACGTCGGAGTTGACGACCTTACCCGTCACGTCGAGAACACGCACTGTTACGTGCGAAGCTTCCGGAAGCGTGAAGGAGATCTGTGTCATACCCGAAGTCGGGTTTGGATAGTTCTGGCCCAGCGTGAAGCCGAGGTTCGAAGCATCCGGACCGAGCTCGACATTATTCGAGTAGGTCTTCGCACCGCTCTTATCGACGGCCGCAATGCGGAACGTATAGCTCTGCGCTGCATCGATATTCGTCGCAGTGAACGCATAGTTGTTCAAGTTATCGACGGCATTGACCGAACCGATCTTCGTCCAGGTTGGCTGACCGTCAACAACAGAGGCCTGCTGTTCGACATCGTATTGCGCTACATCCTTCTGACCGGAGACTTCCCAGGTCACAGCCGCCGTATTGGCGCCCGAATGATACGCATTTTCGTTCACGAACTCGACACCGAGGATCGTACCGGCATGGCTCTCGAAGAAGGAGAGTGCACCTGCCAGCACACGGGTGACGCCGCTCGTGGTGTCGCCAGCGCCGGCCGGCGTTGTCATATATGGATTCGACCAGTCGAAACCATAGAAGACGGTATTGACCAGGTTGTCGTAGTAGGTCGTTCCGGCACCGCTATCGTTCGGCGTAAGCGGATGGGTCGCATAGCTATAGGCAAAGCCCGTAACTTGCGGACCGACCGCCGGCGTGAAGAACGACGGCTTGACCACGTCCGGCGAAGCGGAGTTGATGCTGTCCGGGAACTTCCAGTATGCCGGCTGCTGACCTACGATCTTACCGATATAGGTGCCGCTGACAGGAGAATTCGCAACGAACATCGTGTGCATCGTGCCCTGGAGCCACGCTGTATCCGTGACCGCATTGTTCACCTGAACGAAGCCATTCCAGTAGGCGATGTTCTGACCAGCAATGACAAGGTTCTTCTTCGCATAGCTTAAGCCCTGCGAGAGATACCGATTGATTTCATCGGTCTCCTTGAAGCTAAGTCCTGCCTGACCTGTCGGCTGACCGGCCACCGGAGCAATCGTCGGATCGCCGCTTGCCCAGACCAATGTCCACCACGGACGATAGTCAACATCCGTCGTAGCCGCAAGGCCGTTCGGAGCATTACGATCGATCGAGTCGTACGGAATGCCGAGGTTATTAAGAGCGGTATGAACTGCCGCGAGGTTCGCAAGGCCCGCCGGAGTCGCACCGTTATAGGAAACGATGACCGCCTGCGTCTTCAGAATAATGCTGAATACCTTGACCTGCGAATTATTCGGATTGTTTTGATCGCTCGGTACACTGACCGTTAACCGGAAGACGGTATTCTTCACAAGATTCGGTGTAAGTGCCGGACCCTGGAAGACCACATTCTGCGCCTGGTTTACGTCCCATGTCATCGGAGCAGTCGTCGAGCTGTAGATCGTCGACCACGGACCGCCATTGGTCGCGGCTTCGACTTTAGCCGTGACGGAGCGATTGAAGACCGCCTGGCTCGACAGGTTCTTAACCGTCGCATTGATCCAGAGCGGGCTCTCCGTCGTCACAAGCGCCGTGTCGCTGCTCTGCGAAGCACCGGCTGGCTGGTTGATCGACAGGACCGCAAGGTCGTTGGTGTACTGGAAGCCATCCCATTCGTCGGCACCGATATCCGGCGTGAGGTTACCCTGCAAGCGGAGCTCGCCATCGAAATCGCGCTGCTGCGTAGCCGTTCCAAGCCAGAAGCCGTTGTTCGAAGCCGGGGACTCGATGTAGGTCAGAGCCGGCGGCATGTGCAACGAATCGGTTCCCATCGCCGGGCTCGCGAACATCGGATCGCCCGTAAGCGAATGCGTGTCCTGGCCAAGGTAGGTGCGCCAATCGTTCAGGCGGCGGAACGTACGGGTCTGAATGACCGTGCCATAACGCACATCGTACTCCGTAACGCTTGCGAACGTATTCGTACCGCGGAGATCGAACAGGTTGTAATCCGAACTGATCGAACTTGCATACGGACGGGGTACTTCGAGCACATAGTTCGTGTACGGTCCCGCGCTCGTATTCTGGAGGATGTTGTTCCAGAGGAAGGCATGCTTCTCGAAAATCATCGAGATGTTCGCCGTAGCGTTCTTCGTCGAGATCGAGTTGTTAAAGACCGAATCGAGATCTGCCGAATAAGCTGCGCCCGCCGTATTCATATAAATCGGATAGACGTTGCCACTCGAGCGGAGATCGAAGATCATGTTGTTCGTCACGCGGTTTTGCGTGATGACCGGAAGCGACGAGTGTACCGCATTGACACCCTGCCCGACACCGTAAATCGTAACGGCCTGCTGGATCGCAATGCCATACGTATTACCCGTGTTCGAGTGGATGTTGCGAATACGGTTCGCATCGATCCAGACGCGTACCACGTTACCGGTGTCGCCGTTAAGGACCGGGAACGGAAATCCTCCGATATACGAAGCCGGACTCGGCGATTCGATACCATAGGCATTCCAGCTCGAGCCTGTGGCGCCGGCATTCGCGACGTCCACATTCGAAATCTCATTATGAGAGATCGTCAGGTCCTGTTCATTATTGAACTGGATACCGGCATAGGAAATCGGGTTCGCCGCGGTACCGATCGTATTGCGCGTAATCAGGTTGCTGTTGTTGCGCCACACGATGAACTTCGACTGGCCGATATTGAACTGGTCGTGCAGACCGTGATCGTACAGACCGTACTTCGCATTACCGATTTCACAATTGTTAATCGTGATATGATTGATCGGTACGGTATCGCGGACCTGCTGGAGGAAGATCGTCATGTTGTGCTCATTATAGATACGCACAACCGCGCTCGAATCGTCCGTAAAGTTTCCATTGCCATGGATGATAAGGTCCTTGAGCGTAATATGGCTCGCACCTTCTTCGATGTCGAAGACCGGTCCGGGAGTCGTCTCGTTATCGACGATCGTGATGCCGCGCTTATTGGGCTCGGCCGTGAGCTTGTCCGGAATCGGTACACCGAGCGGGTTATAACCTTCGAAGGTCATATAGCCGCCGAACAGGTCGCCAAAGTAGAAGCACGATGGCTCGCTGCCGGTGAACGTAATCGTCGGTGTCACGCCAGGATACGGAACCCACGAAACGGTATTCGTCGCCGAAACGCCGTTGATACCGCGCATATCGAGTGCGCCAAAGGGCGACGCGACGCGCGACGTACCATTCTCCGTATAATTCGCATCCTTGAGGATCAGGCGTAATGGACCGCCAACGCCGCGGAACCTCATCGAATCGACGGCCGCATGGATCGTCTGGAAACGCTGGCCGACGCCGACATAAATGTCGCCGCTCAGCTTGCTGATCACAGAGAATTCAGAGCACGCCGTATCGTTCGAGTGATCTCCATCCTGCGGATACTTTGCGATCGCGCAGATCGTATAACATCCTGGCTGAATATTCGAAATATGGTACACGCCCGCGTCCGACGGGAAGTAGAAGCGTACCAGGTTCTGATCGATGTTAAGTTCAGGAATCGACGAGTCGGCAAGGAAGACAAGTCCTCCATCCGAGCAACGACGAATCTGCACTTCGACCGGTACGTCGAACAAGTCGGTCACACCCGTCGATTGGAAGAGTGCGGCCGGCTGCCAGGAAATACCTGTCGGCTTTTCTTCGTCCGGTTGCGGATTCACAACAGAATTCGCAGCAGCATCGTAGATCGGTCGCACGAGCACCGGTCCGCAAACGGTATCGTCACCACGGAGCTGATCGGTCGCCATAATAGCAATACCGCAGACTTTGTGGGTACCGACAACCGCCGGAGTAAACTGTGCGAACGACGTATCGTAATACGCACCCTTACCCGGACCCTGGCCGGCATTAGAGTAATCGGCCGATCCATCGGAGTTACCACCCGTTGGGCCTGCAGGCCAGTAGGGGATAATAACCGTATCCCGATATACCACGGTACCGGATGGATCGCGGATCACGGCTGTGATCGGCACGTTCGTTTGGTCGGCCGTTCCTAAATTTCGGAACCGAATATCGACCGGGCTCGCGATGGCAAGCGGGGTACGGTTCGCGGAACCCGTTCCGACAGACGGACTGAGGATCTGCACAGCCTTAATATCGTTCGGCGGAGCGCAAATCCACTCGTTCGTCGTCGTATTGTTGGAAGCGTCCTGGTCGGCCGTAGGCTGCAAATTGAAGACGATCGCCGTATCTTCATAAATATTATAGCCCGGATAGGTCACTCCATTGATCGTGACATTCTGCGGCGTAAAGGCCGGGAATGAAACAGTCTGCGAAGTAAACGCTCCTGGCGGCGTCGTTACCGTAACGGTCTGGTTATAGACCTGCGGACCGTTTAAGATCGACATCGTCAGATTGACCTGCAACGAGGTCGGAGTATTGCGACCCTGGTTGGTAATCTGAACGGTCGGAGTGAACGGGGTATTGATCGGCTCCGGAGCTTCGTTCGGAGGATTCGTAATCTTATCCGCCGAGAAATCGTAGTTCCATGCGATAAAGACGCGCCATCCCGAAAGCGGCAGGTGGGCCGTCGTATCGTTATTGTTCGGGCCGCTGTTATAAGAAACGACAGGCTGGCGAGTCTCGTCCCAGCCATTGGCATTCCAGCCGATGGAGACGTAGTTGTTACCGGTTGCTTTGACTGCCGTGTAACCGCCATAGGTGTATTGGTAGGAACCGCCGTTATAGAAGTAACCCCAGGACTGGCTGAAGTTTCCGGAAGTCGTTCCGTAATTAAACTGGAAATTCGAAATACCGCCTTCGTAAACGACCGTCTGCCAGTCGCCTTTGAGGCCGGCAGAAGGACCGTAGGCGTAAGCGCCGACGCCCTTGGCCGTAACGACCAATTCGCGCGTCGGGGCCGATCCAACAACGGCCCATTCGATATCGGGATTCACAGCTCCATAGCCACCCGATTCAAAACCTTCGAAGGGACACAGTTTATAATTCGGATAGTACGAGTAGCCGTACGGATAGTCAATTTCGTTGTCGATGAGACCGTACGCATAACTATAAACGTAGCCGTAATAATATTCCCAGAACCAGTAGTATCCGCCGTAATCGTAGCGGGCAGAACTGGGCCAGTTGGGGCTGAAGATAACGGAACCGTACGAATTGACTTCGAACGTCCCGGACGTCGTGATCTGCTGGTTCAGGAACCGGAAATTAAACGGAACCTGATAGCCCTGCGAGACCCATTCGCCATAGTAATCGCTGGCGCCAACGTTCGTGCCGGTTACGGCACTGAAGTATGGGCCCGATCCCAAACCCTGTGCGTCGGGTGCATCGATCTTCCGCACGAGGTAATCGGTAATGGCGTACGTCTGCGCACGAGCGACCTCGGAGGAGATCACGCCCAGCGCGACGAGCACCATTAAAAATGAGTAGAGTTTTTTCATAGCTTGATTGGAAAGTAAAGTATCAACTTTATTTTGACACCGCTTTCGCAGTGCCCCGCCGGAAAATTTCACTGGCTGAATAACAAAATGTTGCCCTTCAGACGACTGGAATTTACCTACGTATTTACTCGACACCGGAAAACCGCCAAAAGTTACATTGGGTTCACCGATTTTTTTTCGTTCATCGATCGACCACAAGGGGTACCAAAGCCTGCCAACCCGCCGAATTTACGCTGAAAATGTACTTTCCGGAAGGGACGTCCGAAAGCGGAATCGTCAGTCGGTACGTCCCGCGGGCAACGTCCTGTGCGATGACATTCTCGACGATTTTTCCGGTCATGTCGTAGATCGAACCGGCCAGGAAACCGTCATTTCCGAGTTCGAGTGTAACCCGCGCCTCGGCCGATGCCGGATTTGGCATAATATTGCTCATCGAGTATGGGCCGCCGGAGGCGAAATTGCCATTTAGCCCCGTGCAATCGGTCACACTTACAGAACCTTCGGAAACCGTGACATTGACAAATGTATCGGTCGAGACCGTACACCCTATGCGTGAAATATTTCGCGGACCGACCAGCGTATTCCATTCGATCGACTCTAAAAATCCCGGAGTTCCAAAGTTGAGCACATCACTAAACATCACTGAATTCTCCGAGTTTTGGGAGATCGCGAATGGAAATCCTGAAATCGGGAGCAGGACCGCCGGGTCGTAGGAAACCGTGATGCTGGCGGGATGGCGTCCTGAAAGCGAGGAGGAATCGAGCACGATACTCGTCACGGCGATGCTATCGGCACGGACCGAGGTATCGGTAATTGTAACATGAGCCCTCGGCGCTGCCTCCACAACTCCGGTCCCGGAAAGTACCGCGCGGAGCGGAGGAGCGAACCGTGGATAGATCACGACACTATCGATTACGAGCCCCGCCTGGGATGGACAGAAGCGGACGAGAAGGGAAGCATTCCCATGGGCCGGGACCGTGTCCGGCAGTGCGGAAACCAGCGAAAACGGAGTATTATGAAACTGGACCGAATCGACGATCGCGGCCGGCCCGCAGGGAACCCCGATAAACAACGTATCGTCCTTGCATTGCCCCGCCGGGACGGCACCGAAGTCGACCGGTTCCGACGCAAGGCCGCTGTCGATGCCTGCGCCTTCGATCACGATCGTCAAAAGAGAATCGCAGCCCATCGTGGTGGCGAGGAAACGAAGCGTATCCGATCGAGGACGGGTGTCCGGCGGACAAAACGCGAGCCGCAAGATCGCACTTTGCGCCGGCGCGATCTGCTTTGCCGAATCGACCAGAGCAAACGCGGTGGAATCGGAAAACGCATAGTTCGAAAGCGCGACCGTATCGGTCCCATTGGAATGAAGCGGCACATCGATCGAATCGCACGCACTTACGCAAACAAAATGAAATGGAACGATAGAATCGAACGCCATGGAAATGCCCGCCACGGTATAATCGAGAACGGTGAGGAGCATTGTATCGGCAAGCTGGAAACGAATGGTATCGGCGTTCGGTCCGAGAGAATCGATCGTCATGGGGATGGGAACGACTCGACGAGAAAACGGCGGAAGGACCGTTCCGATCGGATGGAACACATTCCGGTCATCGCTCCATCCAACAAGCGTGATCGTATCGTTACCGAGGTTCGATATCGTATCGAAATAGGTCAGGACGGCATCGTGACATACGGTCCCAAGATTTTTACGTTCCACACTTTCCGCGAGACGCCGAACGGCGTGTCCCAGAACGATCACGGAATCGCCGCGCTCATCGAGGAACTGCGTAAGCAGATTGTTTCCAGTGTCGGACGGGCAATAGGTCACAATGAGTTTTGCCACGGCGTTCGGAGGCAGCGCGGTATCTTGCGGGACCAATTGCAGGGTATATGGCGGATCGCTCCAGCGGCTCGAATCGAGAAAGAGCGTATCGCTTCCAACGGAACGCACGCCGATCGTATCCCGAATACAATCCCCGACTACGACTCGTGGAAACACGATTCGATCGCTCGTTAAAAATTGAAGCGCATCGTTTCGAGCGAGGGCATTCCCCAAAAGCATGACGTTGGCGGCCGT
>Ga0070741_10001855_pt1 | contig 60488 bp, 65 predicted proteins | sample Coa_R1_4_FD_66440 | JGI IMG/M metagenome (GOLD analysis project Ga0070741, IMG submission 66440) | Surface soil microbial communities from Centralia Pennsylvania, which are recovering from an underground coalmine fire - Coalmine... | ecosystem: Environmental > Terrestrial > Soil > Unclassified ...
CGCAACTCCAACGCGAGGCCCTCAAAGGCATCCAGCCCGTCCAGCCATGCCATGGTGGATTCATAGCGATGCAGCGTGAGGATTTCCCCCGGAGCGAAAGCAAGCGCCTGATCCAAAATCTCCGGGCGGATTTTGGGTGGAGGGGATATTTCGATCGTTTGCACGCGCGGCTTCCCGACGCGGTTCCAGTACTTCAAGGCCGCCTCCGCGTTTCCATCCAGGAAATAGAGGGTCGCAAGAAAGTCGATGGCATAGCGATCGCGAGGATCCAGTTTCAGAGCGGCGCGCAGATGGTTCTTAGCGGCCTTGCGGTCGCCAAGTTTGTATTCCACGCCCGCCAATTCGAGAAAATACCGCTTGTCATGGGGAGCCTCAGAGGTCCCCGCCAGAAACTCTTCGCGGGCTTCCTGCAAGGAGCCGGCGCGGGCGAGGTCCATGCCGCGGTCGTAATGATCGGCCAAGGCGAGCTGAGCCGCCAGCAGGAACAACAGGATCACGGCTTCAGCGCAAGCGTCGCGGCGCCCTCATCGAAATCCGCAACGGCGCCTCGTTGCGTGCCCGGCACCGGGTTGCTGGAGGGGCGCGGCACCGCCAGAAGGGTCCACCTGCCAGCGGCGATCCACCTCTTTTCAAAGTCCGCGCGGCTATAGATCCGCAGCTTCCGATCGGCCGGGTCGTTGACCGCCACGGTGGTATCGCCGGCGCCCGCAACGACCGCGAAATGGAACGAATCGGATCCGGTTTTGAGAGCGACGATCAGCGGGCGTCCCCGGCCGATATGATGCCGCACGTCATCCCACTGTCCGGAGAACGAAAATGCGCGGTAGCCGTGCGCTTCGAGGTACCGCCGCATAGAGTCGGCGGGCGTGCCCTTGCGCTTGGGGACATAGATCTGGCGATGTATCGCTTCCGGATCGGCCCGCGGGGTGGAGCGTTTCTCTTCCGGTGCACGGTGCTCACGCCAGTAGTCCAGGATCATGGCCAGCGATGCCGCGCCGCAGGCGTTGGCCTGCTGTCGCACGAATGGCACGTCCAGCCACACGCCCTCGGCTGCGGACAAGACGGCGCCGCCCGCCAGCGCGAAACAGGCAAGCGCAATCGGCATTTTCATCGGGCGGCGACGATCACCAGGATCAACACAGCGGTACCCAGTGCGATGACGATATAGGTCAGTTCCTGGTTGGTGAGGGAGCCGGCCGCGAAATCCGAGTTCGCCTTGTCCGCTCGAGCCGCCAGGCGCGCGAGTTCGTCATCATCGAGACTCGCAATGGCGTTGCGCACCTGGTTTCCGTTCAATCGGACGGTCCGGAGGGCTTTTTCCGCGGTTTCCCCGGTGAAAAAACGTTCCAAACGGGAAACGTTCTCCTGGCGCTGGCTGCTCGCAGCCACTGCGGCTTCGTGCAGCTCGATGAGCGGGACCACGTGGGGCTCCGGCGCAGGATCTTCGCCGGGCGCGGCCGGCTCCTGCGCCAAAAGGGATACGACAGGGAGCGATGCTGCCATCAAAATTGCAGCCGCGCAGCGGAGCGGCTTGGGAATTGCCATACACGTCCTCCTTCGGGCGCATGACCTCCGCCCATTGGGAAGATACGTGCAAGCGCAAGAGTGTTGCGAGCAGTGTGCACATTTTGCGAATCGCCGGGCGTTTGGCTCTTCCTAAGCGGATCCATTTCGGCTAAGATCAAGAAGTTACCGTCGGGGTGGTACGGTGACCGGACAAACCAATCAGGAAGAATGGAGATTTCATGGACGGTACACTGATCGGGGATACGATGAAGATCAAAGGCGAGATCACCAGCCGCGAGAGTTTGCAGCTAAACGGCGAGCTCGAGGGCCAGATACAACTGGACAGCCGCCTGACGATCGGCCCCAAGGGAAAAGCCTCGGCTAACATCAAAGCCAAAGAAGTGGACATCGCCGGCTCAGTACAGGGGAACATCGATGCCTCCGAGCGAATCATGCTTCGCAAGGGCGCGAACCTAGTAGGCGACGTGCGGACCGCGGGCATCGTGATCGAAGACGGCGCCTACTTTAAAGGCGGCGTGGATATTGCGAAGCCGGGGAACTGAGTCCCCTGAAACGCAGGCCTCCGATGCTACCATCGAGGCATTGTGTCTTTTCCAGGAACGTTCTCACTCGCGCCGGATCAGCGCGCGGCGCTCCAGAAAACGCTGGACGATTGGCGCAGGGGCGGCAAGATTGCCCGTCTTTGGGCGCGCGACGCCTCGCTGTGGACCGGCGCGGATGAGAGCAAGTGGCTCGGGTGGCTGGATATCGTCGAGCAGCAGCTAGACAACGCCTCCCGCTTTGCCCAATTTGCGCGCGAAGTACGGGAACGCGGTTTTGCGCACGTCCTGTTGCTCGGGATGGGCGGGTCCAGTCTGTGCCCGGAGGTTCACGCGCTCTCTTTCGGCAAGCAGAATGGATTCCCGGAGCTGCATGTGCTGGATTCCACCGATCCAGCCCAACTGCTGGCAATCGAACGCAGGATCGACCTGGCGCACACGCTGTTCATCGTTTCCAGCAAATCGGGATCGACGCTCGAACCGAATATCTTCAAGCAATATTTCTTCGAGCGGTCGGGCCGCGATGGCAGCCGGTTTGTAGCCATTACAGATCCCGGATCGAAGATGCAGCAGGTCGCCGAACGCGACGGATTCTGGCGGGTTTTCTTCGGCGTGCCGAGCATCGGCGGGCGCTATTCGGCGCTCTCGGATTTCGGCATGATTCCGGCGGCCGCGATGGGCGTCGATGTGCCGATGCTGGCCGGCCTGGCGCAGGGAATGGTCCAGGCGTGTGCTGCAACGCAACCGGGAGAGCAGAATCCTGGGCTGGTGCTTGGAGCCGCGCTCGGAACCTTGGCGCTCAACGGCCGGGACAAGATCACGCTCATTGCTTCTCCGGGGATTCACGATCTGGGAGCGTGGCTGGAACAGTTGCTGGCCGAATCCACCGGAAAAATCGGCAAAGGCTTGATTCCGGTGGATCGCGAGCCGCCAGGACCGCCTTCGGTGTATGGATCGGACCGCGTGTTCGTTTACGAGCGTCTGGAAACCGCGCCGGATGAGGCGCAGGATCGCGCGGTGGCAGCGCTCGAAGCGGCGGGGCATCCCGTGGTGCGATTGTCCGTGCCCGACGTGTACCATCTGGGCGCGGAGTTTTTCCGCTGGGAGATGGCAACAGCCGTGGCGGGCTCCATACTCGGGATCAATCCCTTCGATCAGCCGGATGTGGAAGCGGCCAAGGTCGCGGCACGGCGGCTGACGTCGACGTTCGAGCAGACCGGCTCGCTGCCGCCGGAAAAAGATGTTCTGATGATCGGCGGACCCGGCGTTGTGGAGCGGCTGCGAGCGCACCTGGCCTCGATCCGGCCAGGCGACTATTTCGCGCTGCTGGCGTATATCGAGATGAACGCGGCGCACGAAAGTGCGCTACAACAGATCCGTCGCAAGGTTCGCGACGCGAAGAAATCGGCGACATGCCTGGGATTCGGGCCGCGATTTCTCCACTCGACCGGGCAGGCGTACAAAGGGGGGCCGAATACGGGCGTGTTCGTGCAAATCACCTGCGACGACGCGCGCGATGTTCCTGTGCCGGGCCAGAAGTATACGTTCGGCGTCGTAAAAGCGGCGCAGGCGAGCGGCGATCTCGAAGTTCTTCGCGAGCGGGGCCGCCGCGCGCTGCATGTGCATCTGGGCTGCGATGTCGCGGCAGGGCTCGCACAACTGGCTTCGGTTGTGGAGCGCGCGTTACAATAGGGAGAAGTTCCCGCCGCTTTCCTCATCGGGCCGGTAGCTCAGTTGGTAGAGCATCGCACTTTTAATGCGGTGGTCGCGGGTTCGATTCCCGCCCGGCTCACCATTCTACAAGACCGATCAACACGGTATTCCGGAATCGGCGCCCAGGCCGCCTTCCGCGTACCGTTCGCCGCGGTTTCGATCTCGTTCAGTATGTCGGGAGGCTTGGCGCCGCGCGGAGAATCCCGCGCCTGCCGCTTCGAGACCTCCGGCGAGAACGCTGTGCCGCCCTAGAACAGAAATCGCGCGACCAGTTGGCCCTGCCGGGGCGGGCTGAAGGTAGTCGCGTTGTTGATATATCCAAAGCCGGAGATGGTCTGGCCGGTCGCGTTGCTGTTCTGCGTCGCAAGCGCATTGGTGGCGGTCGGATCATTCGGCTGGGTGCGGTTGAATACATTCGTGAACTCGGCGCGGATCTGGAGACTGGCTCTTTCCTTGATTCGGAACAATCGCCCGAGTGAAAGATTCTCCACCGGCCGCCGCTGATAGCGGTAGTCGCCGTAGTATGCCGCGGCAGTGCCCCACTCGCCAGGGCCGGGATTCGACCAGGCCTTCGGGTTCAACACAAATGTCTTGTTGGGATCGAAGCAGTGGCAGTTGAGATCCTGCGTAAACAGCGGCTCTCCGGGAACACGATTGAACAGGGTGCTCTGGAACAGGTAGGTCGCCAGGCTGTTGGTGGATGTGGGAGACGCGATCGGCGTGCCGCTGGCGTAGCGCAGCAGCGTACCGATCTGCCAGTCCCGCACGATCCATGAGAACACTTTGTTCCCGGTCAGCTTGTTGGCGGCGCTTATCCGCGGCGTAGTGTAGCTGCCAGAGAACACGAACTGGAACGGCTGATCGAATACAGACAACGCTTTCTGGTTGCGGCGATTGAAGGCGTCATTGATGACGACGCCACCGCCGCGGCCGAAATCATTTTCGACACCGGACGTAAGTTGTTTGGCCCAGGTGAAGGCGGAGGAGAACTCCAGGTTGTGGGAGACGCGATGCGTCGCTTTGACCTGGAGCGATTCATACCACGTATCGCCGTCCGGAACCCAGTGCCAGTTAGTGATGTTGCCGAATTGCGGGAACGGGCGCAGAGCTTGCGCGACGGTTGCGCTGGTGGGGAAACCGGGATAGGGCGCGAAGAACCCGCGGGACGCGGCCAGTGCCGAAGAAACCGGCGAGGCGAGCACCTTTCGATCGTCCGCATTGGCGACATCCAGGCCATACTGCGCCAGGGTGGACGGCATGATGCAGTTGGTACAGATCAGGCCGGCGGCGTTCCACCACACTCCGCGGTTGCCGACGTAGGTCGCCTCGACAATCAGGTTGCGAGTGATCTCGCGCTGAATTCCAACGCTCCACTGCAACTGGCGGGCGGGCCGGCCCGCGTTCTGATCCTGTTCCTGCGGCGCCGATCCCAGCCGGCCGGGAAACAGGCCCTGACCTGGATCGAAGTTCGGGAACGTCAGCTTATATGGCATCCCGTCCCGCATCAGAAACGCGGGATCTCCGTAGGCTGAAGTTTGGTATTGGAACTGGGAAACCGACGACAAACCCAGGTTATTGTTATCGGTTTTGTAATACGACACGCCCGCGCCGACGCGCAAGACCGTCTTTGGCGTGACCTGATACGCGAGTCCCACACGCGGCCCGAACGCAAAGGGGTAGTTGTTCGAGTACGCGCAATTGCAACGTCCGGGTCCGTAGCCTTCGCTGATGATGGCGCCGGGCCTTCCCCCTGCATTGGGATTCGGCGTGGATGGCGAGAAAATCAAGTAGTAACCGCCGCCATCTCGCAAATATGTGGAGAAGTCGTAACGCAAGCCGTAATCGAGAGTCAGCTTGCGGGTGGCCTTCCAGGAGTCCTGCGCGAAAGCCGAGAGCGCATGCGCTCCCATGTGGTTACGCACCGGGACCGCCAGATATCCATTGTCAACGGCTCCCAGAAGAAAGCTCGCGTATGGATAGCCGACGTTGCCGCCCACGAGGTTCACTCCATTCAGGGCTGGGACTCCGGTTTCATTCGGCGTGAAACTGAGCCACCCGTCGGTGTACGTTTCCTGGAATATTTGATAGCCGTCCACCATCGTTTCGCCGCCGAACTTGAAGGTATGGTTGTTGTGGACCCAAGTCAGGCTGGCGTTGGCGGTGGGTTTGCGATAGATCAGATGGATCTGGTTGCCGGGCCCCATACCCGCTGCCATGCCGCCGCGATTCCCGCTGAGTCCGAGGAACACAGGAAACAGCGTCGAGTAGGTTCCGGTCAGTCCAAGCTGCTGCGCGGAATCGAAACGATCGCTATGGTCGTTGATTCGGGTGGTCATTAGTCCGCCTCCGAAGTGCAACAGCATCGTAGGCGTGAGGGTTTGATCGAAGTTCAGGCGGTAGGTATTCGAATTGATCAAGCGCGGCTGGCTGTTGCGGATGGGCGGCGGCATCAATCCGTTGTTTGGGTTGTCCTGCCGGTTCAGGGACCAGAAGGCCGAGATCTTCGATCTCGGCCCAAGCTGGTAATCGCCTTTTAAAGACGGAATCAGCGTGTATTTGGGGTTCGCATAGGTCGGGAGATAGTTGTTGACCACTGAAGTCGCATTCGGGCCGAGCGGCAGGGGAATCAGATTCTGAATGTTCACCGCCACAGGGTCGAGCCGGTTCACCGGAATGATGTTGTTCACGAACGGATCGCGATATCGAAGCCCGTTTACGGTGTGATCGGTTAGGGGGTCGTAGATCGTGTTTTCTTTAACCGCGCCCAGCACGGGATCGGTGATCAGCGTGCGCGTGGTTTGCGCTGGTCCGAAATTGCCGGCGCGGTAGGCCGGCGTGGGGACCGTGGTGCTCACGTTGTTGGTGATCGTGGTCTCACCGAAATGCTCGAAGTTGAAAAAGAAGAACGCCTTGTCGTGACCATCGTAAACTCTCGGAATCCACAGGGGGCCGCCCAAATTGAAACCCCAGTCGTTGCGACGCTGCCGGGGCCGCAGAAGGTGCCCCCTGCTGTCATTGGTAAAGGGCGAGCCAGCGTTCAGGGCTTCATTGACGAAGTATTCAAACGCGCCCCCATGCCATTGGTTGGTACCGGACCGCATGGTGACGTTAAACAGGCCGCCGCCGGCCTGTCCCAGCTCGGCTGCATAGTTGCTGGTTTGCACAGCGAACTCCTGGATCGCGTCCACGCTGCCCTGGGTCTGCGACTGCGTCGAGTACCAACCATTGGTAGCGTCCTGCCCTTCGATGCGCATGGCCTGAGTGTTGGCGGGCATGCCGTTGATGCGGATGGCGGAGTCGGGCGCATACGTGCTGCCCGGGAGCAGTTGCACCACGGCGTAGGGATTGCGAATGCCGGATGCTCCCGCCGCCGCGCCGATCGACATGACGGGGAGACTATTCATCGTATCGATGCTCACCGTATGACTCAATTCGCCGCTCTCGGTCTTGAGCAGCGGTGCGGCTTCGGTCACCGTCACCGATTCCGTATTCGTGCCCACCTCCAGCGTGACGTCGATACGGTACGACTGGGCGACGTTCACTGTGACCGTTTGGCGGATGTACTTCTTAAACCCAGGCACATTCACCGACAGCTCATACTGGCCCGCCGGTAACTGCGACAACGTGTAGTTTCCCGTGGCCGAGCTAGCCGCCTGATACACAGCTCCGGTGGCAGTGTTTCGAATTTCAATGGGCGCGCCCGCCACTACCGCGCCGGTCGCGTCGGAAATTGTTCCGGTGATGGTGCCCCGATCGCTTTGCGCAATCAGAGAAAGAGCAGAACAAAAGACGAGTGCAGCCCCGAGAGCTAGGCGCATCGCAATTCCCCCCTTCCGAGACACCGGCCGCCTAAATCCTGCTCGCGCCGGTGCGAAATTCACGCTGCCAGTGCAGTCGGGGCAGTATAAGGAAGGGTGTTTAAGGTGTCAATCCTATCGAGACACCAAATTCTGGTGAGATTATATGGAGACCGGCCGGAAGATCCTCACGCGTGAGGAATCCTGCGATGGTTTCGGCCGCCTCGGACCGCGCGAGACTCCACCCACACAGGGCGGCGGCGGGCTTGCTGGCATTCTTTTTGCAGAGAATGTTCCCGCTCCGCTGCTCGCTCCTTCAGAACCGAATCCGGAGGCTGGCCTGCCAGCGTGCGAGGCCGGCAGGCCGCGTGAGATCAGAAATACGCTTTTACGGCGATTTGCAGAATCCGGGCGCTGTTGGGGCGGATGGAGTTCAGCGCGCCGAAGCCGAACCGGTTCGTCGCCGACGGCTTGTTGATCAGTTGCCCAGACGGGCTGAACTGCGCGGCGGAGTTGAAGGAACCCCACTGCGTGTGGTTGAAGGCGTTGTAGGCCTCCAGGCGAAGTTGGATACGGGGACCTTTCTCGCCGACCTGAATGTTCTTGAAAACGTTCATATCCCATTGATTGACGCCGGGACCCGTCATGAAGTTCAGCGGCGAATCCATCCCCTGGCTGCCCTTGGCCGCCGGGGCGAAACACGATGTATTGATGAACGCGTTGATGGTCTTGTCCCCGTGCGAGAGGACCGGATTACAGGTGAACACCACGCGCGGCGCGACATCTTCGCTTCCGGTGATGGTGCGATTCAGGATCTGGGGGCCTACGCCCGTAACGCTATAGGTTACGTTCACTGGAGCGCCCGAGCTGATGCTGGTCAACCCCGAAAGCTGCCAGCCGTTGAAAACGGCCTTGGCGACCGCGTTGTCCATCCGCAGGCTCTGACGCGCCAGAGATGGAATGTCATAGATGTAATTGAAGGTGAGCGACTGCGGACGATCCAGCGCCAGCCGCCCATAGTTCGCCTTGCGGGCATCTGTGATGTGGCCCTGGATCACGCCCAGAGCTTTGGACCAGGTGTAAGCCAGTCCGAACTGAAGCGGTCCGGCACGGCGGTTCAAGGCGACTTGCAGAGCGTTATAGTTGGTGGAACCGCCCCAGGTCCAATCGTTCCCGCTGCTGTATCCAGCGAACGGACGGTACATGTTTACTGGCAAGTTGGTGGTGCCGTCGAATTTCGCCACCGTGGTTGGATCCTGGCTGTAGGCCTGCCACGCACTGCCGAAAGGCACGTTGTTGAACGGCTGGGCAAGATACAGGTGGCGGGAGATCGAACCGACATACGAAACATCCAGCAGCAGCTTCATGGGAAGTTCGCGCTGGATACCCGCGTTGTAGTTGTAGACGGTGGGCACGTGGCCGTCCGGGGAAATCCGTGTGATCGCCGCAGGGTTCGGCGCACCGGCGGTACTCTGAATGTTTGCGACGTTTCCGTAGTAAAGCTCGCCCAGGCGCAGCGTGGGCGGATTCGTGGTGTAGTTGCTGGTGATGCCGATTCCGAAAGTCGCGATGCGCTCATAGAACACGCCGCCGCCGGTTCGGAACACAGTCTTGTCGTTGATCTGGTAGGCGATCCCGATGCGCGGCCCGAAGTGGGCTCCGCGGTTCTCGATGAGCCCGCGAGGCGTATCGCCGTGATTGGAGAGCACCATTCCGTTGTTGATGTCGCCCACGCCGGGAACCATAGCCCCGATGAACACGGCCGGCAAAACCTCTCCCGTGATCGGGTTGATGGCGCGGCGGTTGGGACCGGAGGCGGCTCCGTACGGCTGGAAGAACACCGGACGCTTGGCGGGATCGTACTTGGAATAATCGAAGTTCGCCATGATGTCTCCCTCATCGTGGAACGGAATCACGAAGGAGACGCGCAGCCCGTAATTCAGCGTGAGCTTGCGGGTAATCTTCCAGGTGTCCTGCCCGTAGAACTCGATGTTTCTGTACGGGTAGCTGGGCAACGGATTGGCATTGATCTGCTGGTAGCTCAGGTAATTCCCCAGCAGCGCGTTGGAAAATGCCCAGTTCGTGTCGCCCGGGTTGTTGGGATCGCGGCCAAAGTTGATGGTCGAGTTATAGGGACGGAACGCGTTTTCCGTCTTGACGGCATATTCGTAGAAGAATCCGGCCTTGAGCGTGTGCGTGCCCACGGACTTCGTGACGTTGTCGATGATGTCCCAGACGGGATTGCGGTTGTCATAGGGCGTTCCCGCAAAACTGGTCATCTGCGAGTTGCCGAAACTGCCGAATGGGATTCCTGCGAAGTTAAAGTTCGGAATACACCCGCACTTGTCCGCATTGGGATAGAGCAAAGGGATGTTGATTTTGGAAACAGACCGGTAGTACGGGCTGCCCGGAGGCGGTGGATCTCCGGGGATGCCGTTCACCGTGTATCCAAACTGAAACTCATTGGCCAGTGTTGGGCTGATGATAGTGGCGACGTTCCCCGTCAGCGACCAACCGTAGGTGGGCGCGTAGAACGGCGTAAGTCCCAGGACGTTGCTCGTGTCCGCCCGGCCGTACGGATTGTTCTGCGTCTGCTTGCTATTCAAATGCCGCACGAACAGACGCCACTTGTCGCTGAGGTTGTAATCCACGCGATAAACCTGGTCGAAGGAAGGCGCCGAGTTGGCAACCTGAGACTGGTAGTTGTACAGATTCTGCCCGAAAACGTTGGGCAGGGGGAGCCAGTTCAAAATCGACGGCCCGTATTCACTGAACCGGGTAGGCGCAATCCTGTTACCCACAAAAGGAGTCCCTTGGGGAAGCGTGGCGGAGCGCGTGGCGGGATCGTAGATGGTCTGGATAACCCCGGCCCCATCATGAGTGGCAGAAAAATCGCCGCTCCGCTCGGCGGCCGTGGGAACCGTAATCTGCCGGAACGCGTTCGGCGTGAACGAGCGGTTCCACTCCTGGGACATAAACCCGAACAGCTTGTCGCGGTTGCGATTGAAATGTCCCGGAACAAAGATCGGGCCGCCAGCCGTGAATCCGGCCGTCATGTAGCGGTAGGGCTGGATTTGCTTGCCGCTGAAGTTGTTGATGAAATCGTTGGCGTTCATCCACTCGCCGCGCTTGAACCACCAGCCGGAGGCGTGGAAGTCGCGCGTTCCGCTTTTGGTCACCACCTGGACCTGCGCGCCCGAGTTCCGGCCGAATTCCGCGCTCTGGCCGTTGGTGGAGACTTTCATTTCGGCGACGGCATCCATGTTGATCCGATAGGCGAACTGCACGTTGACGCCGATGTCGGTGACGGTCTGGCCGTCCACGGTCCAGTTGGTCTGGTCGGTGCGCTGTCCGTTGAAGCTGCATCCCAGTCCGCCGCCGCCGCAATCCGCCGGCGTGCCGGGGATGGTCTTCAGCAATCCGGTAAAGTTCCGGCCCTGAACGGCGATGTCCACCATCTGCCGGCCGCTCACCACACCCGAGCGCTCCGCGGTGACGGTCTCAAGTTTGGTGGAGGACGCTTCCACTGTCACGGTCTCGCCGGTGGTTCCGACCTCGAGCGCGATCACCGGAAGCCCCAGACGATCGCTGGTGTTGAGAACAATTCCGGATTGTGTGTATTTCTTGAAGCCGGAAGCTTCCACAGTCAGAGAATAGTTTCCCGCCAATACCGGCGTGAAGAGAAAATTTCCTTCGGCGTTGGTCGTGACCTCCCGGGCGGAAGCGGCGCCCTGCGCTTCATTCGTCAGCGTGACCTTGGCGTTCGGTATCACGGCTCCTTGCGGATCGTGAACCACGCCCGTGATGGATCCCGCAGTGGCCTGAGCCCGCAGCGGAATTCCTGCGATTACCAGTGCGGCTGATATGAGTGCAAGTACACGCGCGGCTTTCCTAATTCGATTGAGACGAGACATAGCGACCCCTTTCCGATACACATCCCTTAGCGCCCACAAGGCCCCCACCCTGTTATCGCCAGGTTGCCGCCCAGTATACATCAATTCGTCTGTGAGCGGAAATCCGCCGTTTGGGGAATGTCGGGTCGGGTTCGCGTCCAACCGCACCAAGCGGCGGAAACGGATCTATACTGAGCGGTTGCATGCTCGACGAAGCGAAGAATCGCCTCCTGACACAAGTAAGCGCGGGGACGCCGATGGGCGAACTGCTCCGGCGTTACTGGATGCCGATCGCCGCGGTTAGCGAGTTCGAAAATACATCCATCAAGCCCATGCGTCTGATGGGCGAAGACCTGACGCTCTACAAAGACCTGAGCGGCACGTTCGGCCTGATCGACCGGCATTGCCCGCATCGCCGCGCCGACCTCGCCTATGGCTTCGTCGAGCCGTGCGGCCTTCGTTGCAACTATCACGGCTGGTTGTTCGATCAAGACGGCCACTGCACGGAGCAGCCGTACGAAGACGTCGCCGCGCCGCAGGCCCGATTCAAGGACAAGATCCGCGTCACAGCGTATCCCGTGAAAGTCAAGGCGGGCCTGATCTGGGCCTACCTTGGCCCGCAGCCTGCACCGCTGGTGCCGGATTGGGAACCGTTCACGTGGAAGAACGGTTTTGTCGAGATTGTCTTCGCCAAAGTGCCCTGCAACTGGTTTCAGTGCCAGGAAAACTCGATCGATCCGCTGCACTTCGAGTGGATGCACATGAACTGGAGCGTGCGGCTGCGCGATCAACTCGGACCCTACTCGCCGCGGCACCTGCGCATCGAGTTCGAGGAATTCGAGTACGGCTTTGTGTACCGCCGGCTGCGCGAAGGTATGAGTGAATCCGATCCAATGTGGACCACCGGCCGCGTCTGCCTGTGGCCGAACACACTATTCACGGGCGATCACTTCGAATGGCGCGTGCCCATCGACGATGAGAATACGCTCAGCGTGACCTGGGCGTTCACGCGCGTGCCGAAGGAGCGCGAGCCCTACGTGCAGGACAGGATCCCGGCGTGGTACGGTCCCGTCCGGGACGAGCAGAACGGCGGCTGGATCTCCAGCCACATCATGAACCAGGATTTCGTCGCCTGGGTCGGACAGGGCGTCGTGGCTGACCGAACCAAGGAACATCTCGGCCTGAGCGACCGGGGCATTCTCCTTCAGCGGCAGCGGTTCCTGAACGATCTGGAGGCAATTGCGCGGGGAGAGGATCCGAAGGCGATTTTCCGCGACCCGGCGGTCAACAAGAGTGTCCGGCTACCCGTAGCCGAACGCAAATTGCTGGTCGAGGGATTGCCGATGGCAGAGCTGCTGGCTCATCCGATTCTGGGCAGACAGTACTCTGACGACTATATTTTTCAGGCGGGCCAGCCTCCGGAAGTCCGTGCTGCGTTCAAGGCTGCCATGGGGATCTGACTGCTATTTCCCCGCTTTGTCTTTGGCCAAGTCTTCTTCGTCGCCGCTGGAAGACCCGAGGAAAAGTTTCTTGCCGTCCTTGAACGTCATGGAGCTGCCGTTGATCTTGTTGTCTCCGCTCTTGGCCTGATAGCCGCGGATGAGCACTTCGGTTCCCTCCTCCAGGGACTTCTTCGTGAACCCGCGGCGCAGCAGACCATTGGGCGTGTTCGCTTCCACCATCCAGGTGGTGCTGGTGCCGTCCGGATTCTTGACCGCCACGTGAATCCAGGCGTGCGGATTCACCCACTCCATCTTCACGATGGTCCCTTCAAGGTTGACCACCTTGGTGCGGTCGAACTCGGCCGCGAAGGAGTGATGCGCCCAGGCAGGCGCTGCTGCCAGAAGTCCCGCTATGCTTGCCAAAGCCCTCATTGTTTTGATCTCCCCTGCCCGGCTTTCCTTTGTTCTTCCATGCGCGCGCCCTTCAGGATATCCGCCAGCCCGTAGTTCGCTTCGTGGCAGGCGTACTCGAACAGTTCATAGGTCGGATCCAGCGGAAAGGTGACGTGCATGGTCCATGGCCGGGTCCACGTGCCGGGATCCTCGACGGTGGCATCGTAGCTGAGCTTGTCTGGCGCGATTCGCGCGAACCGCTCCACGATCCGCAACTGATCCGTAAGCAGCGCAAAGTTGATGCCGTTCATGGCGATGTCCTTCACGAAATTCGTGGTTTCGACCACCATAGTGTTGCCTTCCCAGTGGCCGCGGCCGTCGCCCATGTAGGTGCGAATATTCCTGCCGCGATGCGGGCTGCTATCGGTTGGGACAATACGGGTTTCGTGCACCATTTCGTTCTGGATCACGAATCGGCCGGGAGCCTGGATGATGCGGTTACCTTTGTTGTACAGATTGCCGGGCAACATGGACCCGATGAGGCCCTTGGTGATGCATCGGCCCCACAGATCGAAATCCAACCAGGAATCGGCGCGCTGCTCGGGGCTGGAAAGGGTAGGAGGACCCAGGCCGCCGCGCACGGCCTTATTCCGAGCCTCGGCTTCGGGCGTCATCGGAGGAAGCCTCCCGTTCTTCGGATCGACGACCAGCGAAGCCTGCGAGCTGGCCGGATAGAACTCGATCCAGGTGCCGGTGGCGGCACGCTGCTTAGAGGCTGAATCACGCGCCTTGACTTCCTGTTCGGTCAGCGTGTCACGCTCGCCCATGGTTTCGGGCCGCTGCAAGGGAATGTTCACGCTGCCGGGCCACAGGCCCTGAAGATCGGGCTCGCCCCAGGGAGTTTTCGGCGGAACGTAAGCCCTGGGCTTGGGCGCCTGCGCGGCGAGGAAGCCGGCGGTCATTAGCACCAGGAATAAAAGCCGTAGCGACTGCACTGAGTTCCTCCGTTACTCACTGTGATCCAGCTTCAATGCTTCGATCTGGCGTTTCCATATATCCTCATCTGAGGAGATCCACTCGAGCACGGCGTCCTGATGGGTCACGCCCGGGTGTTCCGATCCGAGCGAAAGCTTTTTGCCGCTCTTGAAAATAATGGAGCTGCCGCTGGCGACGTGTTCGCCGCTTTTTGACAGGTACCCACGGACCGCCACTTCGGTACCTTCCGCCAGCGAGTTTTTCGTGAGGCCCACGCGGAGCAGGCTGTTGGGGGTGTTGCCCTCGATCGCCCAATCCGTCACGACTCCATCGGGGCCCTTCACCGCGATGTGGATGTAGGCGTGGGGATTCACCCACTCCATTCTGGTGACGTTACCTTGCAGGATGACGATTTTATGCTGATCAAACTGAGCCGCAAAGGAGTGGTGCGCCCAGGCCTGAGCCGTGGTGAGCATCGCACCTGCGATCGCAAGCGACGGCTTATTCGGCATCCAAATCACCTCCAGGGCGCTGGATTCAACTCCATCAATTCTATAACTGCTGTCAACCGCTGAAATCCACGATGCTGGACACAAACGGCTCATCGCGGACGAACGCCACGGTCGGCGAGGTCGGACTGGCCGGATGCAGCAGTTTCATCCCGTGAAAGATCACGCCGGTGGTCTTCCAGCCCGCATCGCTGATGTGCTTCTTCATCCAGGCCGAAAACGCGTCGTCACTAGTGCTTTTGCTGACAATCGAGTAGACCAAGGGGTTGTCGGTGGCTTTCGTTCCGAAAGCCACGTTTCCGTCGACGGAGATTTGATACCCGCCTTTCCGCTTAGCCTTGACCCAGTCGTCCAAATGGTCGCCAATCGCGGGCGTGAAGATTCCGTAACTATCGAACTGCGTGGGAGCGCTCACGCTTCCGGCGCCGAAAAAGTTACGAAACGCCTCCAAGGTGTCTTTGTGTATTCCCATGTTGCAGGCGCGGAATGCGACATGCTTCAGCTTCCGCGCGCGCACCTGGTTCATTTTCACGCGGAGAGCTTTCACCTGGGCCTCGCTCAGCCGGGTCAGATCAGCGACGTCTTTGTCGGATTTGATGGGCGTCTTCACCCTTATTCCGCCGGGTTCCCCTTCCTCGCGGGAAACGTCGGCCGCAACGAAGACCATCACTTCCTTTTGCGCGCCGGCGGTAGATCCTTTTAAAAGCGGAAGGGCCAGCCCGTCTCCGGATCCGTGATTCACGATAATCACTTCGGCGGCCTTGGAAGCAAGGATCTGATCGAGAATCGCGTCCAAGGTGATCTCTTCGATGAGTATGGAATCCTCGACGGAAACCGAGGACTTCCTGCCGATTGGTTCAACGGGATTCGATTTGTACCACAGCGGAGCGTGCGGATGACCTTTCTTCCCGCCCTGGATAATCGCGAGCGCCATAGGCTTCGTGACAACCTCCTTGCGTGGCAGATCTTAGTCTAACCTCATGGCGGACCGCAGATCCGTACTAAGGCGTCAGACTAAAATAGAGGACCATGGGTTTCAAATACCGCGCCGACCATGTCGGCAGTCTTCTGCGTCCGCCATCGCTGCTGGAGGCCCACCGTTCCGGCCTCGCGCCGGACCAGTTACGCGCGCTCGAAGACCAGCACATCCTCCGCATTCTGGGCAAACAGAAGGAGCTGGGCCTCAAGATATTCACCGATGGCGAATTTCGCCGCCGCGGTTTCATGAGCGACTTTCACGAGTCCGTTTCGGGGCTCGACATGCAAGGCGCTATCGACCGGAGTTGGCAGAGCGTGGGCGGCGGCGCGGCGGCGACTCCGACGTCGCGGCCCGTGGCCGGGATCGTGGTGGAGAAGATCCGGCAGAGCAAACGGCTGACGTCGCACGAAGTGGATTTTCTGAAACGTCACAGCCCCGGCGACATTAAGATCACGCTGCCCAGCGCCAACCAGTTTCCGGCCATTGCCTACCGCAAGGGGATCAGCGACAGAGTCTATCCGACGCATTTCGCTTTGCTCTGGGATATCGTTCCGATCATCAAGTCGGAGATCCAGGCGCTGCTGGAAGATGGGGTGCAGTACATCCAGATCGATGCTCCACGCTACAGCTATTTCATCGATCCGAAGTGGCGGCAGTACCTCCACGACGAAATGGGCGTCGATCCCGACACAGCGCTCACTGAGGCGATTCGCGCCGATAATGCGTGCCTGGAAGGGGCAAGGCGCGAGGGTGTGATCCTGGCGATTCACCTGTGCCGCGGCAACAATCGCAGCCAATGGTACGCGCAGGGCGGCTACGATCCGATCGCCGAGAAAGTTTTCAGCCAGCTTAATGTGGACGCCTTCCTGCTTGAATATGAATCGGAGCGCGCGGGAACATTCGAGCCGCTGCGCTTTGTGCCGCGCAGCAAGACGGTAGTTCTGGGCCTGGTAAGCAGCAAGGTGCCGCAGCTCGAACCCCAGGAGCGGTTGAAGCAGCGAATCGAGGAAGCGAGCAAGTATCTGCCGCTGGACAATCTGGCGCTCAGCCCGCAGTGCGGATTTGCATCGACCCTGGAAGGGAACCTCCTCACCGAAGACGAGCAGTGGCGCAAGCTGGAGCTTGTGGTTCGGACCGCGCGCCAGGTCTGGAAGGATTAATTACTGGGCGCGCCGGGCGTTCCCGGATCGCCGGAGGAACCGGCGTTAAACACGCGCTTTCCGTCGGCCAGACTCACCGTTTTTGCGTTGGCCAGATTGGATCCGTCCTTGGCTTGCGATCCGCTGACGATGATCCCATCGCCTTTCTTGAGCGTGTCCCTGCGCCAGCCGTTGCGCATCAGCAGATTCGGGCTGCCGAGCTCGCAATCCCACTTCGCGACCCTGCCGCTTGCGTCCGTCACCTCCATGTGAATCCACGCGTGCGGATTGACCCACTCCAGTTCGATCAGCGTACCCTTGAGCTCCACAGGTTTTTTCGAATCGTACTCGGCGGCGAACGAGTGGTGCGCCCGCACGGGCGCGACGCTTGCCGCGGCGGCCAAAATCGCGATCAGAAGGCAAGTTTTCATGCTATTTCCCCAGCATGTGCTGCGGATCGATATTTTTCTCACAGACGAACTCCAATAGATCCGTATCCGGCAGCAGCGTGTAGCGCATCGGCATGATCCAGGGCTTCACATACGTCTTGGGATCGTCGATCGTCACCTGCACGTCCATGTGTCCGAAATCGATGCGGCGATATCGCTCGGTGATGCGCAGCGCGTCGGAGTGGGGGTGGCCGGCCAGATCGATATTCCACACCTGATCGTTGATACCGGCCGTGGCGACCACGAATTCGTCGCCGTCCCACTTGCCTACCGAGTAGCCCATCCAACTGGGCTGCGCGTACTCTTTGGGCAGCTCGCGGCCGTCGGTGAAGATCTGCCGGCGCAGCGAGTACATTTCGAAAAGGATCAGCACCTTGTTGCCGGCGTTCACGATTTCAAACGGATACGGCAGCGTGCTGGCTTTCGGAACGCCTTGGGGCATGCAACGCGCTTCGGGATCGTCGCGCAGCGAATTCGCCCGCCGCTCATCGAACACTTTCTGCGCCCAAGGCAGCATCTCGGGCGCGCCTTCTCCGCGGCCCGCGCCAGGAGGACTTGGACGCCGGCCGGCGGGCGACCACTGATCGCCCAGGCAGATTCCCGAAAGATCGGGTTTCCCGTCCGGAGTCTTCGGAGCCGGCGCATTGAGGTCGGCCTTGCCGTCCGGCGTCCGAGGGATGCCTTTGCTGGGGTAGTCGAACCACTGTGCGGCGGCTGGCGCAACCGCTAGAACGATCACGAGACCGGCGAGAGTCAGGCGCGCTTTCATCGTTTTCCGATTCTCCCATCAGGGGCGTCCGGCGGGGCCAACCAGGTGCTGCGTATCGCGCTGGTTTTCCTGACAAATGTATTCGAGCAGCTCGTCATTCGGCAGCAGGCGGTGTTTCGCACTTAGCGTGAAGGGCCGCGTGTAGGCACCGGGATCGGTGATGGTGACCTCTTCAGAAAGGAAGCCGAGTTCGGGCCGCTCATAGCGTTCGACCGTGTGGAGCTGCTCAGTGTGCGGATGACCGACGAAATCGAACCAGAATTTGTCATTGAAGCCGACGGAATCGATTACCAGCGTGTCGTTCTCCCACCTGCCGATGGAATGGCCGTACCAGGTAGGATTCGGATCGGCGGGATGCGAGCGGCCGTCCATGAAGATCTGGCGGTAGCTGTGAATGTTGCCCTCAAAAAGAATGTAGATGTAGGGCGGCGATTCGACGAACTTCCAGGGGTAAGGCGCGTGGCGCGGGACACCCGTCGGCAGGCAGTTGGCTTCGGGATCGTCTTTGGAAAGATGGGTCGTCATTTTCTCCTGAGCCCAGGCGTTCACCGGTACGGTTTCGCCGGGTTTCAATCCGAGCGAGATGTCTTCAATCAAGAAGATGTCGGCGGGTCTCCAGAGGCCAGTGAAATCGATGCGTCCGCTGGGAAGCCGGGGCGCCGGTTTCGGCGGAGCGGCGGACTTGGGGGGAGCCGGCTGCGCGCAAGCCAATCCCGTCGCGAGCGTTAGTCCTGCACACATAACTGCTGTCCAGTGGCGCATGATGGGCCCCCCCCTGGGAGTAGATTCTTCCACAAAACGCGGTACGCGTGGGAACCGGTGAGAGTGCCGTGTGTCGAATTGATATACTCTCGAATGGAACCACTGGGCGGGAGTAATTCAGTGGTAGAATGCCAGCTTCTACCAACCTCCTTTCTTTTCTGTCATTTCCATTTGTTTGCTGTCCCTCCTGCTGTCCGCTAAGATGCGGATCGCAGGAGAGAATTTGTGTCCCGGGTCAACATCGTCAAACGCATCAAATCCGACGGACGATGGAAGATGCTTTCCATTCCCCGTAATCCCAAAGGCAACTACGACTGGAACGCTCTTCCCGAAGGCCGTTACTACGTCGAGTGGTACCTCGGCGGGACAAGACGCCGCGAAGGCGCCGGCGTAACCGCAGCTCAGGCCCTCGAGGCCCAGCGCCGCAAGCGTCATGAACTGGAAGGCCGCCAACTCGGAGTGCCGGGGTTCGAAACCGCCGGCGAGGCCACGAAAAGGCCGCCTCTTCACATCGCTATCACACAATACCTGGAGCAGATCGATGCGCTCAAGAAGCCCAACACGCATCGCAAGTACGAAGCGGTTCTGAATCGCTTCGGTGAGTTCTTTCGCGACCGCAGCTCGATCGACGCGATTTCCGGCGAGGATCTGACCCGCTTCGTGGTGGCGCTCAAGCGGGATCACAAATTGGGCGCAAACACCGTCCTTCACAACGCCGTGATCGTCGCGCAGTTCCTGAAACGCCACGGCAGAAACGGCATCACGCGCGAATTGCAGTTGCCCGAAAGGATCACCTCACTCCCCAAGGAATACCGGGAAGAGGATCTCGGCCGATTTTTCGCGGCCTGTTTCGATTCCGAGCGCGTGCTGTTCTCTACCTTCCTGCTGACCGGTTTTCGCGAGCAGGAGGTCATGTACCTGTTTTGGAGCGACGTGAATCTTCAGTTGCGCACGGTCCGGGTAACTGCCAAGCCCGAACTCGGGTTTTACCCCAAGCGCTGGGAAGAGCGCCAGGTCCCCGCTCCCGCGGAGCTGATTGCGGAGTTCCAGAAACACACGCGCCGACCCAACAGCCAGTTCGTATTTCCCTCGCCCGCTGGAAACCGGGAGCAGCACATGCTGGATCGCTGCAAGGCAGTCGCGAAGCGCGCCGGCCTCGATCCAGCGAAGTTCGACCTGAAGACCTTTCGGTCTACGTACGCGACCCGCATGCTCCGCCACGGGTTCGACGTGCGCACCGTGCAGCACTGGATGGGGCACAAGTCGCTCGAAACCACCATGCGCTATCTGGTACCCGCCACCGACGTTCACGGCAAGCTGGACCAGGTGACGATCCCCAAGCCTCCTCAGAAGAGCGATACAGCCAGGAAATCTCCGGCACGCGAGACACATTCGTCTCGCAGAGGACGACCCGCACGCACGGTTACAAGTGAAGCGCCGGGCCAGGCGGCCAAGCCTGCGATTTAAGGTCCTTGACGGTGTGAGCAAGAAGCAGCCGAATGGAGAATTGACACGCCAAGAAAATACAACCTAAAATATAGATGGTATATGGCGATGCAGGACATCGAACTCAAACTCAAACAGGCCAGTGCGGTACTGGGCGTCGATCCCAAGGACCTGCAGAATCTTGTCCAGTTTAAGGTCCTGCGGCCGCGACGGCGAGACAGCTTCTACTGGTTCGACAATCGACTCCTCCTTCAGGCGAAGGTCGCCCTCTACCTGAAGGAGTCCCTGGGCACCTCGACGGATTTGCTCGCTCGCTTTACGCAAGCCCTATCAGGAAATCTCACGGACGAGGACCCGGGCTGGCCTCGCTATGTCTGGCTACGCTCTCGCCCTGCCACGAGCCGCGAGCCGATTGAGGTCCGTATCCCTCTCCGGGACCTCGCGAAAGAACTTGACGAGCAGATGCCTCGGGCCGAAGTGTACCGGGACCTACCCCGTGGCAGAAAGAGACGGGGATGGAAGCGCGACTTCGTCCGAAGCCTACAAACAGCCGCACGCGATCTATCAGGCATCACGGAATCTCAGATTGTAGACGCTGTTCGCGGCTACCGGGCTGCGAAGAAGCGGCTGCCGGAGATTACCGTTGGCGCGTCCCGAAAATCAGCCTAGAGGGGTCGTCGACACGTCAGTTCTCGTGGCGGGAATCGCCGGCTTCAAATCCTGGCGCACGGCCGCGAACCCCAGCGCTTCATTGCTTCGCGATTGGCTTGAACAGGCAACCTTCATCTGGCTTGTGACGGAAGAGATCCTCTCCGAATACAAGGAGGTCCTCACAAGACTGGGTGTCCGGCGGACCCTGGTCGGTCGGATTATCAATCTACTCAGGGAAGAAGCGGAGTTCGTGGACGTTCGCCTCGCCAGCGAGGCGTCACCGGATCCGAAGGACAACGCATTCTGTGCGTGTGCCGAGGACGGTCGTGCGAGCTTCATTGCCACTCTGAACCGAAATGATTTCCCGCAAGCAAAGTTGAGGGCGAAGGTAATCTCGCCGGGCGATCCGATCCCTACCACTAGGCGAAGCCGCGCCCGTTAGCCGCCTCGACTCACGTCCTCACCGGCCACAAACGCACACAGTTGTTGCGAAGCGCACTGCCAATGCTCCACGCCAGCCGGAAAAGTCTTGATCATTTGACAGGATTTTGCTTTGCCTCTATTCAATCTATGTAGTCCGGCGCGGCCTACGGCCGGTTTCGCCCGCCGGGAATCGGAGTTCAATTATGTCCACCTCCCCCAGCGTGCATCTGACGAGTTCGCAAGATCGCGATATCTTTGATTCCCTTGAATCCTGCGAAAAGCTGATGACCGCGCGCGAGGTCGCGCGTATCCTTTCCATAAGCGAGAAAACGGTCTACAGCTACGTGTCCCGCAACCTTATACCCCACTATAAGATCGAAGCGAACGTCCGTTTTCGACCCAGGGATGTTGCGAACTGGCTGAAGCGTCATGGGCCGACCGGCCAATCAGCACCGGGGTTGAGGAAGGCTCCGCTGCATTCGTAATTCACGCCCATGGGACGAGAAGCACGGACCGATTGCATTGCATTAGTCACCGAGGTGCTCCGCGCTCGTCAAATGGATTCCGGTGGTTGGGCGTACCGTGGTGCCGCACAAGAGAGTATCGAAGCCACCTGCCTGGCTGCGCTCGCGTTTGTGCCCGACACCGTCAGTCGCAGCGCAGCCATTGCATTCCTCCTGCGATCGCAGCTCGGCAATGGGAGTTGGCCGGTGTTCCGAGGGGATTCGGAGGCGAGTTGGACGACTGCAGTTGCTGCCTGCACTCTTAATGTGACCGGCGACTTCGCGGCTCAGCGCGACAAAGCCGTCCGCTGGCTGGTTGCGGACCGAGGTCGTGAAGGACACTGGCTCTGGCGGTGGAAATTCAAAACTCTCGACCGCGCCGTCCGGTTCGATCCGGACAAATACGGGTGGCCATGGAGCCCCGATACAGCTAGCTGGGTGATCCCCACCGCCTTCAGTCTCATTGCGCTCAAGCAGTTCACCGCATGTAATCGCAGTGAAGCCTCAGAGAAGCGAATAGCCCTCGGTGTTGAAATGCTTCTGGACCGGGAGTGCCTGGGCGGAGGGTGGAATGCGGGCAACAGCGTGGTCTACGGAAGTCCCTTACGGCCCCATGTCGAAGCGACCGCGATTGCTCTGCTGGCTCTCCAGGATGAACCGCACTCCGCGGCAATCCGCCGCGCCTTGGAATGGCTCAAAACACGATCTGCGACCATTCGGTCGGCAGACAGCCTGGCTTGGTGCGTCCTTAGCCTATTCGTGTATCAAGAGCCGGTGGCGACGCTGAAGGACGCGCTCGCAATAAGGTTGTTAGAAAGTATCGACAACGAGAACAGCGCAACGCTCGCCACCGCTCTCCTAGCACTCAAATGCGGCGAGATGATTCATCCTTTTGAGGTCTTGCGATGAACCTGAATCGACGGCGTTTTGTGGGATGCGCGGCGGGAACTGCCGCGACAACGACGATGGCCGCGGAGTGGGTCTGGCCGAAGTATTCGATCTCGTATCGAAGACGTCGATCCCACGTCGCGATACTTGAGGCCAACGAGTATTCCGAGAGAATCGAGAACCTTCTCTTCGACGGCTTGCGATTGTTCGGTTTGAACGTGTCCAACACATCTGTACTTCTTAAACCAAATCTCGTTGAAGATCTGCCCGGCCCAGTGAACACAAACCCTGTATTGGTAGGCGCAGCAGCCCGATGCTTCCTTCGCCTGGGAGCCGCTAGAGTTGTGATCGGAGAGGGTCCAGGGCACCAGCGTGATACCGAACTCGTGATAGATGCAGCCGGCCTAAGGCCACATCTCCAGGAACGGCAGATCCAGTTCGTGGATTTGAATCGTGATGAGCTTACGAGGGTGAAGCTGAAGGCCAGCTACAGCGGTTTGGAAACGCTCTGGATCCCGCGCTCTGTCCTCGCCTCTAATTTCATCGTGTCGATGCCGAAGATCAAAACACACCACTGGGCGGGAGTCACGCTGAGCCTGAAAAACATGTTCGGCATCGTGCCAGGCATGAAGTACGGCTGGCCCAAGAACACTCTTCATTGGCATGGCATTCATGAGAGCATCCTCGACATCTGCGCGACCGCGCCCATTCATTTCGTCATCGCCGACGGAATCCGCGCCATGGAAGGCGATGGACCGCTTCTTGGAACTGAGCGACCGCTCAATCGCATTGTGCTTTCGGATGACCCGGTAGCAGCGGACGCTACATGCGCCCGACTGATGGGTTTTGCCCCGGAGCGCGTTCGCCATATCGCGGAAGGCGCACGATTCCTGGGGAATCTGGCTCCTGACCGGATTGTGATGTTGGCCGAATCGATACCGATGTCGATCCGGCCGTTCTCTGCGTTGCCCGGCTTTCAGCATTTGATCCAAGCAACCCCGACATCCAATCAATAGCGGCTCGTACCGATTGTCTTCACGAAAAGTGTGCCACACAGGCAAAAAGATTCACGAAAAGTGCAACACCCATCAACTCCGGCGCTCGGCCGCAATTGTATTCACGAAAAGTGTGTCATGCCGTCGAAAAGAATTCACGAAAACTGTGACGCTCCGGATTCCGCTGACTCGGATCTCCCGCGCAAACCAGCATTCACGAAAAGTGTGTCGTCCACCAAAAGACTTCACGAAAAGTGAGACGTCGGTCGCCTTCCAGACCGCTGGCGCCGATGCGATCGGCGGTAACTCCAGATGAAAAAGATGGATTCGCATATGCTGGAGCGGACATGCTTCGGGTTGAGGATGCTTCTTGTGGCCGCTGGAGGCAACAGCCAACAGACGGATTGGAAGTATCAAGCGCACGTAAATAGAAACGCGCAAATCAAAATCTCGCTTTAGTATCGGCAGTGGAGCATCGAACGAGATGTTCACTTCACTGGCGGAACTGTCCGAGCGACTGCAGGCTGCGAAATACGTGATAGAGCCTGTCACCCTAAAGGTGGTCTTCATCGCGGCAAAAATGCAGAAGCCGATCCTGATCGAGGGGCCGCCTGGGTCTGGGAAGACGGAACTCGCGCGCGTGGCCGCGATTGCCGCGGCTACCGGGATTGAGCGCCTCCAATGTTACGAGGGAATCAATGAGGAAAAGGCCATCGGCAAATTCGATGAATCCCTGCAGCGGCTTTATCTCGAAACTCAGGGTGCGACCCTCAGCGGAAACTGGAACTCTCTACGGAGAGATCTGCACACGCTGGACTTCTTTGTGGAGGGCCCTCTCTTGCGTGCTCTCCAGTACGATTCGCCCTGCGTGTTGCTGATCGATGAAATCGACAAGGTGAGCCAGGAGTTCGAGGCAGAACTGCTGGAAATTCTGAGCGAATGGCAGATTAGCATCCCGAAGCTCGGCACGATCAAGGCGCGCAGCAAGCCGTTCGTGGTGATGACCTCGAATGAGGAACGGCGCATCGGCGACCCCCTAAGGAGACGTTGCCTGTACCTTCGCTTCGAGCATCCGACGATCGAGCGGGAAACAAAGATTCTGGGGCTTCGCGCGGTGGCGCAGCAAGGCGAACTCCACGGCGAATTAGCTGGGTTCGCGCACGCGTTGCGCGGTTATAAGCTCGAGAAGCCCCCGTCCATCGCCGAAATGCTCGACCTTGCGGAGGCGTTACATCTGCTTGAGGCAAATGGGATCAACCCCGAAATGCGAGACATCCTTTTGCCGTTTATCGCGAAGACTGAAGCGGACCGGCGTCGGCTCCTCTTGCGGGACGGCTTCGAGAGCCTGGTCTTCGATACAAAGCGCTACTGCGAGGAACTTTCCGGGCGAGGAGTTCCGGGCTGACATGCGAGCGAAATCGATAATCGCGCTGCTTCTGGCCGGCCAAGTTGTATTCGCCGCCGATAACGTGAGCATTCGGGAGTATTCAGAACGCTGTGTCAGCCACTACGCCGGTATGTACAGCGTGCCATCGGCCTTGGTCCGGGCGATTATCGAGGTCGAATCGGCATGGCAGCCAGGCGTTGTTTCGTCGAAGGGCGCTATGGGCCTCATGCAACTGATGCCCGCCACCGCCGAGCACTTTGGTGTCGCACATCCGTTTTACATCCACGAAAACGTCCGAGGTGGAGTCGCATATCTCGCCGAACTGTTGGGCCTTTTTCATGGAGATCTACGAATGGTAGTGGCCGCGTATGCCGCGGGCGAGCGGCCAGTCCTGGCGCGAGGTCTGAACTACGCGTCGCCGGAGGTCTACGGTTACGTTCAGAAAATCGCGCAGCAATACCGCGCCGAGTTAGCGCGAGAGAGGGGAAAGCGACAATGATTCAAAGGATTCCATGCGCCGTGGCCCTTTTGGTGGGTGCGTTGGCGGTTAACGCTCAGCCGAGAGTCGCCGCCACTAAGGACTCGCCTGCGGCTGTGCCGCCTCCGAAGTCCAGGGGTTCTCTGGAGCGGTTCCGGATCGATCCCGTGATACTGAGACGCTCCTCGCTCGACGACAAAGTTGTTTCTCTTCGTTTGGCGCCCAGAATTGCGACGTCGATCCGCTTGCCGGAACTGGTCAACTCAGTCGTCGTGGGCGATCCCGAGAATTTTCAGGCCGAGCACTCGGAGCGTGAGCCGAACCTGGTTACGGTAAAGCCTGTGACGGAAAAGCCAGCCCAGACGAACTTACTGATTACAACCGCTCTTGGGCATCAGCTCAATCTGCTGCTGGTGAGCCCCGGAGAGCAAGCCGGAGGCAGTTTACCGGTTGATGTGCTGCTCACGTACGGAAAGCCGAAATCGGGCAGTTTTCTGGTAGAGGAGACGGCGTTCCCGACTTCGCTTGTGGCGGAAACGACGAAGCTGGCTGCGGAGACAAAACCCGCTGCGAGCGGCGCTGGATTACAGGCCCCGACAGTCACCCAACTGGTGAGTTTGCTGAAAACGGGGGGCCACGAGGGGGCCAGTTCGCAGGAGGATGCCTCGTCAGAAGGGCTGGACAAGTTGCTTGAGCGCCAGCGCCGCGCGCCCTTGCCCACACTTTACGGCCAGAAACCGGGCGAGATCGAAGCTGGCCAGCGGCTCAAAGCCGGCGTTAGCGAGGTCATCGATGGAGGCAAATCGGTCATCGTGCTTTTCTCGGTCATCAACCCCGCAAGTCATGCGATCGAGCTCATGCCGCCGCAGGTGCAATTGGGCGGAAAGATCAAGAAGAAATGGACAACCGCGGAGCAGCTTCCAGTTAACGATTTCCGGCTCAGTACCCGCCGTCTGGGCGCCGGGGCACGCGCCGATGGTGTGGTCGTCTTCGAGCGGCCCGCGTTCAAGCAGGCGAATGAGACTCTCTTTCTACAGATGGCCGAATCGGGCGCGGTCGACAAGCCCGCCCTGGCCCCGATCGGCTTTGGCATCAGCACGTTTCGAGGAGGATCCGCATATGGAGCCGGAGAAAACAACCCGAATCAGTAAGCCCGAAGAAGAACCGGAACACATGGAGGCCGAACTGGAAGCCACAGCGCCAGCCGAGATCGAGGAGCCCCCGGCGACCGGATTTGGAGCGCGCTTACGGCAACTGGTGGAACAAGCAAAGCAAGACTCGCGGCCCAATATCAAGCGTGAGCAACTGAAGCAGAACCGCACCAAGAGCTTCCTGATGCTGGCCGGCTCGATGGTTGTCATGGCCTTGCTATTCTTCGCAATGTTTTCCTCTCCCGCCAACAACCGAAGGAACAACACGACCCACCCAAATACACCCAACCTCGGCCGTGGTCCCGGGAACGGGAATGCCAGCAATGACGGCCGTTCGATCACGCCTTTACTCGCCGCCGACACGCGGAACCCCAACGACGAACCGGGCGGAGTGACGCCCGAGGATATCCACAACACCGCGCGCCGGAACGCACTGGCCAATGCAAGTCCGTCGTTCGGCCCGCCATTGACATCTCCGCCGCCGTCACTACCAAAGCCTCAAAACAACCAGGACTATGCATTAAACCGGATTCAGTTTCCGACTGAGCCGCAATCACCTCCGCCCGCGGCCGTTCCAGTTTCAGCGCCCGTGCAGGAGAAGCTCACAAAGGCTTCCCTGGTCTTTGTACGGGCATCCAGCGGATCACACGACGCCGTTACATCTGCGGCTGCGCAGCCTGCGGTTCTCGAACGGAATCCCGAATTCAGCGCGCTACCTCCGGGCACGCGATTAGTCACAAGGCTGGAAACACCGGTCAGCACCGCCGTCAAGGCGCCTGTCGTTGCGGCGATCGAATACAACTACGAACACGACGGCGAGATCGTGATACCGGCGGGGTCCAAAGCATTTGGCGAACTGGATCAAGCAAACAATCACGGATTCGTTGGCATTCGCTTCCAATCGATCCAATTGCCGGACCAGACGGAACAGAGGATCGAAGGACGGTCGATGAGCCTCGAATTTCAGCCACTGAAGGGAAAGGTAACCGGAACAAATGCCGGCAAGCAATTTCTGGCCCGCAGCCTGACGGGAGTTGGTATGATCGCCGCGGCGGCCGTTGGCACTCAGGGGGGACTTGGCGTTAACGACACGATCTCGAACAATGTCTTGTTGCGGCAGCAGGTGGCGAACAATATGGCTCTCGCCGGGAACCAGGAACTCACGGAACTCGCCTATCGGCAGAACATCGTTGTCACGGTTCCCGGAAACACACGGTTTTACATTGTTCTCGCAAAACCGTCCGGCAACGAATCGGCGCCCGTTCGGCAGGCACCCGCGAGCAATCCTGCCGTGACCAATCTGGCGAGCACGGCGCTCCCGAGTGTTCAGGAACTCCGGGAATTGATGGAACTGAAGACGGAACTGACGCAAATGTATCAGCAGCAACAGCAGAAGGTGCTGCAAGCGACCTCGCAGGCGCAAGAGCAACAGTGATGCCGCGTACTTTTTGATTGAGTTCTGGAATTGGGATTCCGGTTATTACTGGTTATTACGGTTTTGCACCCGCCGCCGGATGGGGTTAAATTAGGTCCGAGGAGAGTCTAATGCCGATCTGGCCCTCCCGAGCCTCCTGGTCATCGCTGACGTTTCGAGGATTCCTGTGGATCGCGGTCGGCACGGTGTTTGTCCTGAGTTTTCTTCTCTACTCCCCTCCAGCGAAGGCGCCGGGGATAAATCCCGGCCCAATGGATTGGCTCTTTCAAAACTGGCCCGCGCTGTTCGCCGCGGCGGGTGCGATGTGGCTCTTGGTCAGCGGCCCAGTCTCGGCGGCTCCCTCTTGGCTACAAAAGGCCTGCCGGGTAGCCTTGGTCTTTTTCGTCTATTCGGGTTTCCTGTATTTCCTGCGATGGCCGCCGTTCTGGACCATGATGCAGTCGCTCGGATTCACTAGCGAGAACAAGGAAACCGGGGTTCTGATTCTGGTGGCGACAATTGTCTGGATGATCGCCACCGTTCGAGTGATTGTGCCGGGAGGGGTGCGATTGCCGTCGTTCAGCTTTGGCCACAAGGCTTTCGTTACCCAGCCGCCGCGAGTGGAAACGACGCGGCCGAAGGTTACCTTCGCCAACGTTGGAGGTTACGAGGATACAAAGAAGGAAATTCGAGAGGTTGTGCAGAATCGCCTACAGGGAGGGACCCTCAAGAGGTATGGCGTGATCCGGAACGGCATTCTGCTGCATGGTCCACGAGGAACCGGCAAGACGTTGCTCGCTGAAGCAGCGGCAGGAGAATTTGGTCTGAATTATTTCTACGTGTCACCGTCGCAGCTAACCAGTATGTGGGTGGGAGGAACGGAGAACAATATTCGGGGAATGTTTTCACAGGCGCTGAAGAACAAGCCCGTATTGCTGTTTATTGACGAGATCGACACGCTTGGCGCGGCACGAGTGAACATTCGGGAGGCCGGTGACTTAGGTGGTTCAAATCGAGGCTACAACGACGCGGTTGTACAGCTCATGCAGTCGATCGATGAGCACCGCGGTATGCCGGGATTCGTCTTAATGGGTGCCACCAACTTGGTTGAAAGCCTGGACCCCGCTCTGATACGTGAGGGAAGGTTTGACCTCCACATCCGCGTTGACCTTCCGGATGAGAGCAGTCGCGCAAAAATATTCGAGACCCAACTGTCAGGGAAGCCTTGGAGGATCTGCAAGTTGGATGAGTTTGCGAAGCGCACACCCGGGGCGAGCCCTGCAAAGATTAAGTCAATCGTTGACCGGGCTGCCGTTTTTGCCGCCGAGGACAATCGCCAAATCGAGGAGCGCGATTTGCGTCGTGCATTGGACGAGACCGGTGGTCGTGACAGACCACTGTTCCAACCGGTCGAATGGCAGGATCTTATTGCCGAGGAAGAGGTAGAACGCGATCTCCGAGCACTGGTTAAACAACTCAATGCAGGATGGTCAGACCTGAGAAGTATGGCGATGCCCACAGGAGTGCTGTTGGTCGGGGCGCCTGGAACCGGCAAAACAATGATTGCCCGACTGATTGCAACCCAGTCGAAAAGAAGTTTCTATCCCTTGACCGCTGCCGACATTCTGGGCGGCCAGGTTGGGGCATCAGTTAAGAAGCTTTCGGAAGTTTTTGCGCGAGCGCGCGAGAACAGTCCATCGATCGTCTTCTTTGATGAGATTGATGGACTGCTGCCCCGCAACAACGGCATGCTCAGTACACACGATGCCCAGCTCGTCGAGCAATGCCGAACGGAAATCAGCCAACTGCTTCCAGAGCATAACGTCTTCCTGATTGGGACGACGAACCATCTGGATCGGATCGACCCCGCCATGTTGCGAGGCGGTAGGTTCTCCGAGAAGATCGAGATCGCACCGCCTGGGCCGGCCAACCGCGAGCGCCTGCTTCGGAAGTACCTCGACGGCATCCAAGTAGACGTCGCGATCAGTGCGGTTGCCGAACGCCTGACTGGCCTGGCGCCCGCCGACATTGAAGCGATCTGCAAGGCGGCCGTCCGCAACGCCTTCCGCCGGTCTGAACGCGACAACTCGATCCCTCCACTTATCTTGGCCGACTTTGAGCGCGCTATTCAGCGCGTGGCGATTCAGTCTTAAGCCATTCGTCGGTAGAAAGGCCCTTCCCGGAGTCGTCCGTCAAGCCGTTTCCAAGCCTACCATCCCGCTTGCGACCTTGCGCGGGAGTTTTGTTTGCACGTTTCTCGAAACCGGGTTAGTTTTTCTGGCATGCCCCAATTCGATGCGGGGCGGTAAAGGAGAAGTAATCCGATGAGGAACCTCGATGCATGGCGACGGGCGCTGCCTGTCGCTCTCGTTTGTGCCCTGCTCGTCGTGACGGAGGCAGGGCTGATTGCACAGAATCTTGGCCAAGCACCGCAGGTAAACGTGGCAGTGCAAGGACAGACAGGCGCTCAGCCAGAGGGCACGTGGCTGAACCTGATCAACTGGGTCGGCAACGTGATCGCCCCTGTCGGCGCTGGGGGAGCGGCATTGGCCGCAATCGCCTCCTTCGCCGCCGGCCGGGGATTTTCCCGATGGGCGTTCACCGCAATCGGCCTCCTGATGGTTTCGGGTCTGACCCGGCTTCTGGAGTTCTGGATCCAACAAGGCACTGGAGGAGTGTCTTGACCCTGAATCGGCGGCAGCGCCGGCGCAGTCCCGTACGGCGTTGCCACCCCCTTTTGGGATTGAAGCATGGCTACCCCACAGTTACTCAGCGACTTCATCAGGTTGATGCTGCTACTCGCACCATCGGCGGCGGTGCTGTGTCTGATTCTGGCGGGAGTCAGCCTGCGCAGAGAAGGCGGACCGGCAGCAGTGGTGGGAGGCACATTCGCGAAATGGATGTTCTGGGCGATTGTATTCCTCACTATGCCGGGGCTGATCAGCTGGTTTCCTTCATTCGGCGTTCCCGCGAATCTGCCGGCAGGTGGGATCGGAACAGGGTGGATGGCGAATCTGCAGAGCGACCTCGCGAATTTTATGAGCAACTTTGTTGTGACGCGGCTCGCCACATCGCTCGCTGCCTTCTTCGTTTTGCGAGCGATTCTCGACACGATCCAGGGCGGGCATCCGCTGCCTTCGATTCTGGCCGCGATGTTCCTTCTGGCAGTCCAGACAACGCTTAATCTCATCAAGAGCTACAACACGGGTGGGCAGTTCGCAACAGCAGATGTGCTCGACAGCCTCTGGAATTACATGGCTGGTACGATTTGCCCTATTGCCGCTGGCCTCGCGATCGTGGGCGCGATATGGAACTTTGCAACCCGTCGGCCCCTGTTGCCGATGATTGGAGCCACGCTCGGACTCCTGACTGTTTCGGCTTTATGGAAGCTCGTTACGGCAATGATGTAGCGCGAGGAAATCATGTCTGTCTACAACGGGATTCTGAACCTCACGAACTGGGCCGGCAATGTGATTATGCCGACGCTAGGCGCGCTCTTCATCGCGATCGCAATTCTGCAGTTCGCCAGGGGACAACATCAGGTGTACTCGACCTGGGCCTACGGCGGGATGCTTTGCCTTATGGTATCCGGCCTGCTGCGGGCGATGGAGAAGTTCACGGGCCAGCTGGGTTGGAATGACCCGGACCTCTACTGGAATTCGATCGTCAACCTGGTTGATTGGATCGCGAACGTCATTCTCCCCGTCTATGCGGGCTTTCATGTGACTCTGGGCGCCATCCAGATGGGAGGTTTCTTCACCCAGTACACCCATCATCAGGTGACGCAAACACGCCACTTCGTTGCGGCGATGCTCTGTTTGATGGGCTCAGGGCTTGTACGGCTTGCGGAATTTTTCGTTGCGAAGGGGACGGCAGGTGTGAGTTGAGGAGTTGGAGATGCAATCGAGTAATTCGGAAACGAACCGGAATCCGCGCGAAGGGCATGAACAGGTGCATTTCGTCTTGCAGATTGCGGCGCCCGCAGTGGTAGTGGATCTCTTAGCGCTGACCTGTTGGGATGCAGCATTGTCTGTTTTAGGAGTCCCATTTCTCGATTGGGCTCCAGTCGCCTGCGCCATTTGGGCACTGCTCGTGGTGTATTGCGGACCATTCGGGATTCCCGAATGGCTTACCACGATTGTGAAGGAGAAGAAGAGGTATGTCGCTCAACGTGACCCCGGTTCCTCGGAATCTGGCGACCAAGGTGACGTTCTTGTACCTGGAGTTTGACGATCTGTTCGCCATCCTCGGGCTCGCCGTCGTGATGAATCTGCTCGGCCGATTCCTACACCGGGAGATGTTCGGAATTCCTATGAATGTGTTCCTCCAATACATCGTTCCGGTGCTCTGCATTCCGGCGCTGGTCGTATTCAAGTACGGCAAGCCACGCGCCTACTTGCGCGACTGGCTGATGTTTCACATGAAGCCGCACGTGTATTGTTCCCTAGAGCGGGATACCGAGCAGAGATTCGAATACATGAAAGGAGAAGACTCTTCATGCCGTTAACGATCAACCAGTGGGAGGAGTCGCTGCGGCAACCGGCGTTCTGTGAGTTGCTGCCGATACGAGACTATCTCGACAACGTCATGGTTCGGACCAATGGCAGCTTTGTCGCCGGCTACGAAGCCATCGGGCTGAACACTTTTTATCATGACGACGACACGCGCAATCGAACGAAGGAAACTCTCGAATCCCTGATTCGTTCGTTGCCGGAGCGGTCGATGCGCATGCAGGTGCGCTACGAAATCTGTGAAGGCCAGGGAAACCTCGCCGAGCGGTACGTGCGTGAACAGCGAACGGAGAATCCGATTCTGCAGGTGCTCGATCGCGAGCGTCTACAAATGTGGCGCGCCCGCGAAAGTGACGGCCAATATCTCCATCGCCGGCTCAACATCTATTTCATTTGGAACCCGGACGTCCACCACGAAACTGCGGAGTTTGAATGGCGCAAAGCGCGAAGGAAAGGCAAAGGCTGGAGCCTTTCAGCGGACAAGTGTATTCAAAGGACTCTCCGCGAGCACAAGGATCTACTGTCAGAATTCGAAAGCCTGATGGCCGGCATCGAGGCGACGCTTGGCGCCACAGGTCTCGAGGCGCGCCGAATGAGCGATCAAGAAATGTTTGTCGACGTCAAGCGCGCGCTCCAGCCACTGATCGTTGACGAGCGCCCTCACAAACAGGGCCTTGTTTATGAAAGCGCTCGAGGTCAGGCCGCGAACGTGAATATCGAGGATGAGCAAGATGACCATCTTAAGATCGGCGGCCTGCTCTATTCGTGGGTCAGTCTGAAGGAAATGCCGGACGCGACGTTTCCCGGAACTATGCGGGAACTTGTCGGGCAGGAATTCCCCACTGTCGTTTCCGCCGAGGTTACCATTCCCGATCAAAGCAAGGTGATGCGGTCCTACAAGCGGCGACTGCTCCGGATGCAGGCGGCCCAGCGGGACATCCATGGCGGCTTCAAGATCAACGTGGAGGCTCAGATTGCACAGGAACAGCTGATCAAAACACTGCAGGACGTCGTTTCGAGTTCTCTGAAGGTCTGCCACTTCAGCCTGGTTGTTGGCCTTCGCACCTCGCAGCCAATCAGGAACTCCAGGGAACGGGATGAGGCAGAACGCGTCCTGTCCGACCGGCGGCAGAGGATTCTGCACTCTGTGACGCGGATGAACGGAGGCCGGGCCGTTCCTGAGACGTTGGCACAAAAGCGGATTTTTGTCGGAACGCTGCCGGGATTGGCCGAGGAGACCAAGCGAGAACAGGAGTGCGTCACCCTTCATGCCGCCGACCTGTTGCCGGTCGAACTCCCGTGGCAAGGCATGGCCAACTCGCCCGCGATTCTGGTTGAAACACCCTCCCGCCAAATGGTGCCGTTCTCGCCATTCGATCCAGGACTTGGCGACGCGAACATGCTGATTATGGCCAAGACAGGCGGCGGCAAAACCTTCATGGCGCAGTTGCTGTTGCTGATGCTGGCGCGGTTGAATGCTCAGATCTCGATCCTGGAGCGCGGCGACTCGTACAGACCGTTGGTGGAACTGATGAGTGGCCGCGTCATCGAGGTCAATCTGGACGGTAATGAGACGATCAACCCCTTCGATCTGCCTCCCACTGAGAAGACGCCATCCAAGGAAAAGATCGCCTTCCTCAAGAATCTGACTCAGCACATGATCGGGGCCAGTCCGAGCTCGGACGCAACGTTAGTGGAAAACATTTTGAGCGATGCCATCGCGGCCACGTATAAGCGCTGCGCTATGCGATATGCGAACCCAATTCCGACGTTCTCCGATCTGCGCGATGAGCTGACGCAATGGAGGGACGAAGAGAAGATGCAGCGCACAATCGACGAGGCCCGGCTCGCCGCGATTAAGCTGCGCACCTGGACAGAGGGCGGGATCTACAGCCGGCTGTTTGACCGGCACACCAATATCCGGACTGACAACAACTGGCTCTTCTTCAATGTGGAAGGACTAAGCTCCGACCCCAAGCTTGAAACAGCCATGAGCATGCTCATTGCGCACTCGATGTCGGAACGCGCCTCAGGCCGCTCGGGCCAGCCGAGCATCACCGTTCTCGATGAGTGCTGGTCGCTGCTCGATTCGCCGACGCTCGCTCCAGAAGTCGTGCAGCTATTTCGGACGGCGCGTAAAAGGAATTCGAGCGTATGGGGGATTTCCCAGACATTGGAAGATTTCGTGGGGACATCCATTCAGCCGCGGACGCACGGCCCCGGCATCGTCAAGAATGCGAACACCAAGTTGATCGGTCAGCAGCCGGGCGATTTGAGCACGATCGAGCATCAGCTACATCTGAATGAAGTTGCTCTGAGCGCGATCAAGCGTTTCAGCTCCCCTCAGAAGGGCCGCTACGCCGAGATGCTGCTCGTGATCGGTGAGAAATCGGAAACGACGCAGACGATACGGCTGGTCCCCACGCCCATCGACTATTGGATCTGTACAACCTACCCACGGGAACGAATCTATCGCGCCTGGTTCTTGCGGCGACACAGCGATCAGGCGTTGTTTAAAACCTATGAAGACCTGGCCCGCAGGTTTCCTCAAGGACTCGCCGGTGTCGCACAGTTGCCTGAAGAAGTCTCAGGCGAAGTCAATGCGCCTGAGTCGGTGGGAGCGTAGGAGACGGCAATGGTTATCTTCACGGTACTTTTTGCCGGTTTGATGCTGTTGAGCTCGAACACCCGGAGGCGAGTTGTTGCGATTTCAGTGATCGCGTGCCTCACAATGCTCGTCGTTGCACCCGCGCCCGCACCTGCGCAGGGGCAGTTTTGTTTGCCCTGCGTCATTCAGGCCGTGCTGGACACGATCAACAAGGTGATCGGGAACTGGCTGAATGTGATCATAGGGGTCCTTACCAATATTCGAAACTTCTACCAGCAGACTGTTTGGCCAGTCAACCTGATCAATCAGGCCAAAGCACAGATCACGGCGATGATCGCGCAGTTTCGCGGGCTCATGCAGGGTATCTTCTCCATTAACCCGCACACTGCAACGCTGCCCAATCCGGTGGCGCTGGAGAACATCATTCGAAACCGGCAGACGGGCGACCTCGGATCGGTCGGACAGATCTACGTGAACACGTTCCGTCCTGTACCGCAAGCTGGCCTGATCGCGCCACAGGACCGGGACATGACGGACATGGATGACGCGATGGCGCAGGACAATTTGAAAACCCTGAAGATGTCCGATCAAGCGCAGGATCTGATGCTGCAGGCAGCCGACCAAATCGAAAATCTTGCTGGCGATCCGGACATCAACCACATGGCGCCGGGATCGGCGGCGTTTCTCACAGCTTCCGCCGTGGTGGCGAGCGTCAAAAGCGAGGCGATTATGCAAAAGATGCTGGCAGCGGCTATGCGACAGGAGGCAGCGCGTATCGCCCACGATAACGCTCTTCGCAAACGGCGGAGCGCGCTCGCCGTGCAGCTGCAGAATGACATGACCAACATCCTCCAACGCAGATGAAAGGACGACCGCGAATGAAAAGACATCTGATTAAGTTTCTCGGCTGGATGAGGCTGCACACGATCGCGCTTGCGCTCCTGTTGTTTGCCGGCGCGGTGTTCGGCCCGGTCCGTGTTCAGGCGCAATTGAGCCCTTGTTGCGCCATACTATCGGCCGGGCTCGGGACGATCAATAGCACTTTGGGAAGCGTGATCGGCGGAGGGCTGAGCTCGATCAATGGGGTCTTGAGCGCAATTCAGCAATTCGAACAAACGGTTGTCTGGCCAGTCCAGGCGATCGCGCAGGCCCGAGGTCTCGTCGGGGCCATTCAGGGGATCTACACCCAGATCAGAAATATTTTCAACATCCCGATATCAAGCGCTACGCTCGCAAATCCCCTTCAACTCGAAAGCATTCTGTTATCGCGCAGCCCAGCTCAGATTGGAAATACATCCGGCGCCTACGGTGCCGTGTATGGGGTAGTTCCATTACCGCAAAACGCCTCCCCGCAAGTTCGCGATCAGGTCGATATGACCGACGCCGTGGCGCAGGATGCGATGGAGCGCGCGATTGCGATTGACGCCATTGCGGACCAGGAACTCCAAGCAGCCGATCAGATTAACTCCAGTGTTCAAGCGGCGGCGCCCGGGAGTGCCCCAATCATCGAGGCTCAGGCAGATGCCTGGCTGGTGCGCTCTCACGCCTACACTCAATCTGCGCTGGCCGACTTGATGCGTGTACGCGCGATTGATCTGTCGAACAGCGGAGAAAACCTGAAGTACGGGAGCTCAGGAGCGGTTGGCGCACAGCAGGATATCAACACAATCCTCAAGAGGCAGTAGCGATGTTCTACTTCCAGAATCTGTTCAACACGGCGCTCAACGGGATCGACTCCGGTGGTGCGACCAACGGCGTCGTTCAGGTTGCTCAGTATATCCTGCTCGCCGCTTTGATGTTCGGGATATTTCAGGCCTGGTCGCAAGGAGGCGACACTCAACTCCTCGGCGTTACTGGCCTCCGTTTCTTCGCGATGGGTTTGATTCTGGTGAACTATACCACCGTGTTCCGGGACGTGAACGGGATGTTCAACGGCGTCGCGAACTTCATCGACACCTCCACAGCGGGCGGCGTCGATGTGTTTGCGAAGTGGATGGGGGACATTGGGTCATATTGGCAGAACAACGGCATGTCTTCGCTCTGGGGCCTGATAACTGGGGCGCTCGCGAGCCTGCTGGAATCGGTGCTGCTGCTGGTCGGGTATCTACTCTATCCGATTACGTACGCACTGTTCTCGTTGCTCTACGCCCTTTACGGATCGATTCTCTATGTCGTCGGCCCCTTCGTCTTAGCAGTTTATCCTGCTACCGGGATTGGCACTCTGGCGCGAACTTACATCGTGAACCTTATGATCTTCAACGCATGGGGTGTCCTGTACTCCATCTTCGGCGCGCTGATGGCTGCGATCGGAATGAACTCTGTGAATGGGGTGCTGAATTCCGGTAGCTTCTTGGGAGGGTTCGTGGGCTTGAGCAACTCGCTGCTGCTCGGCTTGGCGAGCATCCTCCTATCGTTGTGCATCGTGCTGATTCCATTCCTGGCGAAACGAATCGTGGAAGGGGACGTCGGGCACACCATGACAACTATGATCCGGACAACCATGATTGCAGCAAAGGGCGTCGGTTCATTGTTCACGGGCAAATGAGGAGGATCGTTCCAATGAGAAGTGCTTTGCAAGCAGCGGAAAGACGTGAACAGCTACGATACAGCCGGTATTACGAACATGACGGCATGCTCAGGGCATATGCGAATCGCTCGATGGTCCTGGCCCTCTTGTTTGGCGTCATCGCACTAGGATCGTTGGCCTTTGCGGTCTATGTCCGGTTACAGCCGCCCACGGTGGTTCGCGTCGACCCGAACGGGGATGCAACGGTCGTTGGCGGCACACAATTCAGTGGGCAATCGCGCGGGTTGACTTTTCTTGCTTCGGCCGCGGAAGCAGCGCCTAACGACGTTGAGGCGAAGGCGGTAGTCCGCCGATTCCTCGATCACTATCTCAATTACACGCCGGCAACGGTGGACAAGCAGATGGCGGACGCTTTGAACATGATGACGGGAAACTTTCGGACGCTGGTGATGGGCCATCTTCGCGACGACGATACGATTTACAAAATACAGGACGACCACATCATTTCGAATTTTAACATCCGCACTATTGACGCGGTAAAAGGCAATCCTCTCACGTACACGGCTTTCGGTGTGAAGGAGATCCACCGGCTGAAGAACCGCCAGGAAACCACAGATCAGATCGTCGGCCGGTACAGCGTACGGCTGGTATTTGACCGGCGTTCGGAATACAACCCCAGCGGTCTACTGGTCGCGGACTATTGGGAACAACAGATGGTTGGGGAAAAGAACACGGGCCTCGAGCAGGCCGATGACCTGGCGCGGGAGGCAACAGCCAAGTGAGAGCCTTAGACGCTAAAGGAAACGAATGATGCCGTCAGACTACCAATTCGGCAAGAAGCGATGGCTCAGTCGGCCCGATATGCTTATGGCCGCAGCTGGTGGGGCGCTCATCTCCGCTTTACTGCTGCTATTGGTCCCCAGCGCTGGAACACTGTTCCTCGAAATCCTCGTCGGCCTAGCCATGGTGGGGCGCGCTTGGGTATTGCGCCGGCGTGAGCGAGCGGTAGCACAATTGTGCCTGGATTTACCGATTACGGGGAACCGGCTTCGACTTCCGGACCGTTATGAACTCGCGCTCATTATCATCGTCATCGTGGGGTACGGGGCGCTCGCCCAAGCGCTTCGCAGTCTGAAGATGCCCGAACTCTTTATCCGCACACTTCCGATCTTGATCTTCGCAAGCGGTCTGCTCGCAAAAGATCAAGTCATGCGCAGAGTCCACCGCTTCCGACCGCGCGTGGACACAAGAACGCGAACTGTACCTGCGGTGCACGAGGAGGCTAGATGAGCCACGAAGCATTGGGCCAATGTCTAAAGCCGCGCAACGAAACTGTCGCGGAAGAACGCGAAGCGTGGCTACATTCTGTGGCGCGGCTTATGCGGATCGCGATGGGCGGTACCGGACAATGCCGGCGCGTAGCCGACTTTCTGCTTGCTTGGCACAATGCGGAAGAAAATGGCGGCTGGGACCCGACGGATCTATGGAATGTCGATGCCACCATCGCTGACGATATTCTGACGGCGCTGCGCCTTCTATATGTGGAGAATCGATATCCCGGCGATCTCGGTTTTCAAAAGGAAATTGCTCAGATATGGGAGCTGTGGAGAGCGGGACAACGCAATGGCCAAAAAAAGTGTGAGAGGAGATCGTGATGGCGACAAACGGCTTGGAAACAATACCGGACTCAAAGCTTGCCGGACCCACACCCGAGGTGCGTGCTTCGCGATCGACTGCCGGCGCTAAAAGTGGCTCCGAAACCTCGACAGCACCGCGCCGCCGCCGCGGCCGGAAGGAGGCAGCCGAAGCCCCCATAGCGGTGCGGTTCTTCCTGGCTGAAGCCAATGGGGCCGGCGCGACGCCAACGCTCGGTCGTGAAATGACGAGCGAAGCCGAGGCAATCGTCGAAGCGTTTCGTGCCGGCGTGAATTTCTTTACCATCTCGGAGTTCCGGACACGCGCGGAAACGTCATCGTCGCGTTATCCGTTCATCAAAAAGGAGGCCGTCAGGAACAGCAATCATTCTTCATAAAGCAGCACTGGCTTCTTAGTTGAGGAGCACCCAGACTCGATCTGGGATAGTGCTGGCCAGGCTCTTCGGAGTCCTAGTCCGCGAACTGTAACGGACCAGAGCTTCGAGGAGATCGCTGCCAGCGGACTCCTTCTGTTCTGGTCCAACCGACAGAAGGGAGAAATCATGTCAGAGCATGACAAGTTGACCGTCGTATTAATCGTCTCGATGACACTCGGATCGTTGTTGAGCCGAATTACGGCGGTAAGCATGATCGCTGGCGTGATTCTGCTATGGACGCTGCAGAATCAGCCGTCGGTGGGCAAGTACATCCGTGAACTGTTCTCGTTTGCGCGAGGCGGCGCCCGGATCAAGGAATATCGCGGTGACTCAACCTGCAAAGAGTGAGCTCACGCGGTAAGTAGCGGATTGGCATGCCCTCGGGCTCGCCAGTTCCAAACAACTCAGGCAATGTCGCTGGCCGGCTCTTTGGAGCAGGCCGAAGACCCGGTCTTCGGCGCGAGGTGGAAGAAGAAGCCGCGGGCGGCTCCCTTTCTCTGCCCGCGACCGCGGTCCGGAGAAAGGAGTTCGAGTGAGCCTCGACGTGCTTGAAACAGCAAACGGTTCGAATGGAATTGAAATCGATGAATGTGGATTCGAAGATCCCGAAGCGGCTTGGCGCGAAATGCGCGAGGTCGTCGATGAGATCGAGCGGAACTACAGTCTGGGAGAGATTTCGGAGAGCGACTGGGAGATCTACGTGGAGTACTCTGCCGCCCTCGGCGAGCCAGTCTCCGAGCGGGATCTTCTCAGGCGGAAGCATCCGGAGCTCTATCCAGAGGAAATCGATTTCATGCTCTCGCCACCCCAAAATGGCGATTGCCCGTTCTGACCGTTAACAACTGAATACAAACGCAGGATGGCGGTCCGGCTCTCCCGAGCCAGGCCGAAAACCCAGACAAGTTTTCGGCACGTGTGCAGGGATGGGGACCGGCGCCGGTTCCTTTTCCCTGCTCGCGCGCCGCGTTATCAACCACAACACGACAACAGGGAAAGGAACAAAATGTTGCCATCTGTGAACCAAACACCGGACGTGCTGCGAGTCACGTTCGCAGAGATTGACGAGGAAGGTAAAGTGACGAAGCGATTTCCCAGGATCGACGCCGAGGGGCAACTGAAGAATACGGTGCTCCACAAGAGTTATCCCGAAATCCGCGTCGCTGTTGTCACCGTGCCTACGCTCCAACTGGACGCATATGAAGAGGCCAAGGTTCGTGAAGCGCTGATGCGCCAGCGAATCGATGACGTGGAGTATCGTCTGGTGGGCGCCAGCGGTTCTGCGAAAGACGGCAAGTTTTACGCCGTTGACGTAGAGCATGAAAAGCCAATCGCCGAGCGGTTTCAGAAGTGGCCGCAGGCGGCGATCACCTATTTCGGCATTCTGGTTTCGGACTGCCGGACGGTGATCGAGGAGCAGGACGCGCGCGTCCTCGTAGTAGAAGACCACGCTCTGGGAACGAATGATTGCCGCGGCTGGATCTCGGAGCGGTTGTTCGGCAAGCTCGGCCTGCCAGATCACCGCTTCTATCAGTTCCGGCTCGCGTTCGATCGAACCCAGGCGAAGGGCTCGTTCAAGGTTATGCAGGACGATGTGGCGGGCATTCTCGACGCTGACATCATCCTGCCAGAAAGTTCCGTGAAGCCACGACTTGAGATGGGGCTGCTCGCAGAGTGCCAGAAAATGTTCTCCGGACTCTCGGGCGGCATCCAGGGAATGCGCTTCCGATCCCCAATTGTCTTGGGGATCCGGGATGTATCGCGAAATCTGCAGTTCAAGTCGAGCTACACGCTGATCGAACACGCGCCGCCCGATTCCCTGCACACCGAGATCATCCCTCGGGCGCTGGGCGAAGTGCGCAGCGTGGTGAGTTCCGCCCTGTCCGGCGATTACCGAAAGCTTCTCGAAGCGATCGGGACATCGGCCTCACAAGGGCAAATCGACGACGCCGAAGACGACGAATACACCTCCTATGAATCATCCGTCGTCGAGGCGATCCTCAAGGCAGATGGCAGTGGTTCGCTAGTCCGGCACCCGTACCTGAATGCTCGGCTGCAACAGTTGCTCGTGAAGTGGGCATTCAAGGTGTCGACCGGCGGCGGGTTTCGACTGCCTGCATTCGCGCTGGCTGATGACGGGTATCTGTTCGCCCATGACGGACAGGTGTTCGCCGGTTCCGACTGGATTCCGGAAGGTTGGGGCATCGCCTCTGTTTCAACGAGACGAGGGCTGGTTGTGCGCTATCCGATACGGATGAAAGAGGATCTCCTGCCAGTGGAGTTGATGTCGGTCGAAACCACAGTCCAAACCCTCGAACGGACTCTACGATCGACGGGTTGCAGAATGGGTCTGGCACAGATCGCGGACGCGGCCGATCGCCAGCTTCGCCTCCAAGGGACCTTCGTGTTGCATTCGAAGACCGCGGAGCGGAATGGCGGCGACTTCGACTTCGATCTTGTGGCGGTTCTGCCGGACAGCGAGTTTCCCCGGTTTGTTCAAAGCCGTTTCGAAATGAGCGAAGAGCACCGGCGGCACAAAGATAAGCAGAAGAAGGTCAAATCCCCCTGGTGGAACCTTGCGGACGTTGCCATGAAGGCTCGTGGCAACCAGATCGGCAGGATCACCAATCTCATCAGCGATTCGATCGCGGCTGGGCGGCCCGACTGCGCTTACGAGCTGGTTGATCAGCTTCAGAACGCGCTCGATTCACTGAAACACAACGTCACGGTGGACCAGGCTGTGATCAAACGGATCCGCAGTGAAGTCCCCAAGGCGCCCTGGCGTGACGGAAAGGAGGCCCGGCGCATCTCGCAGATGCCGATGGACGTAACCGTGTTTGGCACGGACATCGTCGGGCAGCTCTACAATCACGTCCGCAAGGAGATCGGCGTTCTCTTCGAGGAGACACTCCCACTGCGCGATTTCGGTGGAATGATCCGCGGAGAGACTTTTACGCGAGAGATGCACGAAGAGTGCGTTAAGGTAAACCGCGCCTTCGGCGTCAAAGCAACGGAACTGCGCAAGCGGAGCGAGCAGTTCGAAGCGGCCCTCAAGGAAGCGCAAGCGGAATTTGAGCGGCTACGCGACGAGGAGAATCCCCAAATCCGCCAGCAAGCTTCGAAAAATCTTTACCGGGCCAAGGCCGCGCTTCGCGCCAACGAGGAGCGGTGCCGGGAAGAAATGCGGCATTTCCATCGCTGGCTGCTCGAATGGGGCAACAGCAAGCGCGAGAACCGGAGAGGGTGGTGTCAGGCGTTGCATTCGATTGCGGTTTCAAGTCGAAACGACAAGGCAACCGGCGCCATCGTCTTCCACGCTTTCCCGCAGGAAGTGATCGACAAGATTATCGGGGAGACTGGCGGACAACCAATCCAATTGAATCTTCCGGAGATGCCCGACAGCGAGATCACCTTCGACGAATCCGGAAACGTGTTCCGGTTCGAGCGGAGGCGCCTGCCGGATGGACAGATCCAGGAGCGGCAGATATTCCTGTTCCGCGTGACGGAGCACGGAAGCATTGTTCTTGACGGCGTTCGCAGCAGTTCGGTACAACCGTTCCCGATCCAGGAAGGATCAGGTCAGATCCGCAACGGAACGGTGACGTTCACCAACCTGCCACAACGCCCCACGATTCGAATGAGGCCAACGTTGCGCACTCAGCAGGATCGGCAACGGTTCATCGCCCGGTGTGTGGAACGGTATGGCGAGAATTTCGCGGTGTTCGTGGATGGAGACCCAGCGAGCATCCGCCAGCTTGATACGCCGGCCAAGCGGCAGGCGTTTATTGAGAGCGCCGCGGTACGGCCCTGGGAAGGTCGGCCGTTCCCAAGCGCTCAGGTGCAATAGCCAATCGTCCGGGGAGGCTCGCTCTGCGGGCCTCTCCAGGCGCCTTTTTTGGAAGGGAGTACAGAAATGTTCCGAGTCCTTGTCAGTTTCCTGCTAGTTGCCTCCGCGCTGCCAGCTCAGAAGATCGATACCGAGACCCCGGCGCGCGACAGGGTAGTGCGGGTCCAGACGGCATTAAATCACCTTACGGTCATCGAGGTCGCCGAGCCGGTGACAACGGTGGCAGTAGGCTCGCCACAGGCGTTCAAGGTGGAGCGCAGAGAGAACAAAGTGTTCATCCAGCCGCTCCAGGAGGGCGCCGCCACCAACCTATTTATATGGACGGCCACGACCAGGCTCAACTATGAGCTGGTACCCGCCATCAGTGATGCGGGGCAGATGGACTTTGCCATTGATTACCGGCAGCCACAACCGGAAACGAAATCGCAACCGGTACCGGCTCCCAAGCCAGCCGCGCAATCATCGGTGCCTGGTGACATGCTGTTGCACAGCGCACCAGTCAAGCTGGTGGGCTTCTCTCGGTCCAAAGAGCCACAGGTTGATATAACCATCCGAGACGTGTACCGAGCGGAGAACCAAGTCTTCATCCGGTACACGATCGAGAACCGGTCGAAATCCCCCTATAACCCGTCAACTCCGCACGTAGTCTCCCTCCGATCGCCCCAATGTGATCGATCTCTCGTATCGCTAGCTAATTCCCAGTTGGGCGAGGAATACGTGGCTCATTTACGCTCTGACGGCACCGTGGTGATGCCGGTCGTGCACGCCGACAACCCTTCGGCCGCGATACTTCCCGGCGCAAACGGGATTGGCCTGATTGCAGTTCAGCTTCCGCCGGCCACCGATCTCAAGGTCAGTTTCACGCCGACGGTTCTGCGCCTGGTGTTCCCGGGTGACGGGTTGCGGCAAGTCATCGCGACATTGGTGCTCTAGCCATGCAACCGCAATATCAAACGGTTGAGCAGATGCATGCACGGCTGCTCACGATGATCCATACCCGGCGCGACACAGGTTTCAAGGTCGTGGTTGCAGACGCCTTGCTTGAACCGAGGAATCCATTCGATCCGGCAAAGCGGCGGCCAAAGACCGGTATTGCGGTCGGCGGGGCCCTGTCTCTCCTTCTGCTTCTCGTGTTCGTTTACTTCAGCATGCACGGGGGCAAATAGTCATGGCGTCAAACGAATCAGACTCGCTCACGGGCACACGCGAACCGTGGTTTGTCATGCAGCGTATTCCGCTGTCTGATGCGGTCCTGAATCTGAGCTACTGGTGCACGGTGGTGCTTCTGGCTGTGGTAGGCGGATACGTGTTCCATTGGCGCTGGATTCATCCGATGATCCACGCGGCTGCTGATGATCCATGGGGCATCACCACGCCGCCCTGGATCGTTGAGGCTCTGTTTCCCGTATTGATGTTTGGCTATTTGGTCGAGGCCTGCCTGCAAGCATTGTGCGGCAACCGGAATTGGAGGAGCGTCGGCATAGCCACACTCGTCATGGCGGTTGTTGGGCTGACTCAAACACTTAACGCGCTCATGGGCGTCAGATAATCCCTCGACCGCTGAGAGGCATCGTTCGTCAGGAAGGTCCGCATGATCACCAACCCCAGCCGAAATCAGAGAGAAGCGTCGCTCGGCGACTCACCGATCATTTTGCTGCTAATGCTCTTCGTCGTCGCCGCGATCGGTCTGTACCTCGTCGTTGCACGTTTGCACATCCGCCCCCAGCAGCTCGCCGAGGGTGCGTTGTACCTGTTCATAGTCTGCGCAGCCTTCACGGTGCCAATTGTCCGCAGGTTTGCACCGATTGCCAAGCGCCAGAAACGCCCGCCGTTCGTCGTAACGCCAGCGAAAGACGAGCGCGCTGTCGCCGACGCCTGGGAGCGAAATGCCGTTGTCCTCGGATACGACATGGACGACAACCCTTGGGTTTGGCCGGATGAAGTCCGCGTGATGCAGGGCATCCTGCTAGGCATGACAGGCTCCGGTAAAACAACGTTGCTCAAGAACATCATCACGCAGGACATCGCCCGCTGGGTTGGTCCGGCAGAGGACCGGCACCGGATTCCGATGGTCATATTCGACGGGAAAGGGGATCTGGAGTTCTTTGAACATCTGCTTCCTCACATTCACCGCGCCGGGCGCCTCCATCAGCTTCGCCTCCTCAATCCATCCCGGCCGGAGCAATCAGTTCTCTACAACCCCTTCTTCACGCGCGACGACAATTACATGGCCCAGGTGAACATGATCTTCGGTTCGTTCAACCTGCATGATGAGTTCTTTTCGAAGCACCAGTTGAATTATCTCGGCGATATTGTTCGCGTCCTCTTCTACACCGGGGCAGGCTACACGTTCTACGACATCATCGTCATGCTGCTTGACGAGGCCGTGCTCCACGAACAGATCGAAAAGGCGACACACCGCCTCGACCGGGACGCCAAGGTGAGCGCGCAGCAGCGCCTCAACTTCGAAATGTCGGTAAAGAACCTGTTGCAGTCGCTCGAAGATCGCGAGCGCGTACCGAAGATTCAAGGCTTGATCAATGAATGCATGACATTCCTCGACGACGAGCTCTCGGCGATCACCGGCCAATACGATGACCTCCTCTCGATTGAGGATGTCATCGACCAGGAACTCATCCTTTTCGTCAGCCTGAACGCGAACAAGAATATCGAGCCAGTACGCTCACTGGGCAAGATGCTTCTGCAGAATATCCAGCTCACTGTCGGCAAGCGGTACGAGGATCAGGCGGAGCGCCGGCGGCAGAACCGGCCCATCTTTTCGGTTGTGCTGGACGAGTTCGCACCGTTCGGTTACCGGAACTTTGCACAGATTCTGCAAACGGCGCGGGGCACCAACACGGCGTTCCTCTTCTCCATGCAATCGCTTCCACAACTGATGCAGGTAGGCCGCGGCTTTAAAGAAGAGGTGACGTCGGCGCCGAATACGACGATGACGCTGCGCACACGCGATGAGGAAACCGCGAAGTACTTCATCAAGGCATCGGCGGAGCAGACGGTGGTGCGCCGGAGCATTTTCAAACAGCGGGGCTTCTTCGGCCTTGGCAAGTACGAGGAAACCGGTCGGGCAACCGAAACCGAAGATCGCGAAACGCGTTCACAGGATGAATCGATTAAGAACCTGCCCAAAGGCCGCATGGAAATCCTGATGTCTGAAGACAGCCGCGGCACGCTGCATTCGTTGTTGCAGGTGCGGCCACCGGACGACGTGAGCATTCCCGATTTTGTGCCCGCTTTGTATCCGCGCATGGTGCGATCCCGCGCCGAATCGAGCGGCGCAAATCTGCGGTTCAAGGATCCGGAGCTGGAGCGCAAGTACCGCGTCCCGAACCGCTACGCAGGAGGGTCCCGACGATGAAATCCTCAAAGCTGTTGCTGTTGGTGATGATCGCCGCGCTGCTATCGGCGCAGGTGCCGGACAACCCTCCCGTGCAGCCATCTGCAACACGGAAATCCTTACAGCCGTCGTCGGGGCTGTACCAGCACCCGCAAACGGGCAAACCGTACCAGCCGCAAGACGACTTCTTTCACTATTCCACGAAGCTCGTTAACAAGAACGACGTCGACTACGGCGCTTTGATCGAGGAGCGTCGGCGCGCCTTCCTCGAAGCCAGTCTTTCGAATCCATTCTTCTGGTACAGCGCACTTACCACGGGACTGGTGATGTTGCTGATGCTGATGTATGGAGTACGGGTCCTGGGCGAGAGGCGAAAGCTTTGGCGGGCTGCAGAGCTCTTGACCGATACGTGGAATCAAGAGCAATATTCGCGTGCAGTGGCATCCGCCGCCGTGGAGAAGTACAACGCGCACATGGCCGATTGCAATCGGGTAATTGAGACGCAGTTGACAGGTCGGCCAAGCGCGAACGCACTCGAAACCATGGATTTCAAAGAGCGCCTCGAAGTTGTGTCCGCGCAACGCGATGCATTCGACAGCGAGAACCGCAGCCTTAAGGCCGAGTTGCAAAAGAAGGATGCGATGGTCGGCCAAATGTCAGCACGTCTCGACGCGCTGGAGCACCGCTCCGAAACGAACGGGTCTGGCACAGGCAGCGGCACTACAGACACGGAAGCGACTCGGCTGCTGATTGCGCGCGTGAACGAGCTGCAGCAGCAGCTCGAAGCCGAACAGCGAAAGAATCGACAACTGAAAGGAGCGTAGCCGCAGTGGTGGTCGCAATCCAAGGATTTGGCAGCGCGTGGGAGCGTAGGTTCGGAAAAGATCCGTCGGATCCTGAGCGCTTTGGTCACGCCGCCTTTTACAACACAACGGCCGTACCGGTAAACGGGAAGCTGCGCTATCGGTGGCGCGTGGGCGGTAAGCTGCGGTTCAATTCGCATGGCGGATTTAACCCGAATTATCCAACTCGTGCATTGGGCCGTGCATTCGAATGCGCAAGTCCGGTGCAGCGGAACGGCTGGAGCCAGATTCTCTTTGAGCGCGTGCTGCCGAAAAGCACGCATCCCGACATCTACCTGGTCGCCGTGACGCCGGAGCGAGTCGGTTACATTGACGCACCTTCGGTTTGCTGGAAGGGAGATTCCGTTCAGGTCGTGTCATTCAGTGAGGACCAGCGGCAGCAGGAATTGCTTTTGCTTATGCCGGCATATTCCTGGGTCCGCGGCGAACTCGGCACGTTCTTTGTCGAGCCGTCACCGGCGGCGCTGTGTTCGACGCGTTTGCAACTCGGGCGGGTCTAGAAATCTTATGCGGTATCCCAAAGGAACAGTTATCGTCAGCAGGAACCGGGACGTACCACTTCTCGAATACGTACTGCGCTGTGGTTTCGCGACCAGCCGGCAGCTTTTTGAGTTCCTGCAACTCGACCGGCTGGAGCGATCGCGCGCGTCGTTTGAGCAGCGATTGCGGCGGCTGTCGCAACACTGTCTGATTCAGAAACACAGCGGGTTGCTCACCGGCCACGAATGGGTTTATTCCATTGCGCCAAAAGGCGTGTCCCTGCTGGTCGAATTGGGAGAACTCTATGCCGGGCGCGGCGTACACGAGCAGGGAGAACGCCAGCTCGTCGTCAATCATTGGCTGGACATCAATGAGATCCATCTCGCTTTGCGGCGGCGTCAGTTGCTGGTGAGGTGGACACCTGAATCCGAGATCCGTTCGCAGAACGATCTGACGACGTTCAACTACGCCAAGGACTACGACGCAATTGTCACGGTCAATTGTGGCGGGTTGGATTGCCGGTTTGCACTGGAGTACGAGCGATTTCCCAAAACAAGAGCGCGGTACGAGCAGATTGGCGCGGAGCTCGACAAGGAAGTCCATCTCGCCACCTTGCTCTACCTGGCGCCGACATACCACGTGCTGTCGTGCATGAAACGATCTTTTGAACCGCAACGGCTTGTGATCTGCCTCGCGCTGTCATCCGAGTTTGTCACGTGCCTGCTCGACACTGCCGTACATGTGGCTGGACGTAGTGATCGGCTTGTTCGCTTTGGTGACGTTCTGACGCAAACTGCGAGCGTGTCGCGGTACCCAAATGCGTCGCAAGCGGAGTTGGCACTTCTTTGAGCTTTCCTTTGACTATCGAAATGGCCATCGTATGCCTTAAAAAGTTGGGCGATAACCCGCCGCGCAAGACAGAGTTGGCGATTAACTACCCCTCGCCCGTCGGCTTCGCCGACGGCCTTCGGGGCGGCCATCGGGATTACGGGATGATCCGTGATCGATCGGCTGTGTTGCGGCCAAATGCGGCGGTGGTGTTGGTGGCTGCCGGGTGTCCCGACCGTCAGTTGGGGAGTGGCGGAGCGGAGGTTGGCTACCTGGAAGGAGGACGAACGATGAGTTGCGAAGTCGAAATGGCAGTGGATGGATCGTGCCTTGGTAATCCCGGTCCGGGAGGCTGGGCCTGCATTCTGCGCTACGGCGAGTCGGAGCGAGTGATCCATGGCGGTGCTCCTCAGGCAACGAACAATCGGATGGAGATGACAGCGGCGATCGAGGGGCTTCGGGCTCTGAAACGCCCGTGCGAGGTTCGAGTGTTCACCGATTCCGAATATTTGCTCCGTGGCATGACCCAATTTTTGGAGCGTTGGCAGTCGAATGGATGGCGATCCGCGTCTGGAAACGGCGTGGCCAATCAGGATTTGTGGGAAGCACTGGCTGAATTGGCGAGTTACCACCGGGTGACATGGGTTCATGTTGGAGGTCATTCAGGACACTCAGATCAGGAACGCTGCGACCGATTGGCCGCGCGGGCTGCGCGAGAGGCAAGGCAGTCTCTGACGATGGAGGCTTCAGTTGGCCGGTGACTGCAACCTTTATTAGAGTGTTCAGCGCAGACGAATGGAAAGGAGGTCTTCGTGATGAAGGCAATTAATTGTGTACCGATGAACGTGACCCCGCTCCTCACGCTTGAGGAACTTGGGTTAGACCGGCGGGTGACCGTCGAAGAGGCAAGCCGAGGATTGGCGCAAGCTGCCGAAGCCGAAATCGTCCGGTGGGTTCAGTTCCCGGCGGGCGTTCTGTTCTTCACCCTGGTTTCGGGAGATCCGGAGTCCGGAGCACTGTACGTATTCGACCGAAAGACCGGGGTCTTCTACTGGATCAATTTCGAGGACCAGAAATGGGGCGGGTACAGCATCGAGGATTATCGGGTGCTGGTTCGTCAGCACAAATTGACCGCCCTGGCCCAGCGGCCGGCCCTGCTCGAACGGCGATGCCGGCTGGCGGCGCAGGCGTAACAATGCCGAGTCCGGTTTGTTTGCACAGTTTCCGGATTCGGGTTATGTAAGAGCAGAACGAAACGGAGGGCAGCGATGGCGAAGCAATATCAGGCCACCGCAGAGAACGTTCGGGAGTATTGGCGGCTGTTCGTGAACCGGCGGGCGTATGTTGTGCAGTCGCCCCGGCCTCACCCGGAGAGCGGCCGTCACTATTACTTCCGTCCAAAGGCGGGGAAGGCCGGCGAACCGTTAAGCTTGACCGAAGCTATCGTCCGTCAGCATTTGGAAGGCCGGCTCACCATTGGCTTGTACGCGATGAACCCTGAGAGGCAACGGTCGAAGTGGATCGCTATCGACGGCGATTACAATGACGCACTCAAGCATCTGTGCGAGCTGCAGTGGGAACTGCAAACAGCAGATGTCGAAGCCGCCCTCGAGATGAGCAGGCGTGGAGCTCACCTGTGGATACTTGCCGAGGAACCCCTCCTGGCGCGGGAGTGCCGATTGTGGATTACAGGCGTTGCGATGAAGCTCGGAATCCCGGTGAAAGGTTCGGGGACGCCGGAAGGGATCGAGATTTTCCCGAAGCATGACGAACTGAAGGAGGGCGATTTTGGAAACGCCATCCGGGGCCCCCTCGGTATCCACCGCGCCATCGGCGCGCGGTATTGGTTTTACGGAGCGGACTACAGCCTCGACAAGCAATTGGCGTACCTGAAGCGCGTCACCAAATTGTCGGAGCACCATCTGCGGTCGCTGCTCGGGAAATTTTCTGACTGCCCTGCGTCGCCAAACCGAGCGCCCGAGCAGAAACGGGAGTGGCACTACCCAAGTTCCCACGTTCAATTTCGGATTCTGGACCATGTCGAAGTGCGGCGGAAGGTTGGCCGGAACTGGATCGCTCGCTGCCCGTCTTGCGCGGCGGCTGGGCGGGACACGGGCAAGGATAACCTGGCGATTTCCGTGGACGAACCGCAGAAGTACATCTGCTGGGCGGGGTGTACGCGAGACATGATTCGCGCCGCGCTGGGAGTGCCGGCATCGAGAACAGCATTAACAGGAGTCAGACCTTAAACCTGTGCGAAGGCTGCTGGCAAACATCGACCCGGCACCGGCTCTCAACGAGCCGACGGTGATCGTGTTTGTTGGCTGCGTGCAGGCGTTTGACGATTTTCTGGAAAAGCTGGTGAAAGCTATCGGCCCGGCTTGTCAATGGGCGAGCGAGCAAGAGTTTTGCGAATACACGGGATGCTCGCCACGAAATTTGGAAGACTGGCTGAGCCGGGACTGGGTTCAGCACTTTCCTCACCTTGTGCTGTCGCTGGAAGATGTCCCTGGTCCTGCGCCGTGGGTCCTTTATAAGGTGAACGACCAGGAACAGCAGGTACGGGTCTTCTCGGCAAGTCCGGATTTGGCGGAATGGCTTGGGTCACGGCGCGAGGATCATTACGTTGTGCAGTAGGAGTTGAAGCCATGAATCAGACGAAGGAACTGGGGGCAGCGAACTGGACACCCCTGGAAACGATGTTGCGCCAAACGGGACGCCCAGTAAGTCTCTGCGGGTCGTTCATGTGGATGTACTGCCAGAACGGAATCGAGTTCTACAAGCACATCGACACGCGCCGTTACCTCCTGCTCGATTCCGAGTTCCGGTGCTGGCGGCATGGCAAACGCGGGCTTGAGCCGTCGGATTTCGACCATGAGTTCGATCTCGCAACAGGGAAAGGCACGACCACCGGCGAATTGGTGGAGCATATCCAGGGCGTAGGGAGATGGGCCGGCGACATATCCGGAGCGCGCATCGGGAATCTGTGGCGCTCTGAGGATCACGAAGCCGTTATGCACAATTTGCGCGCGGCTGACCGGCTGGCGACAGAGCTGGTCGCCTACGCCTCAGCAAAAGCGGTTGAAGAGTTTCAGAAGAAGTCCCAAGGGAGGATAACCATGGAATCCAACCCAAAATTGAACATTCGTGGCCTCAGATTGCCGCCCGCCACTGTTAAGCGGCTCGAAGATGCCGGGATTTTTGCACGGCCGGAGGTCAGCCTCGAATATCAAAACCTGGCGAAGCGGTATGTCGTGCGTGGTGTCGAATCCGGCGGCGCAGTGGCGGAGCTTGGCCGCTATGTAAGTTTCGCCGGCGAAAATGGCGAGCCGCTAACGTGGTTACAGCCGATCGATTCGCTAGCGGTTAACGGTGTCCATGCTGTCATCATCGCGCCGGTTGTCACCCGGATCGATATGTTCCGCACTGGGCGAACGTACGAACTTTCCATCACCAGACACCGGCCGAGCCGCACCGAAAATGGTAACCGGCCGAAACTGATCGCGGAAGAAGTTTTCCGCGGGACCAACGGATACCTTGGCTTGGAACTCTGGGGCAAGGACAAGGCACTTTCGGGCTCAGTGATGCCGCAATTCTTCAGCCGATCGGGAGAGGAGATTGCGGTGCCAGCGGCATTCGCGCCGGCAGCACTGGCGTTGACGGCTGCGGTGAATTGCGTGGGTTGTACCAGCTCTCACTACCTGAGGCCAGTACAACCGGCTGGTGAAGACGGTGGAGCCGGTCGCTGGGAATCTGGGGCACAGGTGGCCGAGGGCCTGGTGGAGCATGTCGATCCCACGCTCGTGATGAACGCCGGGTAGAACCCTGGGAGGAACACTTGAGAATTCTCGTGTCGATTGTCATCCTGGTTACGGCGCTGTCATTTGTCCGGCCACATGTGCGCAGAATGCTCGCCTTGGAGGAAGTGGCTGTGAGGAGACCGGGTGATGAGACAACTCCACCGACGCGTCTTCTGAATTGCGCAGAGCATTTCTCGCCATGGGAAAACCTCGAACAGCTCGACATTTCAGAACTCCGGAAGGCGAGACAGAGAGTCGACGTTGCTATGTACAGCTTTACGGATCGGCGTCTGGCCGAAGTCATTAACGAACTGGCTACGCGCCAGGTCGAGATCCGCGTTTACCGTGACCAGGAACAGTTTCAGGACGAGGAACGCGCCGCCATTCGTTTCGGTGAGCGCTCGACTACGCAATTATTCCGCGGCAGGCCGACAATTCGGGTACGCGTGAAACAGGGATCGGTGCGCGATTTGATGCATGAGAAAGCTTTCTGCATCGACGGTCGCATGCTTCGCGAAGGCAGCGCAAACTGGTCCCGCAGCGGGCTGCTGGTACAGGACAATAACGCCCACTACTCGTCGGATGCGACGGACACAGCGAGATTCGAAAAAGCGTTCGAGAAGATGTGGGACCGCCGCGACAACCTGGTGATTCAGTAGGATACTGACGGGACTTCGGCAGAGTTGGTGGCGCCATGATGTACCTCCAAATGCGGCTACGCAACTTCCGTTGCCCGGACTGCGATAAGCCGTTCACGAGCACATCACCGAACGCTGTGCGTTGTGCAAAATGCTGTCTGGAGTGGAGCAAGAAGCGGAATCGGGAATATCAGAAACGTCGATTGGCCACTAAGCGCGCCAGAAAGATGCCGCCCGCGGTGGCGCGAACGTGTTAAAACAGCTCGGCAATGGTGAAACCCTGTTTGGGGGCCAGTCTTGCCGCAGGCTGGCGTCAGTTCGCAGCACGCCGACTCCTGGCCAATCAGGGAGGTATAGATTATGACGATTGGCACGCGTAGTGTGCTGTTCGGCGTCCACAGCGTCTTTATCCATCCTTTTTTCGTGGCGGCTGGCTGGTGGAAACTGTATGGGTTCCCACGCGACCTACGCCTGTGGGTGTCATTCGCGCTCCATGACGTCGGGTACGCGGGCCGCAATTCGATGGAAGGACCAGGAGCAGAGGCGCATGTTGAGCTGGGCGCTCGGATCATGGGCAAGCTCTTCGGCGCGGACTGGGCCGAGTTCTGCCGGCGCCATTCCCGATATTACGCCCGATCGCGCGGTCTCCGAATCTCGCGGCTCTGCGTGGCGGACAAGCTGGCTTTCGTGCTCACCCCCGCTTGGCTGTATTTGCCGCTAGCCCGGGCGAGCGGGGAACTTTGGGAATACATTGAGCGTTCTAAAGACCGGCAGGCCGGAAGCGAGGACTTCACGCCGTCGGAATGGTCCCAGGTGAACTCCGGGAATCCGCGTGCATGGCTGGACGGCTTACAGAGTTTCACCTATCGATGGGTGTTGAAAAACCGGCATGCCGATGAGGCTGATTTGAGACTTGCGAACCGTGAGCGCGTCGACTTTGTTGATCGACGGGCAACCGAACACCCCTACTCGTAGGTACAGCACTTCTATATATGACACCGCCACAGCGTTTCTGTGCCCGGCTTCTGATCGCCGCCGCGGCCCTCATGGGTCTAATGTTCGCGGTGTTTGGATGCGTCATTGTAACTGCGCTAGCTGATTCGCCGCGGCGCTGTCCGCCCAACATGGGTTGTACCGAACAGAAACATCAAGACTGTTACCCGTGGTGAGGGCTCCTCGAACCTGTGTGGGACAGCGGGGCGTGCGATAGCAAGTAATCCTCTCTTCGTAAGTTTCCTTCGCTCCATCGCGTTGCAATAATCCCGGCCGTAAGAGCTCCGAGGGAGAAGTTCGGTCGATTGCCAACGGCCGAGGCGGGTTGGACTCCCGCGTAGCCGCGGGATGCCCCGCTGGTGGGCTGTGTTGCCGCGTTGGCAAGTGGTGGAGCGAAGGATTTCTTCCAGTTTGCATTTCAAACGCTCACAGCGCCGCTGCCGGCCCAGAGGAGCTCTTTATGCCAAATCACAAATTGACACGCGGCTCGGATTGGCGCTGCCGCCGTGAGGAGTATCTTCGGGTGTCCGGCCGTGACGAAGACCTCATAAGGGAAGGTTACGAAACGTCCGAACCACAGGCTACGTTGGTGGTCACCGCAGGCGGCCGGAAAGGACCCGCCGCAAGCGAACCCCAAATCCGACTGTTTGTCGTAAAGCGAGTGGTGCCATGACCCGCCTATGCAGCAACAGCCGCGTTGTAAGGGAGACAGGGACGTTGATCCGGCAGCGATCGCTTGTGATCGAACTCCAGGAGTTCATGCTGCGTGTCCGCCTGAAAGGCGTGCGCTGGGCCTACGAAGTGGATTACGAGTCCATTTTTCAACTCGGGGCGAAGAAAGCCGCCGAAAAGGCGCGAGCGGACAGATCCAGTGGCAACAGGAGGAGACGGGCGAGATGAACACAGTGCTTCAGATCATCCGGGAATCTGGCGGTTTCCACCCGGGCAAATCAATCTCCATTGAAAACGAGCCGTGGATGCGGCTTTCCATCGAGATCCTCCCGGAATCCGGACCGACCGGGCATACCGTGGTCTCAGTGGCCCATTACGGCGAGCAGAACTCCGATTTGATGCGCGATCCGGAAATGCTGTTCGAGGTCTGCGAGAACAACGGCATGACCGAACTGCGGCCGTTCTATTTTCGCAACGACTATGCGGGCGTCGAGCAGTGGAGCCGGTATCGTAACGAATCCGGCGATCTGGTCTGCCTGCCACAGCGCACCCGCGAGATGGAAGCTTTCGCGAAGATGTGGGACCGGAATCTCAGTTCGCAGGGCTTTCTTGAGGCGTTCCGCCGAAAATGCGCCGACGGCGTCGGCCGAAGGGAGACGATCTGATGGGCGATGCAAATCTGCAATGTGATTTCTGTTCGGCGCCGTGTCCGAGCTGGCGCTACCCGGCCCGAAGTTTCATCGCGTACCGGGCGGCGAATCTCGCTGGCGAGAGCGTCGGCGACTGGGCGGCATGTGACGCTTGCCACAAGCTGATCGAAGCAGATGATCATGAGCACCTTGCCCAGCGTTCGCTCGATGAACTGATTTTGAAGCATCCCGAGGCGAGGGTGGCGGCCGAAATCCTGTTTCACGATTTGGCCGATCTTCATCGGCAATTCTTCGAGCACCGCTGCGGGCCGGCAGTTCCCATTGCTGACGCCGCATAGGAGGAGGATGCGATGCAAGCGACAATCCGTCCAATCGATCAATTCATGAAGAATTTGAAAGCTGCGCGTCGTGTGTCGACGCCGCTGGTTGCGATACGCTCGGCCGATCCGGCACTGGCGATCGAACGGCTTCAGGAATCCATTGGAAAATCTGCGCCTGTCGTGTGCTGGGACATCGTACGCGGTCTCGTGCCGGCCAATGAAAACGCCACGAAAGAACTCGCGAAGTTGCTCGGCGAGCGCGATGCTGCCGGCATCGGACCCGTCGAGTGCTTGGTGGTTGCGGCCCAGCTGACTGAGGACAGCGTGCTGCTCTACGCCAACGCACAGCGGTTCTGGGCGGATCCGCAGGTCGCACAGGGAATCTGGAACCTTCGGGACGCTTTCAAAGCTAACGGCAGAATGCTCGTGCTTTTGACTACTCCGGGTGCGGTACTTCCCGATGAGCTAACGCAGGATGTGCTTGTCCTCGATGAGCCCTTGCCTGGGCTGGAGGACTTGGCCCACATTTTCGAGGAGACGGCCGCGGCGGCGGATCTGCCCGATGCGGCAGCTCATTCTGAGCAGGCGCTGGATGCGCTGCTCGGATTGGCAGCGTTCCCGGCGGAACAGGTTCTGGCGATGTCGGTGTCAAAGAGCGGATTAGACCTCGATCAGCTGTGGGATCGAAAGCGGCAGGTGATCGAGCAAACGCCTGGCCTGAGCGTGTGGCGCGGCGGGGAGACGTTCGACGACATCGGCGGATGTGACAACATTAAGCGCTTCCTGAAGGCGGTGATAAACGGGGCTGAGGCGCCGCGTGGAATCGTGTTTCTGGACGAGATCGAGAAAGCATTCGCCGGGACCGGAACCGATCTGTCCGGCGTAAAGACGGAGCTCGCCGGAGCAATTCTGACCTGGATGCAGGACCGGGGCGCCGATGGTTGTCTGCTGATTGGGCCGCCTGGCGCGGCGAAGAGTCTGGTAGCGAAGGCAACCGGAAACACCGCGGGAATCCCAACAATCGCGTTCGACCTGGGCGCCATGCAAAATGCGCTCGTGGGGTCTTCCGGAGAGCGGTTGCGGTCGGCGTTAAAGGTGGTCGACGCCGTCACGAATGGCCGCAGCCTGTGGATCGCAACCTGCAATTCGATTGGAACGCTCCCGCCAGAGCTACGGCGGCGGTTTACACTTGGAACCTTCTTCTTCGATCTCCCGTCGCCGGCAGAACGGGCGGCGATCTGGAAGATTTACCTCGCCAAGTATGGCGTGTCGGGGGAGTTGCCGGACGATGATGGATGGACCGGGGCCGAAATCAAGGAGTGCTGCCGGAAGGCGCACCGCCTGAACCTCAGTCTAAAGGAATCGGCCGAGTATATCGTTCCGGTATCGCGCTCGGCGGCGGATCAGATCAAATCGCTCCGTCAGCAGGCCTCGGGCAAGTTCATCAGCGCCTCGAACCCAGGTGTCTATCAGTTTCAAGAATCCACGGCCGTGGCACGATCTGGCCGTGCGTTCAGAACCACGGAAGCGTAAGGTCCACTAGTGACGCGAGCGAATTTCAGCTACGCTGATCGGACGTGCGGCTTACGCTGAAGGTGATCAATGACGAACTTGCGAAATGTGGGGTCGGCGCCCGACTGGAAAAGGGAGATGGCTATTTCTATTTTTCTGGCGGAGAGGCAAGCGATTGGCTGGACAAAACAGTGAATGCCCCCAGCCTCAGCAGCCTTTCTCTTGAGCAGTGGATAGCGGAATTCGAGCGGCTGACAAAACTGAACGACGACATTTTAAAGGCGTCGGCAGGAGAGGGACGGGCCAGAAGTTAGGAGGCCGCGCGCAAAGCAACGGCGCGAAAACCGTTCGGCTAGCTAAAGTGCCTCCAGCTTCACCGGTCAGAATGGCCCAAGTCTCTGCCAGGCGCGATGCGATCGCGAACGAGTTGTTTCAATTCTTTCATCTCTGGGAACCGCCCCATTTCGGCACGGGACCAGACCGGATTGCCGTCCACGCGAATCTCGAACACGCCACCAAATCCCGGCAGTAGCGCAAGCTCACCGATCTCGCTCGGGAATGTAGTGAGAAGCTCCTGTGCCATCCACGCTGCCCGGAGCAGCCATCGGCACTGGGTGCAGTATTCGATTTCCACGCGAGGCGTTTTCGGCATCACCGTAATGCAGTTTAGCTTCCGGTAAGGTCGCGCGCGAGTTGAGCGCGTCCACGCTCACGCCGGCGAAGTGCTTTACGAAAGGAGCGCCAAATGTCTGCATATGGCGAGTACATTACGAACGTGTGCGAAGAGAAGTTCCTGATTGAAGGGCTCCGCGCAATGGGCTATCAGGTTGAGGTTCATCCTAACGGCGCCGCATTGATCGGATATCACGGCGACGAGCGTCCCGAGCGTGGTAACGTGATCATCCGGCGCGCTCACCTTGATAGCGCCTCTAACGACATCGGCTTCGTGCGAGGAAGCGACGGGCGCTTCCGGGCGATTCTCAGTGAATACGACCGGAGTATCGGCTATGACGATCGCTGGCTGGGCAAAGTCCACCAGCACTATAAAGAGGCGCAGACACTGGCCGTGGCGAAAGCGAAGGGATACATCTTCCGCGGCAAAGAGATCGTGCAGACGGCGAGCGGGCCACAGATCCGGCTCCAGTTTGTCGCGCGTTAGGAGGTGCACTGTGCAGCAGAAAACGATCACGGTGGTCATTGACGAGAACGGCAACAGTTCCGTCGACCTGGATGGATTCGCAGGCCAAGGTTGCGAGAAAGCCTTGAAGGATTTTCAAGGAAAGGATAGCGCCCGAGTCGAGCGCCGGAAACCTGAGTACTACGGCCAGAACAACGTTGCCCATGAGAAGCTCCGAAGCAGCGGCCAGTAGGACTCACGGATACGAGCGTGAATTGCAAGGAGGTGGCCCTATATGCTGCTGCACGGTTTCGTACCTGCGAGCCGGGCAAACGGACCCGGATTGCGCGCCGTGGCCTTTTTCCAAGGTTGCACTTTAGCGTGCGAGGGCTGCTGGAATATCGGTTCACATAAATTTCACGGCACGGAAGTATCGACCGCCATGGTCGCCCAGGACATTGTCACTGCGATCCGAACATCGTCGCTGGAAGGCGTCACATTCTCGGGCGGCGAGCCGATGCAACAGGCGCCGGCGCTGGTGGAACTTATGCGCCAGATTCGCGCCCTCGCACCGACCGCAAGCGTGGGAATGTTTACCGGCTACATGGAAGCAGAATTGGATACTGGCCGGTACGTTACGCGCCCGTGCACATCACCCGCGGAGAAGCAAAGGCTGTGGGAGGTCGTGCGAGGTTATCTCGACTTCGCCGTGATGGGCCGATACGATCGGACGCAGCCAGGCGCGGCGCCGCTGAGGACGACCAGAAATCAACGGCTCGTGTTGTTCAGCCGGCGCTATGAAGAGCGCGACTTCCGCGAGCAAATCGTCGAGGTCGCTATTGCTGGGGACGGAAAGGTCGTAATGACAGGCTTTCCAATCTTGGGATTCCCGGCGATCTGAACTACGAACGGGCGAGAGCCCGGCACAGGCTCCGCGGAACCGTGACGCCGGAACATCCCGCCACACCACTCCCAACCAACAAACACAGACCAAAAGGAGAAAACGCCATGGCAGCAATGCCAGTGTCATTGATTGACGTACAGAACGTGGGCCAGGATCTGGCTCAGAGAACCGTGTGCGTGAAGGTCCGGCTCGGAAGGATCGGTAACACACGCAAGGTCAGCAATTCGCAGGTGGAAGTGGACACGGATAAGAGCCTGATCCGGGTCTCCAAACACCTGCTCGACTCAAAAGAGCTGCGGGTAGTCACCAACTTCGATAGTGAAGTCCGCCGCTACCTCTACGACACCTGCCTGCCATTCGAAGCCGGGATTCATCTTTGCCCACTTGCCTTGCTGGAGCCGATGGAGGCCAAGCTGCGGGAATTCGCCGCGGCTCGTGACGGCTTGGTGCATATGACGTGCCCCCCAGTTCCGTCCAACATGGTAACCGAATTTAAGCTCGATTCAATCCGCCGCTTCGCCTTCATATGAGGCCCTCTTCACACGTCCGGATCTGGGTCAAGGCCGTAGCCGG
>Ga0070741_10001856_pt1 | contig 60486 bp, 56 predicted proteins | sample Coa_R1_4_FD_66440 | JGI IMG/M metagenome (GOLD analysis project Ga0070741, IMG submission 66440) | Surface soil microbial communities from Centralia Pennsylvania, which are recovering from an underground coalmine fire - Coalmine... | ecosystem: Environmental > Terrestrial > Soil > Unclassified ...
AAATCGTCTTCGATGATGGTGGGCGGTGCAGGTTTCGAACCTGCGACCCCCGGCTTGTAAGGCCGATGCTCTACCGCTGAGCTAACCGCCCATGCCAAGGACAGTCGATGAGAATAACAGGAATCGCGCGGCGAAGTGGAATACTTCAGCGCGCGGCGTCCCTTGGGGACACGTCAACATAGCCCAGCGCCGAATGCATCCTGTAGCCGACGAGGTCGCGCAATTGCTTGGGAAGCGTGCGCGCCAGATCGCGCGGCACGTCGAGATACTGGTTCTCCTCCTGGCGGAGCCATCCGAGCGAGTACGAAAGGAACACCCCGAATCTCCATTCGTCCGCGGTGCGGTTGGCGCCGGCCCCGTGCAGCGTCCCGCCCATCCACAGAAGCACGGAACCCGCCGCCATTTCGGCCGCGACGACCTCATCCTCGCGCGCAACCCGTCCGGCGGCCCATCGATGGCTTCCCGGGACCAGGTGGGTTCCTCCGTTCGCCTCGGTGAAGTCGGTCACTGCCCACATGCTCGCGACAATCAGGTTGGGGCGGGGCACCCCGAAGAATCTGAAGGAATCGTCCTCGCGATGGAGCATCTGGACGGTTGCGCCGGGTCCGACCTCCAGGCCCGCCGTGGCGTGAACCTGGTAGGCTGTGCAGTTCGGCTTCAGAAATCGATCGCATACGGCAATCATCAACGGATGCGTCACGAAGGTACGAAAAGTTTCGGACTTGGCGACGAGCGCGGTAATTCGCCTGGTATTGCCGGGATAGAAGTCGGAAGGGCCGCCCGACTCCGCATACTTGCGGTTGAGGCTCTGCCCCGCATCGGAGCTTTCAAGGTACGGATCCAGTTCACGCCTGAGCGCCTGACGCGTGGATTGTCCGAACACGTCCGTCACAACCACGCATCCGTCGCGCTCCAGCGCAGCAAGGACTTCGGCTTCGGAACTCTTGTATGGCACAACGGGAATCGACGGCATCGGCGGGTCCTCCGCGGCTGTCTGCATCTGCCTTCCAGTCTGGCACGCGCATCCCGCAATCACAAAAGCTCCCGGACCGCCGCCATGCGGGCGCATCCGCCCTTTGAGCATAGGGAAACGCGGCGACTATGCTTGGTCGGGCGGCAATTCATGGCCTCGGGCGCTCGCAAAAGGAGATGGTCGGCGGCCATCGGGACCGCATCGACCTTTCCACCCCCGGGCACCTTCACGAAGTCAGCGGAGGAGATCGCGCGAATCATGGCGCGCAAGGACGTTTCGCCCCTGGGGCTCGGCTCGGCCATCAGGATGGTACAACTGTTCATAAATCGGGCCGGCCGCAAGCTGAGTTCCGAGCGCAGGCGCGAACTCGAAAAGGCAAAGAGAATCCTTCAGAGGAAAAATCGCGAGAAGCGTCAGCGCTGAGTGAACACCGATCACGGCGGATCGAACTCCGCGCCGATTCTCATAGCGGCTTGAAATACGCCTCTTCGGCGGGATTGTACCCGGCGCCGAGAAGTTCCATCTGCCGGCTGCGAAGCCCAAGCCGCCACGCCGCGCTCATCGCGAGGTTCCGCAAGGCACAGGCCATCGGTGATTCCAATGATGCCATCGCGCCCATCCGATGCGACGTCGATTGAATCCGCGTCACGAACGTCCGCCGTATCGACTCGTACTTGCGAGCGATCTGTTCGAGCGCGCCCAAACCCGCTTCCCCCAGGAGCCTGACCACCACCATCGCATCGACCATCGCGGAATTCGCCCCCTGCCCGAGATTCGGCGTCATCGCATGCGCGGCATCGCCGGCCACGAACACGGGAGGTCTCGCCCACAGGTCGAGCCTTACTTCCTGCAGTTCGTCGTAGCTTGCGCGGCTCCAATCCGGAACGGCACGAAGAAGCCCTACGACTTCCTCTCCGAACGCGCTCCAGGAATCGATCCATGGTTCCAGGCCGCCGATCATGATTTCTTTCCATCTTCCGATCGGGACGCTGCAGAAGATGTAGGTGCGCCCTTCCGGCAGGGGGCAGATTCCGAATCGCCGCCCGCCGCTTCCCCATATTTCCCTGATGGTGTTGTTTTGGGAGGAGCGTTCGGCGATGACTCGGAGATAAGCCTCCCCGATCGCTCTTTTATGAGACGTGATTCCGGCGCTCTCCCGCGCAGCGGAATGGATTCCGTCGCATGCGAGCACGACCTCCGCGCGATGGCGGTTGCCGTTCTCGAACGTCAGGTCGGCCCGGCGGTCGGCGACGGTCATGGAGACGAGGCGATGACCAAATCGGACGTCGAGGCCTTTGGCCCGGGCCGCATCGAGCAGATACTCGTGCAGCACATGCCGCATCACGACTCCGCATCGGTTCTGCGGCACGTTGAGACGCGAGTAATCGACTTCACCGAGAGTCGCGCCGTCGTTGGCAAACAGGAACAGGCGCTGGGTGGCCAGAATCTTCGACTCAAAGCCGTCCAGGACCCCGAGCGCATCGAGTACCCTCAGTCCGTTGCTGTGAATCAGGATACCGCCGCCGATCTTTTTGAAGTTCTCGGCCTGCTCGAAGACCACGGCCTCGATTCCGGCCTGATTTGCGGCAAGCGCGGCCACCAGGCCCGCCGGTCCTCCGCCGACGATCGCGATTTGCATTTGGGCATCCGGCTCCTTCACCCGACTGCTATTCAGGGGAGAAATACTCGGCGTCAGGTCGGCTGGCCCTAAGTTCAGCGGCTGCCTGCCCTCAGCCAGTTCCAGAGACTCACGGTGATCGCGGCCTTGATGCTGATGAGAACACCGGCGAGCGAAATAATCCATCCGAGCGCATCGCCAAGCCGCGAATACACGGTGCCGCGGCCGAGTATGATTGGTGCGGCGCCCACCAGGCTTGCGTAGGGGAGGGCGGAACTCGAACGCTCGTGAACGACCCTGCCGCAACAATCGCTTATCGTGAGGAGACCGTCGCGCGCGGCTCGCGCCACCGCGAAGCCTCCTTCCACTCCGCGAAGCACCGCCATCCGCGAGTGCAGCCATCCGTCGCGGCGGAAGTCCCATGCCGGCACCAGCATCAAACGCACATCCTGCGCGCCGTAGCTGCGTCCGAGACTGGGGAAATCCATGTCCTTGCAGATGGCGAGGCCGCACATAACTCCGTCGACTATTCGGACCGCGATATTCCGGCCGGGCTCGAATGAGTCTTCGAAACCCGGCACCAGATGCTGTTTTGAATAGTCGGCTTCCAACCGTCCGGTCGGCGAAAACATCCAGGCACGATTCTCCAGATGTCCCTGCATTTCGATCGTTACGCCGACCACCAGGTAAACCCTGTTGTCTTCCGCGACTCGCGAGAGCCGGCCTTTCAAGGATGAGGCTTCAGTCGAGTTCAGCGTCGCGACTTTTTCGGGCATCACAACGACTCGGGCGCCCTTGCCCGCGGCTTCCTCTATGGCCCGGGAGTAGGTCTTCCAGATGGTCGGGGCCTGCGGCGAGCTGCCATCGACAACACCGGGCGTATCGATCGCCACCAGCGCGATCTTCAACGTTCGCTGCGGACTGCAGGAGCGGATTCTTTCCATCCCATAAGCAAGCGCGGCGGCGATAATCATGCCGGCCATAGCGTAGCCGACTCGAAAACGGCGCGGTCGATCTCGGTGATACCAGGCTACGGCGGCCGTCGAGGGCAAAAGGCTCATCACGAAGACCACTCCCGGAGTTCCGGCCAGCGCCGCCACCTGCACGATCCACGTCGCTCCCATTTGGCTGTACGCCAGACTTCCCGCCGATCCATGCCGCGACACTATTGTCGTCAGCAGGTCCGCCGCCGACATCAGGCATGGATAGACGAAGATCGACAGCCAGTGACGCCATCGAACCACCGCCATGCGTGCGATGCTGACGACGATGGCGAAGCTCAGGGCGCGCCCGATCGGGACCAGGATCGTGACCACGAGCCCGGCCACTTCAAGATAGTAGCTGATGACTCCGGCGCATCCGACCACGGCGGCCAGCGCCGCGAGGCAGGATGCCTCGAAGCGGCGCGCCTCGAAGGCCGCACACAGCAGGGGGATCGGCGCGATCCACGCGATCGGCCACCACGGATGCAACCCTTCGGCGATGGAAATCATCGCGCCCGAGATGAGCGCTGCTGCAAAGCGCCTGAGAGGCGTATCGAGCGGCCATTGATGCATCGGAGACGGCTCCAGGTCGAGACTCATCGAATATTGAACAGCGGCAGCAGGACCTCGACAAGAATCAGCAGGGCGACCGCGAATTCGAGCAGCAACAGCCTGCGGTCCCGCGCGACGTCGACAACCAGTTCGAGAGCCTCCTGCACGCTGCGAAGTTTCGATTCCAATGCGGCGTAGCGATCGGCAAGGTCGAATTCCATCCGCAAATCGTCGTAAATCCGGTCCATCGCGGGGTCTTCCCATGTCGCATCGGGTTTGTCGAGCAGATGAAGCACGGAAAGGACTTCGTTGCGATTGCCGATGGCTTCGCCGATGAATCGGATCAGCGGCTTGGTTCGGAGCGGCACGGTCCCGCTGCCTTCCATCCGCTGGACCAGCCGGCTGGTGCGGGCAAGCAGGGAATCCACGACCTGCTCGTAGTATTCCATCGCGGCGCTCTGCGCGACCGTCAGGGCAACCACACCGGCGCGGGCCGTGGTCAGCCGGTCAACCCGCAGGTTTCCGTCGCCGAGACCGACGGTGCATTCGGGGTCCTCTATCAACGAATAGTCTTCGCGGACGACTTGCGTGCGCAGTCCGGGATGGGCCCGTTCCAGGCGCGCCAGTTCCTGCTCGCGCCGCGGCTGCGGCACGTTGTGGAACACCATCGCGCCGAACGGATATATGTACACGCCTCCGCCGGAATCGACCGGAAAGTACAGTTCATGCGACGTGACGTGAGCCTCCGGATAGTACGGCGTCAACTCCCTCAGCGACAGATTTTCCACAAACGCGATAGCGTAAAACTGATGAGTCCGGTCCGCCATGGCACGCGCCATAGTAGCGCGGCATCGCGCGCGGGAACATGCGCCCGCAAGCCTTTCACGCGAAGGGAACGGAGCCGGAGCCGGCTGGATTCGTCCACAACCGGTATGAAAAGATGCTTGCGCCGCTCTCACGGAGCAGGGGGAGGTTCTTGCGCTTGCCCGATCCTCGCGCCGCACATCGTGTCATGCATCCCGGCTGGGACGGCCAGGCAAAAGGCGATGTTCTCGCAGCGGGCGGCGGATGGCGCGTGGTCGATCTTCGATGCGGTTTCGGTCCCGGTGATCGTCCGTTCGAGGAACGCTACCTGTCGGTCGCGGTCTCGCTGGTGCTGTCCGGCAGCTTCTTTTATCGGTGCTCTCAAGGCGCTTCGCTGATGTTGCCCGGGAGCTTTCTGCTGGGAAACGCCGGGTGCAGCTATGAATGCTCGCACGAATACGCAACCGGCGATCGATGTCTTTCCTTCCAGTTCGATCCCGCCTTTTTCGACGATATAGCCGGCGGCTCCGGAGCCCGATCCGCCCTTTTTAAGGTTCATCGCATCCCGCCGATTCGGTCGCTCGCGCCGCTGACGGCGCGGGCGATCGCGGCGATGAGAGGCGGCGGAGACTCTTTTGAGGAGATCGCGCTGGAGACGGGCGCAGCGGCCCTTCGAGCCGCCGCATTCCGGGATGCGAACGACTCAACCGCGGCGGGTTGGAACCGTAGGCGCGTCGCGGACGTGATTGGCGCGATCGAGGACGATCCGGCGCGCGAGCACTCTCTTGGCGAACTCGCCGAGATTGCGGGGTTGAGCCGCTATCGCTTCCTGAGGGTTTTCAGGGCGGTCACCGGCATCACTCCCCATCAATGGCTGCTTCGCGCGCGCCTGCGTCAGGCGGCCCATCTGCTGACATCGACCCGCGAGCCGGTCACTCGAATTGCGCTCGACTCGGGGTTCGAGGATTTGTCGAACTTCATCCGAAGCTTTCGCTCGGAATTCGGGAAATCGCCGCGCGAGTACCGCGCCCGCGGATGAGGCTCCGCGGAGCTTGGAAAGTCCGCCCGTGTGCGGGCGTGGCTTCACGGCTCCGCGGACGAGTTCGAACGGCTTCGGGTCCGGCCAGGTGCCGGACCCGCTGTGGCCAAACCGCCGCCTTACCGAGTTTCTTTCGCGAGCGCCTGCCGGATAGCCATCAAGACGAAAAGGAAATCGCGCGCACTGCCCACCGTTCCCATCATGTTGATTCGCTTGAGCGCGCTCATTTCCTCGGAAGTGATGCGGTATTGGCGGATCAGCGCGCGGTTTTCGGAGAACTCCTTCCATGCGCTGCGCCGCTTCTCCCCGGCGCGCTGCTTTCCGCCGTCGACCATCTCCCGCGTCTCAGGATAGGCGAGCATGAGCAGCTCGGAGCGCGCCAACCCCAGAACCTCGCCGAGGCGGTTCAGGACCGTGATTGAGGGACGGCGCTGATCCTTCTCGAGATAACTGATGTACGAAGCTTTTACGCCGAGCTCACTTGCAAGCTCGCGCTGGGTGAGCCCGAGGGCGATCCGTTGGTTTTTGATGGAAGATCCGAAGGTCACATCGCTTGAACTTTTCTTTCGCATAACCTGTCAGTCAGTCTCACTCGACCATAGTCAGTATGATTCAATAAGCATGAATGCGCCAGCACTGCCAGTCATTATTTCATCGCGAATTCCGGATTCGCGTTAGTCGAGAACCAGAGTGACGCGAACAGGGGTGCGAACCTGATCGATGGCGCGTCAGTCTGGATTGCCTAAGCTTGCCGTTGCCGCATCACGACCAGCATTGAGGCATTGCGCGGCACTTGGTCGTCAATACCGCTCAGTAGGCAAAGGCCGTTGACTTTCCCTCCAATCAGCCCTCATGCCAACACTCCTTGCTTCCTGCGTGGGAAGGCCAGTTTGCGCATCTCGGGCGGAGGACCGTCGATGAAGCCTATAGCGTTGAGATAAAGATCGCCGCCCAGCAGATGGCGCAGAGTCGGGGACGCCCGCCGCCAAACCTGCGGGCGTACCGACACCAGATGATTCTCCTGCACTCTGAGAAACGGTCGCACATAGTATGCGAACAGCGCCCTTCGATAGCTGTTAAGGCTTGTATTGGCGCCGGTGCGGTGCCACGTGTAGCCGTGCAGAATCGCAATCGAACCGGCAGGGGCCACCACCGGCACGCACGTGTACTCGCGTCCGGGATCAGGATTGGTGCGAAGCAGATGAGACCCGGGCACGTATTCCGTGCCGCCATTCTCCTGCGTGAAATCGTCGAGCATCCAGATCGCGTTCGCCGACAACAGGTACTGCGGATGAGGCGGAGGAACGTACCCGGAGTCCGAATGCAGCATCATCGGTTCGCCGCCCGGTCCGGTCGTATTCGATGAGAAACCGGACAGGATGCAATCGCCGCCGAGCAGACGGCGGACGATCTCCAGCACCGGAGGAAGCTGAACGATCTCCTCGAACACTTCCCCCTTGTTCACAAGATTGAATACGCGCTGGTTGGCTCCCTCGGATTCAAGAAAGGCGGTTCCGGCTTGGCGCTCCTCGCGGTTGAGCTCATCGAGCCGTGTCCTGATGCGGCGGAGGAGGTCAGGCGCGATAATCTCGCGCATGATCGCTATTCCGTCGCGCTCGACGGCCGCCGCGACCGCTTCGACGTCCACATTCATCAGTCAATCATCCGTACTGAACGCTCGTTTAATATTCCAGACCGGCAGGAAAATTCAAACGCAAAGGTGATTTACGGCCGCAAAATCAGGGCGAAAGGACGGCCGCACTTCCTTCAGCGGGTCAGCAGCACGTATGCCGTCCCTCCGACCAGCACCAGGATTCCGGGATTGACGTGCCGCCACAGAAGCACCGCAGTTACCACCGCCGCGATCGCAATCGCCGCGAAGTCCGGTGTCTGGTCGCTTACGTGTACCAGGCTGAGCTTGGCGATCGCATAGGTGCCCGCGAACATCAGCCCGATCGCGACGGGCGCGAGGCCCTGCTGAACCGACTGGCGCCACGGAGAACCTGCAAACCGAATCCACAGCCGGTTCGCCGCCAGGGTCAGCACGCAGTCCGGCAGGAAGAAGGCGATTCCGACCACCGCCGCGCCGATCGCTCCCGCAAGCCGGTATCCAATCAGCAGCACCATCATCATGTTCGGCCCCGGCGCCACCTGGCCGATACTGTAGATGTCGCGGAACTGCTTGTCCGTGAGATTGAACCAGTGAACCGTCGCATGCTGCATCTCGGGGAGGACCGCGGTCCCGCCGCCCACCGCCAGCACCGAGAGCATCATGAACACCAGCCCAAGTTTTATCAGTTGCCAGTTCATCGCGATTCCATGCTAGCGGCGATAGTGGTTGTGCCGCGGTCCGCGATGAAACGGCAGATGCTCGGGCGCCTGCGGCCGGGCGGGATGCGGTCGATAGAGCCAAATCGAGAGGGTGCCGATCCCGATCAGCACCCAGGCGAGCGAAATCTTGAAGATGCTGACGGCGAGAAACGTGGCGAGCACGATCAAAAGATCCGGAAGCTTGGAGAGCTGTTGCTTTCCAAGTTGAAGCGACACCACCAGCAGAAGGCCCGCCGCCGCGGCGGCGATTCCCAGCAGGAAGTGGCCCACCGTCACGTTGTGCCTGCTCTGGTTCCATAGCAGCCCCAGCACCATCACGAAAACCGCCCCGGGCAACATCAGTCCCGCCACCGCCGCGGCGGCGCCGGGAACGCCCCTCAGGTCGTCCCCGGTGATGACGGCGATGTTGACGGAGTTCAGGCCGGGCAGGGTTTCGCTTATCTCCAGCGCGCTCATGAAGTCCTCGTCACTGAGCCATCTCGAGCTGCGCACGAGATATTCGCGGAGATACGCGACCACGCCGCCGCCAAAGCTGATCGCGCCGGCCATGAAGAACACCTTGAAGATCTCGCCAAGCGGAACGCTTGCGGCCTTTGAAGTGGCAGTAGGGCTCGCCGTGCCTGATTGCTGTGGTGTCACCGAATCCATGCTTTCTATGGAGTTTTACGGAAAGGACTTTTCCGCGTTGCTCCGCCCATCCGACTACCAGTACCGGCACAGACGGTCAATTGCGGCTATCGTACTCTCGATCAATAAAGGGTCACCGTGCCTTGCGGGTGACGTGGCCGACGGCGGACAGGGATGTTGATTTGACCTCGCAATAGGCGCATTCACCGATGCATGGACACCAATGCATCGCTCTGGGCGCGGCTTCAGGCGGCGGTTCCCAGGGGCATCAGCATCTCGCTGCCGGTCTTTGCCGCCTTTGCCGAGAATGCGGAGATTCGCGACGTCGACGGCCGCTCATACATCGACTTTGCCGGCGGAATCGGCGTGCTCAACGTCGGCCATCGTCATCCCCGGGTGATGGCCGCCGCCGAGCGGCAGATGCGCGCGATTACGCACGCCTGCTTCCAGGTAACCCCGTACGAATCCTACGTTCGTCTGGCCGAGCGTCTCAACGAACTTGCGCCGGGGGACAAGCCGAAAAAGACCATCTTCCTGACTACCGGCGCCGAGGCGATCGAGAATGCCGTCAAGATTGCCCGCCACGCGACCAGACGTCCGGCGATGCTCTCGTTTGGGGGTGCTTTTCACGGGCGCACGATGATGGCGCTGGCCCTGACCGGAAAGGTCAATCCATACAAGGCCGGTTTCGGTCCTTTTCCGGCGGATGTCTATCACGTTCCTTTTCCCGACGAATTTCGGGGTGTGGGGGTCCGCGACGCGTTTCGCGCGATCGACGAGCTGTTTCATTCGTCTGTCCCCCCGGACCGTGTCGCCGCCGTGATCGTCGAACCCGTGCAGGGAGAAGGCGGCTTCAACGTGGCGCCCTTCGAATTTCTTCGCGAACTTCGCGCCCTCTGCGACCGCCACGGCATCCTGCTCATTGCCGATGAGATCCAGAGCGGTTTCGGGCGCACGGGAAGGATGTTCGCGATAGAGCATTCAGGAGTTGTTCCGGATTTGATTACGGTGGCCAAGAGTCTAGGGGGCGGCTTTCCGCTTGCGGGCGTGATAGGGGCGGCGGAGATCATGGACAGCGTGGCCCCCGGCGGACTCGGCGGAACCTACGCGGGAAACCCGATCGCGTGCGCCGCCGCGCTGGCGGTTTTGGACGTGATGCGCGACGAGGACATTCCCGGGCGCGCTGCCGCCCTCGGCGTCCGCGTACACGAGCGGATGCTTGCGATGGCGCGGGATCCGCGATTCGGGTGTATCGGCGACGTTCGCGGCCTTGGGGCGATGCTCGCGATCGAGTTGGTCAGGGAGCGCGGCTCGCGCGAGCCCGCGACCGATCTCGCCCGCAGGACCGTGCTCAAGGCGGCGGAACTCGGACTTATCATCCTCGCCTGCGGGCAGCACTCCAATGTTCTGCGCGTGCTGGTGCCGCTGACCGCCTCTCTCGAAACCGTTGACGAGGGATTGAGCATCCTCGAGCGTGCGCTCGAAGAAGCTCAGAAATAGCCGCGCGGGTGGAGGCTGCTTGTTCAGCGATGCGGCGGATGTTAGCTTCGCCGATTGGTCCCGGCCGCGTGCGGCGCGGCGAGGGGCCGCTCGTGGAGATACTTTCGTAGACATGCGCCGCGGAAAAAACGCCCTGCCCGATTTTCTTGGCATCGGCCCGGGGCGCACCGGAACGAGCTGGCTGCACGAGGTGCTCGCCGGACACGCCGACCTTCCCCGCGGGGTCAAGGAGACCCAGTTCTTCAATCATTGCTACGATAAGGGGATCGACTGGTACGCCGCTCACTTCAGCCACGCTCGCGGCGACCGTCCGATCGGCGAGATCTGTCCGTATTTCGTTGATCCGCAGGCTGCGGCGCGGGTCAGGTTTCATCTCCCCGACTGCCGACTCATCGTATGCTTTCGCGACCCGGTCGAGCACGCATACTCGAACTACAAGCTTCTGGTCGCGTATGCCTGGGCGCGCGGCTCCTTCGAAGAAGTGCTGGAAACCCGCCCCCATATCGATCGCGGAAACCAGTACGCGTCGGGTCTGCGGCGATGGCTCGATGCGTTCGGGCCGGAGCGTATCCTGATCACGTGGTACGATGATCTGTCCTCGGACCCGCAGGCCTACCTGGATCGCATATGCGATTTCACCGGCATCGAGCGGTTCAAGCTGGACAGCGATCGCTTTGCGCGCCGGCGCATCAATGAGTTCAAGGGACCGCCGCGAAGCCGCAAGCTCGCCCAGAACGCGCGGCATTTCATGTACTGGTTGCGCGACAGGCGCGCCTATCCGATCATCAACGTGCTTGAGCGCGCCGGACTGTGGAACTTCTGTTTCAGCGGAAGCGTTCCATACCCGCGCCTTACGGCAGAGCAGGATGCGCGGTTGCGCCAGCGCTACCTGCCCGAGGTCCAGGCGCTCGAGAAGCTGCTTGGATGCGATCTCTCGCGATGGAAGCGTCCGCGCGAGGCGAGAGCGGCATGAGCGAGACGAGATGGGGACGGCTGCCGGACGCGCTCGCGCTGGGACCGGCGCGCACCGGCACCACGTGGCTCCATGACAAGCTCGAAGGCCACGTCGATCTTCCCCGAAACATCAAGGAGACCCGCTTCTTCGAGCGCAATCATCCGCGCGGGATAGAGTGGTACGCGAGCCTTTTCAGGCATTGCAGGGGCGATCGCGTGATCATGGAAGTCTGCCCCTACCTGGCGGGTCCGCATGCCCCCGAATGGGTCGCCGAGGTCATTCCCGACTGCAAGTTCATCGTCACCCTGCGCGATCCGGTCGACCGGATGTATTCGCATTACAAGATGATGCGCGGGTATGCGTTCACGAAGCTGCCGGTGGAGGGAGCCTTGGAGGCGGATCGTTTTCTGCGCCAGGGCAGCCTGTACGCGAGCAACATCAAGCGATGGTTCACGATTTTCCCGCGCGACCGGTTCCTGTTCACGTTCTACGATGACCTCAGGCATCACCCGCAGGCCTATCTCGATTCCATCTGCGAATTCGTAGGGACACAGCGAATCGTCCTCAATCCGGGCCCGGATCGGCGCTCGTCAATCAATTCGTTCGACCGCGCCCCTCGCAGCTTCAAGATCGCCCAGAACGCGCGTCATCTGCGGCTCGCGATGCGCGCGCACGGATGGAATCGAACCGCGAATTTTCTTGCGCGGGCCGGAGTCTGGGCCTGGTGCGCGGGGGGAGGAGAGAAATTCCCGCCGCTTACCGCCGAGCAGGATGCCCGGTTTCGGAAGATGTACCTGCCTGAGATAGAGGAGCTCGAACGCCTGCTCGGCCTCGATCTGTCCGGCTGGAAGACCACTCCGGTGCGCGCGGTCTCCCGTGTTTCATCCGCCGTACTCGCCGCTTCCGCGCTTTCGGCACCGTCAACAACGTGACACCGCCGAAGGGCCGCCGCGTGCCCGTCTCTGAGCAATTTGTGGGAGGATTCGGGCCAGCGGCCGGCTCCTCGCGACTGTTGGCGGATCGGCATGAATTTGCGCTAGATAGGCCTATCGAGCGAGCGGGGTGCGGCGATCGCATTGGGCGACCGCTCGTGCGCCGTATGGGGTTGAAACCGCACGAAAGATAGTATGGAATTCGCCGTAATATTTCCGCGAGATTGCTTGGGAGGAGCAAAGGGAACATGACAGCACCAAAGGGTAGGATCCGTCGAAGTCTCGCTGTTGTCGCGGGTGGGGCGGCTATTGTCGCGATGCTTGGAGGAGCGGCTTTTGCCGGCAGCGGCAACAGTTCGAACAAGCAGATCGAGCTCACCTTCGACCTTTCCAAGTGCCAGGAGCAGGCCCCGAATCTGTACAAGTGCCCCGCTGTCGACAAGCCGATCTGCACCAAGGACTTCCAGCAGCCCAACGTCGAGTGCATCCGTATCGGCAAGAAGGGCAGCGTCTTCGTGATGATGCCCGGCGCGACCGTCGAGTAATCGGCTGTTTGACCGGTATCGGGCGGGCGTGGACGGTGTCGATCCGCTGTCCGCGCCCTTCTGTTTCCTACTTGCCAGGTGGCCCGCGCGTGCAGCGCGCGGGTCCGTCCTTCCCACGCGCGCCCATCCCTGCAATCATCTGGATCTCCATGATGAGCGAGCCGTTAGCTCAGGCAGGTAGAGCATCTGACTTTTAATCAGAGGGTCCCGGGTTCGAGTCCCGGACGGCTCACCAAAAGGCCCTAAGAGGAATCCCAATCGTAACTTCCCGCCTCGGCTCACCGGGGTTGGCCGGTTCAGATCGGCTTGTTGCGGCTTCTGCCGCTCAGGCGGCGCGCGAACGCGGCGGGTAGAAAGGTCCTTGCGAGTCGCAGATAGTTCTTCACCCGCAGCGGATCGAACCTCAGAGCGCAGGCAAACGCGCGCCGGGCGCGCGCCCGATCACCGGCGGCAAGCGCGCTCAGCCCGATATAGCCAAGGATGCTTCGCGGCGCGCGCTCTCTCCCACCCACGTGGCCTATCGGATCCACTCCGTACCGCTCCCGAACCATTCGGCGGAAGACCTCGCCCGCCTGCTCCTGGCCGCCGGGCGGCTTTAGTGCGACGGGATAGTGTGCGAAACGCCACGCCGCAAGCCGCTCGGGCACGTAAATGAAGCCACCGTGCTCGCGCAGCCGAAGCCACAGGTACACGTCCTCGAACGCGGTCAGCTCCTCGGGCCATCGGCCGGCCGCTTCGAGTGCGCGACGGCGCATCACGACGCCGCTGGGCATGATCGGCCAGAGCGTGCGCAGCATGTCGTCGAGTGAGGGAGGTCGCTTCGGGAGCGCGCCCACCAGCGAGGCATTGAGCGCCTCTCCGTTGGCGTCGACGATTCCAAGGTCGCAGTAGGCCATCACGCACTCCGGTGCGGCGTCGAGTTCCGCAACCATCCGCGCGAGCATCCCGGGCTCCCACCAATCATCGGCGTCAAGAAAGCCCAGGTACTCGCCGCCGGAGTGGGCGATTGCCAGGTTGCGGGCGGCGGAGGGGCCGCGATTGTGCTGTTCCAGAACGGTTATGCGGTTGCAATAGCGCGCGAGAATCTCGCGGCTGCGGTCGCGCGAGCCGTCATCCACCGCGACCACTTCGAAGTCGCGAAAGCTCTGCGCAAGAACGCTCTCGAGCGCCCGCTCGACGGTCTTCTCGGCGTTGAAGACCGGAATTATCACCGACACGCGCGCCATCAACGGTCGCCCCGCCGATGGTTGCGCCGCGCGCCGGCGCGGCTCGCCACTGAATGCTCGGGTCCGGTCTCGCACCGGGACCCTGGAGTCACGAAGATTCTGTCGCGGGTGGATTGGTACGCCATAGTCCGGCTCGCGAGATCGCGGCCATGCTTGATTGAAGATCGTCGGCCGATGGGAACGGAAATGACGGAAGCGGCGCTCGCCATTCAAGCCCTGGTCGCGATGCCGGCTACCCCGCCGCCCGCTTGTGCTCGGAAGGCGGCTGCTTCCACGCCGACAGATCGCGGCCGATCAGTTTCTCGAACGCCTCGATCTCGGGAAGAAATTCGCGCCGCAGGCGTGCACTGACCTCGGGAGCCAGCGGCGGAAACTCCTCGCCGCGCCCGAAACAGAAACGCCACACGCCAAGGCGGTCGAGCAGTTCGATCGTGCGGTGCCATCGATTCAACCGCATCCAGTCGCGCGCGTTGCGCGCGTTTTGTGCAAGCCTGCGGCTTCGCGGCGCGTGCGTCACGGTGTTGACCCGCTCGGTTGCAAGCGCGCGTCCCTTCACCAGTATGCGCGGCGCGCCGATGAACTCGCATACGCGGTCCAGATACGCCTGCGGCGAGGCCACAAGGTCGTCGTACAGGCATACAAGAACCCGGTCGGCGCCGAAGCTTTCCTGCCATCTCCTCAGATAGTGCGTGTAGCGCGAAGATTCCCTGACCAGGCGGTTCGTGGTGATCGTCTCTTCGAACCCGACACGGGTCCACGCATCGCGGCGCATCACCCGGTATGACGAATACAGCCGTTCGACCGGATCCCGGAACGAGCAGATTATCTTCGCGTGCGGGATGTGCAGCGCGATTCGTTCGAGCGCCTGCTCGGAACTGAAGTAGTTGGGATCGATTTCGCCGACGGGAAGTTCGCTTCGGTATCCGCGAAAAAACTCCCGGTACCAGCCAATCCCGCGGGAGTAGTTCTTGACAAAGAAATCCGTTTCCTTGGTTCCGTGCGGGAGGCCAACCTGACCCTGAAGCACCTCGTGAAGCCAGGTTGTGCCCGTGCGTTGGGGACCGACCGCCAGGAAGTCCGGAAGCCTGAAATCCTCAGCCATCTTTGGAATTTCTGTCCTGTCTGAAGGCGCTGACGACGCCGCGTAGTCTTGCACAGGCAGGCAACGGAGCAAACAGGGCCGGAGCTGCCGCCTTCGGTTGCTCAGCCTGCCAGAGGGGCTGGCGGCGGCATCCGCCCTGTACGGACCCGGCTTTCCACCTTCCGAATGCCTCAAGGCGTTGACGTACTTCAAGGACGTTTTGCAGCGGGTTCGGCGCGCTTCTTCATCCGACCCGCTGCCGCACCATCGCCATCAGGTCCGTCACTCCCGGATCGCAGCCGAGCTGCGACAGCAGGGCGGTGATCTGGCCGCGATGATGCGTCTGATGGTTGAAGAAATGCGCCACCGCAATGAACATCGGCACCACGAACTCCCCCTCCGCCGACATGGCTCGATACCTGAGCGAGCCCTGCAGGAATTCCTCGGTCAGCTCTTTGCCGGTCCATTCCTCGATCAGGGAATCGGTGCGCTCTCTCTCGCGTGTCAGGTCCTCAAATGACTCGTAGAGCTGCTGATCGAGCGAGCGGATTTCAATTTCAACCCCCGCGGAATCGAAGGAGCGAACGCGCTCGGGGCCGATGAAGCGGCCCAGTTGCACGCGGTCGGTCAGCAGCAGATGGTTCAGGGTGCCGTGGATTGAGCGGAAGAAGGCTCCCATGTCGCGTCTGCGCTGCCCATCCGCGAGGCCGCCGCACACCTCGTATATCCGCCGGTTCATCCACGTGTTGTAACGCGCCAGTTCCCGGAAATATCCGATCGTGTCCACGGCCGTTCTCCTTTCGAGCGCGAATGCCCGAGTACATCTACCTTACCGGCCGGTGCGAGGCACGAAGGCAGCTTGCGACAACGGCTGTCTTGTGGTTGTGAGGGCCTGAGAGGTGCGCGGGATGACAACGAAGAAGAGGAAATACCGCAAGCCCAGCTACACGGCGGCGCTCAGGATGGCCCGCATCGCGTTCGAACTTCCGGGCCATCCCTTCGGATGGCCTCTGGACGCGATCCGTCGCGAACTTGGTATCTCGGATCGCACGCTCAAGCGCTATCTGGCCGCCGCGCGGGATACGCTGGTGGACCGGCTGGGGCGCCCCTATTTCGTCCTGGTGGCGAATGGACAACCGAAGCTTCGCCTTTCGCCTTCGCAAACGCCCCTACAGTCCTCCGCCTTCCAGCTTGTGTCGCTCCATTTCACGCTCACGGTCCTCAAGTTCCTCGAGGGAACGGTTCTCGAAAAGGGGGTCGAGGAGCTATGGGATCGCTTTTCCAAAAGCCTCCCCGCGTACGAGCGCGCCGATCTGCGGACCCTGGACAGGAAGTTCTACTCGATCTCATACGCCCCCAAGGACTATCGCGGACTGAATCATCTGCTCGATCCGATAATCAGGGGACTGGTCCGCGAATACCGCCTCCGGATTGAATACTTGAGCGGGCTGGTTCACGAGGTTGATCCGTACACGCTTGTCGCTTATCGCGGTGGGCTCTACCTTATCGGCAAGACCCACATCAACGGCACGATTACCACGCTCGCCGTGGAGCGGATGCGCCGGGTCGAGCTTCTGCCCGGCGAAGGCGGCGGCTTCCGGAAATTCGCCTATCCGGCTTCGTTCCGGCCTGAACGATACACCGAAGGGGCATTCGGGATCATGGTTGAGGGCGAAGAGCCGGTCGAGGTCGAGCTCCTGGTGAAGAACCGGGAAACCGAGTCCTACCTTCGCGCGCGCAGCCTTCATCCGTCTCAACGTTTCATCAGGCGTCGCGGAAAAACGGTGCTCACGATGAAGGTGCGCGGGACGACGGAGCTTCGAAACTGGATCTTGGGCTTCGGCCCCTGGCTGCAGGTGCTCAAGCCCGCCGCGCTTCGACAAGAGGTTTGCGCTCTGCTTTCCCGGGCCGCACGAAACTATCGCGCTTGAAACCCACCAGGGTCCGGAGCGGCGAATCCGATCGGTGTGCGGTGGCTCAGCCGGTGACCTTCGAGAAGGGCGTAGAGCTCCGCGATGGTTCGGGACGTCGGAGGCGGCTCGATTCCGGGGTTGCCCGCCCGCATCCACTTTTGCGATTCCGCCGCCGAAAGAGGATGGAACTCAACCTTGAGAGCGCATCGCCCGGGATCCAGGACGTTGCCGCCTCCTCTGCCACACGTCTTCTCCTCGCGCGCCGCCCACGACAACGGCGATGAGCGCCGCGCCAATCATCGCTCCCGCCACAAAGGAGAGCTACGAGTGCCCGCATCTTGTTACCTCCCTCGGGTCACGACCTGCTTGTCGTTGACCGCACGCAAGCCAAGAATGGGCAAAGCGTAGCGTTGCGCGCGGGATAGCTGAGCAAGGCAATGTGCCAATCGCGGTTCCCACGCCTGGATTGGACGCGAGCATGTGCAACAGATGGCGGTCCTTCTGGAGCTCGGAGACCAGCAGATCGACAGGTGCGACATCGCGCGCGGCGACACGGGCGGGATATTTGATCTCGCTTTGGAGGTCGGGGGAATCGATTCGCGCAGGTTCTGGCCGGGCGAGGCGCTCGCCTATCTGCGCCACGGGCTGGACGACATCGACGACATCCTCGATCCCGAGGGCGATCAGGCGGATGTACGCGACAGGGTACCAACGCTGATGAGCTGCTTCACCGAGGGGACGGATCGGGAGGCGTTGTTGTCGGCGGTGCCGCACGCCTTGGAGTGGCTCAAGCCGTTTCTGCGAGTCGCATGGACATCATACGCATGGGAGAGTCTGCAGCCGTTCTTCGCGGATCTGGAGACGATGTGGAGGAGGCTGGCGGACGGCGCGGCGCGAATTGCCGTGACGTGACAGGCTGGGCAATCCGTTGGCATGCGCCTGCCGTCCGCCAATGAGTGAGACTACTGCGGCGTGATGCTGTGCGCGAAGGGCAGGAACATCGCGTTCGAGCACCATGAGTTACCGTCCGGGGGCGGATTGGTCGTCGCGAAGGTCGTCATCGTGATGAAGAATACCGCCGTATCGGTCGGCGCGAGGTTCTGCACGTCCAGCACGAACGGCACGATTGTATCGCCGATGCCGGGGTTGATTATGTTGGCGATCAGCGTTGGCGTGAGTCCGGCTTTACAGGTGTCGAAATCCGTGCAACCCGCAGGGGCGACACCTGAGTAGGCAGTGAAAAATGCCTGTCGCCAGACTCCGATCTGGACAGCGACCGAGCCGGAAGGGGAGAACTCCCAGTTCACGTTCGTACCGACCGGCGCGCTCGCCGTTCCCTGGGCTACAACCGTCTCGACGCCCATCGGTATCTGCTGAGTCGGGCATCCTTCGTTCGGGATCAAGTCCGAGAGTGCGGACGTTTTCACGCCGCTGACAGCTGGTTTCGCGGCAGCGACTGCGGCGCTGGTGGTCTGGCCTGCGGAGAGATCGACGGGCGGGACGGTGGAGGTCACGACGCCGTCGGTGCGCGTCCAGATGCGCTTTTGTGCCGGTGTCAGCTTGGGCGGCTTCGGCTTTTTCGGCTGTGCCGCGAAGGCGGGCGAACCGGTCAGGACGACCGCAAGGGTCAGCAGGCTCACTACTTTCTTCATTGGATGAACCCTCCTTGTAAACCGTTATTCACAAACTCGGCGCATTCATTTCACGCGCCTCGACTTCCAGAGGCATCGAGCTGCCGCTGTCAGTCATCATGGCTCCCAGTAGAGCATCATCCTCTGACAACGGTTGTCGCAGGCGGCCGACCCAGGACGTCGATGACGATCGCTCGAAGTTGCGGTGCGCAGGCGAGGGTCTTCGGGATCTGCGGCGCGACTGGTTGAGCGCGGCAGGGCAGGCCGACGCGGGGGCGACGCTGCCAACGGTTGTTGTTGGACCCGGGCGGGGGCTTGCGGCCGCTCCGCCCGGACTCTTACGAACGAATGTTGTATTCCTTCATCTTGCGCTGCAGCGAGATGCGCGAGATGCCGAGGACCCGGGCGGAACGCGATACGTTGTTCTGGTTTGCGGCCAGAACCTCGGCGATGTACCGGGCCTCGAAGTTTGCCCGCGCCGATCGCAGATCGCGGTTGCCGTCGGGCTCCGGCGTCGCTGCCGCCTTCACGGCGGGGCTCACGGTCGTGCCGCGGATTTTCTCGGAGAAGACTTCCGGACGGATGCTCTCTCCGGAGGGTGTGAGGGCGACCGCCCGCTCGATCTCGTTCTGCAACTCGCGCACGTTGCCCGGCCACGAATAGCCCTCGAGGAGCGCCAGAGCCTGGGGATCGATTTCGTGGATGGTCTTGCGCTGGCGATCGGCGGCGTTGGACACGAACCGCACCGCGAGCAGCGTGATGTCGCCTTTGCGCGCGCGCAGGGGCGGCAGCGTGATCGGAAAGGCCGCCAGCCGGTAGTACAGATCGGCTCGGAAAGTGCCCGCCGCGACCGCCGCTTTCAGGTCCCGGTTGCTCGCGGAAATTACGCGTACGTCGACCCGCTCCGGCCGCGTGCTGCCGATCGCGATGATCTCGCCGTCCTGCAGGACCCTGAGCAGCTTCGGTTGCATGCCAAGCGGCATCTCGCCTATCTCGTCGAGAAAGATGACGCCGCCATTTGCCGCCTTGAACAGGCCCGGTTGATCGCTGATCGCCCCGGTAAACGCTCCCCGGCGATGGCCGAACAATTCGCTTTCGAGCAGATGCTCCGAAAGGGCGGCGCAGTTGATGGCCAAAAACGGCCGATCCGCCCTGTCGCTCATGCGATGGATTGCGCGGGCCAGCAGTTCCTTGCCGGTGCCGGTTTCACCTTCCAGCAGCACCGAAATCGGCGAGGCGGCGATGGTGCTTACCAGGCGGAGAATTTCGGTGATCTCAGGACTCGATCCGACCACGTCATCGAGCAACTCGTGCCGGGCGAGATCGCGCCGCAGGGCGCCCACCTGGGTGCGCAGGCTCTGCTCGGTGGCGCGCAGTTGTTCCACCTGGCTTGCGTTGTAGATCGCGAGAGCGATGCTGTTGGCGAGCAGTTCCAGCAGCGCCAGGTCATCGTCGGTAAAGGAATTGCCCCGAAGCGAGTTGACCACTTCAACCACACCCAGCCTTTTGTCGTTTGCGATGAGAGGCGCGGCAAGAATCGACCGCGTGGTGAGCCCGGTATGGCGGTCGATCAGGGAATAATGCCTTTCTTCACGGCTTACGTCGTCAACCTTGATCGCCTGGCCCGTGCGCAAGGCCTCGCCGGCCACGCCCCGGTCGGCTGGAAAACGCAGCCCGGACAGCCGGCGCGCCACTTCGGGATCTATATCCGAAAGGTAAGGAAAGTAGAGTTCGTTGCGCTGAGGGTCGAGCAGCAAGATCGCCGCCCCCTCGGCGTCCAGCACTTCGCGACATTTGTGAGTCACCAGCTCCAGCAACGGATCGATCTGAAGCTGGCTCGCGAAAGCATTGCCAAGCTCATAAATGAGCCGATACGGTGCACCCCTTGTTATCGCCATTGCCGCGGAAATTTCAGCCAGGGCGTCGTCCGCGCTATCGTACCGGATTTCATCCGACATCGACTATAACCTCGTTCAACGGCTGCTCGGGACAACGCGACCCGATTCGAATCCTTTCAATTCCCTTCAATCGTCAATCTCGCTGTTCACCAAGGCGTCGCGCTGTATATCGATAAGCACTGCCAGCTTTTGAGCCAGGAGATCTGCTGCCTGCAGAATCTTTTCCTGGGCATCGATTGGAATGCGAGCTTCGAGCGCGAACCCGAGAACCCTTGCCCCCTCTATGAACATCGCCCTGCACAAGGCTTCGAAGCCCAACGAATGACCATTCACGCCCGGTGGGTCGGGCCGCTTCTGTCCCATGATCTGACAATTCTTCTCCTCCTTGCGGTCAGGAAGGTGCAAAGCATGGGGCATGCCACGCGGCAAAATGCCAAATTCGCCGCAAAGTACCGATCCTTTTCTGTTTCAGCGCGTCGCCTTCAAGCCCTTTTGGTTGCCTCTTCGAGTTAGCACCGCTTCAGGAATGTTGCAGCAAAATCCCTCGCGCTTGACGTTCGGCGAACTAGGTGCTCTCGGTCTTAGGCCTTGCGATCCGGTTTGAAGCTTTACCTATCTCATGCCCTGCGTCGCAGCAGCACTCGAAAAAGAGCAATATATCGGCCGGGTTTTCGCTCCGTTACCGCGGTTCTGTGCGGACTTGACGCCGCCGGGGACAATTGTGAAACAGCTTCAGGAAATTTGGCCAAGCGGAAGATACACGCACACCACGAAAGTAACTCTGGTCCGGATGGCAGGGTCTTACGTCAACTGAAAGCAGGCAGGCCGCGCGCCACTGTGGCGCAGGGTTCAAATGTTGTGACCGACGGAGAACAGCGCCTTGTGAAGGGTAGGCAGAAGTCGTCGCCGCTCATCCTCGATTGCATCATCGAGCGTCACGGCCAGCCCGGTTAGAGCCTTAGCCGCCTCGCGGGCTTCTTCGGCCGTCACGCGGGTCAGGTCGCCTTTCGCAACCGTACCAATCAGCTCGCGAAGCTTCTGATGACATTGCCGGACTTTGCGGAGGATCTCGGCCGAGAGATGGGCGTGCTCGTCCAGCCAAGGGAGCAGTTGCTTGTCCTCGACATCGAGATGATGCGAAAGGATGGGTTCGATGGCTGCCCAGACCTTGGCCGCATCACGCCTCAAATCCGCCGACTCCGTGTCCCGCGCGAGGCGCAACCCGGCTATCGCCGCATCAAGAAGGCATGCGCGCAGTTGCGAGTCCTGGCGATTGAGCTCGACGAAGAGATGGCGCATCTCGGACGCGCTTGGGGAAGAAGCGTCGCGTTTGGTTCTCGATTGTCTTGCACCGACGGGTTGCCGATTTTGCATCTGCGTGGGCGTCCTCTCGGAAGGTTCGGAAGCGAAGGCTGCACCAAACGTGCCATTGGGACTGCTCGCTCTTACGGCACAGGGGGAGCCATCGCGATGTATCGTGATGAGACAGTGCCCCCTTTTAGGCCACGTCGTGGCCGGCTCGAAATCTCAACCACGCTTGGCACGAGCGATGCTGATGGGCGATCGGGAGGCAGCGATGAAAAAGTTCAAAAGGGCGGGATCGGTGTTTGCGGGAATGGCGACAGCGCAAGGGGTGGCGATGGCATTGCTGGTCGCCACGATGTTATCGCCGTTGTCGTCGGCGCTTGCGGTCAACTACGAGAAGACACCTGCGGGAGTTACCGACGATTCGCGCGATCCCGGCCGCAGCGCAGACTTCATGCGCGCCATCTGGGTCCCGCCGGGAACCCTGGTGACGTTTCTGGGCAGGCATGACGCCTCGGTGACAAATCTGCGGGCGTTTTTCACCGCCACGTCTTTCATCAAACCGGCGGTGACAGTCGATCAGTATCTTGCGCTTGTCGGCAACTACTATCCCGATGGGCAGGATCTGGTGCTGATGCGATGCCGACCATCGCCGGAGCAAGTGCAGCGTGTCACCCCGATTCTGGCAACCTGGCCAAACGTTTTTTCCGCGATTGTGAGCGACTTCTCGGGCCGGGGCTTTTCCTGTCCGCCCAACCTCGCGGACGGAGATAACATCATGTACTGCGCAGCTCGCGGATATTCCGACTCCGCCCGAAGCGTCCTGGTCGCCGGTCTTTCACTCGCCTTGGATGCCGCAAGCAGCATTTTCGCTGACTCCGCCGCATCACCCGGCGCCGCAGCTCTCAAGAGGAACTACGGCATCTATCCGGCTTTCACCGGACTTGGCTTCAGCGTCGCCGGAAGTGGCACGGTCGGTTCCATGACCGCCGTCGACACCCTGCGTGAATCGATCGTTCCGGAATATCTCCTGGCGAATACAACGCTCGAAGAAGCCGGATGCAGGTGCATCCAGGTTCCTGCTTACGGCAACAAGAAGTCAGCAGACGCGCGACACACAAAGCCGGTCGATCCCAACTACGTGTGGCAGAAGGGAAGGCTCAGGGAGGGCGCCTGTCGCGAAACCCGCCGGCTGGGCGCGGTCAGCGCGGGCTTCGACCCTGCGACAGCGGCAGGCGAGTCGCGTTCCGCCCAATGAGAACAGTCGCAAGCCGTCCCCACAGTTCGGCCGATCCGTCTCTTCTTTTGCGCAGGAAGTTGACCGGGTCGTCACTCTGACAGGTCCGCGAGTACGACGCATATTGAAGATAAGCCAACGTAAGGTTAATGTTGCGATGCACGGAGCGGAGTCGCCCGAGTCTTGATTGCGACAAGCTCTTGAAACTCGGTGCGGTTTCGACCATTGGCGGGGGGAAATGGTTCGATGCCCTACGAGGCGTATTTCAAGGCCGCCAGCGAATGCTTGGTCATCGTAGGCCGGGATGGCAGGATCACCGAAGTCAATCCTCAAACCGAGCGTCTTTTCGGTTTCACCAAGCAGGAACTGATAGGACAGCCGGTAGAAATTCTGATTCCCGAACGGTTGCGTGAAACCCACGCCCGTCACGTGACCAACTATTTTAAGGCGCCGCGGACACGGGCGATGGGTACGGGGATGAGGCTCCTTGGGCAGCGCAAGGACGGCATCGAGTTTCCGGTTGAGGTAAGCCTGACCTACGCTCCGGGCACCGTACGCGGTGACCTTGTTGTTGCCGCCGTGATCGATATCACTCAGCGGCTTGCTCTCGAGCGCGAAGCGCGCAGGGCTGAGAGCATCACTTCGATGGGGACATTCGCAGCCGGCGTAGCGCACGACCTGAACAATCCACTGCAGATAATCCTGTCGCGCGTGGAGTTGATTCTGCAGACTGCCCAGGACTCGCTGCCACCCGAAGTGCGCGAGGATCTTTCAGTTATCCAGCGCCACGCCGAACGAACGTCGAAAATTGTGGCCGAATTCCTGCGAATTTCGCGCCAACGGACTCGTGCGCTCGCACCGTTGACTCTGGGGCGGCTGATTGATGACGCGCTGCTGTTGATGGGCGATCAGCTTCAGTCCGGAAAGATCAATGTCGATGCCCGCGTGGACCCGGAGCTTCCTCCGATTATAGGCGACGAGACGGCGCTCGAACGCGTCCTGATAAACCTGCTGTCAAACTCCCGGGATGCGATGCCGAGCGGCGGCACGATCAGCGTCCGCGCCGAGAAGATCGAAGAGCGTCCCGGATGGGTGAGGCTTGTAGTAGCGGACAACGGGCCCGGAATCGCTCCGGAGGCACTCACGAAGATCTTCGACATGCTCTACACCACCAAGACCGACGGTACCGGGCTCGGCCTTTGGCTCAGCCGCAGGATTGTGCAGGAACACGGCGGCAGAATCGAGGTGAAGTCGGAACCCGGAGAAGGAGCGGCTTTTACAATCATGCTGCCCACCGGAGGGGAATCGTCATGAGTTCTCTGCCAGTCTCCCAATCAAAGTCTCGATAAACCCTGGTTTCGGGTTCAGCCATGGCGGATGACAGAATTCTCATCCTTGATGACGAACCGGACATGATCGAGAACTGCCGGAGGGTGCTGGCGTCCGCCGGTTATCAATGCCTTACGACGACGAGCCCGTCTGAAGCCCTCAAGATGATCGAAACCGAGCATCCGGACCTGATGCTCACGGATCTTCGGATGCCCGAGATGGACGGGATGGAGATTCTCAAGCGAGCGCGCGAACTCGACCCGCGCATGCCGGTGATGATGCTGACCGGGTATGCGACCGTGGAGACGGCGGTCGCCGCGGTCAAGGCGGGAGCCTTCGACTACATCTCGAAGCCGTTCTCCAACGATCAGCTCAAGCTGACCGTGGAGCGCGCACTTACCAGGAGAAAGCTCGAACTCGAAAACCTTCATCTACGCGAACAGCTAAAGGGAGCCTACGGATTCGAGAACATCATCGGTCGAAGTCCCGCTCTTCAACAGGTCCTCGAACTGGTCCGAAAAGCGGCCCGTTCGGATGCGAACATCTTAGTCCTGGGAGAATCGGGAACAGGCAAGGAACTGGTAGCGAGGGCGATTCACGCGAACAGTCCACGCGCCGCCCAGCCGTTCGTGGCGGTCGATTGCGCATCGCTGCCGGAGAATCTGCTCGAATCCGAACTGTTCGGGCACGAGAAGGGAGCATTTACGGGCGCTTCGGCGGTGAAGCGCGGACTGCTGGAGGTCGCCCAGCGCGGCACGGTCTTCCTTGACGAACTTGGGGAGATGCCGCTCGGGTTGCAGGTAAAGCTCCTGCGCGCCCTGCAGGAACGGCAGATTCGCCGCGTCGGCGGCAATGCGCCGATCGACGTGGACATTCGAATAGTCGCCGCCACCAATCGCGACCTCGGCGCGATGGTTGCCGCGGGGAAGTTCCGCGAGGATCTCTACTACCGCGTCAACGTCATCGACATCGCGCTCCCGCCCCTTCGCGACCGAACTGGCGACATCGAATTGCTGGCCAACGCGTTTTTGGCGAAATACGGGCGCGGAATCGTCAAAGGCTTCGAACCCGAGGCGATGGTCGCGCTCGAAATGTATTCATGGCCGGGCAACGTGCGTGAGCTCCAGAACGTGATCGAACGCGCATGCGCGCTGGCCGACGGCGAGATGGTCACCCTGGCTGAGCTTCCCGCTCAATTCAGGGCGCCCCGTCCCTCAACCGAATCGGCACCACCGGCGGATGCTGTTACGAGCCTGACTCTGAAAGAAGCCAAGGAGCGTTGGATAAGCCAACTCGAGGCCGCTTACGTTTCAGACCTTCTGAAGAACGAGGGCGGGAACGTTTCGCAAGCGGCTCGCAAGGCGGGCGTCGATCGCAAAACCCTCCATCGCCTGCTGAGCAAGCACGGACTTCGCTAGGGCTTGGTTCCGAAAATGATGTCAGGCCGGGCGGCCGCCGGCCTGAGCGGCAAGAGCCTTGATGGTCGAGATTAGTTCGGAGTTCGGGAAGGGCTTTTTCAGGTAGCGATTCGCCAACTGATGAGCTTCCGTTTCGGCCTTAGCCGAATGGTAGCCCGTCATCAGAATCACCGGGGTCTGCGGCGACTTCTGACGCACGTAGCGCGCGATCTCGAATCCATCGCCGGTCGGCAGAGTTATGTCGGACAGGACGATATCGGGCTTGCGCTCATCAAACAAAGAGATGGCATCTTCCATCCGGTAAGCCACAACGCAATCGAACCCGACAGCCTTGAGAAGCCTGGCATAGGTGTCGGCCAGATCCGTTTCGTCATCAATTATCAGTATGGTGGGTGGCATTCGCCCGCGGCCCCTTTTGGCTGGTTCGCTCTGCTGGCAAGACTATGTCGACGGGGCCTTGGGCCTTTCCTGACGGTGATCAACCATGCCTTGAATTGCGGTTTCAATGCAATATCACCTGTCGAAGCTCAAAATGGGCCGTTGGGCATCCTCAGCAGCAATCCACCGGCGATTGCCCGGCCGTCGTCACCTCATGCGGAAACAGAAAGGTTGTGGAGCCATCTTCGAATCGCACCAGGAACATCCTGCGACCAAGATTGTCGAGCTCCTTCACAATCTCGGGGGTCTCCCTGAAGCGGACCTTTCCGCTACGGTCCCGAATAGGCCGAACCAGGTGACATCGTCGAGTCGTGTCGCAATTGTCCTGCGTTGCCATCGTCGCCTTGGATTCCTACTCGCTCTTCATCCTTTTCACATTCCGTGCCGATTCGAATCGGCGCTAAAGCTCCGAGGAGAATGCCCGTTATTGCCATAGCTGGCCCAGCGAGGACCACGATTCGACGAATTCAGCTCCCGCCGGAGGTGATCGCTCCGACTGCCGGAAATAGAGGGCGCCGGAGGGGGTTGTGCAGCTCGCATGGGGAGGACGCTCCCCACGTGGGACATCGATGCCACAGTCCCGGAGCAAAAAACGGCCGTATTCATAAGGCTGTCAAGTGGCATGAGAGATGCTCCCAACGGAAACAGCGCGGAAAAGGAGCGGCAAGGATGGACCTCTTTTCGACCTTCGAATCCTCATTCCTGAAAACCTCTCGCCCCCCGGTCTTTGCCCTTATGGAGCCCGACAATGCGACCGCCGAAAGCCCGAGATCCAGTGCCCCCTCAGGTAAGGGACACCGTGAGCACTTGGGGGAGGGTGCCATGACGGATCAGTTTTCTCATAATCGGTATTTTCATTTTCACCTGGTGTCAGACGAGGATCTCGAAGTGCTGCGAGCCGTCGTTGAAGCCAGCCTTTGCCGCACCGAGGATCTCGTTGGCACATGGTGCCGCTCCTACACCGATCGCTTCGGGAATTCGCCCGCGCTTTCAGAGGACGAGTTCAAGGATCTTCTCGGAGCGATGTTGAATCGCAGTCACGAGGCGCTGCTTGAGCGCGATGTCGACCGCTACCGCACGGAAGCGGAGCGAGCCGGAGATCTCCTTGCGGGCCGAGGGATGCCGCTCGAGGAAATGATCGCCGCTTTGCAACTCCTGAACGAAAGTATGCGACACACGCTTGCTGGCAATCTCCCCATGAATCCGGAGGTCGAAGCCGCCCTCGACCGAATAAGCCACGCGAGAGTGATGCTGTTCGTCTCCGGCTACTTGCGATCTCTTTCCGCCGCGACGGGCGCACAGGCACTCTCGCTTAAGCGTGAGGCGGCGAAGCTCCCCGGGTCGGCCCGCAACCGTTTTCACGGCCTGGTCGGGGCGAGCCCAGGAATGAAGCTTCTCTACGAGCGCATCGAGATGGCGGCCGCATCGAGCGGCAATCTGCTCATCGTGGGCGAAAGCGGCACCGGCAAGGAACTCGTCGCGCGCGCGATCCACGAGTCCGGACCGCGCAAGGGCAAACCGTTCGTTGCCCTCAATTGCGCCGCCCTTCCCAAGGATCTGATTGAAAGCGAGCTGTTCGGCTACAAGAAGGGCGCATTTAGCGGCGCCAATAACGACCATCTCGGACTGTTCCGCGCCGCCGACGGCGGGACGCTCTTCCTCGACGAGATCACCGAGATGGATGCATCCACGCAGACCAAGCTTCTAAGAGCAATCCAGGAACGAGCCATCCGTCCCGTAGGCACGACCCAGGAACAACCGGTCAACGTCCGTCTGATCGCATCGACCAACCGCGATCCCAAGGCGGCGGTCGCGAGCGGAAACCTTCGCGAGGATCTCTACTACCGATTGCAAGCCTCCGTTCTCACCATCCCGGCCCTTCGCGACCGCCGCGAGGACATCCCGTTGCTGGTGGACCACTTCATCGCGATGTTTGCGGAGCGGTTCGGGCGCGAAGTCGGCGGCATCGAGCGGCGCGCCCTGGAAGCCATCTGCAACTACTCGTGGCCGGGCAACGTGCGCGAGCTTTCCAACACCATCGAAGCGGCGTTCACCTTCGGCAGGGGAGCTTTGATCGAGTTCGGAGACCTTCCGTCTTCAATCACGTCGGCGATGGAACAGGATACCCCCGTGACCAAGGGGGAAACCCCGGATTGTCCGCGCTCCGGCGGGCACGTGCCGTCTTTCGCAGAGGCGGAGCGCGACCTGATCAAGCACGCGTTGGTCACGACCAACGGCAACAAGGTTGCCGCGGCCGAGCTTCTGGGAATCTCCCGAAAAAAGCTTTACGCGAAGATCGAGAAGTATCGCCTCGCATCGCTTCCCAACTGACGGGTTGCTTGCGGACAGGGTCGCCTTCCGCCGGTGACCCAAAACAAATCGCAAAGAAGGCCGCAGGAAGGCGATGCCTCCTCCGGCTTTCAATTGAGCGATTTCCGCCGGGGTCGTTTCGTCCGTTGCTAGTCGAGGGGAGTCTCCGCCTTTAGAGCCGATGCGCCGGCTCCGATTCCCACGACCTGGCGAGCAGGCCGCGTCGATACGATCTCGGCGCGCGCTCTTGCGGTCTGATGATAGAGCGAGAGGTCGGCATGGCGCGTCTTCCACCAGTACCTGGTGGTTGTCCCGCACCAGTTATTGGTGATCCTGCCTTCCTCGGTCTTGTACCAGCTCTTGCCAGTCACAGCCCAGACCGTCCGCTCCAGTTCGCTTTGCAGGCGCGCGTCGAAAGCATCGAGCACTGCGCGCCGGAGGTCGATCGCGGCAATCCCGCACGCGTCCATTTGCGCGAGGCAATCCAGGATGTAGTTGGTCTGGCATTCGATCATAAAGATGATCGAGTTGTGGCCCAGGTTCGTATTGGGGCCGTACATGAGGAACAGGTTCGGAAAACCGGGAACGGTAATGCCCAGGTAGGCGCGGGCGCCTCCTTTCCATTCGTCGTGAAGCGCGCGATGGTTTCGGCCTTCGATTCTTATCGGGGCCAGGAACGCGGTCGATTCAAAGCCCGTGGCATAGATAATGACGTCGGCCGCCACCTCGCGTCCGCCGCGGGTCACTAGCGAGTGCTCCGCGATGTGATCGATCGGGTCGGTTATGACCTCGACATTCTTGCGGTTGAGGGTCGGATAGTAGTCGTCGGAGATGAGAATTCGTTTTCCGCCGATCGGATAGTCCGGAACCAGCACCTCCTGAAGCTTCGGATCCTTTACGATCGAGCGCATATGCTGCTCGGCGAGCCGCGCTGTGCGCTTCGAGACGAACCCGCTTCCCTGGAACATCGGCCAGTTCATCTCATGCCTAAGCCAGATCCACCATCGATAGGCCTTCGCAAGAGCGGGATACTTCGCGAACCGCCGCTTTTCGGCTTCGCTGTATGGGCGATCGCCCCTCGGGATCATCCAGTTGGCGCTTCGCTGGAAGATGTGGAGCCGGGCCACCTTGGGCGCGATCTGCGGGATGAACTGAATCGCGCTTGCGGCGTTGCCCACGACTGCAACGTTGAGTCCGGTCAGATCGACGTCATGCCGCCACTGCGCGGAATGGAACACGACCCCGCGAAAGTTCTCCGCGCCTGCAAACTTGGGGGTGAAGGGTCGGTTTAGCTGACCGACGCCGCTCACGAGAACATCCGCGACGATCTCCTGGCCGGCGGTCGTACGAATCCGCCATGCGCTTTCCTCATCCACCCATCGCGCTTGCGCGATCTCGGTATTGAACCGAATATGAGGCATCAGGTCGTACTTGCGGGCGCAGTGTTCCATGTATTCAAGGATTTCGGATTGGGGCGCCCACTTTCGAGACCAATCGGTCTTCTGTTCGAAGGAGAAGCAGTAGGCAAACGCGGGCACGTCACAGCATGCGCCGGGGTATGTGTTGTCGCGCCAGGTTCCTCCTACCCGGTCGGACTTCTCGAAGATTGTGAAGCTGTGGATTCCGCGCTTCTTGAGCTGGATTCCCAGGCACAGGCCGGCAAAGCCGGAACCGATAATCGCGATGCGGCGGCTCGCAGCAGCCATCGGCGTTCCTCCTCGGGCCATAATTTTCAACAGAGTGACGGAGAACTCTCGGTCGCGGATGGCCGACCGCATACTCCTCACCCCGTCACATTGTGCGAGGAAAACAGCAGGGCGCGTGCCAGCGGTCGATTCGAATCCTAACTAAAAACCCCGGATTTCTCTGGGATTTTTCCTTCGTGTCTTCTGAATTTGTTGAGAAATTTTAGCTGATTGACCCCCTTGGAGTCAGCGGAGTGTCACCTCCGCGCACATAGTTCAGGCGTTGCTTCCCCCTGAAATCTTTCGTTCGTGCGCCATGGCCCATCTCACGCTTCCCGCTCCGGTTCTGGTCCGTTGCAAGGTCACTTTCCGCTTCTCTCGTCGAACAAGCTCATGACGGCACATTCGATGCACTTCAAAGAAACAAACCCCGGCGGCGGTGAAAAACATGACACAAAGCGTCTTGATTCCGTCGGACTCCGTTCGCCTGGAAGGCGAGTTGGTGATTCCGAAAGAAGCAGTCGGCGTGGTCCTGTTTGCTCATGGCAGCGGGAGCAGCCGCCTGAGTCCCCGCAATCAGTTCGTCGCCGAGTCCCTGCAGAAAAAGGGCATTGGTACCCTGCTTTTCGATCTGCTGACCGAAGATGAGGCTGCGGACCGCGACAATGTCTTCGACATCGATTTCCTGGCGCATCGCCTGTCGGATGCCACCCGATGGCTTCGAGGCACATCCGAAGGCAAAGGCAGGCCGCTTGGATACTTTGGGGCCAGCACCGGGGCGGCGGCTGCGCTCATAGCCGCGGCCAGAGATCCCTCCATTCGGGCGGTCGTGTCGCGCGGTGGCCGGCCCGACCTCGCGATACGCCATCTGTCACACGTCCAGGCTCCCACGCTTCTGATCGTGGGCGGCGAGGACTCGGGCGTCATCGAACTGAACGAGAAGGCCTACCGGGTCCTTCGATGCGACAAATCGATAAGGTTCGTTCCTAAAGCCACGCACCTGTTCGAGGAGCCCGGGACTCTGGAGGAAGTAGCCCGGCTCGCTTCGGACTGGTTTCTGCAGCATCTGGCATCAGCTCCGGAAGATCCCAGGTTCACCCTGCCCGAGGTTTTTCGCGATCGCGATTCGGCGGGAAAAGCGCTGGCGAAGCGGCTTAAGTCTTACGCCGGTCAGGACATCGTGGTTCTGGCGATTCCGCGCGGCGGATTGCCCGTCGCCAGACAAGTTGCCGATGCGCTCGGTGCGCCTCTCGATATCGTGGTGGTCCGAAAGCTCGGCGCGCCCGAGCAACCTGAGCTGGGAATCGGCGCGGTAGTCGATGGCGACCATCCACGGGCCATTTTCAACCCCGAACTCCTCGAGACGCTCGGGGTCTCCGATGAGTACATCGACGCCGAAGTTGCCCGCCAACTCAAAGAGGTCAAGCGTCGCGAAGCGGCCTATCGGCAGGGACGTGTGAAGGTTCCGATCGAGGGCAAGACGGTGATCCTTGTCGATGACGGTATCGCGACCGGGTCTTCCGTCAGGGCCGCGCTCAGAGGCATCAGGCGGGCAAAGCCCGGCAAATTGATCCTCGCGGTTCCCGTCGCGCCTCCCGAGACGGTGGAAGCGCTGCGCAGAGAGGCCGACGAAATCGTATGCCTGGAGACGCCCGAGGTCTTCTTCGCCGTTGGCCAGTTCTATGAGGACTTTCACCAGGTTTCAGACGACGAGGTGCGAACGATCCTCCAGGCCGGGCCAAAGGCGGAAACGGCCCCGCCATGACGCCCTTGGATACAGAGGTCTCCACGACGCGGGCCACTAATCGAGACAACGCAACCATGATGCGCTTCGGATGCTTCGGCATCTCAGCCCCCGACGATACGAGCCTATTGGCACGTCGCGTGCTCACCCAGCTCTTCCATCACCTGCATACGAGGAAGCCAGATGAACCGCGACTTTGAGGTCAGACAACTGCTGCGCGCCTACCGCTCCGGGCTGATGAGCGAGGCGGCATTCGAAGAGGAGATGGCCCGCCTGGAAGCTGAAGGCACCGGCGTGGAGGACTCTGAGAGTCGAGGATTCGAGGCGCTCGGCCGGACCTATCGGTCGGAGCGCGAAGCCCTCCTGGGGTTCTTCGACAAGCTGCATGCAACCCAAATCGACGCTGCTTTGGCATTCGCCAAGTGGGCCGCAGTCTGCCGCACTCCCGGCCTTCGTACCGGTCTTATCCTCATTGCCGAGCGGGATAGCTCACACGCCCGGGTGCTTGAACGCAGAGCGCGCGAGATCGGCGGCCAGCTTCATTCCGTGACGACCGAGCACGGAAGCAAACTGGTCGAGGTGCTCGCAAATCCGGAGATATCCGACCTCGACAAGCTTATGGGGGTCGTGAACTTCATCCCGGAGCCTCGCGAGGCCGCTGCTCCTATCCTGACTTTCGCCTCGCTCCTGAGGTCCGACATCGAGTCTCGGCAGGCGCTTCGCCTAATCGCGGAGGACGAACTGTCCACGGCGGCCTGGCTGCACGACACCTGCGCGGCTTTGACCTCGGGGCAATGGCCGGGCGCCGAAAAGCAGTAGGACCGGGGTCCATCTACCGGAAACAATGCGTGGGATGGTGAAGTAACGCCCGCCCACCTTGATACAGGAGAAAAGTCATGTCGAACGGTAATACCGGCCGAGCGTTGGTTTCCGCCGCGGCCTCTGTGCTCCTGCTTGCGGTCGCGCTGCCATTCACCGCCCGCATCGCCCTTCCCGCCGAACAAGCCCCGGCTCCTCAGCCCTCGTCATCGCATGAGATGGAAATGGGAGGACACGGAATGATGGGTGGCATGATGGGAGGGAAGGGGATGATGGGCGGCAAGCAGGAAAGCGGACGGATGATGATGTGCGGATGTCCGTGCCCGATGATGGGTGCCGGGATGATGGGGATGGGACCGATCACCGGCGGCGATCCGGCGATGGCGGCGCGGATGCTTGAAATGCGGGCGGAGATGATGAAATCGGACGCCGCCATCATGGAAAAATACGCCCGCCAGATGAGCCCGGCAAAATGAGCGCGCTTCCGCCACACGCTCCCCTGCGGTAACCCTAGTGCCCGGGGTCGGATGAACATGGACCTTGTGATTGCAGCGGGCTCCGGAAATCCCACGCTGGCAGACGCGATCGCCGATCGACTTGGCACCTCCGTCTGCCGCGCCATCCTCAACCGCTTCCCCGATACCGAGCTGCACGCCGAGATAGAGCAGAGCGTACGCGGATGCGACGTCTATCTGGTGCAGCCTACCGGACCTCCCGTCGATAGCCATCTGATGGAGCTGCTGTTCATGGCCGATGCCTGCCGGCGGGCGGGAGCGGCGCGGATCACTGCGTTGACTCCGTACTTTGGCTATGCGCGGCAGGACAGGCGGGCGAGGGGCCGCGAGGCGGTCGGTGGCCGCCTGGTCGCGGACCTGATTCGGAGCGCGGGAATCGATCGCGTGGTAGCCGTCGATTTGCACACCGTATCGCTGGAGGGGTTCTTTGCGATTTCGCTCGAGCATCTGAGCGCCGTGCCCCTGCTTGCCAACGTGGTGGAGGAGATGGTGTCGCCGAACACGGTGATCGTTTCTCCTGACCTTGGAGGGGTGAAGCTGGCCGAGCGATATGCCGAGCTGCTCCGCCGCCCGCTGGCAATCGCGCATAAGAGCAGGCTCAGCGGGCAGGAGGTAGCGGTTCGGGGAATAGTCGGCAATGTCGCGGGGAAGACTCCGATCATCGTCGATGACATGATCTCCACGGGAGGGACGATCGCGGCTGCCGCTTCGGCGTTGCTCGCGCAGGGATGCGCCGGAGAGATCGTCGTGGTGGCGACTCACGCGTTGCTTGTGGGCCCCGCGATGGAAAGACTCGCCGCCCTTCCTATTCGGAGACTGGTTACGACCGACAGCCTGCCGCCCCCCAAGGGGTGTCCGCTGCCGCTCCAGGTCGTAAGTGTTGCGCCGATGCTGGCCGAAGCGGTCAGTCGCCTAAACGTGGACCAATCGATGGAGGAGCTTCTGACTCATCGTTAGTGTGTGTGCGGGCACTGAACCGCGTGATTTGGGCACATGGAACTCATAAAGCTCAGCGATCATCTGTGGGAGATACCCAGGCAGGGGGCGATGCTCGTGCCGGGGCGCGTCTACGCCAGCGCAAGAATGATCGAGGAGCTGCGAGACGACCCGGCCCTGACCCAGGTTGCCAACGTCGCCTGCCTCCCCGGTATCGTGGGCTACTCGCTCGCGATGCCGGATATTCACTGGGGCTACGGCTTTCCGATTGGAGGAGTGGCGGCGGTCGATGCGGAAGAAGGGGTGATTTCGCCGGGCGGCGTCGGCTACGACATCAACTGCGGCGTGCGCCTGGCGCGCACGAACCTGCAGTTCGCCGAAGTTGAACAAAAGATCCCGCGCCTGATCGATACTCTGTTCGCCAGGATTCCCGCCGGGGTGGGTTCGGAAGGAGCGATCCCCGGACTTGGCGAGCAGGAACTCAGAAAAGTCGTCACCGAAGGTGCCCAATGGGCGCTGCGCAACGGATACGCGACGCAGCGCGACCTCGAACATACGGAAGAGGGCGGACGGCTGGCCGGCGCGGATCCCAATCGCATCAGCGACCGCGCCTACAAGCGCGGCTCGCGCCAAATCGGCACGCTCGGATCGGGAAATCACTTCCTCGAGCTAAGCCGCGTCGATCAGATCTATGACCGCCGCCTCGCCGACGCCCTCGGACTGGATATCGGACTGGTCACGATCCTGATCCATTCGGGATCGCGCGGGCTCGGTCATCAGACCTGCGACGACTATCTGAAGCTGGTCGAGTCGGCGATGGCGCGGTACGAGATCCGGCTGCCCGACCGCCAGCTCGCCGCCGCTCCAATCCTGTCGCCGGAGGGCCAGGCGTACCTGGGGGCGATGGCGGCGGCGGCCAACTTCGCATGGTGCAATAGGCAGGTGATGATGCATCTGGCGGAGCGGGCTTTTCTCGAAGCGCTCTCCGTCTCTCCGCGCGACCTCGGCTTCGCCCTCGTGTACGACGTCTGCCACAACATCGCCAAGTTCGAGGAGCACGTGGTGGACGGCCGCAAACGCCGCGTATGTGTCCATCGCAAGGGCGCGACTCGCGCCTTCGGTCCCGGCCATCCCGCCCTGCCCGAAGCGCTTCGCCCGCACGGGCAGCCGGTCCTAATCCCGGGTGACATGGGTCGTTACTCGTTCGTACTGGTGGGACTGGAGACGGCGATGCGCGAGACGTTCGGTTCATCGTGCCACGGTGCGGGACGGGTGATGAGCCGTTCCAAGGCGAAGAGCGAGGCCCGGGGTCGCGACCTTTATGCCGAGTTGAAGTCGATGGGCGTGACCGTGCGCGCTCACACGCGTTCCGGGGTCGCGGAAGAAATGCCCAGCGCCTACAAGGATGTCGCCGAGGTCGTGCAGGTCATGGAAGCCGCCGGTGTGACCCGATGCGTCGCGCGGCTCAAACCATTCGCGGTCATCAAGGGCTGATGCCTTCGCGCGGCGAACCAGGCTCCGAGCACGAGCCGCTTTTTCGCGAGTTCGAACATACCGGCGACATCGGGATCGAGCTTGAGGCTCCCGACCGCAACGAACTCTTCCGCAGGGCGGCGATAGCGATTGCCGCCCTGCTTGTCGAACGCTCCGGAGTCGCCGCGGCCGAAGAAAGGGAAGTCGCGGTCAAAGCCGCCTCGGATGAGGACATGATGCACGACCTGCTCGAGGATCTCCTTGCGCTCTTCCTCGTGGACGGCTTCATATGGAGCGATGCGTCGGCGCAGGCGCGCGACGACGGCTCGCTTCGGGTAACGCTTCGCGGAGAGCGCTTCGATCCCGAACGCCACGAGTTTCGCGGCGAGATCAAGGCCGTCACCTACCATCAGCTTTCGGTGAGGCAATCTGCCGAGGGATGGAAGGCGCGGGTTATCCTTGACGTCTAGGCGCCGAAATCATTCCGGAATGCCCGGCGGCGCGTTCTCTTTACGCTCCGGCACCTCGGTGAGAGTCGCTTCGCTCAGCAGGAGGAGGGTGGCCGCGGAGGCGGCGTTTTCGAGCGCCAGCCGGACCACCTTGGTGGCATCGATAACGCCCGCCTCGACGAGATCGACATACTTGCGCCGAGCGGCGTCATAGCCCCAGTTGCCCGAGTGCGTCCGCATCTCGTGGATCACCACGCCGCCGTCCTCGCCGGAATTCTCGGCGATTTGACGGGCAGGTTCCTTGAGCGCGTGTTTGAGAATCCGAAGCCCGGTGCGCTCATCGCCGGTGCAGTTGTCCTCTTCCCTTTCGACCGCGTCCATTACCCGAAGCAGCGCGAGTCCGCCGCCCGGAACGATTCCTTCGGCGATGGCGGCGCGGGTCGATGAGATCGCGTCGTCGAGCGCCTCCTTGCGGCTTTTCAGTTCGGATTCGGAGGGGGCGCCGACACGAATCACGGCGACGCCGCCGGCGAGCTTGCCAAGGCGTTCCTTGAGCTTGTCGCGATCGTAGTCGCTGGTGGTTTTTTCGATCTGCTGGCGAAGCTGCTTCTTGCGCGCCTCGATCGCTTCCTTCTCTCCGAGTCCGCCGATTATCTTGGTGTTGTCGCGATCGGCAACCACCCGCTGCGCGCGTCCGAGTTCCGAGAGCTCCACCTTTTCGAGCTTGAGTCCGATGTCTTCCGAGATCACCCGCCCGCCGGTCAGGATGGCGATATCCTCGAGCATCTCCTTGCGGCGGTCGCCGAATCCCGGCGCCTTGACGGCGATGCATTTGAGGGCGCCGCGCAGTTTGTTCAGGACCAGCGTGGCCAGCGCCTCGCCCTCGACATCTTCGGCGATGATGAGCAGTGACCGGCCGGCGCGCACGATCTGCTCGAGTAATCCAATGAGATCCTTCATCACGCTGATCTTTCGATCGGTGATCAGGATCAGCGGATCCTCCAGCGCCGCCTCCATCTTCTCAGGATCGGTGATGAAGTAGGGCGAGAGATAGCCGCGGTCGAAGGCGAGGCCTTCCACGATTTCCAACTGAGTTTCGGTGGTCTTGGATTCCTCGAGGGAGACCACGCCTTCGGCGCCAACCTTCTCGAACGCATCGGCCACCAGTTCCCCCACCGCCATGTCGTTGTGAGCCGAGATGGCGGCGACCTGCGCCTTCTCGAGGCGGCTTTCCACGGCCTTGGACAGCCTGCGAAGGCCATCGATGGCGACTTTGACGCCGCGATCGATGCCTCTCTTGAGATCGATTGCGCTCGCGCCGGCAGCGACGTTGCGGACGCCCTCGGCGAAGATCGCGTGCGCGAGAATCGTGGCGGTGCTGGTGCCGTCGCCGACCGCGTCGCCTGTCCGCTCGGCGGCCTGGCGTATCATCTGCGCGCCGAGATTTTCACAGGCGTCCTTCAACTCGATTTCCTTGGCGATTGTGACGCCGTCGTTGCATACCAGCGGAACGCCGAAGCTCTTCTGAATCAGCACGCACTTCGACTTCGGGCCGAGCGTGATTCGAACCGCATCCGTCAGGGCCTTGGCGCCGCGCAGCAGGCTTTCGCGAGCTTCCGACTGGAAGTGAATTTCCTTGTGGGGCATGGATGACCGTCCGTGCGTTCGAGAAGAATTTCCCGCTATGCGGCGCGGGCCTCGACAATCCGATGGCGGGGCGCGCACACCGCGGCGAGCGCCTGCGCGATCTCGGCATCAGTGACTCGGCGCGCGGCCTTGCTCTGCGCTTCGCGTGCCGCCTCGCGGGCTATGTCGTTGAGCGAGATTATTCCGACCACCCGGCCTTCAGGATCGAGCACGGGCAGCCGATGCACCTGGTTCTCTCTCATCAGCCGCTCCGCGACCGCGATGTCGTCATCAGGCCGGCACGAGATCACCCGCTGTGACATCGCTTGCGTCACGCCCGCTCCGGTAAGGGGCACGCCCTGCAGATAGGCGCACATGCAGATGTCGCGGTCGGTCAGCATCCCGACAATCCTGCCGTCCTTGTCCACGATGGGCAGGCATCCGATGTCGTTGTCCCACATGATCTGAGCGGCGGTGTTGAGCGTGCTGTATTCGGGACAGCACTTCACATCCGTGCTCATCAGCTCCCTGACTTTCATGACCGGCACCTCCCGCCAAGCGGCGGAGCCCGGCGCGAAACGTCGCCAGGCCCGCGCTCGGCCGTTACTTCCTGGAGACTTCGATCTTCTTTTCGGCCTCGGCTTCGATCGGCACCTTTTTCGCCACGGCCTCCTTCGCAAGCGGCAGCGTGATTTCGACGACACCGTTCTTGAACGTGGCCTTGACCTTATCGGTGGCCGTGCCTTCGGGCAGGGTCATCCTGCGCTCGAACGAACCATAGGAGACTTCGCGGCGAAGATAGTCCTCCTTCTTTACCTCCTGTTCGCTCTTGCGTTCGCCCTTCACGGTGAGAACGTTGCCCAGGATGCTCACCTCGATGTCCTTTGGCTCCATGCCCGGGACGTCGGCGCGCACCACGAGATTCCCGTTCTTGACGAAGCTCTCGATCGCGGGGAGAAATCCCTCTTCGGGCCGCTCTTCGAGATCTTCGAAGAAACGAAAAGGCGCCTCGAGACGGCGTGCGAGACGTTCCAGATCCCTGAATGGCCTCCACGGCAGTAATGCACCCATTTTTGGTAACCTCCTTCGAGTCGCGATTGCGTGACGGGACGAAGCTCCCGACGCCGGCATTGATCAGCAAACAGCGCGCCATCCGAAACCCATCGATCTGTCTTGCATGGCACTGTTTCCTCTGTGCCCAATTGCGACAGCGTCTGTTCCCGCGGTTGTATCCAAAGCCTGCAGGGTTCGTTCAGCGTGAAAGGAATCGCGGCCATTGCGCGCGATAAGCGAGACCTTCGGAACGAGCCGGCAATCCCCGAAAAAACCCGTCATCTGGCACGCGCCTCGCTTGTTGCCCGCGAGGTCTATTCATGCCCGTCAGCGTTATCAGAACTCCCGAGGACGAGATTGCGTGGGAACGCGCGAAGCAGCGCGCCCGCGAACAGTACCCTTACCTGACTGGGGACCGCTTCTACCGGGTCGTGATGTCCATCTACAAGAAGATGACCCACTACCAGCCCCGCTCAGGCTCGTCGTCAGTTCGAACCAGGCGCCGTTGACCACTCTTTGCAGGGCGAAACGGGAGCGAACCGATTCTTGTCCTTTGGGGCGAGTCGGAGGACGGAACGGTCGGTGGGCCGGAGTGGACTGACGGCCGGCTTTCATCGAGGATAGACTCCTTCAATCGGACCGCGACCTCCGAGTTTCGAATACCCGAGGCTCGAATGGCGCAGGAAACGAAAACCGGAAGAGACATGAACCGCTCCGAGCGGCCGCGCAACGTGCTTTTCTGGTGGACGCTGTCACTGCTGCTACTAATCTGGTACCTGCTCGGCTTGTGGCCCCGCGCACAATCCCGTGCGCACATTCCCTACTCGGTCTTTCTCGCGCAGCTCGAGGGCGACAACATCTCCCGCGTTCATATCACCGGAGACACCATCGAGGGCTCATTCAAAGGGCCGATTCAATGGCCTGCGGCCAAAGCGGACGCGCAACCGAAGACGAACGGAAAGCAGAGCGCCGCCCCTTCGGTCGAGCAGCCTCCTACCCTGTATCGGGAATTTTCGACAACCTTCCCCGCCACGGTCGGTGATCCCGGCCTGATGGCGGCCCTGGTTGACCATCGCGTCGAAGTAGATGTCTCCTCGTCAACCATTCCGTGGTTCGTGGAAGTCCTGGTTACGTGGGGCCCGCTCATACTGCTGTTCGGGTTCTTCTGGTGGATGTCGAATCGGGCGGCCCGCATGCAGTCGGGGATGTTCGGATTCGGCAGGATGCGCGTGCGGCGATACGCCGCCAACCGTCCCGGGATTACCTTCAACGACGTTGCCGGCGCCGACGAGGCAAAAGCCGAACTCCAGGAGGAGGTCGACTTTCTCAGGCATCCGAAGAAGTATCATGACCTTGGCGCGCGAATTCCCAGGGGCGTGCTTCTGGTCGGACCGCCCGGAACAGGCAAAACATTGATGGCTCGCGCGGTAGCGGGAGAGGCTGGGGTTCCCTTCTTCAGCCTGAACGCCTCGGAGTTCGTCGAGATGTTCGTGGGCGTTGGCGCAAGCCGCGTGCGCGATCTGTTTCGCCAGGCCAAGGAGGCCGCTCCGGCGATCGTCTTCATCGACGAGCTCGATGCGGTCGGCCGCCGCCGCGGTGCGGGACTGGGAACTGTCAACGACGAGCGCGAACAGACGCTCAACCAGTTGCTCGGAGAACTTGACGGATTCGATGAGCGATCCGAGGTGATAATTCTCGCCGCGACCAATCGCCCCGATGTGCTGGATCCGGCACTGCTCAGGCCGGGCCGGTTCGATCGACAGGTTGTGATCGGCCTGCCCGATCGCAAGGGGCGCGAGGGCATCCTGCGCATCCACACCCGCAAGCTTAGACTGGCCCACGACGTCGACCTGCAGGTGCTGGCGCGCGCGACGGTCGGAATGAGCGGTGCCGACCTTGCCAACCTGTGCAATGAAGCGGCGCTCGCCGCCGCCCGCCACGACCATCCCGCGGTCACGATGGCGGATTTCGAAGAAAGTCAGGACAAGGTTCGGATGGGCACGGCTCATCCGCAACTGACAAACCCCGATGAAAGACGAGTCGTGGCTTACCATGAGTGCGGCCATGCGCTTATTGCGTGGCTTACGCCCGCTGCCGATCCCGTGCACAAGGTGACGATCGTTCCTCACGGGCAGGCTCTCGGCATGACCGAGCAATTGCCGGGTGAGGATCGGCATAACCTGAGCCTCTCATACCTGAAGGCGCGTCTTGCGGTGATGCTCGGCGGGCGCACCGCGGAAGAAATCGTGTTCGGCGAAGTGACCACTGGCGCCGAGAACGACCTCGTGGAGGCGACGCGGCTGGCGCGGCGGATGGTTACGCGATGGGGGATGAGCGGTCTCGGGCTGATCGCGTTCAAGGCCGACGAACAGCAGCCCTTTCTCGGCTACGAGATCTCGCAGGGGCGCGATTACAGCGAAGCCACTGCCGCCCGAATCGATCAGGAAGTCTCCAATCTGCTGGAGGAAACTCACGAGCAGGTTCTGCGCCGCCTGACTGATTCTCGCGGCCAGCTAGATCGTCTTGTCGATGCCGTCCTACGCGAGGAGACCGTGGATTCCGAAGAACTCGCGCGCATTCTCGGTCCGCGGCCGGGATCGGCTCAGCCCGAAGAGGTTTCAAGAGCCGCGGGCGGTTCGCGGGCCTGAAGGGTCCGTTAAGGAGCGTTGGCTGGAGGCCCGGCGAGTTCCACTTCGCGAGCGATTCCCTCGGCCTTGGAAGCCGCCGCAGCGACCGCCTTCCAATCCATCCGCGCACTTGCATTCGCGACCTCGGCCTGCCGCCTTATGATCAGGACGGGATCGGCGGCTCGATGGTAGATATCGCGGTTCACCTCGACGAAAATTCTCCCATCACTCAACACCGCGAGCATCGCAGGACGATAGACTATCTCGCCCGTATCGCCGACCTTCACACGAGGATAGAGGGCTTCGATGTCAGCCGGGTTAAGCCGGATACATCCGTGAGTGCGGGCGGAATAGATACTCAACGGAGCGTTGGTTCCGTGAACGAGGTACCCCGGGATGCTCAGGTAAATCGCGTGGCGGCCCAATGGATTATCAGGACCGGGCGGCACTTCCGTCAGGACTTCCTCGCCGTTCTCTTCCATCTCGAGTTGAATCGATTCCGGGACTATCCAGGTTGGGTTCCTGGCGAGACGAACGACCTTGAAAGAGCCCAGACGAGTTTGCCAACTCGGCTTTCCCACCGCGACGGGGTATCCGGATGCCTTACCTGTCTCAAAAAAGAACAGCATCCGCTGCGGAACGTTGATCAGGATGCCTCGCTCCATCTCCGCGGGAGGGATATGGCGATTGTCGATCCTGATTGTCATTCCGGGTTCGAGCTTGGTATCGAGCGGGAGGTGATTGTCGCGCGCAAGGACCGAGACCGGGACCCCGTACCGGGTGCCAAGGATGCGGAGTGAGTCTCCCCGCTTGACCGTGTACTCGAATTGTCCGCCGGTAAGTTGATGAGCCGGCTCGAAAGCGACCTCGACGGCTTGCCCTTTCGCCTCAAGGCCGAGCGCGACGAGGGTCAGCAGAAGAATGACGGCACCGGCTCTGGAACGAGGACTCACGGAGGGAAAGGGAGCAAATCGCCTGCCATCCCGGTCCTAAACCGCCTTTTTATTCCAACTGCGGCTGACCATAGCCTGGCTCACCCGGCTGCGCGAAGTTGTCGCGTACGGCGTCAGGGGTCGTGCCATGTGGTTCCATAGGAATCATTCCTTCTTTGATGGCCGTGCTGCCCGCAGAGACGCAAACGCCCAAACAAGGTCACTTCTTTATGGATTCGCCCCAAATTTGCCATCGCGGAGCGGGGGCTGGCCTCCAAATCGGAAGCTCAGGCCCATTCGGCCCTCCGCTCAGACCTTGGCATGTGCGATGCACGGGACCCCCTTGAAATGAGGGAACTCTTCAGGAAAATCCTGTGCCCTGTCGATTTCGATGACGACTCGATCGTGGCGCTCGAGTTTGCGGCGGAGATGGCGGCGCGACACGGGGCGCGGCTGCACGCCGTGCATGTCGTCTTCGTGCCGGCCAGCAGCCTTGGATATCCGGCGGAGCCATATGATCGGCTCGGCCGCACCGAATTGAAGCGACTCGAGGATTTGGTTGAGGAAAGAGTCCCGAAAACCGTTGCTCACGACGTCTCTGTCAAGGTCGGAAATCCCGCCGAGGAAATCATCAGGACCGCTACGGAGGTCGATGCGGACCTGATTGTCATGGCCACTCACGGCAGAGCCGGTGTTCCGAGGATGGTGCTCGGAAGTGTCGCCGAATGCGTCATTCGCGCCTCCGACTGTCCGGTCCTGGCGGTAAAGCGCCGGGCATCGTCGGAAAGAATCATCGACGTCAGGAGCTGATGCGTAAAGGACACAGGGCGCGCCATGGAGCAACCTGTTTGCATTTGCTGACGGAAGAGTGAACTTGTTCTCGATTTCAAAGGAGTCGAAGGCTCACGCGAATTATGATTCGCAGTCGAAGGGATCGACAGCGGCAGAAGAATCGCGACCGCGTAGGCCCCCAGTTGGCCATCCGGCGCGCGACTCTTGTGGCGGCGTGATCGGATGGGAGACCGAGCGAAAGGCGGATCGTCGCGCGTGAGGCATCATCGGGTCGCCAAACAACAGGATTCGCTCAGCGACGTCCTCCAGCAACCCATCCAGAAGCCCATGGCCGTGGTTTTCTCTATCGACGAATCTGTCGAACGTCTTGTGGCCGAAGGGATGCCGCGTGAATGGGTCATCAGCCGATGCGGCAATCCGGGCGAGGCCAGACAGGCGCTAGTCAAGCCGGGCGTGAAGATCGTGGTGATCGATGACCATGCCATGGACGAGATGACGAGCGGATGGCTGCTCGACCAGGTGCGCCGATGGGCGCCGCGGGCGCTGGTCGCATACATAGCCGCCAGGCATGGAATCGAGGTCGAGCGCCGTGCCCGTTCTCATAACGTGCAATACTATTTTTCAAGGCCGATCGATCGTGAGCACACGGTTAAGGTTCTCAAGGCGTTCGCCGCGGCGGCTCGCTAGCTGTTTTTGGATAGCCTATGAAACCGACGGTCGCAATTTGAGCGTGTGTAGATGATGGATAACACAGCCTTGTCAAAACCACAGTTGAGGACGCGAAGCAGCGGACCGCAGTACTTTCACCTGCTGTGGGACGCCGAACTCGAGGACCTGCAGCCCGTTTTCGAGTCGATCCAGAGACATCGCACAGAGGTGCTCGACCATTGGTACAACCTCTATGTGCTCCATTTCGCCGATCGCAGGGCGCTGAACCGCGCCGAGTTCATGGAGATCTTCGGGGGAGAGCTTGATGCGACGCTGAGGGATCTGCTCGATCGCGATATCGATCGGTTTGCCGCCGACGTCAAGCGCGTCGGAGAAATTTTGGCCGAACGAAGCGTTCCCTTCGCGGAGCTGATCGTTTCGATGCATCTGTTCGAAGAGAGCGCCGCGACGGCGTTTCCTTCGTTCCCTCCGCTGATGCCGCGAATCTATCAGGCATTCGACAAGCTCAGTCATATCCGGATGATCGTCCTGGCGGACACCTATTTCCGCTCCAAGACCGCCGTGTCGAGCGCGCGGATTCACGCTCTCGAGCGCGAGGCGAGCGCCATTCCGCGCGAGGCGCGCAGCCATTTCCACGGGCTGGTCGGCGCGACCGCGCAGATGAGACAGCTCTACGACAAGATCGAGGCGGCAGCCCGCACCCGTGGCACCATCCTCATCGTCGGCGAAAGCGGGACGGGGAAGGAACTGGTGGCGCGGGCGATACATGAATGCGGTCCGGGGGCCAGCTCTCCCTTCATCGCGCTCAACTGCGCCGCCATCCCAAAGGATCTCATCGAGAGCGAACTGTTCGGCTACAAGCGTGGCGCCTTCAGCGGTGCCAACTCCGAATATCTCGGCCTGTTTCGCGCGGCCGAGGGCGGCACCCTGTTTCTCGACGAAGTCACCGAGATGAGCCCTGACACGCAGAGCAAGCTTTTGCGCGCCGTTCAGGAGCACGCCGTGCGCCCGGTCGGCTCCACCCGAGAGGTGCCGGTCGAAGTCCGCCTCATCGCATCCACCAACCGCGACCCCCAGGAAGCGGTAAAGGCCGGACAGCTTCGCCAGGACCTGTACTACCGGCTGCAGGCCGGCGTCATTCATATCCCGCCGCTTCGAGACCGGCTCGAAGACGTCCCGCTTTTGGTCGAGCATTTCATGGACCTGTTCAATGCGAGGTTGTCGCGGCCGTCGCCGGTCACAGGGATCGAGGACGAGGCGCTGCAAGCGATGCGCCGTTACACGTGGCCGGGCAACGTCCGGGAGCTGGCCAACGCGATCGAAAGCGCGTTCACCTTCAGCCGCTCCACGGTGATCCGCCTTCAGGATCTTCCGCAATCGATCAGCGGCGGATACGCGGCGCCGCGTTCGCCTATCGACCGCAGCGTGCCGATCGGCACCTTCGCCGAAACCGAGCGGGCCATAATCCAGCGGGCGCTTGAGTCGACGGAGGGCAACAAGGTACAGGCTGCGAAGCTGCTCAAGATCTCGCGCAAGAAACTGTACGCGAAGATCGCCAAGTACGGCTTGCGCTAGGGCGCGGGGCCGCGCCGCGGGCGCGAATCACGGGCCGTAAATCAACCTGCGCGCGCCCGCCAGCGCGAGCACTTCGTTCACGCCCTGCTCGGTGAGCGACATGCGGATGTCGCGGAAGAGCTTTTCGATCAGATTGCCCGCGCTGAAACCGTCCGCCCCGAAGATATGCATCGCCTCGTTCACCACCTTGAAGGCGGTGCGCGTGCAGAAGCTCTTGGCGGCGATCGCGTTCTCCAGCGAAGGTCTTGCGGAGTCCCAGTTGTAGATCATCGTGGCGCGCGAGAGCGCGCGGCACGCTTCCACCTCGGTGAACATCTCGAAGAGCCGTTCCTGCACGAGCTGATGGTCGCAGATGCGCCTTCCTCCCTGCTCGCGCCGCTTCGAATGCTCAAGCGCCTCTTCGTATGCAGCGCGGGCGGCCCCCGTGATCGCCGCCGCCATCGCCGAATGAAGCAGCGCGAGCATCCTTGCCACTTCCTGCTCGAATCCCTCGCCCTTCACGATGCAATCGCGCGAGATCCTGACATTGTCGAAGATCAGGGCGGCCTGATTCATCTCCTTCTGTCCCATCTTTCTGAGCGGTTCCCCGCGCGAGACTCCGGGCAAATCGAGCGGCACCAGCACGAAGCAATGGGCGGCCTTGGACGGCTGAATCGCCGCCGAGCAGAGCGCGTGCGTTGCTATCGCTCCGTTGGTCACCCACGATGCCTTCCTGCCGTCAACCACGCATCCGTCCGCCTCGGTTCTGAGCACGAGCTGCGCGGCGGAGGTGGGGTAGCGGAATTCGTCGCCCCCGACCAGAAAGTGATCCGATCCATGCCGCGGCTCGCTAAGCGCCCAGCATCCAATCACCGAGGCATCGCGGCATTCGACAAACGGCTTGACGAATCTTTCGATCGATTCCCTGCGCCCGTCGGCGATCACCGCCATCGCGGGCACGGTCGATGCCACCAGGCTCAGCGCGATCCCGATGCTGCCCCATCCGAGTTCCTCGAGCAGCACATGGATGCCGATCCCGCCGAGGCCCATTCCCCCGTGCTCCGCGGGAATACCGGCGCGATGGTAGCCGAGTCCGTAGGCGGCCTTGAACACCTGCATCAGCGGGCCGTCCGGAGCGATTATCGCATGAGGATCTCCCATGCGATCGATCGCCATCGCCGCCGGCCGCATCACTTCCGCCGCGAATCTGTGGGTCTCGTCGCGAAGCGATTCGCACTGCCTGGGCATCGCGGTATTCAGTTCCCGGTAAGTTTCCATCGGCGTCGTCCTCGAGCGCGGTCGCCTGGATGCGCGACCATTCGCTCATTGTCAGATCGGCTTTCCGTTGACCTCTTTCCAGATCAGCCGCAGTTCGTCGCGGGCAAGCCGCGGCAGCAGAAACCGCTCTCGCACGCGCTCGCGCCCGGCGCGTCCGAACCTGCCGCGTTCACCCAGATGATGAATCAGGTGGATTATGCGGGCGGCGCAATCCTCCACCGAATCGACCAGGTAGTCTTCGAATCCGTCCGGGAACTGCATCGGGATGCCGCCGGCGCGTCCCGCCACTACGGGCTTCTCCTTCCATAGCGCCTCGGAAACCACCAGCCCGAATCCCTCGCGGATCGACTTCTGGATAACCACGTCGCATCCGCGCTGAAAGACGTTTACTTCCATACTTCCCACGCCGGCGACGTTGGTGAAGATGAAGAGGTCGGGATCGCGCGCGCTTTCCTCCTGCACAAGATCGAGAAGATGCCATCCCTCGGGATCGTCTCCCGCCATCGCTCCGATAAGCGCGAGCTGAACCTCCGGGATCTCCCGCTTCACCATCCGATAGGCTTCCACCACCCCAAGAGGATCCTTCCACGGATCGAACCGCGAGACCTGGAGCAGGAGGGGGCGGTCGACGTCCACGCCGGAGTCGGCGATCGCGCGCCGGCACAGCTCGAGGGGAATTTCTATGTTTTTGGTCGCGAACGGGTCAATCGCGGGGGCGATAAAGGTCGCCCGCCCGGGATCGAGTTGTGGAGGCAGGAAATCCGGCATCGTGAACACGAAAGCATCATATTCGTTGATATACGGCGTAAGGAAATCGCTCACCTGCGCGTCCGCCGCCGAAGAGTCAACGTGACAGCGCCAGATCCACTTCGCGTTGCGGCCCCCCGCGAAATGGCGAATCGCGGCGGGCTGCGGATCATGGACGATGATCACGTCGTAGTCGGCATCAAGAAGCCGGGCGCTTTCTTCGTTCACGCTCAAATAGAGATGGCGGGCCGAGGCTGGAAGGTCGTAGTGCGCCCCCTGCAAAGCGTTGTGAAACGCCTTGGTGACGGTGAAGAATTCCGGATCGCCGTGGATTAGGCGCCATTCCGCGCTTATCCCCAAGCCTTGCAGCAACGGCAGGTAGCGGCCCAGCAGCTCCGCGACGCCGCCCCCGTACGCGGTCGAGTTGATGTGGCAGATTCGCACCCCTTTGAGATCGCGGGCGAGCCCGGCGACCTCGTCCATCAGCGAATCGCCCACCAGCAGCCGATAGTTCTCGACGTTGGCTCGGACTGATGCGTTAGGCCGTCCAATAGCTACCCTCGGCAGCATCGCATCCTCCCTATCAGCCGATACATCGCAAATCGTCTGCCAGACCATCCTGCCTGCGGGCCTTCAAAACCGAGGCGGAACCGATCGCGGATCGCATCAACTATGCTCCCTGTGGCTCCTTTGGATACACGGGCTGCGGTTCCGTTTGCCGACAACTGGCGCATCTTCGTGAATATTGCGCGGTCGGTTCTTCTGGCATGCCGCTCGCTTAGGATTACCTCGCAGATCTGTCTGCAGGAGGTGGCAGGTGTCATACCCATTCCGGAAGATCCTGAGCCCTGTCGATTTCGATGAGAACTCGTTGGCTGCTCTTCGGACAGCGATTCGATTTGCGCGCGACAGCGACGGCACCATCCTCCTCTTCCATGTAGTCCCGATGATCGTTGCGCCCACCGGAGTCCCCGCCTACGTGGACCTGTACAAGCAGCGCGAAGAATCGGCCACGGTCAAACTTCGCGCAATCGCCGCCCGCAATCTCCAGGGAATCAGGCACGAGGTGCGCACCCACGTCGGAGAGCCGATCGGCGCGATTCTCAGAACCGCGCGCCGCGAAGCCGTTGACCTCATCGTGATGGCGCCTCACGGCAGGCGCGGGTTTTCGCGAATGATGCTCGGGAGCGTGGCCGAGTCAGTGGTGCGACAGGCGCCATGCCCGGTGCTTTGCGTGCCGCGTCCCGAAACGGACAAAAAGCTTGTCGGCCGATGGATGACACCGCAGCCGGTCGCCGTCGCTACCCACGAAAAACTCGAAGCAGTTCTGGCGAGGATGCGGGAAGGAAATTTCCGATGCGCTCCCGTGGTGGAGAACGGCCGGTTGGTCGGCATCATCAGCGAACGCGACATCCTCACTCATGCCGGATGGCTGGACCAGGTCGAGGTCAGGGCGGCGATGACGCCAGGGCCAGTCGCGGTCAGCCCAGAGACTCCTTTGCGCGAAGCAGTGCGCACGCTCCTGGAACGGAAGATCGATTCACTTCCCGTAGTCTCCGATGACCGCCTGGAAGGGGTGGTCACGGTGAGCGACGTGATGCGCGCGTTCATCGAGAGGGACTAGGCGCTCGCGAGACGGGTGGTTGAAAGGTTGTCATGGTACGAAAGAGTCTGCTTGCGGCGGGTATAGCGGCCGCAATCCTCGGCGGCGGAGCCGTCGCCGCTCTCGACAGTCCTTCTTCGCTGCTGAGCTTATTCTCCCGATCCCATCGCGACGACACGCTGATGGTCTCGGGAAACATCGAGGCCCATGAAAGCGTTCTGAGCTTCAAGGCAGTTCAGTCGCGAATTGTCGAATTGCCGTTTGACGAGGGTCAGTGGGTAAACAAGGGGACGGTAATCGCACGGCTCGACGACTCCGACTATCGCCAAAACGTCGCGACCGCCGAAGCCGCGCTCGATCAGAACGAACAGCAGCTTGCCGCATCGCGGGCGAACCTCGAAGCCTCGCGCAAGGTGCTGATCAACGACGAAGCCGACCTCAAACAGAAGACCATCGATTTCAAGCGCTACCGCGAGCTTTGGGAAGCAGGCGCGACTTCCGCCCAGAATCGCGATCTCGCCGAAACCGCATACAGCCAGTCAAGGGCGGCCTATCTCCGCGACAAGGCGCTCGAGGTCGCCTCAGAGCGCGCCGTGACCGCGGCCGAGGCGGCGGTTCGAAGCGCCCGCGAGAACCTCAAGCTCCAGAAGATCATCCTCGGCTACACGGTGCTTACCGCTCCGTTCAGCGGTGTGATCCTCACGCGTCAGGCAGAGCTGGGCGAAGTGATGCTGCCCGGCGCACCGGTGGTAACTCTTGCCGATCTCGATCATGTCTGGCTCAGGGCGTATATCAACGAGCCGGATCTCGGGCGCGCGCGCTTCGGCCTGCCGGCCGTGATAAGCACCGACGCCTTCCCCGGCAGGACGTTTCAAGGCCGGATCTCCTCGATCGCATCGCGGGCGGAGTTCACTCCCAAGAGCGTCGAGACCCACACCGAGCGGGTCACTCTCGTCTATCGGATCAAGATCGACATCTACAACCCCACCCACGAACTTGTTCCCGGGATGCCGGCGGATGCCGAGATCCAACTGACCGGAACTCCATCTTCGACGCATCAATGGACACTGCGATCACAGTCGAATCCCTGAGCAAGCGGTTCGGGCGCGTTCGGGCGGTGGACCACCTGAGTTTCTCGGTGAGGTCCGGCGAGATCTTCGGCCTGGTCGGCCCCGATGGAGCCGGCAAGACGACCACGATGCGGATGCTTGCGGGAGTCCTTTCTCCCGATGAGGGGCGAATGCGGGTCGTGGGCTACGACCTGCGCATCGAAACCGAACCTGCCAAGGGAAGCATCAGCTACATGCCGCAAAGGTTCGGCCTCTACGAGGACCTGAGCGTGGAGGAGAACATCCGCTTCTATGCCGATATCTTCGGCGTCGGTCCCGGCGATCGCGAAGCGCGCTCGGCGCGGCTGCTGAAGGCTGCCGGGATGGAGGAGTTTCGCGATCGGCTTGCGGGAAAGCTGTCGGGCGGGATGAAGCAGAAGCTCGGTCTGGTCTGCGCACTGATCCATCGTCCCCGGGTCCTGCTGCTCGATGAGCCGACCACGGGCGTCGATCCCGTGTCGCGGCGCGACTTCTGGCAGATTCTCTATTCGCTCATCGCGTCCGGCGTCACCATCGTCATATCCACGGCGTACCTGGACGAGGCCGAACGATGCAGCCGGCTCGCGCTGCTGCATCGCGGGCGCCTGCTGATGTGCGACACGCCGGAGAATCTCAAGCGGCGGATGCCGGGGGCGATCGTGGCGATAGATTCCTCCGAGCCGCGCGCGGTTCACGATCACCTCGGACGCTTCGAAGGTGTGTCAAGCTCGTTGCTGGTCGGCGCCGGCGTTCATCTTGTCGTTGACGACGCCGATTTCAGGGTTCCCCGACTGCGCAGTGAACTGGAGGCTGCCGGCATCCCGTTCGACCACATCGCGGTCATCGAACCCACAATCGAGGATCTCTTCGTTTCGTTCGTGAGGGCAGGGCAATGACCCCTGTGGGCGCTCGTCATCTTGACGCTTCGGTTCACGTCGAGCGGCTCGTCAAGCGATTCGGCCGCTTCACCGCGGTGGACAACGTGAGCTTCGACGCTTCGCACGGAGAAATCATGGGATTTCTCGGACCCAACGGCGCGGGCAAATCGACCGTGATCAGAATTCTATGCGGGCTGCTCCGCCCCACGGCGGGAACGGCGATCGTCGCCGGAATAGACGTCGCCCGCGATCCTGAAGCGGTGCGCCGCCGGATCGGCTACATGTCGCAGAAGTTCTCGCTTTACAACGATCTCGAGGTCGTCGAGAACCTTCGATTCTTTGCGGGCCTCTATGGAGTGGATCACCAGGTGGTCGCCGAGCGCATCCGCGAGGCGCTCTCCCTTGCGGGACTCGAGGGCCATGAACACGATCTGACCGCGACCCTGGCGGGCGGATGGAAGCAGCGGCTCGCGCTTGGATGCGCGGTGCTGCATCGCCCGGAGATTCTCTTTCTAGATGAGCCCACGTCGGGCGTCGATCCGATGTCGCGCCGGCTCTTCTGGGACCTGATCCATGGGATGGCGGCGCGCGGGGTCACGGTGTTCGTCTCCACGCATTACATGGACGAGGCGGAATATTGCGATCGCCTCGTTTTGATGAATCGCGGACGGGTGGTTGCGATGGGAACTCCGCCCGAGCTCAGACGCATGTTCAAGCAGGGGCAATTGCTGCTGGTGCAATGCGAGCCGTTGGGCGAGGCTCTCGAGGTTCTCCAGCAATGCCCCGAGGTCGCCGAGGCGGCCGTCTTCGGCAACGCGCTGCACGTCACGGTCGAGCACGCGGAGACCGCGATGGCGACGCTGCCGGCGCTGCTTGGGGGCCGCGGAATCAGGTGCGATCTGATCAAACCCATCGCTCCGACGCTGGAGGACGTGTTCGTGCGGCTGGCGGCCGGGCGCGCCGCAGGCGCGGGGGCGCTCCTATGAAGCTCGGCCGTCTGCTCGCCATGTCCCGCAAGGAATTCATCCAGGTATGGCGGGATCCGCGCAGCCTGCTGATCGCGCTCCTCATGCCCGTGATGCAGATGGTGCTGCTCGGCTACGGAGTCAGCTTCGATATCAAGAATCTGACCGTCTATGCGTACGACCAGGAGGGGAGTCAGAACAGCCAGGCGCTCCTCAAGCGCTTTCAGGCCTCGCCCTATTTCAGGGTCGTAAAAACGGTAAACAGCTACCGCGATCTGACGTGGGCGATAGATGCCGACCGGTGTGAACTCGGAATCGTCATTCCCTTCGACTTCTCCAAGCGGCTTCGCGATGCCCGCAGCGCGCCGGTGCAGGTGATTGTCGATGGCACCGACGATAACACGGCTAACCTGGCCAAGGGTTACGCCCGCGCCGTAATCGCGCGCTTTTCCGGCGACGTCCAGCGCGACTGGCTCATGAACCAGGGGCTGCCGGTCGGGGCGGACAGCGGTCCGGTGGCGGTCGAGCCGCGCACATGGTTCAACGAGGAGCTCGAAAGCCGCAACTTCATCATCCCGGGCACGGTGGCCCTCGTGATGGCGCTGGTGGGCGCGCTGCTGACTTCGCTCACGATCGCGCGCGAATGGGAACGCGGCACCATGGAGCAGCTCATCTCCACGCCCATCACCCCCGCGGAGGTGATGCTCGGCAAGCTCGTTCCGTATTTCACGATCGGCATGACCGACGCGGCGCTGTGCCTGGTGATGAGCGTGTGGTGGTTTGAGGTGCCGTTTCGCGGAACGCTCGTGTCGTTCTTCGTCACCAGCGCCCTGTTCCTGGTCGTCATCCTGGGAATCGGCTTCATGATTTCCGCCGCGATTCGCAACCAGCTTGGGGCGAGCATGATCGCTCTGCTGGTGACGCTGCTTCCGACCTCGCTCCTGTCGGGTTACGCGTTTCCGATCGATCAGATGCCGAAGGCGATTCGTGTTGTCACCTACTTGCTGTACTCGCGCTACTACGTGACGATTCTGAAGGCGATTTTTCTCAAGGGCGCGGGAGTCGCAGAACTTGGCGGGCCGATGGCGGCGCTCGCCGTCTATGCGGTGGTGATCGGAGCGTTCGCCACCCGCGCTTTCCGCAAAACTCTGGATTGACCATGCTGGAACGAATCTTCCATATGCTGGTCAAGGAATTTCTGGAGATTCGCCGCGACAAGTGGGAGCGTTTCCGCCTGCTGGTCCCGCCGCTCATCCAGATTATCCTGTTCGGTTACGCGGCCACCTTCGAGGTCTATCGCGTCTCCACCGCCGTGCTCGACCTTGACCACAGCCAGGAAAGCCGCGAGCTCGTCTCCCGCTTCGTGGGCAACCGCCGCTTCGATCTTGTCCGGATTCCGTCCGACCGCGAAGAACTGCGCAGGCTCGTCGATCGAAGCCGGGTTACGGTCGCGATCCGCATCGATCCGCAGTTCGGCCAGCTTCTTCGCAAGGGACGCACCGCGCCGGTCCAGGTGATAGTCGATGGAACCAATTCGAACACGGCCCTGATCGCGCTGGACTATGTCGGCCAGATCGCGAGCCGGTTTGCAGAGGACTACCGGCGCGACTACATGAACAGGATCCTTCCTGCCTACCAGGTCCTGATGCCGTCCGCGGTGATGGAGGAGCGGCCCTGGTACAATCCCGATTTCAACAGCCAGTGGTTCTTCGTGCCGGGCCTGGTCGGCAGCCTGACCTTGATGACAATCGTGAATCTGACCTCGTTCGCCATCGTGAGAGAGAGGGAGATCGGGACTCTCGAGCAGATAATGGTGACGCCGATTCGCCCCATCGAGTTCATCCTGGGCAAGACAGTGCCCGCGTTCCTGATTGGACTGCTGGAAGTGGCGATGGTTGCGATCACGGGATCGGTTTGGTTCCGGGTTCCGTTTCGCGGCAGCCTGCTTGTGATGCTGCTTGGAACCTGCCTGTTCCTGTTGAGCACGCTCGCGGTCGGGCTGCTCATATCGACGATGTGCCGGACGCAGCAGCAGGCGTTCGCCTCGGGCTTCTTCTTTCTCACCCCGGCCTTCATCCTTTCGGGTTTCGCGTTTCCGATCGCCAGCATGCCGACCGTGATGCGGTGGATCACCTACCTGGATCCGCTTCGCTACTATCTGGTTGTGCTGCGCGGAGTGTTCCTCAAGGGCACGGGCCTTGCCGTGCTATGGCCGCAGATGGTGGCGATGGCGGTTTTAGGGACCGTCCTGCTCGCGATCAGCATCATGCGATTCGAGAAATCGCTCGATTGACGGCGCCACGCCGCAGGAACCAATGCCGTGAAAAAGACCATCCGCGCCCAGACCATCTCGACCCTGACCTTCATGGGAGCCGCCGGCACCGTGACCGGAAGCAAGTTCCTGCTCAGGTCGGGCCGCGCCTCGATGCTTGTCGATTGCGGACTCTTCCAGGGCATCAAGGAGCATCGGCTGCGCAACTGGGATCGGCCGCCGTTCGACCCGACGGCGCTTGATTCCGTCGTCCTTACTCACGCTCATCTCGACCACAGCGGCTACCTTCCGGTCGTATGCCGCGACGGCTTCCGGGGGCGCGTGTTCGCCACCGCGACAACCCACGCGCTGTGCCGCATTCTGCTTCCAGACAGCGGCCACCTGCAGGAAGAGGAAGCCGACTACGCCAATCGAAAGGGATATTCCAAGCATGCGCCGGCGCTGCCGCTCTACAGCGAAGAGGATGCGTGGAAATCGCTCGAGTATTTCGCTCCGCTGCCGTTCGCAGAGAGTTTCGAGACGGCGGATTGCCGGGTCATCTTCAGGCGGGCCGGACACATCCTCGGCGCTTCATCGGTCATCGTGGAGACCGCGGGCGGGCGTCGTGTGCTGTTCAGCGGGGATCTCGGCCGTCCGCGCCATCCAATCCTCCGGCCTCCGGAGCCGCCGCCGCGGGTGAATGCGATCGTGGTCGAATCGACGTACGGCGACAGGCTTCACGACGACTCCGGGGCGCTGCGCGTGTTCGCCGAGACGATCATTCGCACCGCGGAGCGCGGCGGCGTGATCCTCATACCTTCGTTCGCCGTGGATCGAACCGAGATCGTGCTGTTTCATCTGCGCCAGCTCGAACTGGACCGGAAAATTCCGATCCTGCCCATCTTCGTTGACAGCCCGATGGCGCTGGCGGCGCTGCGGCTGTACGAGGCCGCCATCTCCGAAGGAGATCGGTCACTTAATCCCGAGGTGCTGGGGAAACCGGAACTCCTCAAGCCCGCCAATCTCACGGAAGTCCGGCGGGTCGAGGACTCGATGGCGCTCAACTCGCGGTCCGGCCCGATGATCATAATCTCCGCCTCCGGAATGGCGACCGGCGGGCGGGTGCTTCACCATCTCTCCAACCGCCTCCCGGACGCGCGCAACACGGTAATCCTCGTGGGCTACCAGGCTGAAGGCACGCGCGGCCGCTCGCTGGTCGACGGCGCGCGATCGGTCAAGATGCTCGGGCGCTATGTCCCGGTCGAAGCCGAAGTCGTCAACCTGCCCGCGTTCTCCGTTCACGCCGATCGCGCGGAGATCCTCGACTGGCTGGCCGCCGCCGAGTCGCGCCCCGAAGTGGTATACATCGTCCATGGCGATCCGGCCGCGGCCGAGGCACTGAGATCGGCCGTGGCGCGCGACCTTAGGATGAACGCGGTGGTGCCGCGTTACCTGGAGCGCGTTCGCCTCGATTGACGGGGAACCACGATGTTTCGTTTGCGTCATCTGCTGATCGATACGCTGCGCGAGCACGTGGTGATGATCCATGAGCAGGCCGTGCGCAGCGGGAACCTCGGATTCAATCCGCTCGACCGCGTCCGCGTCTCCGGCATCGATCCCGCCACCGGCAGGACCCGGGAGATAAACGGCGTGCTCAATTTCTGCCGCGATGCGCTGGTCGGGCCGGATGAAGTCGGTCTTTCGGACGAGGCATTCAGCGACCTTGGCCTTCCCGAGGGCGCCCTGGTGAGCGCGAGTCTTGCCGTTGCGCCCCGCAGCGTCGATCTGGTTCGCGACAAGCTCGCCGGAGGCCGCCTCAACCGCGCATCGTTCAAGGAGATTCTCGGGGATGTGGCCGCGCGCCGCTACTCGAGGGTTGAACTCGCGATGTTCGTTCTCGCCTGCGCCCTCAAGCGCCTCGACCTCGATGAACTCGTGGACTACACGCACGCGATGATCGACACCGGCGGACGGCTCCAGTTCGGCCCGGGTCCCGTCGTGGATAAACATTGCATCGGCGGAATTCCCGGAAACCGCACGACCATGATCGTCGTGCCGATTCTCGCATCGCTGGGACTGACCATACCGAAGACTTCCTCCCGCGCGATAACTTCTCCGGCCGGCACGGCCGACACGATGGGCGTGCTTGCGGATGTCTCGCTGACGGTCGAACGAATCCACGAGGTGGTGGGCAAGACGGGAGGATGCATCGCATGGGGAGGCGCGCTCGAATTGGCGCCCGCCGACGATGTCCTCATCACGGTCGAGCGTCCGATGGAACTGGACACGGAATCCCAGATGGTCGCCTCGATCCTCGCCAAGAAAAAATCGGTAAGCGCCACCCATGTGCTGATCGACATTCCCGTGGGGCGCTCGGCCAAGGTAAGGAGCTTCGCGGCCGCAGAGGAGCTTGCCGCGCTGTTTCGCGACGTCGCCTCGCATCTCGATCTTCACCTGGAAGTGGCCCTGACCGACGCGCGCGGTCCTATCGGGCGTGGGATCGGGCCGCGGCTGGAGGCGCTCGATGTGCTTGCGGTCCTGCGGGGCGAGCCAGATGCGCCGGGGGACCTTCGCGAGAAATCCCTCTACATTGCCTCGCGGATACTGGAGATGAGCGGCAAGGTGGCGCCGAGCTACGGCTACCGGGAGGCGCGCCGCGCGCTCGATTCCGGAATCGCGCTGAGGAAGTTCGAGGAAATCGTGCAGGCGCAGGGGGAGCGCGAGCTCCCCCCGCTCGCGCCCTATCGATGCACCGTCAATGCGCGCGCCGACGGACGCGTTCGCCAGATCGATTGCTGGGAAATCTCGCGCGTGGCCAAAAGGGCAGGGGCCCCGGTCAACGTCTCCGCCGGCGTCAGGATGCTCAAAGGCATCGGCGATATCCTCTCGCGCGGCGAACCGCTGTTCGAGATCCATGCTTCGAGCGAGGAACAGCTCGAGGCCGCAAGAGCCTACGCCGAAACGCGCACCGAGATTGTCACCCTCGGATTCTAGATAGCGGTTGAACGCGCCGCCCTGATCCGCTTCGATGGTGCTGGTCGTCGCAACCTGATCATCACGCCGTCTTTTCGGCTGGTTCCTCAGGAGGAATTATGGCTCGCCGCGCGATGCTGATTTCCCGATGGTGGCTGCAGGGCGCGATTCTCACCTACCTGTTTGGTTTTCTCGTCCTCGGCATCCTCGCCTTCATGGCCTATTCGGGCCAGCCGCCCATACCATCGCGAGTCGTCACCGAAAGCGGCGATCTTCTGTTCACCGGACAGGACGTGATGGACGGGATGCACGTGTTTCAGCGCTATGGGCTGATGCAGTATGGAACCGTGTACGGGCACGGGGCGTATCTAGGCCCCGACTTCACCGCCCAATATCTTCATCGCGAGGCCGGCGCGCTCGTCGATGCCTATACCGGCGCATCGGGGGCGATGTCGGCGCAGGCGCGCACCGCCGCGGAACTGCATCGCAACACCTACGATCCCGCGACCGGAACGATCACCGTGAGCGATGCGCGCGGCGGCGCATTCCGCAGTCTCGTGAACTTCTACCGCGGGCTCTTCGAGGCGCCTGCGGCGCACGCGGGGCTTCAGGCGCGCTCCATCGCCAATCCTTCCGAGATCGACCATCTCACGGCCTTCTTCGCCTGGACCGCGTGGACCGCCGCCGCAAACCGCCCTGGCCATGACTACTCCTACACCAACAACTGGCCGCCCGAGCCTATGGCGGGAAATTCGGTTACCGCCGACGCGGTGGCATGGAGCGTCATATCGATCATCTTCCTGCTTGGCGGAACCGGCGTGGTCCTGTTCTTCTTTGGCCGCTACGATTGGCTCGGATGGAGCGAAAGTCCGAGCAGAGTCGCCTTTGTCCCCGTCGAAACCGTCGGCCTGACTCCCGGACAGCGCGTCGTCGTATGGTATCTGCTGGTGACGTCGCTTCTCTTCTTCATCCAGACCCTGGTAGGAGGATTGTGTGCGCACTACCGCGCCGAGCCCGCGAACTTCTTCGGCTTCAACGTGTCCGGGCTGATGCCGTACAACGTGGCGCGGACCTGGCACGTCCAGCTCGCCATCTTCTGGGTCGCGACCTCTTATCTGGCCGCCGGAATCTTTCTTGCGCCGCTCATCTCGGGCCACGAGCCCAGGGGGCAGGCCGCGCTCACCGTGATCCTGCTCATCGCTCTCGCGCTCGTCGTCTTCGGCAGCCTCGCCGGCGAATACGCGAGCATCCAGGGATGGCTGCGCAAGGGATGGTTCTGGATTGGAGACCAGGGCTGGGAGTACCTCGACCTCGGACGGCTCTGGCAGATCCTGCTCGTCGCGGGCCTTGGTCTTTGGGTGGTCATCCTATGGCGCGGACTCAGGCGAAAGCTCGAGACCGAATCTTACGGGAATCTTCCGTGGATGCTGCTTTACGCGGCGCTGGCGATCCCGGCCTTCTATGCCGTAGGACTGCTCGCCAAGCCCGGCAGCACGTTCGTCATCGTTGATTTCTGGCGCTTCTGGGTTGTCCATCTCTGGGTTGAGGATTTCCTTGAGCTGTTCACCACCGTGGTGGTCGCCTATCTGTTTGTGCTGCTCGGAGCGGTCCGCGAGAACACCGCGATCCGCGTCATCTACCTCGACATCATTCTGTATTCGACTGGCGGAGTGATCGGTACGATGCACCATCTTTACTTCAGCGGAACGCCTGCCGCGCACATGGCTTTGGGCGCCGCTTTTTCAGCGATGGAAGTGATTCCGCTGCTGCTGCTGACGCTCGAGGCCTGGGCCTTCATCCGGTCCGGAGAGCGATCAATGCAGCCGGGCGGGCATCCGCATCGATGGGCCGTCCGCTTCCTGATGGCGACGGGCGTGTGGAACTTCCTTGGCGCGGGCGTTTTCGGCTTTCTGATCAATCTTCCGGTCGTGAGCTACTACGAGATAGGAACCGGGCTTACCGCCAATCATGCGCATACCGCGATGATGGGCGTGTACGGGATGCTTGCGGTGGGCCTGTTGCTGTTCTGTCTCCGCTACCAGATGCGTCCCGAGGCATGGAGCGATCGGATGGCGGCGATTTCGTTCTGGTCGCTCAATGGCGGGCTGGTCTGGATGGCGTTTTGCAACCTGTTTCCGGTCGGAATCGTGCAACTCTACGACGCGGTGCGGATCGGGTACTGGCACGCGCGCGCCGACAGTTTCATCGAGATGCCGTGGGTCCATGTGCTCGAGTGGATGCGTTTGCCGGGCGACGCGCTCTTCATCGTGGGCGGCGCGATCCCGCTGCTGATTCTGTGCCTGCGCGGCGTGCTCCATCCGAACCCGAGGCGCGCGGCGAGCGAGGTGGCCACGCGGCTTTTCTCGGTCGATGTCGAGCGCGAGGTCGCATGATGCGCTCGTCGCCGAACGGTGTCGGGTGAGGTGCTTCGCGGTTGCCTGATGGTTATGAACGGCGGTTGCCGGTTCCGCCTCCTTCGCGCCCCGATGCCATCGCCATCTCCGTTCTCCGCCGCACGCGCGCCGGACCGCCGCCGCCGTGAGGATCGACCGGCGGGTAGTTGACGATCTCGGCCTCTTCGGGCTTTTCCAAGAGCGAGACCGGGGTATGGCGGGGCTGATCGATCCCGTTCAGGTTGGGATTGCGCCGCTCGACGTAGCGCATCGCCGTGGTCGTGATCCCGGCCATCACCGGGGGAGAGTTTTCCCGGTCGGTTGCCTGCCTGCATTCAAACCGCACGACAACGCGCGGTTTGTAGTCGACTGTCCGGATACCTTCGACCGTCCCCGGCCACCATCGTCCTCTGCCCAGCCGCACCACCCAGATCCAGACCGTAGCGCCAATTTTCAGCGTGTGGATTTCGCCTGGATGCATCGAGCACGCTCCCGTTTTTCGATTTCGATGCCAGCGCGCAAAGCAAATTCGCGTTGCATTGTAGATCCAGGTGAAGGTGTCCCCTTTGTGTGTGAATCCGGCCTCCGAGCGGGGGCCGCGTCCCTCGCCAGACGCCTGCGCCGGCGCAACAGCCGGCAGGCCCAGAGCGTCATGTCTGCCTCCGCGCGGATTCTGATCCGCTCGAGGCCGCGAGGTTTCGCTCGGCATCGGAAAGGGCGGCAAAAATCGCCTCGGCCGTGGGCGCCGTCATCAGCGTGCGCAGGGTCTCCTGGCGCGCGCACATCTGCGG
>Ga0070741_10001857_pt1 | contig 60482 bp, 49 predicted proteins | sample Coa_R1_4_FD_66440 | JGI IMG/M metagenome (GOLD analysis project Ga0070741, IMG submission 66440) | Surface soil microbial communities from Centralia Pennsylvania, which are recovering from an underground coalmine fire - Coalmine... | ecosystem: Environmental > Terrestrial > Soil > Unclassified ...
GGAGATCTGCTGGCCCTGCTCGACGAACACGAACGAGCCGCTGACGAGCTCCCACCCTTCACGACAGACGGCGTTGAGGATGGCGCTCGGGTCGAGGCCGCTCTGCGAGCTTGTGCTGCCGCCCGTCGCGGCGATGATCGCCTGCTGGTTCGTCACGTCGATCGAGAATTGGAAGACTTGGTCGCCTCGCTCGAACGCGAGCTGCGCCTGACCGGCCGGTGTCCGAAAGAACGCCTCCCGCTCCCGCTTGAGCTGGTCGGCGGCCGCGCGCGCCTCGCGTTGCACGTACTCGCGGTCGCGTCGCTCCGCTTGTTCGGCCTTCTGCTCGGCCGTCTGCTTCGGAGTCTTCCTCAGCGCCACCGGCTCGAAGTGTTTCACTCGCCCGTGGGCTTTGCCTCGACCAACCCGCGACGGACGGTCGAATTAGGGTTTTCCGGCAAGCCGCTGCCCCCGGGACGCCTCGTGCTTCGTCACCCCCGAGGTCTGAGAGTTGAGTAGCAGGGCGCGACTCAACACGACCCCTACCCCCTGGGTCGCGCTGCCCGTTCTCGCGCGACGCGATCAGGAGTTCGCCCGCGCGCCGTTCCGCCCACAGCTTTGCGACCGTGGCTGACGGCGCCGGCCCCGACGGCTTCTGGCGCGCCTTTGCCCAGCAGGGAGGGAAGCTATGTTGAGCAGGCCGAGGGTTCTCGAACGCATCCAGATCATCTGTGAGGGCGTGCTCCTCAGGTCGCTCGCAAACGATGAGGTGGCCCTTGTGGCGCGGTGGCTTCAGGAGGCGGACACCACGATCTCCCGCGGGATCGCAAAGCGGCTCGAGGGACAGCTGCTCTCGTACGAGCCGGCCGAGATTCAGCTCGAACGTGACGAGCTCATGAACGTCGTCCTAGCGTTACTCGCCGGCAAGACCGTCGCGGGCTGCGCCGGGCTGCGCGAGCTTCGGCGAAACCTCCAGCAGATCGCCGACGAGTCGTAGCTAGGAAACCCGGCCCGGGCAGGCCGGGACCGCCTGCTGACCGCGTACCAGTTGCGTACCAGTCGTCGCCCCCGGTCCAGCGGTTTCAGGCGGTTTCCAGCGGCAAACGGACAGGAGTCTCGGGCAAGAAAAAAGCCCCGCGTGTGCCGGGCTTTTGGCTTGATCATCGAGTAGCGGACGACGGGACTCGAACCCGCGACACCTGGCTTGGGAAGCCAGTGCTCTACCGACTGAGCTACGTCCGCGAACCGGGCTCAACCTTACCGGAACCCCGCTTGACAAGCCGGTTTCCGGCCTCCTGGGCGTCGGGCGGCACGACGGCCTCGAACGGCTGGAAGCTCCGCTTGGAACTGGCGCGCACGCCGCCGGTCTTCGGACGCCGAGAGGTGCGAATGAGACGTGAACCGGGGGACAAACGTGTGGATGGGCTGTTATGGTGAGAGGTTCGCGGTCCGGGGTGGGCGCGAGCGACTGTTGATGTCACCCCTGTAAACGGGCCTTTGAAGCCCTAGAAAGGGGTGACTGATGCGAACCGCACCAGTCCTTCTTGCAGCGTTTTCTGCGGCCGTCCTGTCGACGGGCCTGGCCAGCGCGGCCGGGGCCGGAGTCGCGCAACGAAGCCTTGGAACAACGGAGAGCGTGACTTCTGTGCCTTTCTTCGGCGACGACTTCAACGGCTCGTCGCTGGATTCGACACGTTGGAATACCGGTGTCGCCACGAGCGGAAACCGGTGGTGCCCGGATCAGGCCGGCGGCGTCGGGTCGGGTGTCTGGATCGACATCTCGGCCGCGGCCTGCCAGGGTCTGATGGTCTCGCCTCCGTACGGTTCGATTACGGTCGGAGGCGGCCTCGCGAGCTTCTCCGCGCCCGACGGCCGCTCGTTCGGCTACGTGGTCGCCGGGCCGCCGAGCCGCCACCCGTTCCCCAGTTCGGGCGACTTCGCGTTCGAGCTGCGCATGCGCTACGACGTCCAGAACGTGGCCGGCACCGGCGTGATGGTCAGAGCCGCGGAGAACGCTGATCCGGCCGGTACGGACCCGCCAGACGCGGGTCGGGTGTTCCAGGTCTGGAACGACGGTGGAGGGCTGCATGTCGCGCTTCTCGGCGACGGCGCCTCGATCGCCAACGGCCTGGCGTTCCACGACTACCGGCTCGAGTACGTCGGTGGCGCCTACTCCCTCTTCGTCGACGGCACGCGGGCGCTCGGCCCGGTCGCCAGCAGCCTGCGGCCGAGCACGATCTGGCTGGGCAATTCGGTCGCGCTCTGGTGGGGAGGCGGGTCGTTCGGCCCGTGGACGGGCTTCAGCCTCGACTCGATCAGCGTTTCGCGCTTCCCGGCGACAGGCTCTCCTTCGAGCGTCTCGGTCGCCGCGGGCACGATCCTCTCGGGCGACGCGAGCAGCCTCGCGGCCGGGGACCACGCCTACCTGTCGATCGCGTCCGTCGCCGGGAATCCCGCGAACCTGACCTCCTGGCACGGATCGATCGGGAACGTACCCAACTCGCTCGGCGACCTCCGCGTCACCTACAAGGGCAAGAACTCGATCCCCGCAACCCAGGTCCTCCAGATCAAGAACTTCACCACCGGCTCCTGGAAGGTCCTCGACAGCCGCACCGTCGGCTCGAGCGAGGTCAGGATCAGGAACGCCGTCCCGCCGGGCACGGCCGCCGACTACGTCAGCGGCAACGGCGGCACCGGCGAGGTCTGGATCCGCGTCCGAACCTCGACCGCCGCGGGCGCGTTCGTCCAGAGCGCCAACCTGCTGCAGATCGGCTACACGCCCGGCTCCTGAGCTCCTGACGATCCACCGTCGGAGGGGAGCCGTAGCAGGCTCCCCTCCGCAAGCGGGCTTGCCGCAGCCACGGGCGGGCAATAATGCCGGCATGAGCGAACTCGAAACCACAGCCAGACAACTGGTCGCCCCCGGCAAGGGGATCCTCGCCGCCGACGAGAGCGACGGAACGATCAAGAAGCGCTTCGACTCGATCGGCGTCGAGTCGACGGAGGACACCCGGCGCGCCTACCGCGACATGCTCTTCACGACCGAGGGCGCCGCCGACCACATCAGCGGCGTGATCCTGTTCGACGAGACGATCCGCCAGGACGCACACGACGGGACGCCGTTCCCGAGGCTGCTCGAGCGGCAGGGGATCATCCCCGGGATCAAGGTCGACAAGGGCGCGAAACCGCTCGCGAACGCACCCGGCGAGCAGGTCACGGAGGGTCTCGACGGCCTCCGCGGCCGGCTCGAGGAGTACCGCGGGCTCGGCGCGAGGTTCGCAAAGTGGCGGGCCGTGATCACGATCGGCGCCGGCATCCCGAGCGAGTACTGCATCTGGGCGAACGCGCACGCGCTCGCGCGCTACGGCGCGCTGAGCCAGGAGGCGGGGCTCGTCCCGATCATCGAGCCCGAGGTGCTGATGGACGGGGATCACGACATCGAGCGTTCGTTCGACGTCACCGCCCGGACGCTGCACGCGGTCTTCACGGAGCTGCGCGACCAGCGGGTGCACTTCGAGCAGATGCTGCTGAAGCCGAACATGGTCCTGAGCGGCCACTCGGCGCAGCAGCGCGCCGGCGTCCAGGAGGTCGCGGAGAAGACGGTGCGCTGCTTCCGGCGGCACGTGCCGGCGGCGGTCCCGGGCATCGTGTTCCTGTCCGGCGGCCAGTCCGACGAGGACGCGACCGCGCACCTCAACGCGATGAACGCGATGGGCCCGCACCCGTGGGAGCTCTCGTTCTCGTACGGCCGCGCGCTGCAGGCGCCCGCGCTGAAGGCATGGGCCGGCGATCCATCGCACGTGCCGGCGGGTCAGGCCGCGTATCTGCTGCGGGCACGCCTGAACGGCCTCGCACGCTCGGGCTCGTACTCGCCGGACATGGAGCAGAGGGTCGTCGCGTAGAGCGCGGCTCAGCCGCGTGTGAGCGCCCGCACGTAGCGCTCCGCCGACCGCCTGACGGCGTCGCCGCCGCCGCTCGCGACGACGCGGTCGAACCACGCGCCGTAGATGCGGTCGAACGCGTACGGCTCGAGCGCGGCCGCGATCCGCTCGACCTCCGCCGCCGGCAGCGGGATGAGGTTCGGGTAGCTCCGCATGAAGCTCACCCACCTGCGGTCCTGGACGACCTGGACGACGTCGCCGGCGAGGAGCGCGCCGCGGCCGCCGGCGCCGTCCGCCCAGTGGAGAACGGTCCCGCCCTCGAAGTGGCCGCCGAGTCGCAGCAGGGTGACCCCGAGCTCGAGCCCGTGGACCTCGCCGTCCCAGAAGACGATCGCGTCGTCCGGCCGCATCACCCACTCGCGATCGTCGCCGTGCAGGTACACGGGCGCGTCGAAGGCGCGGCTCCACTCGACGAGCGTCGAGTAGTAGTGCGGGTGCGAGATCGCGATCGCCGAGAGGCCGCCGCGCGCCTCGACGAGCGAGACGATCGTGTCGTCGAGCAGCGGGATGCAGTCCCAGAGGACGTTGCCGTTCGGCGTCTCGAGCAGAAGCGCGCGCTGGCCGATCGCGAACGACGGCTCCATGCCGATCCCGGTCAGGCCGGGCTCCTCCTCGCGGACGTCGGCCCTGTGCTCCTCGCGCAGCTGCGGGAGCGTCGTCCACTTCTGACCCTCCCAGCCGACGAACTGGCGCTCGTCCTCGCAGATCGCGCAGCGGTCGGGCGGCTGCTCCGACGGCGCGTGCTGCACGCCGCACGTGGCGCAGACGAACGCCTCCACGTCAGCGCTCGGCGGCGAGCCGGATGCCCAGGCCGATGAAGAGCCCGCCGGTGGCGACGTCGACGGTCCGCCGCGTCCGGCGCCGCTCGAGCAGGACGCGGCCGATCCGGCCGGCGAGGACGCCGACGGTGCCGTCGACCGCGAACTCGAGGGCGACGAAGATCGCGCCGAGCACCGCGAACTGGAGCGGCACATGGCCGAGCGAGCGGTCGACGAACTGCGGCAGGAACGCGATCGTGAACGTGACCATCTTCGGGTTGAGCAGGTTCGTGACGAGGCCGCGGGCGTAGGCGCGCCGGTGCGAGACGGCGGCGCCGCCGCCGGCGGCGAGCGTCGACCCGCGCCGGAGGATCGTCCGCACGCCGAGGTAGACGAGGTAGATCGCACCGGCGACGCGGACGACGGCGAACGCGGTCGGCGCCGCCGCGAAGAGCGCCGACAGCCCCGCCGCGGCCAGCACGATGTGGATCGCCTCGCTCGTGGCGACGCCGCAGGTCGCGACGAGTCCGGCGCGCGGGCCGCCGCGCATGCCCGTTCCGAGCACGAACAGCATGTCCGGCCCCGGCACGATCATCGCGAGGCTCAGGGTGACGAGGTAGAGCGCGAGCAGGTGCGGGTTCACCCGCTCGAGGCTACACCGCGGCGAGCTGCTCGAGCTTGCCCCAGCGGTGCTGTGCCTCGATCCGCCGGACGGTGCCCGAGCGGGAGCGCATCACGAGCGACTCGGTGACGGCACCGGCGCCGCCGTACCGGACGCCGTCGAGGAGCGCGCCGTCGGTCACGCCCGTCGCCGCGACGAAGACGTCGTTGCCGCGGACCAGGTCGCTCGTCGTCAGGACGCGGTCGACGTCGTAGCCGGCGTCGACGAGCTTCTGCCGCTCCTCGTCGTTGCGGGGCCAGAGGCGGCCCTGGATCGCGCCGCCGAGGCACTTGATCGCGGCGGCGGAGATCACGCCCTCGGGCGTACCGCCCACGCCCATCAGCATGTCGACGCCGGTCCCGGGTCGGGCGGCGGCGATCGACGGCGCGACGTCGCCGTCCGTGATCAGGCGCACCTTCGCACCGACCTCGCGCAGCTCGCGAACGAGGTCGGCGTGCCGATCGCGGTCGAGGACGACGACGGTCACGTCCTCCGGGTGCATACCCTTCGCCCTCGCGACGCGGCGGACGTTCTCGGCCGCCGGCGCCTCGATGTCGATCGCGTCGGCGGCGTCGGGCCCGACCGCGATCTTGTCCATGTAGACGGCCGCGCCGGGGAAGAACATCGAGCCGCGCTCGGCGACCGCGATCACCGCGATCGCGTTCGGCTGGCCCTGCGCCGTGAGCCGCGTGCCCTCGAGCGGGTCGACGGCGACGTCGACCTCCGGGCCCTGTCCGTTTCCGACCTGCTCGCCGTTGTAGAGCATCGGCGCCTCGTCCTTCTCGCCTTCGCCGATGACGACAACGCCGTCCATCGCGACCGTGTCCAGCATGAGCCGCATCGCGTCGACGGCGGCCTGGTCGGCGGCCTCCTTGTCGCCGCGGCCGACGAACCGGCCTGCCCCCATCGCCGCCGCCTCCGTCACCCGGACGAGCTCGAGCGCGAGGTTCCGGTCGGGCGGCGTCGCCACGGCGGGATCCTACGCGGAACGAGCGCTCAGTCGCCGCTGACGGCCGTGAGCAGCGGGACGAGCACGTTGTCGATCTTCCACTTCACGAAGCGCTCGGCGGCGGCGCGCGCGTCGTCGGTCGGATCGGCGAGCGCCGGCACCGCTGCCACGGCCGCGACGGCGAGCGCGGCCGCGAGGGTCGCGAGGCGGCGAATCGCCGAATTGAGGCCGGTGCGCTGCCGCGGGTCAATGAGCCGATCGCGCGAACGGCACGCCGAGCGGCCGATGCTGGGCAGGACGGGGCGCGAGGCGGCGCCACGCGGGTCCCGTCCCAATCCCCCACCCACCCCGGGGAAGGAAGATGGTAGGGCCGCCGGCGCGCGGACGCGCGATCGAATCGTGTCAACTTCGTGACGATTCGTGCAGTGGGGCGCTCTCGCCGCGGGGCCGCGACCGGCCTACATCCGCTCGGGTGCCTCGACGCCGATCAGGTCGAGGGTGCGTGCGATCACCGACTGCGTCGCGCGACAGAGGCCGAGCCGGAACGCCTGCTCGCCGCTCTCGAGAACGCGGTGCTCGTGGTAGAAGCGGTGGAAGTCGTCCGCGAGCTGGATCGCGTAGTTCGGCAACGCGTGCGGCCCGCGCCGCTCGGTGGCGGTCTCGACGACCTCCGGGAACTCGACGAGCCGCTTCACGAGCGCCCGCTCCTCGGCGGCGAGCGGCCCGATCGGCTCGGCCGACACGACGGCGTCGCCCGCATTTCGCAGGATCCCGGCAATCCGGGCGTGTGCGTACTGGACGTAGTAGACAGGGTTCTTCTGCGTCTTCTCGGCCGCCAGGTCGATGTCGATCTCGATCGTCTGGTCGGGGCTCCTGCTGACGAGGTACCAGCGCGCCGCGTCGACGCCGATCTCGTCGAGGAACTCGTCGAGGAAGACGACGTCGCCCCTGCGCTTCGACATCTTCGTCTGCCGCCCGCCGCGGGCCAGGTGGACGAGCTGGTAGAGGAGCACCTCGAGCCGCGCCGGGTCGAACCCGAGCATGCGCGCAATCGCCGCGTACCAGTTGCGCGTGCCGTGATGGTCGGCCCCGAGGACGTAGATCGCCCGGTCGAAGCCGCGCCCGAGCTTGTCCTCCAGGTACGCGACGTCGGCGGCCCGGTAGGTCGCGCCCCCGCCCTGCCCGGGCGAGCGGATCAGCACGCGGTCGTCGTCGTCGCCGTACGCGGAGGACCTGGCCCAGACGGCCCCGTCCTTCTCGTACGTGTCGAGCCGGGGCAGGAGCTGAGGCAGCTCCTGCTCGAGCAGGCTCTGCCTGGCCCACGAATCGAAGTGGATCCGGAAGCGCTCGAGGGTCGCCTCGATCTGCTCGAGCATCGCCGGAACCGGGTCGCCTTCGAGCCGGGCGAGGTCGTGGACGTAGGCGCCGCGGTACCCGTCCTCGGGCGGCTCCTCCCCCCGCCGGACCGCCTCGACCGAAGCGCGGAAACGGTCCATCTGCGCGCCGGCGTCGTTGTAGTAGTACTCGCGGGAGACCTCGTGGCCCGCGAACGCAAGCAGGCGCGCGACCGCGTCGCCGATCGCGCCGTTCCGCGCCGAGGCGACGACGATCGGCCCTGTCGGGTTCGCGGAGACCATCTCGACCTGGACGCGCTCGCGGTTCGCGGCAAAGCCGCCGCCGTATGCCGGCCCGGCCTCGAGGATCTCGCCGAGCGCGCGGGCGAACCACGGATCCGCGAGCCAGAGGTTGACGAAGCCCGGGCCCGCGACCTCCGCGCGTTCGATCTCGGGCAGCTCGGCGGCTCGGGCAGCGAGCTCCGTGCCGACCTCCCGCGGAGCCTGCCGCCGGCCGGGCGCGACCTGCAGCGCCACGTTCGTCGCGTAGTCGCCGTGCTCGGCCTTCGTCGGCCGCTCGAGCTCGACGGGCGCGCCGGCGAGCTCCGAGACCCGCGCCGCGAGCCGCGCGAGCGCCTCAGCCGGCAACGGCTTCCCGCGGGGCGAACAGCTCCTCGAGAGCCCTGATCTCGGCCGACGTGCCGACGGCGACGACGATGTCGCCCTCCTCGAGCGTCGCATCCGGCCCCGGCGTCGTGTCGAAGGCGCCGTCGCGCTTGCGCAGCGCGACGACGTACGCCCCCGTCCGTGTGTGGACTCGCAGCTCGCCGATCGTGCGCCCGGACTGGCCGCACGCGCGCGTGACCTCGATCTCCTCGAACCGGAAGTCGTCGCCGGTCGCTTCGGTGAGGACCTCGACGAACGCCTGCACCTGCGGCTTCAGCATCAGGTTCGCCATCACGCGGCCGGCCGCGAGGTACGGCTCGACGACGCGATCGGCGCCGGCGAGCTTCAGCTTCTTCGCCGCCTCCGGGCCCGACGCCCGGGCGACGATCATCAGGTTCGGCCGCGCCGCTCTCGCCGACAGCGTGATGTAGAGGTTGTCTGCGTCGTCGTCGGAGGCCACGACGAGCCCCCGCGCATGGTCGAGCCCCGCCTCGGCGAGATCCTCGTCGCGCGTCCCCGTCCCCTCGACCAGCAACTCGCCGACCTCCCGCGCCTGCCCGACGGCCTCCTCGCTGAAGTCGAGGACGACGTAGGGCTGGCTCGTCTTGCGGAACTCCTCCGCGACACGCCGGCCGACCCGGCCGTACCCGCAGATGATGAAGTGATCCCGCAACGAGTCCAGCAACCGTCTTCTCCTTCGCTCCGCCAGCGCGCCCGTGACGACTCCGTGCGCGATCAGCTCGACGATCGCGCTCGCCAGGTAGCCGTAGATTGCCATTCCGGAGAGGATCAGCAGGATCGTCGTGATCTCTCCGCCCACGCCGCTCGGCTTCGTGTCGATGCCGGTCAGCGAGATCGTGACCGTGGCACGGTAGAAAGCCGTCAGCAGGCTCTCGTCGAGGATCTGCCAGAACGCGAGCGTCCCGGCGAAGAGCGCGAGGAAGAACGCCGTCATCGCGAGCTGGAAGTGGCGCAGCGTGTACGGCGTGTTCACTGCGGACGTAGTATCCGTCTCGGTGGACGGCGAAGAGGGCCGCGAGCGGCAGCTCAACCTGCACCTGGATCCCCAGCACCTGGCAGGCAGCTACGCGAACTTCGCCAACATCACCTTCTCCGACTACGAGTTCACGATCACGTTCGCGCGGATCGACCACGAGGTCGACGAAGGCGAGGTCCCGGGCGTCGTCGTGTCGCGGATCAACATGTCATCCCGGTTCATGCACGAGCTGCTCGAGGCGATGCAGGACTCCTGGTCGAAGTGGTCGACCCGGGAGGGGATCAGGAACCTGCCGGAGTCCGGGCCGCCGCCCGGGCCCGGGCCGTAGCGCGCCCCTTCCACGCCTCGACCATCGCGAGGCGCTGGACGATCGTCGGGTGGTCCTCGAACAGGAGGTAGGCCCAGGTCGGCGGCCGCGGCTGCTCGAGGTCGCTCGTCGAGAACTTCCGGAAGAGGCCGAGCGCGGCGGCCGGATCGCGTGTCGCCTGGAGGGCCTGCCAGTCGGCCTCCGACTCGAGGCGGCGCGAGATCACGTTCTGGACCGGCATCGCGAGCGTCTGGAGAAGGACGAGGACGAAGAGCGCGAGCGGGATCGCGGCGGGATCGGTCAGCCCGCCGTGCCGGCGGACCGCGCGCGTGACGAGGAACGCGCCGGGAATCGCGAACAGCGCGTACCACGCGAGCCCTTTCCAGATGTGGTCGCGTCGGAGGTGCCCGAACTCGTGCGCGAGGACGACCGCGACCTGCCGGTGCGTGTAGCTCGGCGACAGGAACGTGTCGTAGAGGAAGACGCTCCGGCTCGGGCCGAGGCCGGTCGCGAACGCGTTCACCTCGTCGGTGTCCTTGCTGACCTTCAGGACGTGGACGGGCGTCCCGGAGATGCCCTCCTTCCGCTCGAGGCGGCCGATCGTCTGCTTCAGCCACGGCTCCCTCACGGGCCGTGAGCTCCCGACGACGAGGTAGGGCTGGAGGAACGCGAAGAGGATCGCGATCCCGACGAACGCCGGGCCGCCGACGATCCACCAGCGGCGGCCGAGCACGTTCGCGAGGCCCATCACGATCACGATCGCGAGGCACACGAAGAGGAAGGTCGAGCCGAGCTGGAGCCAGTCGGCGATCGCCCACGGAACGTAACCCTCGCGGCTCGCGCCGTGCCGGCGCTCCCACCAGAGCTCCGCGAGCCCGAACGGGAGCTGCGCGATCCAGACGACCGCGAACGCGAGCATCCCGAGCAGCATCCCGGTGCCGACCCGCCCGGCGGCGGACTCGCGCGTGAAGCCGCGGCCCTTCCAGGCGAAGACGGCGAGCGCGGCCAGCAGCGCCACGAGCGACAGCAGCTCGTCGACGCGCAGGAAGCGATCGTACGACGACGTGCGCGCGAGCTCGTGCGCCGAGAAGAAACGGGCCGGCTCCACGTGCGGCGGCTTCAGGTTCCCCGGCACGGTCGAGCGCCACAGGAGCCACGCACCCGCGGCCCAGGCGACGGCGAAGGCCGTCAGCCCGGACGCGAGGGCTGGTCTGAGCTTCACACGCGCATCTTCACGGCGGCGGCGGTCGGGAACGCCGAGGCTATGGTGCGGCGCGCATGCGCGTCGCCGTCATCTCGGACATCCACGGAAACCTCCACGCGCTCGAGGCCGTGCTCGACGCGGTCGACACGGCGCAGCCGGACGAGGTGTGGTGCCTGGGCGACCTGGTCGGGTACGGGCCGCGCCCGAACGAGTGCTGCGCGTCGGTGGCGGGTCGTGCGGCGATCTGCCTTGCAGGGAACCACGACCTGGGGGTGCTCGGCGCGGCCGACGTCGACCTCGCCGACTTCAGCCCGGACGCCGCCGCCTCCGCACGGTGGACGCGCTCGGCGCTCGAGGACGAGTGGCACCGCTACCTCGCGCGGCTCGAGCCGAGCGCCGAGCGGGCACGCGTCCAGCTCTTCCATGCGAGCCCCCGCGATCCCGTCTGGGAGTACGTGCTCAGTCCAGAGGCGATGATCGCGGCGCTCGACCTGACGACGGCGCAGATCGTCCTCGTCGGGCACAGCCACGTCCCGATCGCCTACGCGCAGAGCCGCGAGCTCGTCTTCGGCGCGGCGCTCGCCGGCGCGGAAGCCGATCTGTCCGGCCAGCGTTGGCTCCTGAACCCGGGCTCGGTGGGCCAGCCGCGGGACGGCGACCCGCGCGCGTCGTTCCTGCTCCTCGACCTCGCCGCCGAGCGGGCGTGGTTCCGGCGCGTCGAATACGACATCAGGCGCACGAAACGCGAAATCCGGGAACAAGGACTGCCAGATGCGCTTGCTTCCCGTCTCGGCCGCGGCGAGTAGCGCCGCGGTTCTCCTCGCCGGCTGCGGCAGCCACACCGCTGCGACGCCCCCGGCGCTGCCGCGGCTCCCGCATGCATTGGCGGCGCGACTCGCAGCCGAGGCCGACGCGGTCGCCCGGGCGACGACGGGCGCGAACCGCTGCCACGGGCACACGCCGGCGCTCCGCCTGAAGGCGGACGCGCTCGCCGCCCAGCACCGGGTGCCGGTCGCCCTGCGCCGCAACCTCCTGGCCGCCGTCTACCGGCTCGCCGCCTCGCTTCCAGCCTGCCCTGCTCCGCCGCCCCCGCCGACGACCGCCCCGCCGGCGACGACACCCCACCACGTCGCTGCCCCGCGGCCGAAGCACGCGCACCACGCACCGGCCCACCACAAGCAGAAGAGCGGCCATCACAAGCAGAAGCACAAGCACCACAAGAAGCACGGGAAGGGCCATTGAGCGCGGTCGGAGTCGTCGCCGGACGGTTCCGGATCGAGCGCGAGCTCGGGTTCGGCGGCATGGCGTCGGTGTACCTCGCGCGCGACGAGGAGCTCGGACGGCTCGTGGCCGTGAAGCTGATGCACGAGCAGCTCGCGAGCGACGAGACGTTCCGCCGTCGCTTCGTGCGCGAGGCGAGGCTCGCGGCGCGGCTCTCGCATCCGAACGTCGTCAGCGTGTTCGACGCCGGGACGGACGGGGACGGCCGGCCGTTCATCGTCATGGAGTACGTGGACGGGACGACGGTCGCGTCACTCGGCGTCCTACCGGTCGATCGCGCAGTCGAGGTCGCCCTCCAGGCGTGCGCCGGCCTCGCCCACGCGCACGCGCTCGGGCTCGTCCACCGCGACGTGAAGCCGCACAACCTGCTCGTCCGGGTCGACGGGGCGGTGAAGGTCGCCGACTTCGGCATCGCGCGCGCGGCCGAAGAGGCCGGGCTGACGAAGACCGGGACGATCCTCGGAACCGCCGCCTACCTTGCGCCGGAGCAGTCGGTCGGCGGCGAGGTCACGCCCGCGACCGACGTCTACGGGCTCGCGGCCGTGGTTTACGCGTGCCTCGCCGGCCGGCCGCCGCATCCCTTCACGTCTCCGGTCGAGCTCGTCAAGGCGCAACACGAGCCGGTGACGCCCCTCCGCGACCTCGCCCCGGCCGTCCCGCCCGCGCTCGAGCGGGTGCTCATGGAATCGCTCGCATCCGACCCGGCCGCGCGTCCGGGCGACGCGGGCGAGCTCGGGCGGAGGATCGCGGAGGCCTCCGGCGGCGACCTCGAGCTGGCCCCGACGGAACCCATAGCACGGACAGCCGTCCTCGCGCCCGCGCCGACGGAGCCGCTCCGGCCCGCGCGCCAGCGGCGTCGTCTGGCCGTTCCGGCGCTCGCCGCTGCGGCGCTGGCCGCGATCGCCGGCGGCCTGGCGATCACCCTCGGCGGCCGTGCGAAGCCGGTGCCGCCGCCGGCGGCGCCGCACGTCGCGCCGATCCCGACGGTTGGTTCGGCCGCCGAGCAGGCGAAGAACCTCGCCGCCTGGCTCCGGCGCTACGCGCGGTAGCTGTCATCAGAGCGGACGTCCGTGGCGGCGGGCCCCCGGCCTCGGCCTCGCTCCGGCACGCCACTCGCTTCAGGCCGCGCTCCGGGTCGCCATCTGTCTCACGCGCGCGCCGGCGCGTTCACCCCTCCCAAAGGGTGGGGAGTGAAGCCCACCACGAACGGTACCGCCCGACGTGTGACGCGCGTGTGCCGATTCTGTGCCGATTTCGCCACGACGCCCGGCGTGGCACGTCGCAGTCGCCGGAAAAACCGCCCCGCGGAAGCCCGCTGAGCAAACCCCGCTTCGCCCAGGCTCAGCCCGTCGCGACCGGCTCGGCGGTCTGGGCCGTGCCGTAGGTGATGCCCTCGCGGGCGAGCGCGAGCTGGACCTCTTCCCGCGCCTTGAAGATCCGCCACTTGACGGTCGCGAGCGTGACCTCGAGCGCGTCCGCGATCTCGGCGTAGCTGAGGCCGACGATATCCCGCAGGAGCAGCGCCATCTTCAGATCGACGTTGAGTAGGTTGACGGCGCGCCAGACGGCGTCGATCGCCTCGACGCGCTCGGCCGGCGGGTCGAGCACCTCGAGCTGCGGGACGTCGTCGAGCGCGACGAGAGCCCGCGGCCGGCGCTCGACCGCGCGCAGCTCGTCGAGCACGCGGTTCTTCGTCACCTGGAAGAGCCAGGTCGTGAACCGGCAACGGAGCGAGAAGTTCGGGAGACCCTGGAAGACGCGGAGGAACACCTCCTGCGTCAGGTCCTCCGCGAGCGACCGGTCGCCGACGAGTCGCAGGACGTAGTTGAAGACCGGCGTCTCGTAGGCGCGGACGATGATCGAGAAGGCCCGCTCGTCCCCGCGCTGGGCTCGCTTCAGGATCCCGAAATCAGGTTGCGGTAGCGACAAGGGACGGCGGAGTATAGCTCGGGACTATCGATTCCAGAGGCTCTCGCTTCATGACCTAACCAAAGTTTTACCCGTCATCGCGGCCGGCGGATTCAGGCCCAGCAGGCGCAGGATGCTGGGTGCGAGCCACGACAGCTCGCCGCCCTCGACGAGCCGCTCGCCCGCGTGCGTGAGCACGAGCGGCACCGGGTTCGAGGTGTGGGCGGTGTGCGGACTGGTGCCGTCCGCCTCGAGCATGGTCTCCGCGTTCCCGTGATCGGCGGTCACAAACGCGACACCCCCGGCGGCCTCGACCGCCTCGAGGACGACGCCGAGCCCGGCGTCGGCCGCCTCCACCGCCTCGACGACTGCCGGGATCACGCCGGTGTGGCCGACCATGTCGGGGTTCGCGAAATTCACGACGCCGAACGCGTAGCGGTCGCCGATCTCCGCCGCGAACCGGCGCGCCACCTCGGCCGCGGACATCTCCGGCTGCTTGTCGTACGTCCCGACCTCGCGCGGCGAGGGGACGAGGATCCGCGTCTCGCCGGGCCACTCCTCCTCCCGGCCGCCGTTGAAGAAGTACGTCACGTGCGCGTACTTCTCGGTCTCCGCGGCGTGGAGCTGGCGCAGTCCGTGGTCTGCGAGCGTTTCGGCGAGCGTGTCCGAGACCGTCTGCTCCTCGAATGCCGCCGGGCACTCGAGGTCGTCGGCGTAGCGCGTCATCGTCGTGAGGTCGAAGCCTGCGTCGAGCAGCTTCCGCGAAAGCTGCCGCGCCCGATCGGGGCGGAAGTTCAAGAAGATCGCCGTGTCGCCCTGCGCGAGCCGCGGCCGGCCGTCGAGCACAACCGGCTCGACGAACTCGTCGGTGACGCCGGAGTCGTAGCTCCGCTGCACTGCCTCGACCGGGTCGTCCGCATGCACGCCCTCGCCGCCGACGATCGCGTCGAAGGCACGCTGCGTCCGTTCCCAGCGCTGGTCGCGGTCCATCGCGTAGTAGCGGCCGGCGACCGTCGCGATCCGGTCGGCCGGCAGCTCGGCGAGGTCGCGGACGGCCGAGTGCGGCGAGACGTCGCGGCCGTCCGTGAACGCGTGGATCCACGTCTTCTCGGGCGCGAACCGGAGCAGCGCCCGGAGCTGGTCGATGTGCGAGTGGACGCCGCCGTACGAGACGAGCCCGAGGAGGTGAACGTTCCGGCCGCGCTCGAACGCCGATCGGAGCACCTCGTTCTCGAACAGCGAGCCGTCCTCGATCGCCTGGTTGACGCGCATCAGATCCTGGAAGAGGACACGGCCGGAGCCGATCGTCAGATGCCCGACCTCGGAGTTCCCCATCTGCCCAGGAGGCAGTCCGACCGCCTCGCCGGACGCCGCGATCGTCGTGTGCGGGTAGCGCTCCCACAGCGCGTCGAAGACCGGCGTCTCCGCGAGCCGGACGGCGTTCCCGGGCCCGGGCGGCGCGCAGCCCCAGCCGTCGAGGATGACGAGGACGACAAGCGGAAACGTCACGCGGCGGCCGCGGCCTCGCAGATCGCGGCGAACGACTCGACCTCGAGCGACGCGCCCCCGACGAGGGCGCCGTCGACGTCGGGCTGCGCGAGGAGCTCGGCTGCGTTCTCCGGCTTCACCGACCCGCCGTAGAGCACCGGCACGTCGATCAGCGTGCGGATGAACGCGTGCGCCTCCTGCGCCTGCTCGGGCGTCGCCGTCTTCCCGGTGCCGATCGCCCAGACGGGCTCGTAGGCGATGACGAGGTTTTCGTGCGCCTCCAGCACGGAGACCTGCCGGCGGAGGACGTTCTCGGTCTGGCCGCGGTCGCGCTCCGCCTCGAGCTCGCCCACGCACGCGATCACCCAAAGGCCGGCGTCGAGCGCCGCGCGTGCCCGCTTCGCGACCGCCTCGTCCGACTCTCCGAAGTACTGGCGCCGCTCCGAGTGGCCGACGATCGCCCCGTAGGCGCCGAGCTCGAGCAGCATCTGCGCCGAGATCTCGCCGGTGAAGGCGCCCGTCTCGGCCCAGTGGACGTTCTGCGCGGCGACGGCGATCTCGGTGCCGGCGAGCGCGAGCACGGCGGGCTCGAGCGAGACGTACGGCGGGCAGACGGCGACGTCGACGCCCTCGAGGCCGGCGAGCCGGTCGCGCAGCGCACGGCAGAACTCCCCTGCCTCGCGCGGGCCCTTGAACAGTTTCCAGTTGCCGGCGACGAGCATCTATGCCGCCGGGATCGCCGCGACGCCGGGGAGCTCCTTGCCCTCGAGGAGCTCGAGCGAGGCGCCGCCGCCGGTCGAGACCCACGAGATGCGATCGGCGAGGCCGAGCTCCTCGATCGCGCGGACCGAGTCGCCGCCGCCGACCACGGTGAACGCGTCGGCCGCCGCGACGGCCTCGGCGACGGCCCTGGTGCCGTCCGCGAAGCGCGGCCACTCGAAGACGCCCATCGGGCCGTTCCAGAAGACGGTTTTCGCCGCCCGAATCCGCGCGGCGAAAACCTCCCGTGTTGCGGGCCCGATGTCCAGGGCCAACCAGCCCTCCGGGATTGCGTCCGCAGCCACGATCCGGGTCTCCGCATCGGGAGAGAACTCGCGCGCGGCCACGACATCTGTAGGAAGGGAAGGCTGAAAGCCCAGGGGAACTCGCGCAGCGAGTTCCCCTGCCATCTTCCCGCCGACGAGGATCACGTCGGCCCGCTCCGCGAGCGAACGCAGGACGCCGATCTTGTCGTCGACCTTCGCGCCGCCGACGACGGCGACGAACGGCGTCTCCGGCTTCTCGAGCAGCCGGCCGAGGGCGGCGAGCTCGCGCTCGAGCAGGAGGCCGGCGTACGCCGGCAGCAGGTGCGCCACGGCCTCCGTCGACGCGTGGGCGCGGTGCGCCGAGCCGAACGCGTCGTTCACGTAGAGATCCGCGCCGTCGGCCAGCTCGCGCGCGAGCTCGGGGTCGTTCTTCGTCTCCCGCGAGTCGAAGCGGGTGTTCTCGAGCACCGTCACGCGGTCGTCCGGCAGCAGCACCCGCAGCGCGGCCCGTACGGGCTCGATCGCGAACGCGGGATCCGGGCCCTTCGGCCGGCCGAGGTGCGAGCAGACGCGAACCTCGGCGGCGCCGCGCTCGAGCAGCAGCTCGAGCGTCGGCAGCGACGCCCTGATGCGTGTGTCGTCGGCGACGCGGCCGTCCTCGAGCGGGACGTTCAGGTCGGCGCGGACGAGCACGCGCTTCCCGTCGACGTCGGCGTCGCGGACCGACCGCGGCTGCCTCAAAGGGAGGCGCCGATCCTCGACACGAGGTCGACGAGCCGGCACGAGTAGCCCCACTCGTTGTCGTACCAGCCGAAGACCTTGACCATGGTCCCGCTGACCATCGTCAGGTCGCTGTCGAAGATGCACGAGTAGTCCGAGCCGACGATGTCGGACGAGACGAGCGGCTCTTCGGAGTAGTGCAGGATTCCCTTCAGCGTGCCGTCGGACGCCGCGCGGAAGGCCTCGTTCACCTCGTCGACGCTCGTCTCGCGCCCGACGCGCACGACGAAGTCGACGACCGAGCCGTCGGGGACGGGCGCGCGCATCGACATCCCGTCGACCTTGCCCTTCAGCTCGGGCAGGACGAGCCCGATCGCGCGCGCGGCGCCGGTCGACGTCGGGATCAGGTTGATCGCGGCCGCCCGCGCGCGGCGCAAGTCCTCGTGGGGGAGGTCGAGGACGCGCTGGTCGTTCGTGTACGCGTGGACGGTCGTCATGAAGCCCTGCTCGATTCCGAACGCGTCGTTCAGGACCTTTGCCATCGGCGCGACGCAGTTCGTCGTGCACGACGCGTTCGAGAGGATCGAGTGCGACGCGGCGTCGTAGTCGCCGTCGTTCACGCCGAGGACGACGGTGACGTCCGGGTTCGTCGCCGGGGCGGAGACGACCACCTTCTTCGCGCCTGCCCGGAGGTGCTTCTCCGCACCCTCGCGCTTCGTGAAGAGGCCCGTCGACTCGAGCGCGACGTCGACGCCGAGCTCGCCCCACGGCAGCTCGGCCGGGTCGCGCACCGAGAGCAGCTGCAGCTCGCGGTCGCCGACTTGGATCCGCCCGTCGCCCGCGCGGACGTCGTCGGCGAGCGTCCCGAGCACCGAATCGTGCTTCAGCAGGTGCGCCATCGTCCGGGCGTCGCCGAGGTCGTTTGCCGCCACGACCTCGAAGTCGCCGCCGCGCTGGAGGTGCGCCCGGAAGAAGTTCCGTCCGATCCGCCCGAAGCCGTTGATGCCTACCCGAATGGCCATGTCCCTCCTGTCCTCGCTGCCGGGGCGAGTCTAGTCGCGGGGACGTTGGCGGGCCGGAGGGGAAGCTCCGAGGATGACCTCCCCCTCCGGTTTCACCGCGCCCGGAACCGTGCCGGCGGACGGGGTCTGAATCCACCGGCGGACGAGCGCAGACCCGCCGAGCAGGAGTATGAACGGTCGTGTACGCCGAAGCTACACGAGTTACAAATCAGAAACACGTCCGAAGGTCAACGCCAGGAGGGGTCGAACGTGGCGAGGTTTCGCGTCAGGCGGCGCACGTCGCGGCCGTCGGTTCGGAGGGTGTAGAGGTCGGAGGTGGCGCTCCCGCGGGCGCGCGCGCTCACGACGAAGCGAGTGCCGTCCGGCGACCAGTCGAGGCCGTCGACGCGCGGGAACGGCAGCGAGATCCGCCGCGCCGGGGCCCTCTCCTGGACGATCACGACCCTCCCGTTCGGCCGAAGGTACGCGAGGCGTCCGTCGCCCGACCAGGCGAGCGAGACGACGTTCGCCGCGTCGGCCGCCACCTCACGCGCGTCGCCCCCGTCGGGGCGCGCCGTCCACAGCGCACTCCGGCCGCCCGCGTACCGGATGTACGCGATCCGCGAAGGTCCCCACGCTGCGAGACCGCTTCCGAAGAGCCGCAGGCTGCGCGGCGCGCCGCCGGCGGCTGGCATCGTCAGCAGGCCGCCGGGCGAGCTGCAGCTCGAGCGTGCGAAGAGGACCTGCTGCCCGCCGGGCGACCACGTGGGAAAGCCGTCGAAGGAGCAGTCGGGCCGCCTCGTGAGCGCGCGCGCGTGCGAGCCGTCCGCCTTCGCAACCCAGATCGTCGACGGGCAGCCCTTGCAGCTGAGGCCCGTGTACTGCGAGCGCGTGTAGACGATACGGGTACCGTCCGGCGAGAGCCGCGGTTGCCGCCGTTCGGCCCGGACCTCGGTCAGCCGGCGGAGGCCGCTGCCGTCCGGCCGGATCTCGTAGAGGTTCGAGAACGGCTCTGCGCAGGAGCTCGCGTAGACGAGCGAGCCGGTGTCGCCGGCGAACTGCAGCGAGTCGACCGCCGCGGCGAAGCTCCGGTCGTCGAAGCAGCCCGGCACGCGCCCGTACGTGCGCGCGTGCGCCCCGTCGGGCCCCGAGACGCGGAGGGCGAAGCGTCCAGCCGCCTTCGGCGTGTCGACGACGAGCCGCCCGTCGGGAGAGCGCTGCGCGAAGTACCGCTCGCGCGCCCGCCAGGTGCGACCGGTGCGAAGGTCGACGCCGAGCGGCGTCCACGTCCGGGAGGCGGTTTCCACCGGCCCGAGGACGACGCGGCTCGCTCCGTCCCACACCATCGAGCCGGCCGGCCGGCCGCCGGGTCCGGGGAGACCGAGGCGGGTGAGGAGGCGCCCGTCGCGGTCGCGGACGTCCAGCCCGTCCCCCGCCAGAACCGCAAGCCGGTCGCCCGGGGACGACCAAGCGAACGCGCTACCGGGGAAGCGCGCCAGGAGACGGCCGTCCTCGTCCCGGATCGAGACGACGTTGCTTCCGGAGATGGCGATGCGGCTGCCGGCGGCCCACGCGAGCGACCTTCCTGGGGCGCGCCACGCGGTGGCGCCGGTCAACGTGAACGCCTGCACGACGTTCGACCGCACGACGCCCGCGAGCAGCCGGCTATCCGGCGACCAGGCGAGCGAGAGCGGCGCGACGCCGAGCCGGACGACCCGTCCCCCGTTCGGTCGGAGCAGGTAGACGTCTCCCGACGTCAGCCCGTACGCCTCGACCGCGAGGATCGCGCCGTCGGGCGACCAGAGGAGCCGCCCCTCCTCCACGCCCGCAGGCAGGCCGTCGACGGGCTTCAGTCGGCGTCCGTCGATGCCGACGACGAACGCCCGGGGGCCCCGACCGGGGGCGACACGGTCGCTCAGGAAGGCAACCCGCCGGCCGTCGGGCGAGACTGCGGGCTTCGTGTCCGCGAACGGGCTGCGGCTGAGGTCGACGCGCCGGCCGTCGGGGTCGACGCGGTAGATCTCGCCGCTCAGCGCCGGCGCCTGCGTCGCGGCGAACAGGATCGGCCGCTGCGACGCCGCCGGCACCCGGGCTGCTCCGCCCGCGACGATGGCGAACCCGACCGCGAGCGCCGTGACGAAGCGCACGCGAAGATCGTAGAGGACGGATTGGTCATATCGTTATACTCAACCGCCTTTGGCGACCGACCTGGAGGAGCGGTGGCAGCCGGTCGAGCCGACGCGCGCGTCGGCCGAGGTCGTCCGGCAGATCACCGCGGCGTTCTTCCAGGGCATGTCGCCCGGCGAGCGGCTCGGCACCGAACGTGAGCTCGCGGAGCGGTTCGGCATCAGCAGGATCACCGTCCGCGACGCCGTCCGGGAGCTCGAGGCGCGCGGAATCGTCGAGGTGAAGATCGGCGCCCGCGGCGGCCTCCGGGTCGCGTCCGGCGACCCGCGCCGCTTCGCCGAGGCGCTCGCCGTCCAGCTCCACCTGATGGCGATCGAGTGGGCCGAGGTGCGCGAGGCGCAGCGGGCGATCGAGCCCGTGACCGCGTCGCTCGCAGCGCGGCGGGCGACGAGCGACGAGTGCGCGCGGCTCCGGGCGCTGATCGGCGAGGCACGGGCGGCCCGGGAGGACCCCGCCGCCTTCACCGACCTCGCGCTCGAGTTCCATCTCGCGATCGCCGACGCCTCGCGGAACCGCGTGCTGCGCGCCGCGCTTGGCGCGCTGCGCGAGGTCCAGCGCCGGGAGCTCGAGCCGAGCTCGTCGGACGAGAACACGCGCAGGGTCCTCGCCGAGCACGAGGCGATCCTCCGGGCGATCTCGGCAGGCGAGGAGGCGGAGGCGGCCCGGTCGATGACGGCGCACCTGGACTTCGTGCTGGCGGAGCGGGCGTGATGCAGCCAGCCGAGCTGAGCGGCGGCGACGCGCTCGCCGGCCAGCTCGCGCTCGAGGGCGTGACGAAGATCTTCGGCCTGCCGGGCGTCCAGCTCGACCACGCCGTCGACGCGATCGCACGCGACGGCCGGCTCGACCTGGTCCACGTCCGCCACGAGCAGGCGGCCTCCTACATGGCCGACGGGTATGCGCGGACGACGGGAGAGGTCGGCGTCTGCCTCGTCGTTCCGGGCCCGGGCGCGCTCAACGCGCTGAGCGGGCTCGCGACCGCGTACGCGTGCTCGTCGCCCGTGCTCTGCATCGCCGGGCAGATCGCCTCGCCGGCGATCGGCCGCGGGCTCGGGCTGCTGCACGAGATCCCGGACCAGACGGCCGTGCTGGCGTCGCTCGCGAAGTGGTCCGCGCTCGCGCAGTCGCCCGAGGAGATCCCCGGGCTCGTGCGCGAGGCGTTCCGGCAGCTCCGCTCGGGGCGGCCGCGGCCGGTCGTCCTCGAGGTGCCGCCGGACGTGCTCGAGGCCCGGGCGCGGGTAGCGCTCGCGGCACCCGCGCCGGCCGAGCCGGTCAAGCCGGATCCGGACGCGATCGCCCGTGCGGCGGCTCTCCTCCGCCGCGCGGAGCGGCCCGCGATCTGGGCCGGCTGGGGCGCCGTCGGGGCCGTCGAGGAGCTCCGGGCGCTGACGGAGCTCCTGCAGGCGCCGGTCGTGGCGAGCCCGAGCGGCAACGGGCTCCTCGACCCGGAGCACCCGCTGGCCGTGACGACCCTCGCCGGCCGCGCGCTCCTCCCCCATGCCGACGTCGTCCTCGCCGTCGGCAGCCGCTTCGTCGACGGGCTCGGCCGGCCGCTTCCCCATGCGCCGGGGGAGCCGATCCTGCTGAACGCGGACGAGCGCGACCTCGGGCCGCCGCGCCGGCCGGCGGTCGCCGTCCACGCCGACGCCCGGCTCGGGCTCGCCGCGCTCCTCGACGAGCTCGCCGGGATGCCGGCACGCGCCTCGCGCGCGAACGAGGCCGCGGACGCCCGCGCGTGGGCGGAGGCCGAGATCGACGCGACACTCGGCGAGCACGTCGCGTGGGTCCGCGCGCTCCGGCGCGCGATCCCGGACGACGGCATCCTCGTGAGCGAGCTGACGCAGGTCGGCTACCACTCGTGGTTCGCCTATCCGGCACGCCGGCCTCGCACCTTCCTGACGCCCGGCTACCAGGGCACGCTCGGCTACGGCTTCCCGACAGCGCTCGGCGCGGCCGCCGGCAACCCCGGCCGCGCGGTCGTCTCGATCACCGGCGACGGCGGCTTCGGCTGGGGCCTCGCCGAGCTCGCGACGGCGCGGCGCCACGACCTCGGCGTCACGGTCGTCGTCTTCGACGACGGCGCGTTCGGCAACGTCCGGCGGATCCAGCGCGAGCGCTTCGAGGGCCGGACGATCGGCTCCGACCTGACGAATCCCGACTTCCTCGCGCTCGCCGCCGCCTTCGGCGTGCCGGCCGCGCGCGCGGCGTCGCCCGACGAGCTCGAACACGAGCTGCGCGCGTCGATCGCCCGCGGCGGCCCCGGCCTGATCCACGTCCCGATCGGCGAGCTCCCGAGCCCGTGGCACCTGATCCACGCGTTCGTCCCCCCACCGCCCCGCTGATGGACGAGGGGACCGGCTGCGTACGCTACGGCGAGGCGCTCGACCTCTTCGGCCTCCGCTTCCGACCCGGCTCGTGGCAGCTCGCGCCCCGCCGCGACGCGACGCGCGAGCAGCGGGAGGCGCGGCGACGCTGGTTGTCTTCACGCTCATCCATCCGCGTGAAGTAACGGCCGCGCGTAGCGCCCTATGCCGCGACGGTGAGGCGCGAGCGGGAGCGCTTCGCCTCGTACATCGCCTCGTCGGCGCGGTGGAGGAGCGCTTCCGCGCCGAGCCTCGAGCCGGCGCCGAGCGCGGCGATCCCGAAGCTGGCCGAGAGGCCGCGCAGCTGGAGGTCGCGGTCCGTCACCGCTGCCCAGGCCGACATCGTCCGCTCCACGATCTCGCGCGCCTCGTCGAGCGAGCAGTCGTGCAGGAGCAGCGCGAACTCGTCGCCGCCGATCCGAAACGCCGCGTCGCCCCCGCGCACGCTGCCCTTCAGCACCGCCGCGAACCGCTGCAACGCCCGGTCGCCGACCAGGTGGCCGCCGGCGTCGTTCAGCTGCTTGAACGAGTCGAGATCGCAGTAGACGAGCGCGAGCCGGGTGCCGCTCATCCGCGACGCCTGGACCGACTCGCCGAGCTCCCGCATGAAGGAGTACCGGTTCCTGAGACTCGTGAGGCCGTCGTGCTCGGCGAGGTAGCGCTGGGATTCGAACTGCGAGACCGACTCGAGCGCGACCGTGGCCTGGTTCGCGAACAGCCGGAGCGCCTGCAGCCGCTCCTTCGAGGGCAGCAGCCGGTCGCGGGGGTCGTCCGCGAAGACGACGCCCAGGCAGGCGCCGCTCCAGTCGGTCAGCGGGACGGCGAGCCAGTGCCGCTGCCACGCCCAGCGGCCGCGGCCGTTGTACGCGGACTGGTACATACCGTGCACGGACGGCAGCTGGGCCTCGGCCTCCTCGAGCGGAACGAGGTAGCAGCCCTCGACCTCGTAGCGGTGGTCGAACAGGACCTCGAGCTCGCGGAGCCCGAAGGGGAGGTCGAGCCTCGGGTCGCCCAGCTCGAAGCCGGCGGCCGCCGCGGCGGTGAGCCCGCCCGTCTCCCGCTCGTGGAGGTAGACGACGACGCGGTTGAAGCCGAGCGCCTCGGAGATCCCGACGCTGATCGCCTCGAGCACGGAGTTCCCGGACGCCGTCTGCGTGAGCCGCGACGAGACGCTCATCAGCCGCTCGAGCGTGCGCCGGTGCGCGGCCGCGGCGGACGCGTACTGGGCGCGCTGCACGGCGCGGGCCGCGTGGCGGACGACCGTCGTCAGCACGTGCAGCTCCTCGTTCGACGGCCGCCGCCCCGACCTCGGCAGCCCGACGTTGAAGATCCCGAGGATGTGCCCGTCCGTGTGCCGGAACGGGACGAAGATCTCGTCCTCGCCCTGCCAGGCGTCGGGATCGGACGTCCGGGCGAGGTCCGGAACGACCCGGTTCCCGCTCTGCTCGCCCCAGTCGAAATCGCCGGCGTAGACGGTGTAGGCGCCGCCGCGGAGGAAGCGCGGCTGGAGCACCTGCTCCCACATCGCCCAGTCGTACGTGCTCCCGAGCAGGCCGGTCAGCACCGGGTCGTCGCCGTGCACCGTGCTCACGACGAAGTCGTCCCACTCGTGCCGGTAGAGGTTGATCACGACGGCGCCGTAGCCGAGGGTCTCGCCGACGACGCGCGCCACCGCGTCCAGCGCGCCCGGCAGCTCGTCCGGGTCCTCGACGAGGCTCGCGCTGTCGAGCAGCGCGTGCAGCCGCGCGAGCCCGTGGACGGAGCCGGCGTCGGTCGTTGCGCCGATCGCCTCGCCCACCTCGATCCGCTCGTCTGCGATCTCGGCGAGCAGGGCGCCGACGACCGTGGGGTCGAACTGCGTGCCCGAGTTCGCCTCGAGCTCCGCGCACGCGTCCTCGCGGGTCCGCGGCGGCGCATACGGCCGCGTGGAGATCATCGCGTGGTACGCGTCGCAGGCGGCGACGATGCGCGCGGCGAGCGGGATGTCGTCGCCCTGCCGCTGCTCGGGATAGCCGGCGCCGTCGAAGCGCTCGTGCGTCGCCCGGATCAGGCTCGCGACCGGCCGCAGCGACTCGATCGTCCGCAGGAGCTCGTCCCCGACGATCGTGTGCCGGCGGATCTCCGCCCACTCGGCGTCGTCGAGCGGACCCGGCTTGCCGAGGATCTCCGGGCCGATCGCGAGCTTCCCGACGTCGTGGAGCACGGCCGTTCGGCGGACGTGCGCCTGCTCCGAGAGGCCGAGTCCGAGCCGCTGCGCAACGGCGTCCGCGAGCCGGGAGACCTCGTCGACGTGCAGCCGCAGCTCGGGGTCGTGGGCGTGCATGAGCGCGAGCAGCACCTCGGTGACGCGGTCGGCGATCGCGAGGCCGCGACGACGCTGGTCGTCGAGCCGTTCCTCCGCGAGCGCGAGCGCCTCGCCGCCGCTCCCTTCGAGGGGGACGAGCACCGCGCCGAACGAGCAGAGCAATGGGTCGCCGGCCCCGACCGTCAGCGCCGAGACCACCGGCGCGAGCCGCTGCGCGAGGCGGAGCGGCGTGCCGTTGAGGAGCCCCGCGAACGTGTCCGAGCCGAGGTGGTAGGCCTGCGAGCAGCCGGCGAGCGCGCGCCCGACGCAGTCGAGCGCGACGTCGCCCGCCGCGTACCCGTGCCGGGCGTTGTACGCGCGGAAGCCGTCGATGTCGGCGACGAGCAGGAGGGTGTGCTGGGCGGCACGCGACCGGGCGGCCGCCTCGAGCCTCGCGTGCAGGCCGGCCCGGGCAGCGCAGCCGAAGCGCGGCTCGACACCGTCGCCCGGGACCGCCCGCCAGGGGGCCGCGCGCCTCATCTCCGGTGTGTCGGCCCCGGGAAGGCCCGGGCCATCCCTCCGCAGAGGGATGCTCGAAGGCGCTACTCCGTTCGGGTTACGCGCAGCCGCTCCGCCCAGATCCCCTCGGCCCGGGCGAACTCGGCCGCCGAGCGGGGCCCGTTCCGGTCGAGCCCGCGACGGAACGCCTCCATGTCGCGCCGCCGGAGCTCGAGCTGCTCCGTGTGGAACGGCGCGTGCGCGAGGTCGGCCGGCAGCCTCGCCCGGCGCTCGAGAAAGTCGGCGATCCTGGCCGCCGACGTCCACTGCGCCTTGTAGAGGACCGTCCCGCGCCGGTCGAGCACCCACGACATGTTCGGCATCAGCCCGTAGCCGTGGTGCACCGTGCCCGCGAGGTCGTCGACGAGGATCGGCCGCCGGATCCCGAGCTCGTCGCGCAGCCGGCGCGCGGCCTCGAGCTTCGCCTCGAAGCCCTCGTGCGCCGGCAGACGCTCGCCGGGATGCGCCTCGCGCGTGTAGACGAAGTACCACCCGGGCTCGGGATAGCGCGGCGCCAGCTCGTCGAGCAGAGGACCCTCTGCCGCGCAGTACGGTCAGGTGAACGAGCCGAACTCGAGGACGACGCCGGCTCCGCGCCACAGCTCCGACAGCCGCACGCGGGAGCCGTCGTCGAGCCGGAGGAGCTCGCCGTCCGGCGCGCGCTCCCCGGCGTGGAGCATGTTCGGGAACGCCGCGAACTCGCGCTCGTCCACTCCGGTCTCCACGTACTCGTCGAAGCGCTCGTAGTTGTAGCCGGCCATCAGGCGCGGAGCGTAGCCCGGAGCGCCCGCACGTCCACGAGCAGCTCGAGCGCGTCGTGGATCGAGGCGCAGACGACGTCCGCGGCGCGGAGCGCGCCGGCGCTCGCGCCCTCCGGGCCGACGACCGCGATCCCGAGGGCCGCCGCCTCGAGCACCGCGGCGTCGTTCGAGCCGTTCCCGACGACGGCCGACCGCCCGGCGCCGAGCTCCCGCAGGATCGCGAGCTTCTCCTCGCCGCTGCCCGCGCTGCGCGCGGGGACGCCGAGCTCGCCGGCGACCTGCTCCAGCGTGCCGAACGTGTCGGCCGAGACGAGCAGGACGCCGAGGCTCGCGGCCACGGCGGCGAGCCGTTCGGCGACGCCGTCGATCAGGCGGCCGCGGTTCGTGAGCGTGCCGTTCACGTCGAACAGCACGTGCTCGAGCTCGAGCCTCCCGCGGCCGGGAATCTCGGCGACGACGGGCATCCGCACGAGGTTACTCGAGCGTTCGGAGCGGGCATGCCTCGAGCACGGGGTCACAAACTGCAGGCACCCACGGAGGAGGGTCATGGCGAAGCTCGTGAGAGATGCGATGACGGTGAATCCGCGCACGGTCGCCATCAACTCGTCCGCGATGGACGCGGCGCGGATCATGGAGGAGGAGGACGTCGGGTCGGTTCCCGTCGTGGACAGCGACGGCATCCTCGTCGGGATGATCACCGACCGCGACATCGCGATCCGGGTGGTCGCGGCCGGCCGGGACGCGCACGGGACGACCGCCGGCGAGATCGCGACGAGGCAGGTCAGTCCGGCCTACCCGGACGAGCCGCTCGACGAGGCGCTGGAGCAGATGGCGTACCGACAGGTCCGCCGGCTGCCGGTGATCGAGGACGACCGGGTGATCGGGATCCTCGCCCAGGCGGACATCGTCCACGCGGTGAAGGACAAGAAGGCGGGCCAGCTCGTCGAGCAGATCTCGGAGACGCGCGAGCCCACGCACGCATAGCCGGCGCGCTTACGCGTCGCGCGAGGCGGCGACGCGACGGCCGAAGAGGATCGCGGCTCGTGCCGGCGCGGTAGCGGCAGCCGCCGCCCGCCGCCGGCGCGAGCCGTTTCCGACCATCCCGTCGAGCGCGGCCTGGAGCGCCGCGACGGCGTCGTCGATCGCGCGGCCGTGGCCGTCGTCGACATCGGCGAGGAGCTGGTCGCTGCTCGCCTGGATCTGCGTCATCGCGCCGGCGACCTGCTCGGCCGCGCTCTTCTGCTGACGCGTCGCGAGGATCGACTCCTCGAGCATCGCCGAGGTCCGCGCCATCAGCTCGGCGACCGCATGGACCTCGGCCGTTCCGTGCTCCGCCGCGGCGATCGTCGCCGTGGTCTCGTCCTGGATCGTCCGGACGATCTCGCGGATCGCCGCGCTCGACTCGAGCGACCGCTCGGCGAGCTGCCGGATCTCCCCGGCGACGACCGCGAAGCCCTTGCCGGCGTCGCCCGCCCGCGCCGCCTCGATCGCTGCGTTCAGGGCGAGCAGGTTCGTCTGCTCCGAGATCTCGTTGATCAGGGCGAGGATCTCGTCGATCCGGCGCGAGCTGCTGCCGAGCGTCCGAGAGCGCCCCGCGATCGACTCGACCGTCTCGCGGACCTGCCGCGCCGTGTTCGCCGTCTCCTCGGCGGCTGCCGCGACCGACATCGAGCTCTCCGCGATCGAGGCCGCGGTCGCCGCGAGCTCCTCGATCGCGGCGGCCGTCTGCGCAACCGCGGTGGACTGCTCGGCGATGGCCGTGGCCGTCGCCGCCGTGCCGGCCTCGCTCCCGTGCGCCACGTCCGCGAGCCGTCCGAGGCCCGAACGGATGCGGTCGAGCGCCCCGAGCAGCCGGCGGACGCGGTAACAGCGGATCCACACGAAGAGCGCGCACCCGCCGGCGGCGAGCGCGACCCCGATCCCGAAGGGAACGCCCGTGCCGTGCCGGCTGCCGAGGATGGCCGCGGCGGCTGCCATCAGGCCGAGCGGCGTCCCGCTCTCGTAGACGTTGCGCTTCACGAAGTTCCCGGCCACGCCGGTGCGCTGGTCGGGCCCCGCGCCGAGCTTCGCGAGGATGCCGACGAGCTCGTCGGCCTGGAAGCTCACCTCGCCGACCGCCGCGAGGTGCCGCGACCGGTCGGCGGCGATCTGCTCGGCGGCGTCGCGGATCTGCGCGATCGCGGCCGCAACCTGCTCGGCCGCCGCCTGCTCGTGCTCGGTGGCGGCAAGCGTGCTGTCGACGAGCTCGGCAGTGTTCTGCATCAGCGACACGACCTCGCGCACCTGTCGCGTCGCCGGCTCCGTCGCCATCGCGGTCGCGGAGGCCTCCCGCTGGATCGTCTGGACGAGCGCGTGGATCGACTCGCTCGAGTCGAGCGAGCGGGCCGCGAGCTTGCGAACCTCGGAGGCGACGACCGCGAAGCCCTTGCCCGCGTCGCCGGCGCGCGCGGCCTCGATCGCCGCGTTCAGGGCGAGCAGGTTCGTGCGCTCGGCGAACTCGTTGATCACCTCGAGGATCTCGTCGATCCTCTGCGACCCCTCGCCGAGCGCCTGCGAGCGTTCGGCGATCGCGACGACCGTCTGCTGCATCGACTCCATCGTCTCGACGGTCTGCTCCGCCGCCGAGCCGACCGCGCGGCCGTTCTCGGCGATCGAGCGCGCGACCGCGGCGAGCTCCTCGACCGTCGCGGACGTCTCGCGGATCGCCCCCGACTGCTCCGACGCGGCGCTCGCGCGCTGCGTCGCGGTCGTCTGCGCTGCGAGGGCGGCGTTCTGGAGGAGGGCCGCGCCGACTCGCAGGCCGCCGATCAGCCGCGCGTAGCTCCGGCCGATCACGCCGAGCGCGCCGATCGCGGAGGCGGCCGTTGCGGCCACGAGCGCAACCCCGACCGCGCGTGCCTCCGCACTGTCGGTCCCGCTCCCGTAGGCCAGGAAGGCCAGCGCCACGGCGCCCAGCAATGCCGAGGAGCCGTGCGTCAGGATCATGAATCGCCTGGTGCCCATGCGCAGGTAGGGCTTCTCGCCCAACCCGGTTATCGGCCGGCAGGGTGGGGGCTCTTAGCCCGGAGTGCGAGGCTCGCGGCGCCGCACGCCGTGAGCGCCGCGATCGCGATTCCCATCGGAACGGCCGATCCCCTCCCCGCAAGGCCCACGAGCGGCGCCACGGCGGCGCCGACGGCGAACCGGCTCGTTCCGAGCAGCGCCGACGCCGCGCCGGCCACCTCGGGATGGTCGTGCAGCGCGAGCGCGTTCGCGTTCGGGAGGACGAGCCCGACGCTCGCCACGACGGCGAAGAGGCAGGGCAGCAGCGCGGCGAGGCCCGCGTGGCCGAGGACGACGGCGAGCAGCGCGGCCCCGCCGGCCGCGGCGAGGACGACGCCGGTCCGGAGAAGACGCAGCAGGGGGACGCGCCCGACGAGCAGGCCGTTCAGCTGGCCGAGCGCGACGAGCCCCGCCGAGTTCACGCCGAAGACGGCCGCGTACTCGGCCGGCGAGACGCCGTAGACGTCCTGGAGGACGAACGGCGACCCGGCGATGTACGCGTACATCGCGCCGCCGGAAAGCGCGTTCGCGAGCACGTAGGCGACGAACTCGCGGTCGCGGCCGAGCAATCCGAGCGTCGCGCCGAGCTCGCGGAGCCCGCCTCTCCTCCGCCGCGCCTCGGGCCATGTCTCGGGGAGCCAGACCGCGACGCCGGCGAGCGTCAGCACGCCCAGCGCCGCGAGCACGACGAAGAGTCCCCTCCACGCCATCAGCTCGAGCAGCCCGGCGCCGAAGATCGGCGCGACGACGGGGGCGACGCCGACGACGAGCAGGAGCTGCGAGAGCAGCCGGGCGGCCTCCGCTCCCGCGTAGAGATCGCGCACGACGGCGAACGCGATCACGATCCCCGTCGCACCGGCCGCTCCCTGGAGGAGCCGGAGCGCGGCGAGCGCGTAGATCGAGGGTGCCGCCGCGCAGGCGAGCGAGACGGCCACGTAGGCGCCGACGCCGACGAGCAGGGGCCGCCGCCGGCCGAGCACGTCGCTGACCGGCCCGGCGAGCAGCTGACCGAGGCCGAGGCCCGCGAAGAAGCCCGTCAGCGTCAGCTGGACGCTCGAGACGGACGTCCCGAAGTCGCGCGCGACGCCCGGGAACGACGGCAGGTTGAGGTCGGTCGCGAGCGGTGCGACAGCGACGAGCGAGCCGAGGACGATGACGAGCCGGAGGCGGCTCAGCGCGCCGCCACCGGTCTCTCGCGCGGCGACGCCGACATGCGCCATTCTAGGGGCCTGTCCGGGAAGGGGGACGCGATGGATGACGCGCGGCACGTGGTGCGATGCAAGGACGCAGGGAGCGCCAATGCGAGCACGTATTGGCGCGACGGAGGACGCGGCAGCGCGCCGCGTGACGCCGTCAGGCGGCCCCGATCTCCTTTCCGGACAGGCCCCTAGCCGGTGGCTCGGGAAGACGTCCTCGCGCGGCTCGCCGAGCTCGGCTTCTCAGAGGACGACGCGGGCGTGCTCGCCGACCACTTCCTCGACGCAGAGCGACGCGGCAAGCCCTCGCACGGGCTCGTGCGCGTCGAGTGGCTCGCGTCGCAGTCCCGTGACCCGCGGGCAAGCGCCCGGCGGGTCGTCGCCGAGCCCGCGTTCGAGCGCTGGGACGGGAACGGCGCATTCGGCTATCTGACGTTGGCGGCGATCTGCGACGCGCAGCTCGCGTCGCCGCCCGCGCGGGTGCGGATCGTCGTCGCGTCGGACGCGTTCCCGCTCGGCATGCTCGGCTACTGGGTGCGGCAGCTGGCGTCCGGCGGACTCGTCGCGCTCCTCACGTCGACGTCACCGCGCCGGCTGGGGTCGCCCGAGGGCGGGCCGCCGCTTGCCGGGACGAACCCGCTCGCGATCGGGATCCCCAGCTCGGACGGCCGCCCGCTCGTCGCCGACGTCTCGATGGGGAGGGTCACCCACGGCGACGTCCTGCTCGGCCGCGCGACCGACGCCGACCTCGTGCCGTTCGGCGGCGAGCAGGCGCACAAGGCGTTCGCCCTCGCGGTCGGCCTGCAGGCGTTCGTCGAGGCGCTCGCGGGCGGCGACTCCCCTGGCGCGGTCCTGCTCGTCGCGCAGCCGTCGGCCGACCCGGTCCCGGCCCTGCGAGCGCTCGCGGCCGGCGTCCGCCTGCCGGGCGACTCATAGCCTTCAGCCGCGTCAAGCCGATTCAGGCGGTCGCCGGCTCGCGCGGCTGCGCGCCGACGACCGTGTTCCTGATCGTCCCGAGACGATCGATCTCGATCTCGACGACGTCGCCGGCGCGGAGCCAGATCGGCGGTTTGCGGGCGACGCCGACGCCGGACGGCGTGCCGGTCGCGATCACGTCGCCGGGGACGAGCGTCATCAGCTGGCTGATGAACGAGACCGTGCGGGCAACGCCGAAGATCATGTCGCGCGTCGACTCCTGCTGGAGCACCTCGCCGTTCACGCGCGTCGTCAGCAACAGGTCCTGCGGGTCCGGAACCGACGAGGCGGGCGTCAGCCCGGGCCCCATCGGGGCGAACGTGTCGAGCGCCTTGCCCGCCGTCCACTGGCTCGTCCGCATCTGCACGTCGCGCGCGCTGACGTCGTCGAAGCACGCATAGCCGGCGACGTAGTCGAGCGCCTCCTCCTCGGAGACCTCCTTTGCCCGGCGGCCGACGATCACCGCGAGCTCGCCCTCGTAGTCGATCTTCTCGCTCACGCGCGGGAGGACGATCTCGCCGTACGGCCCCACGAGGGAGTTCCGGAACTTCGTGAACAGGATCGGCACCTCCGGGAGCGACTGCCCCGTCTCGGCGGCGTGCTTCCGGTAGTTCAGGCCGATGCAGATGAGCTTGTCCGGATCGGGCACCGGCGGCCCGAGCTCGACCGCGTCGACCGCGTAGGACTCGCCCGGTCCCGGATCGTCGAGGACGGCCGCGACCGCGCCGGGCCCCGCCTCGAGCAGCGCCTTCACGCTCGCGTAGCGGCCCGCCAGGCTCGTGACGGTGCCGTCGCGCTCGACGCCTGCCTCCCAGCCCGCCGAGCCCGTCCTGAAGGTCACGAGCCGCACGGCCCGGAACCCTACAGCGCAGTAGAGTCACGAGGATGCTGCTGCCGTTCCTCGCGGCGCCGCCCGACGGCGAGGCGATCCGGGTCGGCGACCAGACGATCGGCTATCCGCAGCTGCGCGCCGCCGCGCTCGCGCTCGCTGCGCGCCTGGCGGGCTCGGAGCGCGTCGCGGTCTGGGCCGCGCCCGGCGTCGAGACGTGCGTCGGGGTCGTCGCCGGCCTCGCCGCTGGAACGGCGCTGGTGCCGCTCAACCCGGCCTCCGGCCAGCGCGAGCTCGAGCACGTCGTCGCCGACAGCGGCGTCACGAGCATCCTCGCCCGCGCGGAAGACGAGCTCCCGCCCGCGCTCGCGGCGCTCGAGCGCGAGCTCCCGGACCTCGGCGCAGCGGCGGACGATCCGCCCCCGGAGCCGGATCCGGAGGCGCCCGCGCTCGTCCTCTACACCTCGGGCACGACGGGGCCTCCGAAGGGCGCCGTCATCCCGCGACGGGCCGTCGCCTCGAACCTGGACGCCCTCGCGGAGGTCTGGGAGTGGACGGCGGCCGACCGGCTCGTGCACGGGCTGCCGCTCTTCCACGTCCACGGACTCGTCCTCGGCATCCTCGGCCCGCTCCGCCTCGGCGGGCGAGTCCACCACGTCGGGCGCTTCTCGCCCGGGGCCGTCGCGGACGCGCTCCGCGCCGGCGGGACGATGCTCTTCGGCGTCCCGACGATGTACCACCGGCTCGCCGCCGCGGCCGAGGCAGACGTGGACGTCGCGGGCGCACTCGCCGGCGCACGCGTGCTCGTCTCCGGCTCGGCGCCGCTCCCGGTGCGCGAGCACGCGCGGATCGAGACGGCGACGGGCCGGCGCGTCGTCGAGCGGTACGGCCTCACCGAGACGATCATCAACTGCTCGATCCGGGTCTCGGGCGAGCCGCGGCCGGGCTCCGTCGGGCCGCCGCTCCCCGGCGTCGAGCTGCGGCTCCTCGACGACGACGGCCGGCCGCTCGACGCCTTCGACGGCGAGACGATCGGCGAGGTCGCGATCCGCGGCCCGAACGTCTTCTCCGGCTACCTGAACCTGCCGGAGGCGACCGAGCGGGCTGTCCGCGGCGGCTGGTTCCTCACCGGCGACCTCGCCACGCGCTCGGCCGACGGCTACGTGCGCATCGTCGGCCGGCGCGCGACCGACCTGATCAAGACCGGCGGCTACAAGGTCGGCGCGGGCGAGGTCGAGGCCGCGCTGCTCGAGCACCCGGCGGTCGCGGAGGCCGCCGTCGCCGGTCTTCCGGACGACGACCTCGGCGAGCGGATCGTCGCGTGGGTCGTCCCGCGCGGCGCGTCGCCCGAGCCGGACGCGCTCGCGCGACACGTCTCCGGCCTGCTCTCCCCGCACAAGCGCCCGCGCGAGATCCGCTTCCTGCCGGAGCTGCCGCGCAACGCGATGGGCAAGGTGCTGAAGGAGCGCCTGAGGGCGACGTAGACGGGCTTGACTCGCGCGCCGGCGCCGGTGAGGATGGGAGGCGGTCGTGCGCCTCCCCCAGACCACGCCTGCCGTCGTTTCGGTGATCCTCGTCGCGCTCGCCGCCGGCGCGTCCGCCGTGCAACCTGCCGCCGCCAAGCGCGCGTGGGCGCTGCCGGGTGCCGCGCGGGGCGCCGTCTCGGCTGCGATCGGCCGCGACGATCCCTCGTACCGTGTCCGCGAGAGCGTAGGGCTCCTCAGGGCGGCGAACCATGCGCAGGGCCTGCGCATCTCGTTCTCCCGCGCCGGGGTCTCCGTCGCCGGGCGGCGCAGCCCCGTCGCGGTCGCCCTCGAGGCCGTCGGGCGCGGAGGCACGCTCCGGCGCGTGGGCGACGTCGCCCCGCGGGCGACGGCCAACCGCGTCGTCTACCGCCGGCCCGGCCTGACGGAGTGGTACGCGAACGGGCCGCTCGGGCTCGAGCAGGGCTTCGACGTCCGCACCCGTCCGGCTGCCCGCGGCCCGCTGACCCTCGCGCTCGGGCTGCGGCGCACAGACGCCAGGCTCGACCCCGGGAGCGCGTCGGTGACGTTCGGCGCTTCCGGCCTGCGCTACTCCGGCCTCGTCGCGGCCGACGCGCGTGGACGCGCGCTCCGTGCCTGGCTCGAGCTGCGCGGACGCACCCTCCTCGTCCGCGTCGACGACCGCGACGCCCGCTATCCGGTGCGGATCGACCCGTTCTTCGAGGTCGCGAAGCTGACCGCCTCGGACGGGCAGGCCGACGATTCGCTCGGGATCTCGGTCGCAGCCTCCGGCGACGTCGTCGTCGCCGGAGCGTCCGCCGCCTCCGCCGGGACCGCAAATGTCTACCCCGGAGCCGTGTACGTCTTCGAAAAGCCCGTCGGCGGCTGGTCGGGCGGCGTCGAGGAGGTTGCGAAGCTGACTGCGTCGGACGGTGCGGACGGCGACGGCCTCGGCTTCGGGGTCGCGATCGACGGCGACACGATCGTCGCGGGAGCGCCCGGGGCGACGGTCAACGGCGACCCCGAGGAAGGCGCCGTCTACGTCTTCGAGAAGCCGATCGGCGGCTGGGCGACCGGGACGGAGACGGCGAAGCTCACCGGATCGGGCATCACTCCCGGCGAAGCGCCCGACCTCGGCTACTGGGTCGGCATCTCGGGCGACACCGTCGTCGCCGGGGCGCCGTTCGTGGACGGCGAGCTGGGCGCCGCCTACGTCTTCGTGAAGCCGGGCGCGGACTGGGTCGACGAGACGCAGACGGCCAAGCTGACGGCCTCGGACGGCGTGACCGGCGACCACCTGGGCGCCTCGGTCGCGATCTCGGGCGACACCGTCGTCGCGGGCGCGCCCGACGCGGACGTCGGCACGAATGTGTTCCAGGGCAAGGCGTACGTCTTCGTGAAGCCGGGCGCCGCCTGGATCGACGCCACCGAGACGCAGCAACTGACGGCCTCGGACGGCGCGGAGCTCGACGGCCTCGGCTACCCGGTCGCGATCTCGCCGAACGGGACGATCGCCGTCGGAGCGCTCGGCGCCGTCATCCCGCCGTTCGGCGAAGGCGCCGTCTACCTGTTCACGAACGGCGGCGGCGGCTGGAGCCAGGTCGCCAAGCTGACCGGCTCGGACTCCGAATCCGGCGACGGGTTCGCGTTCGGCCTCGCCCTCACCGACGACACCGTCGTCGTCGGCTCCCCGTTCGCCTTCTTCAACGGGATGCCGGCCGGCCTCGCCTACGTCTATGCCGAGCCGGGAGGGGGCTGGGTCGACGCGACCGAGGACGCCCAGCTCGCGGCCTCCGACGCCTTCCCGTTCGACGGGTTCGGCTTCGCTGCGGCCATCTCGAACGACACGGTGTTCGTCGGCGCGCCTCCTGGCTGCGGCTGCAGCTTCGCGTCAGCCCACCGTGGCTTCCCTTCTCGACTCTCGCGCACCACCCGACCGGCCACGGCCGACCCGCTCGCGGGCGCGGTCTACGCCTACCCGGACCGGCCGGCCAGCGTCACGATTTTGAAGCAGCTCAAGCCGGTCCCGGATACCGGCCGGTTCGATCTCCTCGTCGACTCGACGGTGGTGAAGTCGGCAGCGGGGACCCGCGACCGGGGCACGCTGGTCCTCGGGGTCGGCACGCACACCGTCAGCGAGGAGGGCTCGGGCGGCACCGACCTCGCCGACTACGCGAGCTCGATCGCCTGCACGAAGAACGGCGGCCCGGACGTGTCCGGCGCCGGCACGAGCATCCAGGTCTCCGTTGCGCTCGGCGACGTCGAGTCCTGCCTCATCCTGAACCGCCGGAAGGCGACGATCACGCTGCGGGAGGCATCGGACCCGTCGGCGGACGCAGGCCGCTTCGACCTGCACGTCGGGGCGACGGCGGTCGCGACCTCGGTCGGAGACGGCGGCTCGGGCACCGGCTCGTTCGTGCCGGGGACGACCTACACGATCGCCGAGACCGATCCGGGCCCCGGGAGCCTCGACAACTACACCAGCTCGATCGACTGCACGCGGAACGGCGGCGCCGGGCCGTCTGCCAGCGGCTCGAAGCTCGAGGTGGCGGTGGCCGCCGGCGACGCGCTCGACTGCACCTTCACGAACGTCCGCAAGCCGGTGATCACCGTCCGTAACTCGCTGCGTCCGAGGTTCGACCCGGGGGACTTCCAGCTGACGGTCGACGGGAGCCTCGTCAACGACGCGGCCGGAACGGCCGATTCCGGCTACGCCCTCGTGGCGGCCGGAGGGCACACCGTGGGCGAGGCCGCGGCGGCCGGGACCGATCTCGCCGACTACACCTCCTCGATCTCGTGCACGAAGAACGGTGCCGCCGACGTGTCCGGCGCGGGCACGAGCCTCGCCGTCAACGTCGACCCTGGCGACCGCGAGCTCTGCACGGTGTCGAACCTGCGCCGCGACACGGTCACGCTCCACGTCGCCTCGACGCCGTCGTCGGATCCCGGGCGCTTCGATCTCGTCGCCGGCTTCTCGAAGGTCGCGACGGCGGTCGGCGACGGCGGCTCCGGCACCGGCTCGCTCAGGCCCGGGAGGTCGTACACGGTCGCCGAGCGCGCCGCCCTGGGTAGCCTCTCGAACTACGTCAAGACGTACGACTGCACGCTCAACGGCGGCGCCGGCCCGTCCGGCAGCGGCGGGAGCTTCACGTACAGCGCGGGCATCGGCGAGGTGCTGGACTGCACGTTCACGAACGTCCGCAAGGCGCGCATCGGCGTGCGGAAGTCGCTCCGGCCCCAGAGCGATCCGGGCCGCTTCCAGCTGCTCGTCGACTCGACCGTCGTCAACCCGGACGCCGGCGGCACGAGCTCGGGCGGCACACGCGTCCCGCCCGGCACGCACACCGTCAGCGAGCTCGCCCTGACGGGCACCGACCTCGCCGACTACACGACGTCGATCAGCTGCACGAAGAACGGCTCGCCCGACGTGTCGGGGCCGGGAACGACGCTCGACGTGGACGTCGACCCCGCGGATGTCGAGCTCTGCAAGATCTCGAACGTCCGCAATCCCTAGCCGGATTCGAGGCCCGCGAGGAACGCGTCCAGCACGACGGGGTCGAACTGCGTCCCGCGGCCGTCGCGCATGATCCGGAGGGCATCCTCGAGCGCGAACGCAGGCCGGTAGACGCGGTCGCTCGTCAGCGCGTCGAAGACGTCCATCACCGCGACGATCCGGCCCTCGATCGGGATCTCGTCGCCGGCGATCCCGCGCGGGTAGCCGTTGCCGTCGAAGTGCTCGTGGTGCGTCCACGCGATCAGCGCGGCCGCCTCGAGCAGCTCCTCGCCGGAGCCCGCGAGCATCCGGTAGCCGATCTCGGCGTGCGTCTCGATCACGGCGCGCTCGTCCGGCGTCAGACGACCGGGCTTGCGGAGGATCGCGTCGGGGATCGCGAGCTTGCCGATGTCGTGGAGGGGACTCGCGATCCGGATCAGCTGGACGTGCTCCGCGGCGAGGTCGAGCCGCTTCGCGAGCAGGGCGCTGCCGTCGCTGACCCGATGGATGTGCTCGCCCGTCTCGTCGTCCCGGAACTCGATCGCGCGCGCGAGCCGGTGGATCGCCTCCTCGCGCGCGGCACGCAGGTCGCGCAGCGCCGTGCTGAGATCGGCCGTCCGCGCCTCGACCTCGTGCTCGAGCCGCTCGCGGTGACGTCGTGCCTGGAGCTCGAGGTCGCGGCGGCGGAGCGCGTTGGCGACCGTGATCCGGATCTCGTTGAGCGAGAACGGCTTCACGAGGTAGCCGTAGGCGCCGAGCTCGAACGACTCGTTCGCGACCGTCGGGTCGTCGAGTCCGCTGACCATCACGACCGGCGTCGCGTCCGGCCGGCCGAGCGCGTACTCGGCGATCTGCAGGCCCGTGGCGTCGCCGAGCTGGACGTCGCAGAGCGCGAGTGCGAACCGGTCGCGGTCGAGCGCCTCGCAGGCCGCCGCCGCCGTCGCCGCCTCGTGGCAGACGTAGCCGTCCGCTTCGAGCACGGCGCTCAGCAGCCGGCGCACCTGCTCCTCGTCGTCGACGACGAGGATCCGGAAGGCGCCGTTCCCGTCCGCGCCGTTCGCCGGCGTCACGCGGCGAGCACCTCGCGGACCTTCGAGGCGAGCGCGGCGGGCGTGAACGGCTTCGCGAGGAACCTGTGCGCCGGGTCGAGGCCGCGCTCGTCCATCAGGCCGCGCGCGTAGCCGGAGGTGTAGAGGAACGCCGCCTCGGGATGGAGACCGGCGAGCTCGTCCCCGAGCTCGGGGCCGAAACGGCCGGGCAGCATGATGTCGCTGAGGACGAGGTCGACGCGGCCCTGCCAGTTGGCGGCGATCTCGAGCGCCTCCTCGCCGTTCGCGGCGGCGAGGACTCGGTAGCCGTAGCGCGTCAGTACCTCGACCGCGAGGCTCCGCACGACGTCCTCGTCCTCGACGACGAGGATGGTGCGGGCCGCGCCCTGCCTGCCGTCCTCGGGCGCTGCGGCGTCCGTCCGGTCGGGCTCGCTGCGCGCCCCGGCGGCGTCGTTCGCGACGACCGGGAACAGCAGGCGGAAGGTCGTGCCGGCGCCGGGTGCCGTCTCCACCGAGATGTGGCCGGAGCTCTGGGTGACGATCCCGTGGACGGTCGCGAGGCCGAGGCCCGTCCCGTCCGCCTTCGTCGTGAAGAACGGCTCGAAGATGCGCGCGCGGGTCTCGTCGTCCATGCCGACGCCGGTGTCGGCGACGTCGATCGAGACGTAGCGCCCAGGCTGAAGTCCGACGTAGGCGCTCGCCTCGTCCTCGCCGAGGATCCGGTCGACCGCCGCGATCGAGAGCCGCCCTCCGTCCGGCATGGCCTCGCGCGCGTTGACGGCGAGGTTGAAGAGCACCTGCTCGATCTGGCTCGGGTCGACCTCCATGCGGCCCAGCCCGGGAGCGAGATCGATCGTGAGCGCGACGTCCTCGCCGAGCAGGCGGCGGAGCAGCCGCTCGCAGCCCTCCACGACCTCCGCGAGGTCGATGACGCGCGGCTGGAGCACCTGCTGCCGGCTGAACGCGAGCAGCTGCCGCGTGAGCGCGGTCGCGCTCTGGGCGGCGGTCGTGATCTCGGCGAGCGACCGCTGGATGTCGGCGAGCTCCGTGCGGCAGCGGGCGACCTCGGAGTAGCCGATGATCACCGTCAGGAGGTTGTTGAAGTCGTGCGCGACGCCGCCGGCAAGCCGGCCGATCGCCTCCAGCTTCTGCGCCTGGCGCAGCTGGTCGGCGAGCTCGTTCGCGCGCTCGCGGTCGGTCACGTCGCGGTACGTGGCGAGCACCATCTGGGTCCTGCCGTCGGTGCCCCGGATCGGCGTCGCCGTTCCCTCCACCTTGATGTAGCGCCCGTCCGAGTGGCGGAGCCGCACGGGAGCCGGCGGCCCCGAGCGCGCGCCGCGTACCGCGGATGCGAACGCCTCGGCCGCCGTCTCCCGGTCGTCCGGGTGCACGAACGCGAGCCCGGAGTGCCCGAGCAGCTCCTCGGCGCGGAGGCCGAGCACCTCGGCGTGGGACGGCGAGACGAAGACGAGCGTGCCGTCGACGGAGAAGAGCGAGATCATGTCCTTCGTGTTCTCGACGACGAGCCGGTACAGCTCCTGGCTCTCCTGGAGCGCCGCCGCCGCCCGGCGCGTCTCGGTGACGTCGAGCCAGAAGCCCTGGACCGAGACCGTGCGGCCGGTCTCGTCGAAGACGGGGCCGAGCTCGGCGTGGAGCCAGACCTCGCGCCCGTCCCGCGCGATCAGCCGGAACTCGGACGAGCGCGGAAGCCCCGCGGCGCGCCCGCGCCGGACGAGCTCGAGGTCGTCGGGGTGCACGAGCTTCCAGAAGAGCCCGGGGTCGGCGTACCACTCGGCCGGGGTGTAGCCGAGCACGGACTCGACCTGCGGGCTCACGTACGTCGGCGCGCCGCTGATGTCCGGCGTGTGGACGAACGTCACCAGCGGCAGCCGCTCGACCAGGGTCCGGTAGCGCTCCTCGGCGTCCCGGAGGGCGCGCTCCGCGGCAGCCCGTTCGCCGATGTCGCGGCAGATCGCCTGAATCCCGACCGGCCGGCCGCCCTCCTCGATCACCCGGCTCGCCACCTCGACGGCGATCCGCCTGCCGTCCTTCGCGAGCAGCTCGTGCTCGTGCAGCGTCGCCGCGAGACCGTCGCGGAGCTTGGCGTCGCTCGCCCGCCGCAGCGCGTCGTGCCACTCGGACGGGACGACGTCGGCGAGCGGCGTGCCGACGAGCTCCTCCGCCGAGTAGCCGAGCGCGGAGGCGAAGGCGGCGTTGACGCTCGTGAACCGGTCGTCGAGATCGACGGTCGCGATCAGGTCGTTCGCGTTCTCGAACAGGCCGCGGTAGCGCGCGGCGTCGCGACGGCTCTGCTCGAGCAGGTGCTCGTTCTCGCGTGCGAGCGCCTCCGCGCGGCGGCGTGCGCGCACCGCGCGCAGGAGCGCGAAGGAGAACGCGAGCAGCGTCAGCACGATCGCGGCCGCCGAGCCGACGGCGGCGAGGAGCCGCGACCGGCCCGCCTGGTCGCCGAGCCGGCCGCCGGCGTCGTCGAGCGCCTGCTGGAGCTCGTAGCCCGGCGCGCCCTCGCGCTCCCCACGTCCGAGCGCGAGGCCGGCGGCCTCGATCCGGCCCTCGGCGATCAGGGGCAAGATCCCGTCCAGCTCCGCGAAGTAGGCTCCTCCCCGTCGTGCGATCGTCGCGGCCGAGTTGCCTGCGCCGAGCTGCGCGAGACGGCCGGCCGTCCGGTCGAAGCGGGCCTCGACGGCGGCGAGCTCGCGCCGCACGTCACGCACCGCCGAGCCGTGGCCCGGCGCGGCGCCGAACGCCATGCCCGGGAGCATGCTCATCTGCGTGCGCATCGTCTCGACGGCGACCTGTGCCTGCCTGCGCGAGTCGACCCGGTGCTGGAGGCTGAGGACGAACGCGAGCGTGGCGAGGCCGACGAGCCACATGCTCACGAGCAGGAGCGCGGCCGGACCCGGCCGGTAGCCGCGAACGCCGATCGTCATGCGCCCTCTCCGGCGAGAGCGGCCCGCACGGCTTCGAGCAGCTGCGCGCCCGTGAACGGCTTCGCGACGAAGCCCGCGGCGCCGCGGTCGAGCGCGGCCCGGAGCTCGCCGCCGCCGTCCGCCCCGGAGAGCAGCAGGACGGGAACGCCGGGCACGCGTCTGCCCAGCTCCTCGAGCAGTTCGACGCCGGAACGGCCCGGCATCGTGAGATCGGTGAGGACGAGCTGCGGCGTCAGCTTCTCGAGCGTTGCGACCGCGGCGTCCGCCGTCCCGACCCCGGTTGCCCGGTAGCCGGCGGTCGAGAGCAGCTCGCAGACGAGCTCGCGGATCGCGCGCTCGTCGTCGACCACGAGCACCTCGGCTCCTTCGCAACCGGGGGAAGCCTGGATCGGCGAGCCCCCCGGCCCGGTCACAGCAACCCGAGCTCGTGCGCCGCCGCGACGGCCTCGGCTCGGCGGTGCGTTCCCAGCTTCGAGCACGCCCGGCCGAGGAGCGTCTTCACGCTTTCGTCGCCGATGCCGAGGATCGCCGCGATCTCGCGGTTCGTGTGCCCCGCGGCGACGTGCTGCAGCACCTCGCGCTCGCGCGGGCTCAGCGCCGCGTGGCTGCGCGGCCGCGCCGGGTAGCGCGGGTCGAACCAGTTCTCGCCGGAGCGGATCGCGCGCATCGCGTCGAGGAGCTCGCGCGTGCTGCCGGTCTTGAGGACGCTTCCCTGCGCGCCCGCCTCGCGGGCGAGCTCGTTGAACCCGGGCTCCGCGTTCGCGGTCATCAGCAGCGCGGGCGTGCGCAGGCCGGCGCGCCGCAGCTCGCGCACGAGCTCGGTGCCGCGGCGTCCCGGCAGGCGATAGTCGATCAGGAGGAGGTCGGGACGGCGCCGCTCGATCAGCTCGGCCGCCTGCTCGGCGGTGCGCGCCGTGCCGGTGACGTGGAACTCGCTCTCCTCGAGCGTGAACTCGAGCCAGCCGCGCACCATCGCGTCGTCCTCGACCAGGAGAACGGACGAGCGCACGGTCTCGGTGATGGCGTGTACCTGCTGTTGCATCCTCGGAGGGCCTCCCGACCCGCTTCCGTTATCGGCAGCGCACGCCGGAAACTCAATGGGGGACAAGAAGCTCCCGCGTGTTGCCGATGACACGAACGTGGCCGTCCCCGCCACACGCGCAGAGAAAGGCTGACGGAGGGGCGGGTGCTTGCGTCGGTCCCCGGCGGAAGCATCCGCCTCCGACTCGCTCAGTATTCGACCGCGCCGGGAGTCCAGAAGGTTCGCCGGTGGTAGACGAGCGGCGGCCGGTCGGTGTGGTCGCAGCCGACGACGAGGCCGGTGACGATCACGTGGTCGCCGCCCTCGAGCTCGTCCTCGACCTCGCAGGCGAGCCAGCTCGTGGTCCCTTCGAGCCGAGGCAGCCCCTCCTCCTCGCGCCACTCGATCGCCGCGAACTTGCCCTCGCCCTTGCTCGCGCAGGAGCGCGCGGCTCCGTCCTGGTCGGCCGCGAGGACGTTGACGCCGAAGCGGCGCGTCTCGTTGACGACGCCGAGCGTGTTCGAGCCGCGGTCGAGCGCGACGAGCACGAGCGGCGGCTCGGCCGAGAGCGAGCAGAAGGAGCTGACGGTCGTTCCGTGCGGGACGCCGTCGCGGAGCGCCGTGACGATCGAGACGGGCGTCGGGACGGAGCTGAAGACCTCGCGGAACTCGTCGAGGGAGACGCCCCGGCTCATCTCACCGAAGTATTCCTCTCTGAGCAGGACCGCGTTACTGTGAGAGCCCGTGACGGTTTCGATCGGGCTTGCGCAGATCGCCGAGCTCGGCGCGCGGACCCTCTCGACGAGTGCCGAGGCGATCGCGGCCGTGGCAGAGCTCGTCCAGCGCACGACGGGCGTCGACCTCACCGTCGTGTCGGAGATCACCGCCGACGACAGGTACGTCTTCCGCGGCGTCGAGCGGCGACCCCCGCTGACGCTCCGACGGGACGCCGCGATTCCCTACGCCGCGAGCCTCTGCTCGCGCATCCACGCCGGCGAGTCGCCCGCCACCGTTCCCGACACGCGCGAGGTGCCGGCGCTCTGGAACCACTGGCTCGGGCTCAAGCAGGGGCTCGGCGTGGACTGGGACATCCTCGCCTTCTGCACGCGCGACGTCCGGTTGCCGGACGGCTCCCTGTTCGGCACCCTCTGCGTCCATCATCTGGAGCCGCGCGGCTTCAGCGAGGACGAGCAGGCGCTGCTCGAGGTGCTCGCGCGGCTGCTCGGCCAGGAGATCTGGCGCGAACGGGCGGCGCACGAGCTCTCGGAGACCGTCGCCGCGCTCCAGAGCGCGGAGCAGCTGCGCGTGGAGCTCGCGGAGGAGCTCCGCCACGAGCTGCGCGCACCGCTCCAGGTCATCGACGGCTACGCGGAAGGCATGCTCGACGGCGTCCTGCAGCGCGACGACGAGCACGTCGAGCTCGTCCGCCGCGAGGCGAGCCGGGCGATGCGGCTGCTCGACGACATCGCCGAGCTCGTCCGGCTCGAGGTCCGGGCGGGCGTCGACGACGAGGCGGAGCCGCTGGCCGTCGCGGAGACCGTGGTCGAGATGCGCGACCGGCTCGCGCCCCTCGCGGAGTCGGCGGGCGTCGAGCTCGTCGCGGACGTCGTGCCCGCGACCGTCGTCATCCCGAGGCGGCGGCTCGAGCAGTTCGTCGTCAACCTCGTCCGGAACGCGCTCCGCGCCGTCCAGGACGGCGGCGGCCGGCGGATCGTCATCTTCGTCCGGCCCGAGGGGAGGCGCGTCGCGATCGGCGTCGAGGACGACGGCCCCGGGATCACGGCCGCGGAGCTGCCGCGCGTCTTCGAGCGCTTCTACCGCGGGAGCTCAGGACGCGAGCAGGGAAGCGGCAGCGGGCTCGGGCTGACCATCGCCAGACGCATCGCCGAGGCGGCCGACGGCGAGGTTCGCGCAGAGCCGGCGCAGCCGTCGGGTGTCCGCGTCGTCGCCGTCCTGCCCGACGCCGAGCAGGCAGTCGCGGGCGGCCCGTAGCCCGCGGTTCAGCCGGACGAGCACCTCCCGCCGGTCGATGCCGAGCGCTGCGGCGGTCTCCGCAGGCGTCATCCCCCGGAGCGCGACCCGCTCGAGCACCGCCCAGTCGTCGAGCGCCACGCGCGCGAGCGACGCAGGGCGGGGCTCGGTCGTCGGGTCGGCCGGATCGCCGGAGCGGCGGGCGCGTGCCTCGTCGCGGACGGCGTTGACGAAGGCGGTCGTCGTCGGCTCGCTGCGGCGGGCGGCGGCCTCGAGGCTCGCGAGCGCCCGATCCTGGCGGCCCGTGATCCGCAGTGCGAGGCGATATGCGATGGCCGCCGTCTGGGGAACGCGGCCCTGCTCCTCCCTCATGGACGACAAACGTATTCCCGCAATGTCGGCTCCCGGTCGCCGGGATGTCTAGGAAACGTCAAGAGGCCGGACGGTTGACAGCAGGCGGATCGGCTGTAGGGTGGAACTGCCGAGCGGGGCGGCGCCAGCAGGGGGAGGCTCTCGATGAGGTTGGTCACGGTCGCGATCGTCGCGCTGATCGTGCTGCTGCTCGGCGGAGGCGGGGCGCTGGGGGCGGGCGCCGGCAGCCTCGACCAGAGCTTCGGCGTCCACGGCAGGACGACGATCTCGTTCGGATGGAACGGGGTCGAGGCGCTGGCGGTGCAGGCGGACGGGAAGCTGGTCGCCGCCGGCGCCGACGGCCCCGGCGGCTCGTTCGCGCTCGCGCGCTTCAACCGGACGGGCTCGCTCGACACGAGCTTCAACGGCACCGGCAAGCTGACCACCGGGTTCGAGACGGGCCCCTCCGAGGCCTTCGCGCTGGCCGTGCAGCCCGACGGAAAGCTGGTCGCCGCCGGCGAAGCCAACGACCGGTTCGGGCTTGCCCGCTACAACCCGGACGGATCGCTCGACACGACCTTCAACGGCACCGGCAAACAGACCACCGAGTTCGTACCGGAGATGACGGAGGCCCGGGCTCTGGCGGTGCAGCCGGACGGGAAGATCGTCGCCGCCGGTGGCGTCTTCGACGGCCAGTACGTGTTCGCGCTCGCGCGCTACAACCCGGACGGGTCGCTCGACACGAGCTTCAACGGCACCGGCAAGCTGACCACCGCGTTCGGCGAGGACGACGACCAGGCCTTCGCGTTGGCCGTGCAGCCGGACGGGAAGATCGTCGCCGCCGGCTCCACCCGCGCCGGGTACGGGAACGTCTTCGCGCTCGCCCGCTACAACGCGGACGGATCGCTCGACACGAGCTTCAACGGCAGCGGCAAACAGACCACCAGGATCGGAGGTTTCGACATGGCCTCCGCGCTGGCGGTGCAGCCGGACGGGAAGCCGGTCGTCGCCGGCCAGGCCCGCGACCCCTCCTCCGCGCGCGCGTCGTTCGCGCTCGCCCGTTACAACCCGGATGGGTCGCTCGACACGAGCTTCAACGGCACTGGCACGCAGACGACCAGGATCGGAACCGCCGACGCGGGCGCGCAGGCGCTGGCGCTGCAGCCGGACGGAAAGCTCGTCGCCGCTGGCTACAGCTTCATCGGCTCCGACTCCAACTTCACGCTCGCTCGTTACAACCCGAACGGGTCGCTCGACACCAGCTTCAACGGCACCGGCAAGCAGACCACGACATTCGGAGGAACCGGCTACGACTTCGCCTACGCGGTGGCTTTGCAGCCGGACGGGGGGATCGTCGCCGGCGGCGAAAGCTCGGGCTCGTTCGCGCTTGCCCGGTATTGCGGGAGCGATGCGTTCACGGTCTGGCCGACCCATGCCGCCCCGGACTCGAAGCTGCTGGTGAGTGGAGCTGGGTTTGCGCCGCGGGAGCCGGTCGATCTCTACTTCGACCAGACCTACGGCGTGCTTGCTTCCTCCGACGGTTGCGGGGCGATCTACGCGAGCCTGCCGGTCCCGGCCGCGACCCTGTTCGGGGACCACTTCCTGACCGCCGTCGGCCGGACGAGCGGCCACACCGCGCAGGCGAGCGTCAAGGTCGCAGACGACTGGCCGATGTTCGGCTTCGACCCCGCCCACACCGGCGCCAACCCGTCCGAGCAGACGCTCTCACCCGCGAACGCCTCGGGGCTCCACCTCTTGTGGCAGCGCCAGCTCGGTGGCGGCGGCTCACAGCTGACCCCGGCCTCGACCGCCGGCGTCGTCTACGCAGTCGGAGCCGACGGCCGCCTCTACGCACGCGACGCGGCCAGCGGCGACAAGCTCTGGCAGAGCCCGACCGCCGCGCCCAACACCGCCTCCGCCCCCGCCGCAACCACCAACTTCCTGTTCGCCGGCTCGACCGACAAACACCTCTACGCCCTCAACACCGCAACCGGCCAGCCACGCTGGCAAACCCCGAAGATCGGCCCGATCACAAGCCCGGCCACCCTCGCCGGCGACACCGTCTACACCGCCACCACCGACACCCTCTACGCCTACGACACCGCCACCGGCAGCAACACCCCCGGCTACACTCCCTACACCGCCGCCGGCCCGATCAAGGGCTCGCCCGCGGTCGCCGGCGGCAGCGTCTACTTCGCCACCCGCGCCCCCGACAACAAGATCATCGCCATCGACGCCGCCACCGGCGCCCTCGACTGGCAAGCCGGCCCCTTCCCCGGCGCCGACTTCGTCTCCTCCCCAACGCTCGGCAAGGGCCACCTCTACATCGGCGGCCTCAACCACAACCTCTACGCCCTCGACACCAACACCGGCAAAACCCTCTGGACCGCCACCACCGGCGGCCCGATCGCCTCCTCGCCCGCCACCGCCAACGGGCTCGTCTACGCCGGCTCCAACGACAACAAGCTCTACGCCTACACCACCGACACCGGCGCCCCGAAATGGAACCAACCCCTCGGCGCCCCCATCACAGGCAGCCCCGCCCTCGCCAACGGCATCCTCGCGATCACCATCCCCAACCTGCAAAAACTCGTCATCCTCGACGCCGCCACCGGCAAGAAGCTCCGCACCCTCGACACCCGCCCCAACCCCTCCAGCCCGATCATCGTCAACGCCACCGTCTACCTCTCCACCACCACCGGACTCACCGCCTACAGCCTCACCCCCACCAACACCACACAGACCCCCGACCCGCACACCCTGACGCCGGACCCCGGCCTGCAGCCTTGACCTTGTGACGATGAGCGCGTACGCTCGCCCGGCAGGCAGACGATCGGGAGGGGGGAGGACAGTGCGACTGGCATTGGTCGCGATTGTGGTCGCGCTGGTCGTGCTGGTGCTGGGCGGCGGGACGGCGCTCGCGGGCGCGGGCAGCCTGGACACGAGCTTCAGCTTCGGCGGAAAGGTGACGACGCCGATCGGCAGCGGCACCGACGTCGCTCAGGCGGTCGCGTTGCAGCCGGACGGGAAGATCGTCGCCGCCGGCAACAGCATCAGCGGCTTCACCGACCGCTTCGCGCTCGCCCGCTACAACCCGAACGGCAGCCTCGACACGAGCTTCGACGGCGACGGCAAGCTGACCACCGCGATCGGCAGCGGCAACGAGAACGCATACGCGGTCGCGATCCAGCCGGACGGGAAGATCGTCGCCGCCGGCTACAGCTCGAACGGCTCCGACTACGACTTCGCGCTCGCCCGCTACAACGCGAACGGCAGCCTCGACACGAGCTTCGACGGCGACGGCAAGCAGACCACCGCGATCGGCGGCAGCGACGACGTCGCCTTCGCGGTCGCGTTGCAGCCTGACGGGAAGATCGTCGCCGCTGGCCAGAGCTTCAACGGCTCCAACGACGACTTCGCGCTCGCCCGCTACAACGCGAACGGCAGCCTCGACACGAGCTTCGACGGCGACGGCAAGCAGACCACCGCGATCGGCAGCGGCAACGAGAACGCATACGCGGTCGCGATCCAGCCGGACGGGAAGATCGTCGCCGCCGGCCGCAGCTCGAACGGCTCCGACGACGACCTCGCGCTCGTCCGCTACAACGCGAACGGCAGCCTCGACTCGAGCTTCGACGGCGACGGCAAGCAGACCACCGCCTTCGGCAGCGGCAACGACGACGCCTACGCGGTCGCGATCCAGCCGGACGGGAAGATCGTCGCCGCCGGCTACGGCTTGGTCGGCTCCGTCAGCGAGTTCGCGCTTGCCCGCTACAACCCGGACGGGAGCCTCGACTCGAGCTTCGACGGCGACGGTAAGCAGACCACCGCGATCGGCAGCGGCGACGCCGCGTACGCGGTCGCGATCCAGCCGGACGGAAAGATCGTCGCCGCCGGCAACAGCTTCAACGGCTCCGATGTCGACTTCGGGGTCGCCCGCTACAACCCGAACGGCTCCCTCGACATCGGCTTCGGCGGCGGGGGCGAGCTGACCACCCAGATCGGGAGCGGCAACGACTTCGGCGCCGCGGCCGCGCTGCAGCCGGACGGAAGGATCGTCGTCGCCGGCTCCAGCTCCAACGGCTCCGACTACGACTTCGCGCTCGCCCGCTACGACGGCGCCGACCTCACGCTCGCGCCGGGCCGGGTCGAGCCCGGCGGTTCGCTCGTGGCGAGCGGATCCGGCTGGTACCCGCACGAGGCGGTCGACGTCTACCTCGATACGACCGAGGTCGCCCTGGCCGGAAGCGATCAGTTCGGATCGATCCAGACGAAGCTGAAGGTGCCGGCGTCGATCGCGCCGGATGTCCACTGGGTGACAGCGGTCGGCCGGCTGAGCGGATACACCGTCCAGAACAGCGTGCTGGTGGTGTCGGATTGGCCGATGTTCCGGTTCGGGGCCGCCCATGCGGGTGCGAATCCATTCGAGAACACACTCTCGACCGGGAACGCGTCCTCGCTACGGCTGCTGTGGCGGGTCAAGCTCGGGACGAGCGGCTCGCACGTGACGCCGGCCTCGGTCGGCGGTGTCGTCTACGGGGTCGGCCCCGACGGCAGGGTGTACGCGCTCGACGGGACGAGCGGGGCGCAGCTCTGGCAGAGCGCCTCCGCGGCCGCGAACACGGACTCGGCGCCGGCCGCGAACGGCCAGAGCGTGTTCGTCGGCTCGACCAACCTCCACACCTACGCCTTCAACGCCGCCACCGGCGCCGCCCGCTGGACGAACTCGAACGTCGGCTCCGTCTCGGCGCCGATCACGCTCGCGAGCGGCGCCGTCTTCACGGCCAGCACCGACACCAAGAAGGTCTACGCGCTCGAGCCCGCCACCGGCGCCAAACGCACCAGCTGGACCGCCTACACCGCCCTCGGCCCGGTCCGCGGCGCCCCCGCCGTCGCCGACGGCTCGCTCGTCTTCGCGACCGGCGCGCCCGACAACCGGATCGTCGCGCTCGACGACAGCACCGGCGCCCTGCAATGGCAGGCCGGCCCGTTCACGGGCGCCGACTTCGTCTCCTCACCGGCGATCGACGGCGGCGCCGTCTACGTCGGCGGCCAGGACGGAAACCTCTACGCACGCCGCCTCGACACCGGAGGCGTCCTCTGGACCGCCACGATCGGCAGCGCGATCATCTCCAGCCCGGCTGTCTCCAACGGGATCGTCTACGCCGGCGCCGGCGACAACAAGCTCTACGCCTACGACGCCGACACCGGCGCCGCCAAGTGGAACCAGACCTTCGGAGCCCCCGTCGGCGGCAGCCCCGCGATCGCCAACGGCCTGCTCGCCGTCACCGTCCCCTCGACCCAGAAGCTCGTGCTCGTCAACGCCGCCAGCGGCGCCAAGCTGAGAGGCCTCTCCACCCGCGCCGACCCCTCCAGCCCGATCATCGTCAACGGCACCATCTACCTCTCGAGCACCGGCGGCCTCTCCGCCTACGGCCTCACCCCCGGCTACGCGTCCGCGAGCCGCCCCGACCCGAGGACGCTCAGGCCGAACCCGAACCTCCAACCGGCTCAGCCCGGCGCGACCAGCCGGTAGCCGAGCCCGCGCACCGTCTGGACGAGCCCGTCCGCGCCGGCCTGCGCCAGCTTGCGCCGCAGGTTCGCGACGTGCTGGTCGACGAGGCGCGTCTCGATCCGCTCCGCGTCGATCCCCCAGACCTCGAGCAGCAGGTGGTCGCGCGAGTACACCCAGCCCGGGTGCTGCGCGAGCGCGGCCAGCAGCCCGAACTCGCGCCGGGTAAGCGGCACCTCCACATCGTCGACGAGCGCGCGGTGCGCCTCGTGCTCGACGACGAGCGGCCCGCACACGGTGCGAGGCGCCGCGACCGGCGCCTCGATCCGACGGGTGAACGACTTCACCTTCGCGGCGAGCACCTTCGGCGAGACGGGCTTCACGACGTAGTCGACGGCGCCGAGCCGGTAGCCGACGAGCTGGTCGACCTCGTCCTCGAGCGACGTGACGAGGATGACGGGCATCGCCGCGCCGGTCGCCTCGAGCCGGCGGAGCACCTCGAAGCCGTCGACGCCGGGGAGGCGGACGTCGAGCAGCACGAGGGTCGGCGCGGCCCTCGAGATCGCCGCGAGCGCCTCCTCCCCGCTCGCCGCCTCGAGCACCGAGATCGACTCCTGCTCGAGGTAGGCCCGCAGGAGCTTCCGGAGGGCACGGTCGTCGTCGACGATCAGCACCGACGCCACGGGCGCCGATCGTAACCGTGTCTATCCGGTGCTGCTCGCGCACGTCGAGAACTCGGACGTGTCGCCGGTGCCGAGGTTCGTCACCGTCGCCGTCAGCCAGTCGTTCGGCGGCTGCACCGGCACGGTGAGCGAGGTGCTCGTGATGTTCGCGGCGCCGCTCTTCACCGTCCTCGTGCCGAGGAAGACCCTGCCCTCGCCGGGGCCGCACGTCGGCGTGAGGAAGACCTCGAAGCGGAACGACGCGGCCCTCGGCGTCAGGAGCTGGAGCCCGATCGTCGTGCCCGTCCCGTTCGTCGCCACCGACGTGATCGACGGCGAGAGCTGCGCGTCGTTGCCCGAGTTCGCCAGCGTGATCCCGGAGCCGCCGTTCCCGCCGGGGCCGCCGTTCCCGAAGATCGAGTTCCCCTCGATCCGCTCGCCGGCGGTCGAGCCGCCGTCGACACGGACGCCGGCGCCGCCGTTGAACGCGATCGTGTTCGCCGTCGCGGTCTTGGCGCCGCCGACGACGTTCCCGGCGGCCCCGCTGCCGAACGCGATCCCGTCGCCGCCGTTGCCGAGACCCGGCGAGCCGGCCGCGTCGGTGCCGATCCGGTTCCCCGAGACGAGGTTGCCGGTCGTGCCGGCGCCCGCGAACGAGACGCCGGCCCCGTTGTTGCCCGCGATCGTGTTCGCCGCGGCCGTCGCGAAGCCGCCGATCGTGTTCCCCGCCGCCTGGGCGTCGACGAGGACCCCCGTTCCGTTCGGCAGCGCCGCGTTTCCGCCGGCGACCAGCCCGATCGAGTTCCCGGCGACGATCGAGTGGACGGCCCCGGAAAGCTCGACGCCGGCCGTCGTGTTCCCGGAGATCAGGTTCCCGGTGACCACGTCCGCGGTGCCCTGCACCGAGACACCGATGCCGTTCGGAATCGCCGTCGCGCCGGACGCGTCCGTGCCGATGCGGTTGCCGGCGGCCGTATTCCGGACCCCGCCGAGCACGATGCCGGTGCCGTTCCCCGAGACGACGTTGCCGCTGACGAGCGAGCCGCTCACGCCGCTTCGCACCTCGACGCCGACGCTGCTCCCGAGCGCGGCCGTTCCCGACGGGTCGACGCCGATGTAGTTGCCGACGAGCCGGGTTCCGGTCGCGCCGTTCTCGACCACGACGTCGGGGAAGTTGACGACGCTGCCCGCGATGACGTTGCGCCTGGTCGCGGTCGTGCCCCCGACGGCCGTGTTGGACGCGCCGTCGACGGTCACGTCGATCGAGTTGCCGACGCAGCAGACGCCGCCAGGCGTGAGGCCGAAGTAGTTCCCCTCGACGACGTTCCCCGACGTCGCCGCGCCGCTGACGAGCACGCCGCTGCCGATGCAGAAGAGACAACCGACGCCGGAGATGGTGTTCCGCGCGGCGGGCGTCGTGCCGCCGATCGTGTTCCCGCTCGCCCCGTCGCCGACGACGACGCCGTAGACCGGGTTGACGGTGTTCCCGAGCCAGCTGCCGCCGGCGCCGAGGCTGCCGAGGTAGTTGCCCGCGACGACGTTCCTCGTCGCCGCGGGCCCGTCGAGCGCGACCCGGCCGTAGACGACGTTCCGTGCCCCGGCCACGGTGCCGCCGACGACGTTCGAGGGCGAGGACACGTCGATCGAGCCCGCAGCGCCGTCGAGCAGGGCGGCGTCTCCGGCGGGGCGGAGCCCGACGTAGTCTCCCTCCACGCGGGTGCCGGTGGTCGAGGCTCCGGAGACGGAGATCGAGCTCGCCACCACGTTGCCGGCCGCGCTGGTCGTGCCGCCGACGACGTCGCCGCTGGAGCCGTTCGTGACCGAGACGTCGGTCCCGTTCGCCCGGCGGGCTCCGCCGGGATCCAGCCCGAGCCAGCTACCCGAGACGGTGTCCGCGCCGACGTCGCGGAGCTGGACGCCGGTGCCGAAGCCCGTGATCGAAAGGCCCATCACGTGGCTCGCTCCCGCAGCGACGTCGAGCCCCACCGCCGTCTGATCGCCGGTGCCGTTGTCGAGCTGGATCAGCGGAGCTCCGGCGAAGCCCGGCTGCGTCTGGGCATTGATCGTGACCCGGTTCGTGATCGCCGGCAGCGGCGTCGCGAGCACGATCGCGTGCGCGCCCGAGCCCGGGATCGCGAACTTGATCGAGTCGGCGTCCGGTGCCGCGTTCGCCGCCTCGATCGCCGCACGCAGCGAGCCGGGCCCGCTGTCGTTCGTGTTCGTGACCTTGAACGTGGCGGCGCTCGAAGTGCCGGCAGCTGCGAGCACGCCGAGCAGGACCAGCGGAAGCAGAGCGGAGCGAACGAGCAGCGGACGCATCGGGAACCTCCCTCGTAGTGACGGTTGCCGATGGTTCATCGCAGCGACCCGGCCCGCGTCGTGGCCAGCACCACTCTTCTCGCGCGAACACTCAGTGGTAGCCGCGAGCGCCATCGGCCGCAGCGTGCGAGCCTCGCCTCACGCCGGCCTCCCATGCGGCTCCCGCGCCGCTCTCGCGGCAGCCGCCACGGTCAAAGCGATCTCGCCCACTGGGCCGCGCCGCGATCGAGCACGGCCTCGTCGCCTGCTCCGCCGACGCCGACTTCGCGCGCTTCCGGGAGGTCGGTGGGAGAATCCGGTGCCCGCGTGACCCCGGCTCAGCGCGCGTCGCTCGAGGCGACGACCGGGTTTCGCAGCACGCCGATCCGCTCGATCTCGGCCTCGATGACGTCGCCCGGCCGCAGGTAGAGCGAGGCGGCGTCCGGGCTGAAGCCCGCCACGCCGGACACGGTGCCCGTGGAGAGCACGTCGCCGGCTGAGAAGCCCATCGGCGAGTAGTGGCTGAGGATCTCCGGGATCGTCACCGACATGTTCCCGGAGTGGGAGCGCTGCCGCGGCACGCCGTTCACGCGGAGCTCCATGGTGAGGTCGCGCGGGTCGGGCACCTCGTCAGGTGTCACGATCCAGGGCCCGAGCGGGCAGAACGTGTCGATCGCCTTGCAGAAGCCGAAGACGCCGGACTTCATCTCCTCGCGCTGGATGTCGCGCGCGGTGATGTCGTTGAAGATCACGTAGCCGGCGACGTAGTCGGCGGCCTCCTCCGGCGAGAAGTAGCTCCCCGCCTTGCCGATCACGACCGCGAGCTCGAGCTCGTAGTCGAGCTCCTTCGTGAGGCCCTCCGGGTAGACGACCGGCTCGTCCGGGCCGACGATCGCGTCGACGTTCTGGAGGAAGCAGATCCAGGGCAGGACGGGGTGCGACCAGCCGACCTGCTTCGACTCCTCGTGGTGCTCGCGGAAGTTCCCGGCAGTGTGGATCAGCTTCTTCGGGACGATCGGCGCCCGGAGCGCGACATCGCCGAGCGCGTGCTCGCGGCCGGTCTCGCCCACGTCGCCGCCGCGCTCAAAGTACGTCCGCATGTCCGGGCAGTCGAGCTCGACCACCCGCTCGCCGTCGACCCGGCCGACCCTTCCGTCGTCGAACGTGACCAGCTTCACGCGGCTAACCCTATTCGCGTGCGGCGCTGCGCGCGGCGGCAGCGAGCGCGGCCGGCGAGTCGGACGGCTCGTGCGGGACGCCGGCGGCCGCGTAGGCCTGGTCCTCGTCGAGCGTCTCGTGCTCGAGCAGGGCCTGCGCGAGCGCGTCGAGCTGCGTCCGGTGCTCCTGCAGGAGCGCGCCGACGGCCTGGTGCGCCTCCTCGACGATCCGGCGCACCTCCGTGTCGACGAGCTCCTGGGTCTGCTCCGAGACCTCGGAGACGCCCGGGAGGAGCGGCCCGCGGGCGTCGGAGGGGAGCACGGCGACCGCTCCGAGCGTGCGGCTCATCCCCCAGCGCCCGACCATGTGCCGCGCGATCTCGGTCAGCTGCTGGATGTCCGACTCGGCGCCGGTCGTGATGTCGCCGAACACGACCTCCTCGGCGCTGCGGCCGCCGAGCGCGACCTTGATCTTCGCGAGCAGCTCGCGCTCCGAGTAGTTGAAGCGGTCCGCTTCGGGCGCCGAGAACGTGACGCCGAGCGAGAGGCCGCGCGGGATGATCGAGATCTTCCGGACGGGGTCGGCGCCCTCCGTCAGCATCCCGACGAGCGCGTGGCCCGCCTCGTGGTACGCCGTCCGCTTGCGGTCCTCGGGGCTCATCATGATCTTCCGCTCCGCGCCGAGGACGATCCGCTCGAGCGCGTCGGCGAAGTCGGACTCGGTCACCTGCTCGTGGTTGCGCCGCGCGGCGAGGAGCGCCGCCTCGTTGACGAGGTTCGCGAGGTCGGCGCCGACCATGCCCGGCGTGCTCGCGGCGACGCGCTCGAGGTCGACGTCGGACGCCAGCGGCACGTCGCGGGCGTGGACCTCGAGGATCTTCTGCCGGCCGGCCTTGTCCGGCGGCTGCACGGCCACGCGCCGGTCGAAGCGGCCGGGCCGCAGGAGCGCCTGGTCGAGCACGTCGGGCCGGTTCGTCGCGCCGATGACGATCACGCCGGTGGACGAGTCGAACCCGTCCATCTCCGTGAGGATCTGGTTCAGCGTCTGCTCGCGCTCGTCGTTGCCGCCGCTGAAGCCGCCGACCCCGGACGTCCGCGACCGCCCGACCGCGTCGAGCTCGTCGATGAAGATGATCGCCGGGGCCGCCACCTTCGCCTGGGCGAACAGGTCGCGCACGCGCGACGCGCCGATCCCGACGATCGCCTCGACGAACTCCGAGGCCGACATCGAGAAGAACGGCACGTCCGCCTCGCCGGCCACCGCGCGGGCGAGGAGCGTCTTCCCCGTGCCGGGCGGGCCGCTCAGGAGGACGCCGTGGGGGATGCGGCCGCCGAGCCGCCGGTACTTCGTCGGGTTGCGCAGGAAGTCGACGATCTCCGTCAGCTCCGCCTTCGCCTCGTCGATCCCGGCCACGTCGGCGAAGGTCACCGAGTCGCCGGTCGGCTGGTAGCGCCGCGCGCGGGCGCGCCCGAACGCGCCGAGCATGCCCTGGACGTTGCCGGCGCGGCGCATCAGGAGGACGAGCAGGCCGACGAAGAGCAGCGTCGGCCCGAAGCCGACGAGCAGGTTCTCCCACCACGGTGCGCCGGTCGTCAGCGGCTCGGCGTTGACGGTCACGCCCTTGCGCTCGAGCAGCTGGTCGAGCGCCTTCGTGTCCGCGAACGACGGCACCTCCGTCTTGAACTTCGTCGTCGGCTTCGCCTTGCCGTACTTCCTCGCGACCTTGAACGTGCCCTGGATGGCCGTCCCCTTCGAGCGGACGTCGGCGACGTTTCCCGCCCGCACCTGGTCGAGGAAGAACGGGCTGTACGGGACGCGCACGCGCGGGGGGCCCTGCGTCGCCCGCGACGCGGCCACGTAGTTCACGACGAGGAGGATCACGAGCCCGACGACGACCCACCACGCGACCGGGAAGCTCCGGCGCGGCGGGTCGGGCGGCCGCGCGGAGCCCGGCCGGGGCGGCGCCGGCCGGCGCGGGTCGGTGCTCACGACTGCTCCACGGGGAACTGAACGCTACCCCCGATCGCTGCGGCTAGGCTGGACGGATGAAGGCGCCCGTCCGGCTCGGCCTCCAGATCCCGAACTTCAACTTCGAGGGCGTCCCGCCCGAGCGGCTGCTCGACAAGCTCACCGAGATCGCGACGACGGCCGAGCGGAGCGGCTTCGACACGATCTTCGTGATGGACCACCTCCACCAGATCGCGGGCGTCGGGCCGTCGACGAACTGGATGCTCGAGGGGAACACCGCTCTCGCGGCGCTGGCAGCGCGCACTTCGACCGCGAGCCTGGGGCTCATGGTCGGCGGCGTCACCTACCGCAATCCGGCGCTGATGGCCAAGATCACGACCACGATCGACGTCCTCTCCGGGGGCCGCGCGATCCTGGGCATCGGTGCCGCGTGGTTCGAGGGCGAGCACCTCGCGTACGGCTACGAGTTCCCGCCGATCGCCGAGCGCTTCGAGCGGCTCGAGGACGCGCTGCGGATCGCCCGCGCGATGTTCACCCAGGAAGAGGCGACGGTCGAGGGAACGCACCACCGGGTCGAGAAGGTCCTCAACAACCCGCGGCCGATCCGCGGCGACATCCCGATCGTCGTCGGCGGGAGCGGCGAGCGGAAGACGCTTCGGCTCGTCGCGCAGTACGCGGACGGCAGCAACGTGTTCGGCGACCTCGCGCAGGTGCGGCACCTGATGGGCGTGCTCGAGCGTCACTGCGAGGCGGTCGGACGAGACCCGGCCGAGATCGCGAAGACACGGCTCGGCACGCTGGCGATCGGCCGGACGCACGAGGACGCCGAGCGCAAGCTCGACCTGGCGCGCAGTCGCGCGCCGGAGCTGCCGGAGGACCGCCTGCGGATGTTCTCGACCGTCGGTGATCCGGACGAGCTGGGCGAGCAGGTCGAGGCGCTCCTCGACGCCGGGCTCGACGGGCTCGTGTTCAACGTCCCGGACGTCGACGACCTCGAGACGGTCGCCCTCGCCGGCGAGACGCTGGCCCGCCTGCTGACTCGTTAGCCTTCCCCCGCCGTCGTCGTAGCGGGGGCGCTTCTGAGTCTCGATCGCGAAGAGCAGTCCGGCGCGGAGGCCTCGCGTCTCAGCGAGGCGGCGGCGCCGCTCGTCCTCGACGCCGCCCGCTACCTCGGCGAGACGCTCGACCCGGCGCGCGTCCACGACCGGTTCGCCGAGTTGCTCCGGGGGGCCGTCCACTACGACGGCGTCCTCGTCTCGAGCTACGACGAGGCGGACGGCTACATCCGCTGCGACTACGCGCTCGTCGACGGGAACCGGCTCGACCCGTCCGTCTTCCCCCCGCTCAGGCTCGATCCGCAGGGCGAGGGGATGCAGACCCGCGTCTTCCGGACGGGCGAGAGCCTCGTCGTGAACGACGTCGCCGGGCAGATCCAGCGCGGCGGCACGTACTACACGGTCGACCGCGAGGGCGCGATCCGGAAGGTGCCGGACACCGGGCCGGCGCCGACGAGGGCCGCGCTGATGGTGCCGGTGAAGCACGAGGGACGCACCGTCGGCGTCGTCCAGGTGATGAGCGACCATCACCAGTACACGGGGGACGATCTCCGGCTCGTCGAGGCGCTCGTCGGCGTGATGGGCGCCGCGGTGCGCAACGCCCGCCTCTACCGGATCGCCGCCGAGCGCGCCGAGGCCGCTCGCGTGCTCGAGGCGGTCGGCGACGGGATCCTGCTCGTCGACGGCGACGGCGTCGTCCGCTTCTGGAACCGCGCAGCCGCGACGATCACGGGCCGGCGCGCCGAGCACGCGGTCGGGCGTCCCGCCGCCGACGTCCTCCCGGGGTGGGAGGCGCTCGTCGCGCAGGTTCCGGTCGCCGAGGGCGCCGAGACGGCGGTCCCGCGGACGGTCCCGCTGCCGGTCCAGGGTCGCGAGCGCTGGCTCTCGTTCGTCGCCGTGCGCAGCGGCGAGGGCATCGTCTACGCGTTCCGCGACCTGATCGACGAGCGGCTCCAGGAGGCGAAGAGCGAGTTCGTCGCCATCGTCTCGCACGAGCTCCGCACGCCGCTGACGGCGGTGCTCGGCGCCGCGCAGACCCTCGTCCGGCGCGGCGAGGCGCTCGGGGAGGCGACGCGCCTGCGGCTCGTCGGGATGATCGCGTCGCAGGCCGAGCGGCTCGCGCAGATCACCGACGAGCTGCTGCTCGCGAGCCGGCTCGACCACGGCACCGTGCGGCTCGAGACCGGGCGCGTGGACGCGGCCGAGCTCGCGCGCGAGACGATCGAGGCGATGCGCAGCCGCGTGACGGAGGCGGTGAGGCTCGAGCTCCGGTGCGAGGCGGAGCCGGCGCCGGCCGCCGCCGATCCGGATCGCGCGCGTCAGGTGCTCGTGAACCTGATCGACAACGCGGTCAAGTACTCGCCGGACGGGGGCGCGGTGACGGTCTCGGTCGCCGCCGGCGAGGTGCACGTGCGGCTCGCCGTCTCCGACGAGGGCCCGGGGATCCCGCCCTTCGAACAGCTTCGGATCTTCGAGAAGTTCTACCGCGTCGAGCCGAACCTCTCCCGCGAGCCGGGCGGCACCGGGCTCGGCCTCTACATCTCGCGCGAGCTCGCCCGCCGGATGGGCGGCGCGTTGACCGTCAAGTCGGAGCCGGGCGCCGGCTCGACGTTCACGTTCGAGCTCCCAGCGGCAGGCTGACCGCCGGGGAGGACGCGCCCGGCGTCCTCCCCGTGAGTCCTCCAGCTAATGGGGACGGCAGCACCGCCCCGTCGCGCCGACCGTGTTGCCGTAGTCGCTCGTGCCCGCATCGTTGCTGGACGTTCCTCTGAGCAGTACCGGCTGCGCCTCGCCGACGCCGAGCACGACGCTGTGCTGCGTCTTCGGATAGGTGCTGCAGCTGCCCCAGTTCGCGCCGCCGTTGTAGGAGATCTCGCAGTTGAACCCTGTCACCGGCAGCCCGTCGGTTGCGGGCGTGTTCCACGAGAGGGTGACGTCGCCGTAGTCCGGGCCGGAGTGGGCGCTCACTGTCGGCGGCGAGGGCCGGTCGTAGGTCGTCGCGGACGCCGTGTTGCCGTAGTCGCCGGTGCCCGCGTCGTCGGAGGCCGTCATCCGGAACCAGCACGTGACCTTCGGCGTCCCGCAGCCGAGCACCTGCGACGACTGCGGGCTGGGATAGCTCCCGCAGCCGCTCCAGTTCGTCCCGGCGTTGTACGAGATCTCGCAGTTGAACGACGTCACCGGCAGCCCGTCCGTCGCCGGCTTCGACCAGCTGATCGTGACGTTGGACGCGCCCGGCCCGCGCTTGGCCGACACGCTCGGAGCGCCGGGCACGCCGAACGTCGTCGCGGAGGCGGTGTTGCCGTACGGACCGGTGCCGGCGTCGTCGGAGGCCGTCATCCGGAACCAGCACGTCACGGTCGGCGTGCCGCAGCCGATCGTCACCTTCTGCTGCGAGCCCGGATAGCTGCCGCAGCCGCTCCAGTTCGTCCCGGCGTTGTACGAGATCTCGCAGTTGAAGGTGGTCACCGGCAGCCCGTCCGTCGCCGGCTTCGACCAGCTGATCGTGATGTTCGAGGCACCCGGCCCCCGCTTCGCGGTCACGTTCGGGGCGCCCGGGACGCCGTAGGTCGTCGCGGACGCAACGTTCGAGTACGGGCCAGTCCCGACGTTGTTCGTCGCCGTGACCCGGAACGTGCAGGTCACGGAAGGGCTGCCGCAGGAAATCGTTGCAGTTCGCTGCTGGTACGACCCGGCGGAGCCCCAGTCAGCTCCCCCGTTGAACGAGATCTCCAGGTTGTACGAGCTGATCAGCGAGCCGCGGCCGCTCGGCTCCGACCAGGCGAGCGTCAACAAGCCGGCGACGCCGGCCGTCCGCTTCGCCGAGAGCACCGGCGCTCCGGGGACGTGCGTCGCGGCGTCGTCGTCGTCGGCGATCGTCGCCGTGGCGCTCGCACCGACGATCGCCGCGCCGACCGCGTTCGAGAGCGTGAGCGAGAACGTCTCGTCGCCCTCTGCGAGCGTGTCGCCGGCGACGAGGACGGTCACGAGCGCGGAGACGGCCCCGGCGGGGATGGTCGCCGTTCCTGACTTGGCCGTGTAGTCGGCCGGCTGCGTCGCGCTGCCGTCCGAGGTCGCATAGTCGACCGTCACCGTGC